>Ga0255140_1000067_pt1 | contig 48804 bp, 41 predicted proteins | sample Law_Colum_RepC_8_FD_188547 | JGI IMG/M metagenome (GOLD analysis project Ga0255140, IMG submission 188547) | Freshwater microbial communities from St. Lawrence River, New York, United States - Law_Colum_RepC_8d | ecosystem: Environmental > Aquatic > Freshwater > River | place: USA: New York...
AGGCAAGGCTGCCAGCGGTCAACAACAGGGCACCCAACAAATGTTGCTTTCGATGAAAAGACATGAACCACTCCATGGAAGTTGAGGGAATTGCGCGGCACCCAAGCGGCACCGGACGACCCCAGTGTCGGCAGCGCGGCACACCGCCCCCTTGAGTGCCCTCAACGAAACGCGATTTACCCCTCGCCCAGCCTTGTGGTGCCCATCGGCGCTGGGCACACTGGTTTCAGCCCGCCACACAGGCGCCGGTTTCCCCTCACGTAAAGGAGCCACACCATGTCTTGGAAGCACACCACCGCCATCGCCAGCCTGTTGCTGGCACTGGGTTCGGCCTCGGCGCAGGCACCCGCCGGGCCTTACGCCGACGACGCGCCCATCTACGGTTCGCAAATGATGACCACGCAAGAGCGCCAGGCCTACCGCGAGCGCATGCGAACCGCCAAGACCGCGGAAGAGCGCGAGCGCCTGCGCCAAGAGCACCACGAGCAAATGGTGCTGCGCGCACGCGAGCGCGGCATCACCCTGCCCGACCAGCCACCGATGCGCGGCGGTGGCATGGGCCCAGGCACTGGCGCCGGCCGCGGCCCTGGCGGCGGCGGGCCTGGCCCCTTGCCGGGCGGCCCGAACCGCTGATCGCGGCCAAGCGAACTCAGGCGCTGAGCGACAGCGCCTCGCCCCGGCGGTCAAACACCAGCAGGCCGTCCAGCGCGCCGGCCTGCACGCGGCCCACCAGTTGCTCTAGGGCCTGGTCCACCGCTTGTTCAGACGGCGGCTGGCCCCGCTGCCCGCCCAGGGCGGCGCTCACCACCAGCGACCACTGCGCGTCCATGCCATCGGCCTCGTCGCACAGGGCGGCGAACGAGGTGCCTTCTTCGGGTGCCTTGGCCACGCACAGGCGCGGCGCCAGCGCGCCGCCCTCGCCAGCCTCGAAGCGCGCGCGCTCGTCTGCGCTGGCGTCGTCGGGCAGTTCCACCTGGGCAAACACGAACAGCAGGCGCTGCGGCTGGGGCTGCTGGCGCGCGGCGCTCAGCAGGTCGTCGTAGTGAAGGATGTTCATGGTGGGTGGGGTCTCAACAAAGGGGTTCAGAGCGGGAGCACCTGGCCGTCGTGTTCCACGTAGGGCGAGGCGGGGCGGTAGGGGCCGGTGCCGCTGTGCTCGGCCTGCGAGGCGGGCACAAAGCCGCCGGCCTGCACGTCGAACACATGCACCTCGCCGTCTTCGATCACGTAGTGCCAGCCGTGCAGCGTGAGGCGCCCGGCCTCCACCTCGCGGCGCACCATGGGGTAGTCCATCAGGCGTTCAAGTTGCAGCACCACGGCGCGCTGCTCGGTGCGGCGCAGGGCCTCGGGGCCAGGTACCACGGGCAGCAAGGCTTCATTGGCGAGCTGCAGCCACTGGCGCAGGGCGCGGGCCTCGTCGGGCACGCCTTCGTAGGCCGCGCGCACCGCGCCGCAGTGGCTGTGGCCACACACCACGATGCGCTCCACGTGCAACTGCAGCACCGCGAATTCCACCGCGGCCATGGTGCCGTGCCAGCCGTGGCTGCCGTCGTAGGGCGGCACCAGCGCGCCCACATTGCGCACGATGAACAACTCGCCCGGCCCGGCGCCCGTCAGCAGGTAGGGCACCAGGCGCGAATCTGAGCAGCCGATGAACAGGGTCTTGGGGTGCTGGCCCTGGGCCACCAGGTCTTGAAAGCGCTGCTGGTGGTGGGTGAAGTAGTCCGAGCGAAAACGCCGCAGCCGCGAGAGCAGTTCGTCGTCGGCGTTGGGCGGCGGGCTCATTGCACCAGCGGCGACGACGCGCCCTCCAGGTCCACGCCGCGCAGGTCGGCCTGGCCGGCCAGCACCGCCAGGTACTGGCGCAGCGCGGTGGCCTGGGCCTGCTGGCGCATCTGCAGGCCAATGCGCTCGCGCACCTCGTCAAATTCCAGCGTGCGCCCGGCGCGCCGCCCCAGCACCTGCACGATGTGCAGGCCAAAGCGGGTGTGCACCAGGCGCGGGTGCACGCCCATGCCCCAGGCGGCGTCGCGCTGGAAGAAGAGTTCGTTGGCCAGTTCGGGCGCGCAGTCGTCGGGGCCAATCCAGCCCAGATCGCCACCCTCGGCGCCACTGGGGCAGTTGGACCACTGCCGCGCCAACTCAGCAAAGCGCGCCTCGGGCGTGCCCTGGCGGCACAGCTCCAGCAGCACGCCCTCGGCCTTTTGCGCCAGGGCGTGCACGTTCACGCCCGGCGTCACCGCGAACAGGATGTGCCGCACGTGCAGGGCCTGCCCCACCACGAAGTGGCGGTGGTGGGCCGCGTAGTAGCGGCGCATGGCGCCTTCGTCGGGCTCGGGCACGGTCACGGCCTCGTCCAGCAGGGCCTCGATGGCGCGCTGCTCGGCCTCGCCCATGGCCGGGGCCACGGGCGGGCGCATGGCGCTCAGGCGGCCCAGGCGCACGGCCTCCTGGCGCAGCAGCTCGGCCACGGCGCGTTGGCGCAGTTCGTCGGGGCCGACCTGCTGGCCCGGCGCCAGCAAGGGGATGCCGTTGACGCTGGGGCGCTCAATCTCCACAGAGGCGGCTTGCGTGGCGCAGCCGCAGGCACTGGTGCTGCCGCTGGTGCTGCCGTTAGTGCCACTGCTGCCGCCGCAGCAGCCCGAGGGGCTGGTTTCCCAGGTGGTGGCATTCATGTCAGTGCCCCTTCTGGCGCGGTGCGGCGCCCATGGCGGTGGGCAGGCCCACGCGGCGGCTGCGCACCACCTGGTAGGGCCGCAGCACATAGGCCAGGGTGCCAAAGCCGCTCCACACGTGCACCAGGCGGCTGAAGGGGAAGAGCAGGAAGATGGTCATGCCCAGCACCAGGTGCACCTTGTAGGGCCAGGCCAGCGCGACCAGGCCGCTGGCATCGGGCCGGAAGGTCACGATGCGCTGCGCCCAGTCAGACAAGGCCAGCATCACCGTGCCATCGCTGTGGCCCAGCGAGAAGGGCAGCGTGATGAGGCCCAGCACCAGTTGCACCCACAGAATCACCAGGATGAACAGGTCGGTGCGGTGGCTGGTGAGGCGAATGCGCGGGTCAAAGATGCGCCGGTGCAGCAGCAGCGACAGGCCCACAAAACACACCGCCCCGGCCACGCCACCGGCCACCACCGCCACCAGTTGCTTCTGCGCCGGGGTGATGAAGGGCTCGTACACCCAGTGCGGCGTGAGCAGGCCCACGCTGTGGCCGAAGAACAAGAAGAGGATGCCGGCGTGAAACAGGTTGCTGCCCCAGCGCAACTGGCCAGCGCGCAGCAGTTGCGAGGAATCGCTCTTCCACGTGTACTGGTCGCGGTCGAAGCGGGCCAGGCTGCCCATCAGGAACACCGACAGGCAGATGTAGGGATAGACGTTGAAGAAGAAGTTGTGCAGCGTGTTCATGCCTGCGCTCCTTGGCGTTGGGTGGGGCCGTTGCGCACGACCCGGATGGGTTGGGGCTGGCCGGGGCGGGCCTGACCTTCGGTGGAACAGCCGCCAAACACGGGGGGCTCGTCCCAGCTCTCGTCCAGCGGCGCGTCGTCTGGCACGGGCACCGCTTCGGCTTTTTCGCCGGCCAGCTCCAGCACGGCGGCCAGCACGCTGGCGTAGGGGCTCTGCCGCTTGAGCAGGGCGCTGAAGATGGCGCGCAGGATGTGCGCCGTCTCGCCCAGCAGCTCGCGCGCCTGGCGCGGTGGCTGGGTGGAGGCGTATTCCAGCAGCACGCTCAGGTGGTCGGGCAACTCGCCCTCTTCCAGGTAGAGCCCGGCCTTCTCGTAGGTTTGCAGCAGGTCGATCATGGCCGGGCCACGGTCGCGCGAGTCGCCGTGCACGTGCTCGAACAGGTGCAGCGAGGTGGCGCGGCCCCGGTCGAACAGCTCGACAAACTCGGCCTCGGTGGCCAGCTGGTCGCGCTGGTGCAGGCGCAGCAGCAACTGCGCCAACTCACCCACGCGGGTGGACGGCAAGGCCGCCTCCAGCGTGAGCGCCTCGATCATCTCGGGCACGTGCTGGCGAAACTCGGCGTCGGGGTAGCGCAGCAGGTGCGAAAGCACGCGCAGCGTTTTGGTGGTCTGGCCCGGAGGGCTGAAAAAGGTTTTCATGACAGGGCTCCGGCTCAGAACGTGGCCTTGATGGGGATGGTGCGCTTCTTCTCGCTGCCAAACAGACTCGTCTCGGTGCTGCCCTCCGAGCAGCCGTTGCCGAAGCTGAAGCCGCAGCCGCCCTTCACGTTGAAGGCGTTCTCGGCGTACTCGCGGTGGCTGGTGGGAATGACGAAGCGGTCTTCGTAGTTGGCAATGGCCATCACGCGGTACATGGCCTCCACCTCGGCCACGCTGAGCTGGGCCTGCTCCAGCACGCGGTGGTTGACGACACCGTCCACGTGCTTGCCGCGCTGGTAGGCGCGCATGGCCAGCATGCGCTCCAGCGCGCGCACCACGGGCAGGGTGTCACCGGCGGTGAGCAGGTTGGCCAGGTACTTCACCGGAATGCGCAGTTGCGACACATCGGGAATCTCGCCGTTGATGCCCACCGTGCCCGCGTTGGCGGCGGCGGTGATGGGCGAGAGCGGTGGCACGTACCAGACCATGGGCAGGGTGCGGTACTCGGGGTGCAGGGGCAGGGCCACCTTCCAGTCAACGGCCATCTTGTAGACCGGGCTGTGGCGCGCGGCCTCCAGCCAGTTGTCGGGAATGCCGTCGGCGCGGGCCTGCTCGATCACGGCCGGGTCGTTCGGGTCAAGAAAGATGTCGAGCTGGGCCTGGTACAGGTCCACCTCTTGTTCCACGCTGGCCGCCTCGGCAATGCGGTCGGCGTCATAGAGCAGCACGCCCAGGTAGCGGATGCGGCCCACGCAGGTCTCGGAGCACACGGTGGGCTGGCCGGCCTCGATGCGCGGGTAGCAGAACACGCACTTCTCGGCCTTGCCGCTTTTCCAGTTGTAGTAAATCTTTTTGTACGGGCAGCCGCTCACGCACATGCGCCAGCCACGGCACTTGTCCTGGTCGATCAGCACGATGCCGTCTTCCTCGCGCTTGTAGATGCTGCCCGAGGGGCACGAGGCGACGCAGGCCGGGTTCAGGCAGTGCTCGCACAGGCGCGGCAGGTACATCATGAAGGTGTTCTCGAACTCCCCCACCATGGCCTTCTGCGCTTCGAGGAAGCCGTCGAAGTTGGCGTCCTGGCTGCGCTTGCTGAACTCGCCACCCAAAATCTCTTCCCAGTTGGGGCCCCACTCGATCTTCTCCATGCGCTGCCCGGTGATGAGCGAGCGCGGCCGCGCGGTGGGCGCGTGCTGCATCTCGGGGGCCGACTGCAGGTGGTCGTAGTCGAAGGTGAAGGGCTCGTAGTAGTCGTCGATCTGCGGCAGGTTGGGGTTGGCGAAGATCTTCATCAGCAGCGACCACTTGCCGCCCTGCAGCGGTTCGATGGAGCCGTCGCCCTTGCGCCGCCAGCCACCCTTCCACTTGCTCTGGTTCTCCCATTCCTTGGGGTAGCCAATGCCGGGCTTGCTCTCGACGTTGTTGAACCAGGCGTATTCCACGCCCGGGCGGCTGGTCCACACGTTCTTGCAGGTCACGCTGCAGGTGTGGCAGCCGATGCACTTGTCCAGGTTGAGGACCATGCCAATTTGTGCGCGCACTTTCATTGCTTCACTCCTTGTTGGTGTTCACGCGCTCAGGGGTTCTCGCCCTGGGACTGATAAGCCTTCACGAGATGGTCATCCCGTGGCGTGTCGAGCCAGTCCACCTTCTTCATCTTGCGCACCACCACGAACTCGTCGCGGTTGGTGCCGATGGTTCCGTAGTAGTTGAAGCCGTAGCTCAGTTGCGCGTAGCCACCGATCATGTGGGTGGGCTTGAGCACGATGCGCGTGACCGAGTTGTGAATGCCGCCGCGCACCCCGGTGATCTCGCTGCCGGGGGTGTTGATGATCTTTTCCTGCGAGTGGTACATCATCACCATGCCGTTCTTCACGCGCTGGCTCACCACCGCGCGCGCGGCCACCGCGCCGTTCACGTTGAACAGCTCCACCCAGTCGTTGTCTTGAATGCCGGCGCGTTTCGCGTCGTCTTCGCTGAGCCAGATCACCGTGCCGCCCCGGTTGAGGGTGAGCATCAGCAGGTTGTCGCTGTAGGTGCTGTGGATGCCCCACTTCTGGTGCGGGGTGATGAAGTTCAGCACGATCTCCGGGTTGCCGTTGGACTTGAGGCCCTGCACCGCGTCGGTGGCTTTCAGGTCCACCGGCGGGCGGTAGCTGCCGAAGCCTTCGCCGAAGGCAATCATCCAGGGGTGGTCCTGGTAGAACTGCTGGCGCCCGGTGAGGGTGCGCCATGGGATCAGTTCGTGCACGTTGGTGTAGCCGGCGTTGTAGCTCACCGTCTCGCTCTCGATGCCGCTCCAGGTGGGCGAGCTGATGATCTTGCGCGGCTGCGCCTGAATGTCGCGGTAACGAATCTTCTCGTCTTCGCGGTACAGCGCCAGGTGCTTGTGGTCGCGCCCGGTGGCCTTGCCCAGCGCCTCCCAGGCCTTCACCGCCACGTGGCCGTTGGTCTCGGGCGCGAGCTGCAAGATCACCTCGCAGGCGTCAATGTCGGTGACGATCCTGGGCATACCCTGGGTGGCGCCCTCTTCTGCCGTGGTGCCATTGAGCTGGCCGAGCTGCGTCACCTCCAGCTCGGTCTTCCAGCCAATGCCCTTGCCGCCGTTGCCCAGTTTGTTCATCAAGGGGCCCAGGGCGGTGAAGCGCTTGTACACATTGGGGTAGTCGCGCTCCACCACGGTGATCTGCGGCGCGGTCTTGCCCGGGATCAGCTCGCACTCGCCCTTCTTCCATTCCTTCACGCCAAAGGGCTGGGCCAGCTCGGCCGGGGTGTCGTGCATCAGCGGCGTGAGCACCACCTCTTTCTCCACGCCCAGGTGGCCCACGCAGACCTCGCTGAAGGCCTTGGCGAAGCCTTTGTAAATTTCCCAGTCGCTGCGGGCCTGCCACACCGGGTCCACCGCCGCGCTGAGCGGGTGGATGAAGGGGTGCATGTCGCTGGTGTTGAGGTCGTTCTTCTCGTACCAGCTGGCCGTGGGCAGCACGATGTCGCTGTACAGGCAGGTGGTGCTCATGCGGAAGTCCAGCGTCACCAGCAGATCGAGCTTGCCCTCGGGCGCCTGCTCGTGCCACTTCACCTCGGCGGGCTTGGCGTCGTCGGCGCCCAGGCCGTCGCCCTGCACGCCGCTCTCGGTGCCCAGCAGGTGCTTGCAGAAATACTCGTGCCCTTTGCCGCTGGAGCCCAGCAGGTTGGAGCGCCACACGAACAGGTTGCGTGGCCAGTTCTGCGGCGCGTCGGGGTCTTCGCAGCTCATCTGCAGGCTGCCGTCTTTCAGCGCCTTGACCACGTAGTCCTTCGGGTCCATGCCGGCCGAGGTGGCGTGCTTCACCACCTCGATCGGGTTGGTCTTGAGCTGCGGGGCGCTGGGCAGCCAGCCCATGCGCTCGGCGCGCACGTTGAAGTCGATCATGCTGCCGCCAAACGCGGCCTTGTCGGCCAGCGGGCTCACGATCTCGTCCATGCCCAGCTTCTCGTAGCGCCACTGGTCGGTGTGGGCGTAGAAGAAGCTGGTGCTGTTCTGCTGGCGCGGCGGGCGAATCCAGTCCAGCGCGAAGGCCAGCGCCGTCCAGCCGGTTTGCGGGCGCAGCTTTTCCTGGCCCACGTAGTGCGCCCAGCCGCCACCGCTTTGGCCGATGCAGCCGCACATCATCAGCAGGTTGATGACGCCGCGGTAGTTCATGTCGGCGTGGTACCAGTGGTTCATGGCCGCGCCGATGATCACCATCGACTTGCCGCGCGTCTTGTCGGCGTTGTCGGCGAACTGCCGCGCCACGGTGACCACCTGCTCACGCGGCACGCCGGTGATGCGCTCTTGCCAGGCGGGGGTGTAGGGGGCGTCGTCGTCGTAGCCCTTGGCACCCGAGCCCAGGCCTCGGTCAATGCCGTACTGCGCCACCTGCAAATCGAACACCGTGGCCACCAGCGCGTAGCGCTCTTCGCCGGCCTTGCCCAGGCGCAGGCGCACGGCCGGCACGCGGGCGTGGTTCACGTCACCCGTGCCGGTGTTGCCGGTGAAGTGGGGGTTGGCCTGGCCGCCGAAGTAGGGGAAGCCCACGTCCACCACCTCGTGGTTCTGCGCGCCGTCTTCCATCACCGAGAGCTTGAGCTTGGCCTCGGCGCCGCCGCGCGCTTCTTTCGATTCGAGGTTCCACTTGCCCGCGTCTTCGCGGCCCTCGGGGCCCCAGCGGAAGCCGATGGAGCCGTTGGGCAGCACCGCCTTGCCGGTGGTGTCAAAGGCCACGGTCTTCCACTCGGGGTTGTTGTCCTGGCCGAGCTGGCCGTTGAAGTCGCTGGCGCGCAAATAGCGGTCGGGCACTTGCACCACGCGGCCGTCGGGCAGGGTCTGCTCTTTGAGCATGACCAGCATGGGCAGGTCGGTGTAGCGGCGGGCGTAGTCGTCAAAGTAGGCGCTGCGCTGGCCGCTTTCGGGGAAGTAAAACTCTTTGAGCACCACGTGCCCCATGGCCATGGCCACGGCGGCGTCGGTGCCTTGCTTGGGGTGCAGCCACAGGTCAGACAGCTTGGCCACTTCCGAGTAGTCGGGGGTGATGGCCACGGTCTTGGTGCCCTTGTAGCGAACCTCGGTGAAGAAGTGCGCGTCGGGCGTGCGCGTCTGCGGGATGTTGGAGCCCCAGGCGATGATGAACGAGCTGTTGTACCAGTCGGCCGATTCGGGCACGTCGGTCTGCTCGCCCCAGATCTGCGGGCTGGCCGGCGGCAGGTCGCAGTACCAGTCGTAGAAGCTCATGCACACACCGCCGATGAGCGAGAGGTAGCGGCTGCCAGCGGCGTAGCTCACCATGCTCATGGCCGGAATGGGCGAGAAGCCGATGATGCGGTCGGGCCCGTGCTGCTTGATGGTGTACACGTTGGCCGCGGCGATGAGCTGGTTCACCTCGTCCCAGGTGGAGCGCACGAAGCCGCCCATGCCGCGCACCTGCTGGTAGTCGCGCCGGGCCTGCGGGTCTTCCACGATCACGGCCCAGGCCGACACCGGGTCTTTGGCCACGCGCAGCGCGGCGCGCCAGCGCTCCAGCAGGCGCCCGCGCACCATGGGGTACTTCACGCGGTTGGCGCTGTACAGGTACCAGGAATACGAGGCGCCACGCGCGCAGCCGCGCGGCTCGTGGTTGGGCATGTCCCAACGCGTGCGGGGGTAGTCGGTCTGCTGGGTTTCCCAGGTGACGATGCCGCCCTTCACGTAAATCTTCCAGCTGCACGAGCCGGTGCAGTTCACGCCGTGCGTGCTGCGCACCACCTTGTCGTGCGCCCAGCGGTTGCGGTAGGCGTCTTCCCAGGTGCGGTCTTCGCCCGTGGTCTGGCCGTGGCCATTGGCAAACGGTTCGCGCGGCAGGCGAAAGTGGGAAAGGCGGTCAAGAAAGTGACTCATCGTTTTCTCCATTCAGGGATTTTTGATTTCCGCACCGGCGCGCAGGTAGAACCACCAGTTCAGCACCAGGCACACGGCATAAAAAGCGGCAAAGCCGTACATCGCGATCTGGGGGGTGCCGGCCTTGATCTGGGCGCCAATCACCACCGGGGCGATGAAGGCGCCGTACGCGGCCACGGCAGACGTCCAGCCCAGCACGGGGCCGGCCTGCTGGCGGTCAAAGATGACGCCGATGGAGCGGAAGGTGGAGCCGTTGCCGATGCCGCTGGCAATGAACAGCACCACGAACAGGCCCAGGAAGGCGGGGAAGAAGGCCTCGGGCGTGGCCGAGCCATAGGCTTGCATCATCACGTAGCCCACCGCCACCGAGGCCACCACCATCACGGCCGAGATCACCTGCGTGACGATGGAGCCGCCCACCTTGTCCGAGATCCAGCCCCCCAGGGGCCGCACGGCCGCGCCCACGAAGGGGCCGATCCACGCGTAGGTGAGGGCCGAGGGCGCGTTGGGGTTCTTGAGCGTGTGCTGCATCACCCCGGCCGCATCGGCCACGTGCTGGAAACCGAAGATCACCGTGATGGCCAGGGGCAGCACCATCGAGAAGCCGATGAACGAGCCGAAGGTGACGATGTACAGCGCCGTGAGCGACCAGGTGTGCTTGTTGCGGAAGATGGCGAACTGCTTGGCCACGCCCTCTTTCATCGAACCGAAGGCGGCCAGGCGCATGGTGAGCAGCGCCAGCACAATGTCCAGCGGCACCGCCACCCACATGTTCAGCAGGCCCAGGCCGGTGGGCGCCGGCAGGTACAGGTACAGGATGAAGATGGCCGGCACGAAGGCCAGGGTGTAGAGGTAGGTGATCTTGGCGAAGGCCACGATCGGGTGACCGGCGTCGGGCGACACGGTCTTGAGGTTGTTCATGCCGAACCAGCAGATGGCCCCCAGCGGCACCAGCGAGAAGACCCAGGCGAAGCCGGCGTTCTGAATCCAGGTGGGGGTGCCGGCGGCGATCTTGCCGAAGATCCAGCCGCTGTCTTTCACCAGCGTCATCGGCTCGCCGCCAAAGGCGCCCAGCAGCGGCAGCGTCATCACCAGCGGAATGACGATCTGCATGGTGGTCACGCCGAAGTTGCCCAGGCCCGCGTTCAGGCCCAGCGCCGTGCCCTGCAGCCGCTTCGGAAAGAAGGTGCTGATGTTGGACATGGAGCTGGCGAAGTTGCCGCCGCCCACGCCCGACCACAGCGCCATGAGCTGGAACACCCACAGCGGCCACTCGGGGTGCTGCAGCGCGATGCCGGTGCCAATGGCCGGGGCCAGCAGCATCGAGGTGGTGAGGAAGATGGTGTTGCGCCCGCCCGCCAGCCGCACCAGGAAAGACGCCGGGATGCGCATGGTGGCGCCGGCGATGCCCGAGATGGCGGTGAGGGTGAACAGCTCGGCCGGGGTGAAGGGGAACCCCAGGTTGAGCATTTGCACGGTGATGATGCCCCACATGCCCCACACGGCGAAGCCGCACAGCAGGGCCGGCACCGAGATCCAGAGGTTGCGGTAGGCGATGCGCTTGCCGGTGCTTTCCCAGAAGCGGTCGTCTTCGGGGCGCCAGTCTTGCAGGTCGGCGCCGCTTGAGCTTGAAGCGTTCATGGTGTGGCTTTCAATGAAGGAAGATCAGAGCGAGGCCGAGGCGTGTGGGCCAATCACCTCGGTCTTGCGCACCTCGGTCCAGTACATCCAGATGAGCGACACCCAGACCACGCCGTAGAGCAACATGAAGGCGCTGGAGCGAATGCCGGTGATGTCCACCAGCGCGCCGAACAGGATGGGCAGCACGAAGCCCCCCAGGCCACCGGCCAGGCCCACGATGCCGCTGATGGCGCCGATGTTGTGCGGGTAGTCGTCGGCGATGTACTTGAAGACGCTGGCCTTGCCGAAGGCAAACGCAATGCCCAGCACGAACATCAGCGCGGTGAAGGCGTACACGTTCAGCCCGATGTGAAAGGTCTGCGGGCCATTGACGGTGTTGATGGTGAAGTCGGTCTGCGGGTAGCTCAGCAGAAACAGGCAGACCCAGCTCACCCACATCACCCACCACGTCACCTGGTGCGCGCCGTACTTGTCGCTCAGCACGCCGCCCACCGCGCGCAGCACGCCACCGGGCAGCGAGAAGCAGGCGGCCAGCAAGGCGGCCACGCGAATGTCCAGCCCGTACTCGCCGATGTAGTACTGCACCATCCACAGCGCCAGCGCCACGTAGCCACCGAACACGATGCTGTAGTACTGGCAGTACTTCAGCACCTTCGGGTCTTTCAAGGCCTTGAGCTGGTCGGCGAAGCTCACGTTGCTGGGCACCAGGTGGGCCGGGTCGCTGTGGCTGAACACCCAGAACAGCACCACCGTGGCGGCCATGATGGCCGCGTACACCTGCGGCACCATCTGCCAGCCGAAGGCCACCAGAATCACCGGCGCCACGAACTTGTTGACCGCCGAGCCCGAGTTGCCGGCGCCATACACGCCCATGGCCATGCCCTTTTGCTGCGGCGGGAACCAGCGCGCCACGTAAGGCGTGCCCACCGAGAACGAGCCCCCGGCCAGGCCCACGAACAGGCCGATGGTGAGGAAGTGCCAGAACTCGGTGGCATAAGACATGAGCCAGATGGCCGGCACGGTGGCGGCCATGAGCAGCGCCATCACGATGCGCCCGCCGTAGCGGTCGGTCCAGATGCCCAGCGGCACCCGCACCAGCGAACCGGTGAGCACCGGCGTGGCCATGAGCAGGCCGAACTCAGTGGCGTTGAGGTCCAGCATCTTGCGGATCGGCACGCCGATCACGCCAAACATCATCCAGACCATGAAGCACACGGTGAAGGACCAGGTGCTCACGATCAAGACCGACCAGGCCTTGCGTTTTTGTTGAATGTCGGTAGCCATTGCGTCACGCTCCATTGAGGGTGATGCAACTGTCCGCGTTTCAATCGCGCGCCACCATCCTTCGCATGGGGTGATGGCGGCAGGCAAACGAACGACCCCGCCCCAGGGCCATCGTCCGAAAGGCGTAGCCCGGTCTGGGCTTACGTCAGGCCACGTTCCGTGGCATACACCGCCGCGTGCACGCGGGTGCTCTTGTCGAGCTTGCGCAGGATGTGCTGCACGTGGATCTTCACCGTGGTCTCGGCAATGTCCAGCTCGCGCGCAATGAGCTTGTTGCTGTGCCCGCGCGCGATCAGCCGCAGAATCTCGCGCTCGCGCGGGGACAGGCTGCTCAGGCGCTCGTCCGGGGCCAGTGGCGCGCTGGCCGAGGCCAGGGGCGCCGTGTCGGCCAGCGGGGTTGCCGTGGTGTCGGCCGCCTCAGTGGGCGGCCCACTGCGCCGCAGCAAGCCCACCAGCTTGCCCAGCATCTCGGGGCTGATGACCGAATCGCCCTCCCACACGCGCTGAATGGAATCGGCCAGGTCGGCCGTGTCGATGGTCTTGAGCAGGTAGCCATCGGCCCCCGCGCGCAAGCCGGCCGAGAGGTCTTCCTCGTTCTCGCTCACCGTGAGCATGAGCACCCGGGTCTGCGGCAGCAACTCCTTGAGGCTGCCGATGGCCTGCACACCCGACACGCCCGGCAGGTGGTTGTCCAGCAAGATCAGGTCGGGCTTGAGGCGCCCCACCGCGTTCAAGGCGGCACTGGCGTCGCCGGCCTCGCCCACCACCTCAAAGCGTGGGTCTTGCGAGAGCAGCGCGATCAGGCCGCGCCGAAACAGGTTGTGGTCATCAACAACGAACAGGCGAATGGGCTGGGTCATGGGCGACTGAAGGCAAGGGCGTCAGGGCGCCACGTCAATGGTGACCTCGGTGCCCTGCCCCAGGCAAGACTCCACCGTGACCTGCGCGCCAATGCGCTCGGCCCGCTCTTGCATGATGTGCAGGCCCACGCGCGTGTCCACCGCACCGTCTGGCGCGGGCTCAAAGCCACGCCCGTTGTCGCGCACCCGAAAACGCCAGTGCGGCCCGCGCTCCACCGTCACGAACACGTCGCGCGCCTGCGCGTGCTTGCGCACGTTCGACAGCGCCTCTTGCAGCACGTGCAGCACCTGCAACTGCACATCGGGCTGCAAGGCCATGCCGTGGCCCTGCAGATCGAGGTGGGTGTGCAGGCCGCTTTGGTGTTCAAACTTCTGCAGCGTGGTGCGAATGGCCTGCTCGATGTCGTCGCTGTTGGTGCGGGTGCGAAAGTGCAGCAGCAGCTCGCGAACATCGTTGGTGCTCTCGCGCACGCCCGCGTCGATCTCGTCAATGGCGCGCTCCACGCGGGCGGTGTCGCCGCGCTGCAGCCCCTGGCGCAAGAGCGCCACCTGAATCTTCAGGAACGACAGCGATTGCGCAATCGAATCGTGCAGCTCACGCGCGATCATGGCGCGCTCCTCGCCCACGGCGGCCTCGCGCACCAGGGCCTCGGTGCGCATGTTCTCCACCGCATTGGCCAGGTGCCCGGCCAGTGCGTCATACAGGCCACGGTCTTCTTCGCCCAGCACCGCCTCGTGGCGGTAGAACAGGTCCAGCTCACCCAGCACCCGCTGCTGCAGGCGAATGGGCACGCTCACCAGCGTGGTGTAGCCGGCCTGCGCGCAGCCGCTCAAGCGGCGCTCGTCGCTGGCCACGATGGGAATCACCCGCGTGTGGGCGTGGGCCTGCGGCTGACCGCAAGCGCAGAGCCCGGCCTCCAGGCAGCGCTCTTCTTGCACCAGTTCTTCGGGCAGGCAGTCGCTGGCCAGCATCAGGTAGCGCTGGCTGGCCAGGTCCGTCCAGCGCACGGCCACCGCATCCGCCCCGCTGAGCACGCGCACTTTTTGCGCGAAGCCACGGGCCAGGTCGCTCAGGGTGTGCGACTCCACCAGAAAGGTGCTCACCTCATACAAGGCCGCCAGCCGGGCGCGCTTGCTCTCCAGGTCGCGGGTCTTTTCTTGCACCTTCTGCTCAAGGCCGTGGTACAGCGATTGCAGGGTCTGCGCCATGTGGTTGAAGCCCGCGGCCAGGTCGCCGAATTCATCAGGCCCCTCCACCGGCACCCGGGCCGAAAAGTCGCCCGACCCCACCCGCTGCAGCGCACCCCGCAGCCGCTGCAAAGGGTGAATCACGAACATGTAGCCCACGTACAGCGTGAACACGGCCGCGGCCACCGCCAGCCACATCATGGCCAGTTGAAACAGGTTGAGCACCGCCGTCAGGCGCGAGAGCTTGTTCTCAATGGCCAGCACCAGGCTGTCCATCTCGCCCACCAGGGAATCGACCGCCACCGTCAGCCCATCCGCTGGCAGGTCTGGCGCCGCCAGCCGCCCGTCGCGCACGCCTTCCCACGAGCGCTTGAGGCGATCGAAGCGCGCGCGGGTGTCGTCGTCCCACGGAACGGCCAAGGGGCGGTTCGCGTCGCCACGCTCCAGCAGGGTCAGGGTGGCCTCGAACTCGCGCACCAGGGAAGCCGTGTCTTGCGGCGTGCGCCCGCCCTGCACCGCGCTGGCCAGGCGCCAGGCCTGCATGCGCAGGCGGCCGGCCTCATTCACGGCCGCGGCGCCGCCGTCGAGCTGGCGCGTCACCCAGGCGGTGAAGCCAATCGACAGCAAGGCCAAGGCCAGCAAGGCAAAGCCCAGCACCGCGAACTTGGTGGACAACTGGCCGCGCCAGCGAGGGGAGAAAGGGGACATGGAAGACGTCAATACCGGAGCGGGCATTGTCCCCAGCCGGGCTTGCCCTGTCCATCCACCGGCCAGGCGGATGCACAGGCCTGTCCATAGTTCTTTTGAACGATGGGTGGGACCACCCTCTGCTGGCGCCCGCACGTTGGGAGGATGGCGCAGTTGGTTGGAATCGGTCACATTGCGCGTAATGGGTTAACACCCAATTCCATCGCACCCCACACCTTGGTTCATTCGCATGGCACACACCGAGACCGACACCGTGATGTGGGCAGACGCCCTGATGCAAAGCCGGCGCACCGTGCTGCCCAAGCGCCTGGTCGGCCCCGGCCCCGATGCGCACCAGCAGGGCCTGATGCTGCGCGCCGCCGCCGCCGCCCCCGACCATGGGCAACGCCTGCCCTGGCGCTTTGTGGAGGTGCCCGCCAGCGAGCGCGGTCGCCTGGGCGATGCCTTCGCGCAAGCCCTGCTGGAGCGCGACCCCCACGCCAACGCCCGCGAACTGGCCCAGGCCCGCGAAAAGGCCCTGCGCGCGCCCTGGCTGCTGCTGGCCGTGTGCCGAACCCGGGGCGATGACCCCGAGGTGCCCCCCGCCGAGCGCCTCATCTCATTGGGCTGCGCCACCCAGAACCTGCTGCTCATGGCCAGCGCCATGGGCTTTGGAAGCGCCATCACCAGCGGCAAGGCCCTGTCATCGGCGTCATTGCGCCAGTTCTTCTCGCTGCACGAGCAGGAAGACGCGCAGTGCTTCATCAACGTGGGCACCGTGTCAGAGGCGCGCAGCGGGCCACCCCGGCCCGACATCGGCCGCTTCTTTCAGGTGCTCGGCACCCCCACCACCTGAGCCCTTTCGGGCCCCGGCGTCAGTCCAAAGGAGGCTCCCATGGCACTGTCCCACCTGCCCTCTGGCCAGAAAATGAGCGTGCGCCCGCTGGGGGCCGCCCTGGCGCAGACGCGCTCCAGCGCCCTGCTCAAGTCCGATCAGCTTGAGGTGATCCGCGTGGTGATCCCGGCCGGGCGCACCCTGCACGAGCACCACTTTCGGGGCGAACTCACCCTGCTGTGCATCGAAGGCCACATCCAGTTCCGCACCCCTGACGGCGCACACGAACTGGCGCCCGGCGACTTCATTCACCTGGCCCGCGACGTGCCCCACAGCCTGAGCGCCGAGGTCGACTCCTCGGCCCTGCTGACCATGTGCCTTTGCACCTGAGGGAGAGACAGGTTCGCCGCACCAGAGCGCTCAGTGCTCTCGCGTGGCGAGCCAGGCGTCGCGAATGGCGCGCAGGTGCCGCGTGTCGGTGCCGCAGCAGCCACCGAGCACGTTGAGGCGGGGCAGTGCCGCCTTGAGGCCGCGATAACGCAAGGCCAGGTCCTGCGGGTCGCCACTGTCCAGTTCAGTGGCGGCGTCCAGTTCGGCATGGCTTTTGGTTGACGCATTGGCCCGCACGCACCGGATGCGCTCGACCCAGGAAGCCGCGCCGTCCAAGGCGCGCTGCAGGTGCAGCGGGTGGGCGCAGTTCAGGCCGAAATAGGCTGGCGGTGCCACGCTGTCCACCCGCTCGATGGCCTCGCCCAGGGGCTCGCCACTGGGCAGGCGGCCATCGGTCTCGACCGTGAAGGACACGGCCACCGGGACACCCGCCCGCCGCCCCGCCAGGGCAACTCCGGCCGCCTCCGTGGCGTTCGTCATGGTGACGGCGCTGAGCATGTCCACCCCGCCGGCTGCCAGGGCCTTGGCTTGAGGCCAGTGGTAAGCAGCGGCCGTTTCCGTGTCCCCTTGTTCGTCGGCCAGGTAGCCATCCCCACGCGGCCCGATCGTGCCGCTCACCACCACCGGCCCAGCCAGGCGAGGCGCCCAGTCCGCGCGTAGCTCGCGCATGAAGTGCGCCGCCTGCGTGTTCAGGGCGCGCAGGCGCGTGGCGTCCAGGCCCAGGCGCTTTCCCCAGTCCGGGTTGGCCCGCCAGGTGGGCGTGTCCAGCACGAACCCGGCGCCCGGCACCTCGGCGCACAGCGCCAGGTAGGGCTCCCAGTACCGGCGCAGTTGTTGCCGACCGTCTTCGTCGGCCAGCAGCACAAAGGCGGCGAAGAGGGGGAGGTCCACCCCCTCAAGGAAAATCAGTGAGGTCTCCAGCCCCCCGTCGCTGAAGAACAGGCGGTCGCCCAGGTGAGGAAGCGGGGTTGCCATGGCGCCCTCCTCAGCGGCGGTGAACCACCACCTCCAGGTACTCGCCCGGCACCACCAGTGCCTGCGGGTGGTGGGTGTTGAGGCGGTTGAGCAGATCAAGCAAGTCTTTTTCCAGCGCCGCGCCCTGCTCGGGCCCCAACGCGGCAAAGGCCTTGTGCACCGGCCCGTACCAGGTGCGAAACACGTCCACGAAGTGCGCCGCCGAGCGGTAGCGGAAGTGAAACTGCCGCCGGGTCACTTCGATGGAAGACGCCGCAGCGCCAAACAGCTCTTGCAACCGCGCCTCGGTGCCCCACAGTGGCGGCGGTTGCACGCCCGCTGGCGGGGGCACGTGGGCGGCGATCACCTTGAACAACTGGCCGATGAAGCCCTGCGGCGTCCAGTTCGCCAGCCCGATGCGCCCGCCAGGCCGGCACACCCGTGCCATCTCGGCGGCGGCCCGCACCTGATCGGGCGCGAACATGACGCCAAAGGTGGACACCACCGCATCAAAGCTCGCGTCGGCAAACGGCAGGTCCTCGGCATCGGCCACCTGAAAGTTCACGCTCAGGTGCTCGGCCTGCGCGCGTTGCGCACCGCGCTCCAGCAGGGCGGGCACGTAATCGGTGGAGGTGACCTGTGCGCCGCGCCGAGCGGCCGCCAGCGTGGCGTTGCCGTTGCCGGCGGCCACGTCCAGCACGCGCTCGTCCCACAGCAGGTCGCAAGCCTCGGCGAGTTGCTCGCCCACGATCTGCAAGGTCACGCCGATGATGGCGTAGTCGCCGCTGGACCAAGTGGCCTGCTGCCGGGCCTTCAGGGCGGCGAAATCGGTGGGGGCGTTCATGGCGGGTCTCCTTCAAGTGACGTTTTCGGGACAACCGGCTGGCGCCCCTTGGCCTTTGCAGTGGAGCGCGCGAAGCCCGCCCCTGTCCTGCTCAGTCGTCCGAACTTGCCGCCCCAGCGTCCACACCGACGCCCGGCGTCGCCGCCCCGCTGCGCTGCGCGCGCCGGCGCCAATGCCCTGGGGCGAGGCCGTATTCGCGCTTGAAGGCACGATGAAAAGCCGACTCTGAGGCATACCCCACCGCCTCGCACACCCGCGCCACCGAGTTGCGAGGCTCGCCCAACAGGCGGGCCGCCAGCACCAGCCGCCAGCGCGCCAGGTAATGCATGGGTGCCATGCCCACCAGTTGCTGAAAGCGCGCGGCCAGCACGCTGCGCGACACCCCCACCTCATGGGCCAGCGAGGCCAGGTCCCAGGCCCGCGCGGGCTGCCCGTGCAGCAGCGACAGACAGCGCCCAATCTGGGGGTCTTGCGATCCCATGGTCCAGCCCGGCGGATGATCGGGGTGACCGTCCAGGTGGCCGCGCAAGGCCTCGACGAACAGGGCCTCAGCCACCCTCGCGCCCACCAGGTCAGCGCCGGGGCGCCCCTGTGCCGATTCGTCCAGCGCATAGAGCACCGATTGCGTCAGCCAGCCCCCGCAAGGCCGCTGCGCCAGCGAGGTCAGAAACGCACTGGGCAAGGCGTCCAGCAGTGGGTGGCCGTGTCCACGCTCAAGGGCCAGCCAGCCACACACCAGGCGGGTGCGATCCCCCGGCCCCCCGTAGCGAATTCGCGTGAGATCGGGCAGGCGGGGAGCCACCAGGTGCTGCAGCGAGACCGCCCCTGCCCCTACCCCACTGGCCAGGCAATGCGGCTCTCCCCTTGGCAGCACCACCACGTCGCCAGGCCGCATCGGCAGACCCTGCCCCTCGCCCCACTGCACACGGCAAGAACCTTCCAGCACCAGGTGGCAGATGGCCAGGCGAGTGGCCTGCACCGGCAGCATCAAGGCGAGCTGCGCGCCCGCCGGGGCCTGCACGCACCACGGCTCGCCGAACTCGGCATGGAGGAAAAGCGCTCCCTCCAGGCGAAGGCCTCGCAGCACATCGGACAAAACGTCCATACCAGGCTCCCACAGCAGGCGCCAGATGGCACCCCCAGTTGTGACCAACCTGACATGGTCACCTCAACGCTGCCAACGTCAAGGGCTGGCCGATTGGCGCGACCGCTTGATCGCGGCCACCGGCACGACCGCCGCCTTGGCCCCTGGCCCCACCAGGTCAGCCAAACGCACGCCATCGAGCACCTGCATATAGGCCTGCAGCGCGTCCCACAGCACGCCCTTCAGGCGGCAACGGCCATCAATGCGGCAGTTGCTGCCTTGCGGGTTGAAGCACTCCACCAGGATGAAGTCTTCCTCCATCTGGCGCACCACCTCGCCCACCACGATCTCGGCGGGCGGCAACACAAGCCGCAGGCCGCCCCCGCGCCCGCGCGTAGTGGCCAGCCAGCCCTTGGCCGACAGCGCCATCACCACCTTCATCAGGTGGCTGCGCGAAATGCCATAGGCCTCGGCGATCTCGGCAATGGTGGGGGCCGCTTCACGGTCTTGGTGGGCGGCGCAGTACATCAGCACGCGCAAGGCGTAGTCGGTCCATTGGGTCAGGCGCATGCGGGTCTCCCATCTGCGCCACATCGAATGTCCCGACGGCACGCAGGGTGAATATTCATATTCGATGCATGTTATCTCACAATAAATTCACCTCAAATGAATCTTTAAAGGAAACCCCATGAGCCTTCAGACCACCCCCGCCCAAGCCGACCAGAGCCTGGGCAGTCTGGCCGTGCAAATCCCTGGCGCCACCGCCGTGTTTCGCCGCCTCAAGCTCGACTTTTGCTGCGGCGGCCAGCAATCGCTTGACGCGGCCTGTGCCCACAAAGGGCTCGACGCCGCCGCGGTGCTCAGCGAAATCCGCGCGCTGCAAGAGCAAAAGGCCGCACCCGAGGCACCCGCCCCAGCCGAGCTGATCGACCACATCCTGCAGCGCTACCACGAGGTGCACCGCCAGCAACTGCCCGAGCTGATCCGCATGGCCCGGCGCGTGGAGGCCGTTCACCGCGATCACCCGCAGGTGCCCAAGGGCCTGGCCGACCACCTCGAATCCATGGAGCGCGAGTTGCTGGACCACATGGCCAAGGAAGAGCAAATTCTTTTCCCCTTGCTCAAGCAAGGCGGCCACCCGATGGTGGTGCACCCCATCGGCGTGATGCGCCACGAGCACGTGAGCCACGGCGCGCAACTCGAACGCCTGGCCGAACTCACCCAGCATCACCAGCCACCCACCGGCGCCTGCAACACCTGGCAGGCCCTGTACGCCGGCACCGCGCGCCTGAGCGACGACCTGATCGAGCACATCCACACCGAAAACAACCTGCTGTTCCCGGTGTTCGAAGGCCAGGCGCGGCACTGACATGCAGCACCCGGCGAACGACACCAGCACGTCGCAGTGGCTGGACCAGGCACGGGCGGCTGGCCTGCGCCCGCTGCGCATCCGAGGCAAAACCCTGCTGCCCATCGTGCAGGGCGGCATGGGCGTGGGCGTGTCCGCCGCCGGGCTCTCGTCCGCCGTGGCCCGGCTGGGTGGCATGGGCACCATCTCATCGGTGGACCTGCGCCGCCGCCACCCCGACCTGATGGCGCAGACCGCGCACCTGGACAAAGCGCCCGACGCCCGCGCGCGCATCGACCAGGCCAACCTGGTGGCACTGGACCGCGAGATTCGCGACGCCCGCGCCGCCTCGCATGGCCAGGGGTGGATCGCCGTGAACGTGATGAAGGCCCTCAGCGCCTACGCGGCCTACGTGAAGCAGGCGCTGCAAAGCGGTGTGGACGCCCTGGTGGTGGGCGCCGGCCTGCCGCTGGACCTGCCCGAACTCGCGCAAGACCATCCCCATGTGGCGCTCATCCCCATCCTGTCGGATGCGCGCGGCGTGCAGTTGCTGCTGCGCAAATGGGAGCGCAAGGGTCGCCTGCCCGACGCCATCGTCATCGAAAACCCCCGCCTGGCCGGCGGCCACCTGGGCGCGGCGAAAGTGGCCGATCTGGGCGATGCGCGCTTTGACTTCGAGACCGTCATCCCACAGGTGCGCGAGCTGTTCCAGCAAGCAGGCTACGAGCAAGACATCGCGCTCATCGCCGCCGGGGGCATCGACAGCCACGCCGACATCCTGCGCTTGCAGGGCCTGGGGGCCGATGGCGTGCAACTGGGCACCGCCTTCGCCGTCACGCAGGAATGCGACGCGCCCGACACCTTCAAGCGCATCCTGGCCCAGGCCAAGCCGCAAGACATCGTGGAATTCGTCAGCGTGGCCGGCCTGCCGGCGCGCGCGGTGCGAACGCCCTGGCTCGACAAGTACCTGCGCATCCTGCCCATCCTGCAAGAGCGCGCCCACCCCAAGGCCAAGTGCAACCTGTCGTTTGACTGCCTGCAGCATTGCGGCTTGCGCGACGGCGACGCGGGCATCGGCCAGTTCTGCATCGACCAGCAACTCGGCCACGCCATGGACGGCGACGCCGAGCGCGGCCTGTTCTTTCGCGGCGCCGGTCGCCTGCCCTTTGGTGAACAGATTCGCGGCGTGGCCGACCTGGTGCGCCACCTGCTGACCCCGGCCCCGACGGTGATACCGTCGCCCGCATGAACGACCTGCTGGCCCAACACCCCTGGCTCTACCCTGCCCTGCGGCACCTGCACCTGGCCTGCGTGAGCGCCAGCATCACGCTGTTCGTGGCGCGCGGCCTGGGCGTCACGGCCCAGCAGGCCTGGCCCATGCGGCCCTTCTGGCGGCGCCTCAGCGTGGCCATCGACACGCCCCTGCTGCTGGCCGGCATCGGCCTGTGGGCCTTGCTTGCTTATCACCCGCTGCAGCAGGCCTGGCTGGGGGCCAAGCTGGTGCTGCTGGTGGTCTACATCGTGCTCGGCTCTTTCGCCCTCAAGCGCGGGCGCACGCGCGTGCAGCGGCTGCTGTTCTTCGTGGCCGCACTCGCGGTGGTGGCGCTCATCCTGACCAGCGCCCTCACCCGCCTGCCACTGGGTCTGGCGGGCCTGGGCATGCGGGGCACTGGGTGAGGTGGATCAGTCCACCAGGAAGCGCTTGACCAGCAAGGCCCAGTAGGCGGCGCCCACGGGGATGTTGGCGTCGTCAAAGTCGTAGTTCGGGTTGTGCACCATGCAGGCACCATGCCCGCCAGAGGCCTCGTCGCCGTTGCCGATGTAGAGGTAGCACCCCGGCACCTGCTCCAGCATGAAGGCGAAGTCTTCGCTGCCCGTCAACGGCTGGGTCTGCAAGGTCACCGCATCAGGCCCCAGCAGCTCCAGGGCCACCTGGCGCGCGAAGTCGGTCTCTGCCTGGGTGTTGACCAGCACCGGGTAACCGCCCTGGAAATCCACCGTGGCCTGCACGCCCAGGCTGCGGGCCTGCAGCGTCACCAGCTCATCGATGCGGCGCAGCAGCATCTTGTGCACCTCCCGGTCCAGCGAACGCACGCTGAGCTTGAGCACCGCCTCGTTAGGGATCACGTTGTTGGCCACCCCGGCCTGGAACGAACCCACGGTGATGACCGACATCTGCAGCGGCGCCACATTGCGCGACACGATGGTCTGCAAGCCCATGACGATGGCCGCCCCCGCCACCACCGGGTCGGCCGCCTGGTGCGGCATGGCCCCGTGGCCACCGTTGCCCTGCACGGTGATGGTGATGTTTTCGCTGGCGGCCATGGTGGGCCCGTCGCGCAGCAGCAGGGTGCCGCGCGGGAAGCCCGGCATGTTGTGCATGGCGAAGATGGCATCGCAAGGAAACCGGTCGAACAAGCCGTCGGCCATCATCTTCTTGGCGCCGCCCAGGCCCTCTTCCGCAGGCTGGAAGATCAGGTTCAGCGTGCCGCTGAAGTCACCGTGCTCCGCCAGGTGCCGCGCCGCCGCCAGCAGCATGGCCGTGTGACCGTCATGGCCGCAGGCGTGCATGAGGCCCGCGTGAACGCTGGCGTGCGGCAGGCCAGTGGCCTCGTGGATCGGCAAGGCGTCCATGTCGGCGCGCAGGCCAAGACGGCGCTTGCCCGTGCCCCGGCGCAACTGACCCACCACCCCGGTGCCGCCCAGGCCTCGGGTGACCTCATAACCCCAGGCCTGCAGGCGTTCGGCCACCAGGTCGCTGGTGCGGAATTCCTGGAAACCCAGTTCCGGGTGGCGGTGAATGTCCCGGCGCAGGGCCACGAACTCGCCCGCCCCCGCGCGCAAGGCCTCGACCACGCTCAAGCCGTCAGTCACATCGTTCATGCTCGCCTCTCCCGCCGCTCACTGCGGCTTCAGGTCAATCGACTTCGCGATGGCGCGGTACTGTGCCGTGCCATCGGTGTACACCTTGGACACGGCGGCCAGGCTCTGGGGCTTGGCCGGCACGCGGCTGTTGGCCTCCAGGTTCGCGCGCACCTGCGCATCGCCCAGGGTTTCGCTAATGGCCTTGTGCAAGGCCTGCACCACCGGCTCAGGGGTGTCCTTCTTCACGAACAGGCCCGACCAGGTGTTGAAGGTGAAGTCCTTGAGCGCCTGGCTCTCGCTGATGGCCGGGTACTCTTTCACCCCCTCCATGCGCTCGCGGTTGAGCATGGCCAGCACCTTGAGCTTGCCCTGCTTGTGAAACTCTTCGTAATTCTTGCCATAGGGCGCCAGGAAGATGTCCACCCGGCTGCCCAGCAGGTCTTGGTTGGCCGGTGCGGCCCCTTTGTAGGGCACGTGGACCATCGGAATGCCCGTCACCTTGGAAAGATGCTCACCCAGCAGGTGGTAGAACGAACCGGGCCCCACACTGGCGTAGGTGATGGGCTTGCCCGCGGCGGCCTGCTTGCGCGCATACGCCAACAGCTCATCGGCGTTGTTGGCCGGCAAATCTGGGCGCGTCACCAAGGCAATGTGGGTTGACTCGATCATCTGCACCAGGCGGAAGTCTTCGCTCTTGAACTTCACCGCCAGGTTGGCCAGGGGCGACAGGATCAGCTCATTGGGCGAGCCCTGGAACACCATGTAGCCATCGCTGGGCGCGGCCAGCACCTTCTGCGCGGCGATCCCGCCGGTGGCACCCCCCAGGTTCTCCACCACCACCGACTGCCCGAGGTGCTTGCCCAGCGTGTTGTTCAGGCTCCGGGCCACGGAATCCGACGGCCCGCCCGCCGGGTAAGGAACCATCAAGGTCACGGGCTTGCTCGGAAAGGCCTGCGCCATCGCAGAGCCTGCCAGCGCCAAACCGGCAAGGGTCGCCGCCACGCGGCGCAGGAAGAAGTGGGTGCTAGCGGTCATGAACGTGTCTCCAATGTGGTGAGGGTGCCTGCTCGGGCCGCGCGGCCAACAACAGGCAGGCAAGTGAATGCTAGGAGCCCGTTTTTGATGTGTCCAATGCATTATTTTCTGGATAATCATTCACAAACCTCATCCCCAGAGCCCACCAACCCGATGAACATCCGCCATCTCGAGCACTTCCTGGCCGTGGCCGAAACAGGCTCCTTCAGCCGCGCCGCCGAACGCCTTCACCTCACGCAGTCGGCCCTGAGCCGCAGCATTCAGGCGCTCGAAACCGAGGTGGACGGCCGCCTGCTCGACCGCGTGGGCAAGCGCAACGAACTCACCCCACTGGGACGCCACGTGGTCGAGCGGGCGCGCCGCATCGTGCTGGAGGCATCGGAAGTGCGGCGATCGGCGGAATTGCTGCGAAAAGCCGATGGCGGCGTCATGCGCATCGGCCTGGGGTCAGGCCCAGGGGCCATTCTGATGACCCCGCTCATGTGCCACATGGCGCAGAACCACCCACGGGTGCGCGTGAACATCACCCGTGGCCCGACCGAGCTGCAGTTGGTGCAACTGCGGGCCAGGCAACTCGATGCACTGGTGGTGGACGAACGCCGGGTGGCGCCCAACGACGATTTGCACATCGAACCCGTGGCCGAAATGGCCGCCGCCTGGATCGCACGCGCCAGCCATCCCCTGGCCCATCAAGCAGCGGTGACCCTGGCCAACCTGCTCGACTACCCCATTGCCACCACCCCACTCTCCGACGAAGTGGTGCGCCTGCTCGTCGAGCGCTATGGCCCAGAGGCCAACCCCACCCGAATCGCCACCCTGCAATGCGACGACGTGGGCGGGCTCATCGACGTGGTCAGCCGCACCAACGCCATCTTTCTGGGGGTACGCGCCGCCGCGCGCGAGGGCATCGAGGCAGGCAGCCTGTGCGAACTGCAGACAAGACCCGCCCTGCGAACCACCGCCCGCTACGCCTACGTCTCCCTGGCGGGGCGCAGCGAGGCACCGGTAATGTCATTGCTGCGCGAGTTCGTGGCGCAACGGATGGTGGACTGAGCGCCCCAAAACACCACCTCGATGGGCGAAGCCGGCATGAAAAAGGCCGCTAGGTGGTCATTCCTAGCGGCCTTTGTGCAGGGTATTGGTGGAGCTGGGGTCTATTGAAGAGTGGCCGAAAAGCCGCATGAAACCCAAACTTTTATATTCCCCACTCAACAAGTTACCCGGATTGTTACCCGGTCCAAATGTTGCTGTTACGGAATCTGATCCAGCGTCCGCAAATATTCAAACATCACTCCGACAGTGGCGCTACCGCGGAAAGTGGCGCCTCTAGCCCTTCTGGTACCAAGTGCCGGCCATCAGTCCATCGTCTTGAGCACATCCTGAAATGATGTGGCCACAACGTACTGGGCCGGGTTTTCGCCGACGGCCAACGCTGTGAAGTGGGCCTTGCCGCATTCGATCTTGGCGCTCTCCTTGTTGCGCAGGTCGTCGGTGAACAGGCTGCTCTTAGTCTCGACCACGAAGTACAGGCGCCGGGTGCCGTCCTTGTTGACCAGCACAGCCCAGTCGGGGTTGTAGCTGCCCATCGGGGTGGGCACCTTGAACCAGCCGGGCAGCTTGGCGTACAGCACCACGTCGTCGTCCTTCTCCAGGGCGTCGGCGAAGTCACGCTCGGTGGCCGAGTCGTAGACCACGTGCTCGTAGATCGAGCGCTTGGTGTCGCGCAGCATGTTGGTCAGGTAGCCGGACAGCTCCTCAGTCTCGAACAGCTCCTGGGCCCAGACCGCATCGTCGCCCAGGCGCTGGTAGCGGATGCCGTCCACCAGGGCCATGCGCTTGCAGCGATTGATGATTTCGGCCGCCTGCTCGATGAACTGCTGCGGGTTGCGTTTGAAGTCATCCAGCCGCTCGCACTCGGTCAGGATCTTGACCAGCGTGCGCCGAGTCAGCTGGGTACGGTCTTGCAGGTCGGTGAGCAGATCGGGCAGCTCGATGTCCGCCTCGTCAAGAACCACAGTTGAAGCGCCCCCCGTCTCGGTCGCCTCGACACCTGACTTGCCGATGGCAATGTCCGCCTTGCGCCACTGCAGCCGGGCACGGGCGATGTGCAGGTCACGGGTCAGCGCGGCCGTGCAGTCGCGGATGAGCTTGTCGTTGTCGAACTGCACGCGGTACGTGGTCTTGTGCTTGATGCGGTCCCAAAGCGCCTTGAAGTCCTGGCTCAGCGTCACGGCCTTGCCGTCGGCGCCCTTGCGCAGCGGCACGGTCTCGCGGTCGTCGCGGTTCTTCACCTCCACGCGGCCGGTCACCTTGCGCAGCAGCTCGGCCACCTGGCCCCGGTATGGCTCGAAGGCCTCGGGCAATGCCAGCTTGCCTTCCTTCAGCGCGATCTTCAGCGAGTCCTGCACCTTGCCCTTGGCGTCGATGTGCCCGGCAGCGCGTAGATGGTCCCACAGGGCCTTGGACTGGTCCACGCCCAGCGGGGCCACCTTGCCGTCGGGCGTGGTGATGGCGATGGTGGCGAACTGGTGCTGCTCGACGATGCCGAAGTGAATGCCCGTGTCCGCCTCGATCTCCTTCTGCAACTGGTCGGCGAACTCCTGGTACGACTCGGTGGCAATCACCGTGAGCCGGTTCACGTCGTGCCCGTAGACGCGCTGCCCGTCCTGGTTGACGCACAGGCGCAGTCCTCGGCCCAAGGTCTGGCGGCGCTCGCGCTCGCTGCCCATCTCGCGCAGGGCGCAGATCTGGAAGACGTTGGGGTTGTCCCAGCCCTCCTTCAGGGCCGAGTGCGAGAAGATGAACTTCAGCGGCGTGCTGAAGGTGAGCAGCTTCTCCTTCTCCTTCATGATGAGGTTGTAGCCGCGCTCGGCATCGGCGCGGCTGGTCTCGTTCTTCAGGCTGCCTTCCTTGTCCAGCTCGGGGTCGGCCCAGCGGCCCTTCTTGTCGATGGAGAAATAGCCGTCGTGTACGACGGCGGCTTCTTGGGCCAGATCCACCTCGCCGAACAGGCTCTGGAAGGCCGGCAGCTTGGCCGCCCGCCGATACTCTTCCTCGAAGATGCGGGCGTAGTCCCCCTTCACTGGGTTGCCGTCCTTGTCGTACTGGCGGTAGCGCGCCACCGACTCGATGAAGAACAGCGACAGCACCTTGATGCCCTTGGGCCGCAGCAGCTTCTCCTTCTCCAGGTGCTCCTTGATGGTCCGCCGGATCATCTCGCGCTGCACGGCCAGGGCATCCACCTCGCCGTGGGCCTGCCCCAGGGCCAGGTAGACCTCGCCGCCGGGGTAGCGAAGCTCCATGAATTCCTCGCCCTTGGCTGTGTTGATCTCGCCCACACGGAAGTCGGCGTACACCGCACGCTTGGCCAGCTGCTGTAGGTCGTCGCCGTCGTTGACGGTCAGCACCTGCGGCTTGGCCCCGGTGGCCGTCTGCACGTGCAGCTCCACCTTGGCCGAGATGCCCTTCTTGTTGCTCACCTCCAGCAGCCGCACGTAGGGCTTGTTGAAGGCGTCCTCGATGGTGGCCGCTGCCACCTCGATCTGCTTGACGAGCTTGCGCTCGTAGGCGTCCACAGCGTCCAGCCGGTACACCATGTGGTGCTTGTTGGCGTGGGTGGCCGAGTAGCGCAGGGTGCACAGCGGGTTCATCGCGTCCAGTGCCGCCTTGCCGGCGCCGCTGAGGCCGCCGTCCACGCTCTGCGGTTCGTCCACGATGACGATGGGGCGCGTGGCGCGGATGAGGTCGATGGGCTTCTCGCCGCCGGTCTTCTCGCTGTCCTTGTAGAGGTTGTTCACTTCCTTCTTGTTGATGGCGCCCACCGTCACCACCATGATCTGGATCGTGGCGCTCGTGGCGAAGTTGCGCACCTGGCCCAGCTTGCTGGAGTCGTACAGGAAGAAGTCCACCGGCACGCCGGCATACATGCTCTTGAAGTGCTCCTCGGTGATCTGCAGCGACTTGTAGACGCCTTCCTTGATGGCCACCGACGGCACCACGATGACGAACTTGGTGAAGCCGTAGCGCTTGTTCAGCTCGAAGACCGTGCGGAGGTAGACGTAGGTCTTCCCGGTGCCGGTCTCCATCTCGACCGTGAAGTCGCCCGATGCTAGCGTGCTAGACGGTGCCAGGCCATTGCGCAGCTGCACGCTGCGCAGGTTGTCCAGCAACTGCTCGTCCACCAGGGTCAGGCGGTTGCCCAGGCCCTTGTCGGTGTCGGCAACGCCCAGCGTCAATTGCTGGTCGGGCAGCTTCATGGTGACAGTGAACTCGGTGCGGCAGATCTCCTGGCCTCGGAACAGGTCGCAGACCGACTCGATGGCCTGGAGCTGGTAGTCCAGGTTGGGCTCGAAGTGAAGCTTCATCGCGTCGGCCTCACAGACTGCGCACGTTGGCAATGCCGTTCTGCTCCAGGATCGCGGCCATGTTGGTCTTGGCTACGTCGTCGGCAAAGGCACTGTCCCGGAATACGCATGTGGTGTCAGTTGCTGGCGCTAGTTCCTTGTGCCAGGTGATGATGCCTTGGGCCAAACTCTCAACATCTTCTGCCGCGATCTTGGGGACGAGGCATGTGATCAAGACTCCACCGGCGATGCTTTGAATTTGCTTGTCGCCCACTGCCCGCTCTTGCATCGGAACGCACAGGTCCAGACCCAACTTCAACAATAGCTCCGTCACCACGTCGCTATCGCTCCGACCATTTAGCAGGTGGTCAGCATGTGCGAACAGAGATTCAGCAACTCCGCCGGCACCTGGATTCCAGGCGCGAATATTCGATGAAGCCAGTCGATAAACTCTAAACCCGGTGTCTTGGGTGAACATAGAGTTCTCGCTCTTGACCTTCTTACCGGCTCTGCGCAGGCGTTCTTTGGTGAGTTCTGCAATGTTCCTTGGACGACCAAGATCGTCACAAAACTTTGCTGCGATCTTCTGGTTGGGATCGGTAGGGTCCAGAGGCTCTGGGAGCTGAACTAAAATGAAGCGGCGCTTCCGGCCATCGAGCACGCTTCGCAGCCACGTTGAATGGCCAGTAGTTCCGGAGCCAGCAAAAAAGTCCAACACAATTGATTCTTGGTTGGCCGAGGAGCCATATTGAATCAGGCGACTGATCAATGACGTGGGCTTCGGATAATCAAAAACACCCTTAGTGCCCATAAGAGTCGCGCACTCTTCTGTGCCGTCCTTGGTCGTGCCCGCATCGATCAACACGGAACTTGGGGTCCTTGTCTCTCCAGCAGTAAGCCGCTCCTTCAGATAGAGCTTCTTCTTTGGTGCAGCATCATCCGACTTTCCGAATTTAATGCGCCCGTCATCAAAGAGCTTTTGATAATCGTCTGGGTTTATGGCCCAGCTACGGCCACTTGGCGGCCAGTAGTCGACTCCCGTCTTGGGATTTTTGATCGGGTACATGGTGTTCCCGCCTGGCTTGTTTGCATCCAGGGGAACGAGTTTCCACGGGCCCCTTTTATCATTGTCGGGATTCTCGTATTCCGACTCATCCAGTGGCTCGCCATGATACTCAAGCGCCTCGCGTCGCTTGGAATATATGAGTGTATGGTTGTGGTTGAGAGAAACCTCTTGATCGTCCGAAATGGAGGTTCGGGAACGCCAGACGAGGTTGGAGACGAAGTTCTCTTCACCGAAGATTTCGTCCAGCACCGCGCGTAGTCGGCTGACTTCTTTCTCATCTATTGAGACGAAGAGCACCCCGTCGTTCCTGAGCAGATCTCTGGCTAATTTGATGCGCGGGTAGATCATGTTCAGCCAGTCGGTGTGAAACCTTCCGCTGGTCTCGGTGTTGCTGGTAATTCGTCGTCCGCCTTCGACTTGCCCGGTCAGTTCGAGATAGTTTTGGATACTGTCCTGAAAGCTATCCGGGTATACGAAGTCCTTGCCAGTGTTGTATGGCGGATCGATGTAGATGAGCTTTATCTTCCCGGCATAGCTCTTCTGCAGCAGCTTCAGCACTTCGAGGTTGTCGCCCTCGATCATCAGGTTCTTCGTGGTGTCCCAGTCCACGCTTTCGTCCGGGCAGGGGCGCAGCGTGCCAGTGCTCGGCGTCAAGGCCAGTTGCCGGGCGGCACGTTTGCCATGCCAGTTCAGGCCGTACTTCTCTTCGGCGTCGGTCACCGTCACGTCGCCCACCAGCGCCTTCAGCACGTCCAGGTTGACGGCCTGGCCGTGCGGCCCCTCGGTCACCAGTTCCGGGAACAGGGCCTTCAACTGGGCTACGTTGTCGGCCACTAGGTTGGCGGATTGGGCCTCCGGGCTCGCCGCTTCGATCTTCTGCATCTTCGGGTCTTTCATTCGGTTGTTCTTTTTTGTCGGGTTGCGCGCGTCACAGCCGCGCACGGGCCTTGTTCAGGTCGGCCTGCAGGCGCCGCAGTGCTAGGTTCAGGTCCACCTGCTTGGCAATCTGTCGTTCCTTGGCGGCCTGGCTGCGCAGGCGCGCCGCTTCCTGTTCCAGCCGTTGGCAGGCGCGCAGCGCTTCGCGCTGTGCAGCCGCTGCGGCAGGGTCGTTGGGCAGGCGGAAGTTCCCGGTCAGGCGGGCCGCCTCCGCAGCGGTCAGGCAGTCCATCCAGCCCTGGTACAGGGCCATCAGGTCTTGATGCGGCTGACGGTCCAGGGCCAGCGCATCTAGCAGCGCGCCCACCACGGTTGCGGCGTCGCTATCGTTGCCCACCAGCTCAGAGCGAATCAGCTCACCGTCGAGCACGACCTTGCCCGCCTCGTTCTGCGCAGCGCGCTTGTGCGCGAGGCTGAGGGCGAGCTGGGTCGGTGGCGTCGGTGTCGACTCTTCGGGCGTTGCTGAGGTGCTCGGCGTCAGGGCCTGGATCAGCAGCACTGGGTAAGGAACTGCCCGGTGCACCAGCTCGGCCAACCGAAGCCACTGCGATGCCTTTCCTTGCGTGGGACGCACCTGCACGCTGAGCACGGCCACTTCCAGGTATTCGCGCCCGTCGGCGCGGTGTTCCGGGATGGCCACGGTGCTAGGCTTCAGCGCAGCGATCCACTGCAGCTCCTCGATGCCGTCGGTCAGCAGGCGTCGGTCGGCCGCCGTCGGCGCGCCGTGCTCGGCCAGCATCTTCTTGGGCACGCGCTGGTCCACCCGTGCGCGCTCGGGCAAGGCCAGCGCCTTGACCACGTCGTCGGCGGTGAGGTGGTGCGTCGCCGTCATGGGGTCAGCGCAGCTCCGAAAGCCTTGACGGTGTCCTCGCTGTCGCGGCCCGACACGGTCTTGCCGGTGGCGGCTTCGATGAGCTCCAGCAATGCGCCAGCGCGCAGGCGGATGAAGGCATCAAAGTCGTCTGCGCGCAGTGCGGCCACGGGGATGACGTGCGAGGCCAGGAACTCGTCCAGGCTGCTCGGCGGCACCTGCTTGGCCTTCTGGATCCGGCCCAGGTAGACGCTGGGGGCGTCACCGCTGATGAAGCGGTTGGTGCCAGCGGCCAGCGGCGCCTTGTTGATCACGCTGTTCCACTTGTCCTTGGGCAGCTTCTGTTTCTCGCACCACGCACGCGGGAAGATGTGGTGGATGTCGATGGCGTTGTTGAAGTAGGTGTTCAGGTCGATGGGCGTGCCGCTGACGAAGTCGCGCCCGCCGTGCTTCATCAGCAGGGCCGCCAAGCCCTTGTAGGCCGCTGCCAGTCGGCTCTGCAGCGACAGCAGGCGGGTGGGCGCGAAGTTAGCGTCGCGCACCGTGCGCGGCTCGGTGCCGCCGTCCACCCAAGCCACCACGTCCTGCATGTCCATCGCGAAGCGCGTCTCGTTGGCGCCTCCGTACAGTTCGCCCAGCACGCCGCTCCAGTACCAACGCAACAGGCTCTGCTTGATGCCGTGCAGGGTCGTTCGTTCGCCCAGGTGGGCGCAGATCGCGGCCAGCGGGATCAGCTGCGTGGCATAGGGCAGGCTGCGCTCGTCGAAGATCTTCTCCTCGGCCAGCAGCTCGGCCGCGCGCTTGAAGCCCAGTTCCAGGGCCGCCTCCAGCGCCTTGAAGTCCGCCAGATCCAGCTTCAGCACGTCGGCACGCTTGCAGCTCACCGCCGTCTTCTGAGCCAGGTGCCGCCGGTAGCCGGCCAACAGCGTGACGGCAGTCAGGAAGCTTGTGCCGTCCACGGCCTCCAGCACGTCGTGCTTGGCGGTCAGCCGTTCGCGCCGGGCGTCCCAGTCATCGCGCAGGTTGAACTCGTCCGCGGCAAAGGTGGCGGTCATCAGCTCGAACACGGTGAGCGTTACGCCGCCGGTGTTGACCTTCTCGAAGACCTGGCACACCGCCTCACGTGGCGTGTCTTGGGTCAGCTCGATGGCCGGCACCTTGAATTGCTGGAAGCGCAGCCAGATTTCGTTGCGGAACTTCTGCATGAACTGCATGGCTTCCGCGCCGAACTGGTGGTGGGCACTGAAGCCGCTCTCCCAGGTCATGAACCCCTGGATGTCGAACAGCAGCGCCACCGGGAACAAGCGCTGGGCGTACTGCAGCTCAGGCGTACTCACGTCGAGGTCGACCTTGCGGCCAAAGTCCGAAGTGACCTGCAGCGACTCGGGGACCGAGATCACGGCTTCCTCGCGGTCGGCATCCGGATCCAGGCACTTGGCCATGTCCAGGAAGTAGAGCCGGCGGATGTCGGCACCCTTCTCGGTGCGCGTGGGCACGGGCTGGCCGCTGCGCAATGACAGGTACATCGAGGTCAGGCGCTGTTGGCCGTCCAGCACCAGGGTCTTCGGCTTGGGCGCGGGCTGCAGTTGCACGCCGGCGAACAGCCGGGGCTTGAACGGCACGCCACCGGCCTCCAGGAACATCACGGCGCCGATGGGGTACGACAGGGACAGGCTCGCGATCAGCGACCGGATGTGGTTGTCATCCCAGACCCAGCCGCGCTGGAAGTCGGGCAGCTGAATCTGGCCGGCAGCGATGCCGTCGAGAACGTCCTTCAGGGCGGGTTCTGCGGTACGGAAGCTCATAGGAACATGCAATTCAAACGGTTGCGTCAGACACGTGCACGTGCACGCTGCTCGACCCGGGCCCTGAGAAGGGCTTGGACCTGCGCGTACAGGCGCGATTGGACGTTGGCCCGGTCGGCGATGCTGACGCACAGGGCGTAGGGCTCCAGGTCGTCGTTGACGTTGGACCAGGGCGCGTCTTGGCGGGTCACCACGATGAACAGCTGCCCGCGAGGGCGCTGCCTGAAAGTCCAACGAGACACCTGCAGCGTGCCGGCCTGGCGCGCTTCGCCAGACAGCCAGCGGTTGTTGCCGCGCTCGGACATGCCCTCGTCGCGGTTGCGCTGGAAGGCTGCCGCCACTTCATCCAGATTGTTGGCCACGACCAGGCTGAACTTCAGCTTGGTCATGCGGTAGTCCAGCCGCGTGGTCCGCACCACGGGGCTGTAGGCCAATGCAATAGTCACCTCCCGTGTGCGTCGCCCGCCTTCCCAGAACTCATCCGGGATGGGGACAGCGTAGAACTGGCAGCGGTCGTTGCCGATCTGCTCTTCGCAGATCAGCGACACGACGTTGTCGAGCGACTGCTCCAACGCGTGGTCGTTGATGCAACCGTAGCCGACCAGGCGCGTGAGCTTCTCGCGGCCTTCGGCGTTGTCGTTGGGGTTGAGCAGGGGGACCGATGGGTCAGGCCACTTGGCGTGGGCGCCCAGCAGCGCGCGCAGCAAGTTGTGGCTGGCGCCGGGCACACGGCGCAGCAGCTTGGCCGCCCGGTGGGCGACCGCTGGCGCTGCGAAGCTCGTGCCGACCTCTTCCCTAAATGCGTGGCCGCCGGCAAAGCCGCCGTTCGTCGTGACGACGCCAAGTCCACGATAGGTGGTGCGGCCGGTCAGCCGAACAACGGCCAGGTTGCCTGCATGCTCGACAAAGTCGGGCTTGATGGCGCCGTTGACGGTCGGGCCCGACCTTGTCAGGGGGAAGGGGTGGCCTGTGCGGGCGATGGGCCTGTCTTCGATGAGTTCCGGGCGCTGCTGTTGGCCGCGTGTGGCCTCATGGCGGGCAAGGCCCCCCACCGTCACAGCGTTCAGCGCCGTGGCGGGGTCTACCAAGCGCGCATGGTCCTCAAGCAAGTAGTCGGGGAACGATGCCAGCGGATCGGCGGGAAGGCCATCGGGAGAGAGATTTCCGGTAGAAACGACGAACACAACACCCAGCTCCCGCGTGAGGCGGTCCAGTGTGTAGGCCAGTCCTCGCACATGCCCACCGGCATAGACCTTGTTCAAGTCGCCGTAGCTGAGGTTGAAGACTTGGCAGCCGAAGCCAGCGTGCAAGTCTCGGACGGCGCGCTCGACGGCGTTCTCGACGAACTCTGTCTGGTCGTCTCCGTCATGGTTGAACACCCGCCCAGAAACCAGGAAGAGGCTGGGCACGAACTCGCCGCTGGCGATTGCAGCTTCAATGTCACCGTACAAGGCCAGCCCTGCGACCGAGGTGCCATGCCATGGATCGGCGTCGTCCGGGCTGCGATGTGGCAGCACGTAGCCTTGGGCATGGCCGACCGCTGGGGCAAGCAGCGGCTGGCCGGTGACGAGTCCGGCATCCAGCACGGCGATTCGGGGCGCCTCAGCGTCGGGCTGAGCGGGGGGTGGGAAGCGGTTCACGTCCGCAGCAACGGTACCGACGGCCACGCCCCAACGCGGCGGCAGATCTACTGTGCGCGCATCGCGGTAACGAAGCACTTGTTCCGCTGCTTGACGGCTGCAGCGCAGCCGCACCATGAGCAACGAGGCGGAGACAACCCTGTCGAGGATTTCCGCTCCGAGCTCCCCGGCGAAGGCCGTGAAGGACTCCATCGTGGACTGCCGACGAGCCGGCTGCTCCTGCGGCCAGAGCTCGACGTCCAGTGTGCAGAGGCCGTCTTGCGGCAGGCCCTGTTCAGCGAGTGCCGCGCCAGTCCTGTCTTCGGGTGTCCAGTGCTCGAACGCGTCGATGACAAACAGCAACTCTTTGCGCGTAACTCGCCCGTCACGTGCCAACGTCGCAAGCCGCTCCTCGACCAGGTTCAGCGCTGCCGCAGTGGCAAACGCAAGGACGACTTCGTGACCCTCCTGGCTGACGATTTCCAGGCCATCGATCAGGTTGAAGGGGGGAAGCTGCCGCTCGCCCTCGCGCAGGCGGATCTTCAGCAGCTTCCGGTCGTCAAATCCACCGAGGTCCTCGTTTGCCGCGACTTCGCGCACTGCGCGAAAGCTCCGAAGCAACGCATTGCCGTGGCCTCTTGGGTCCGCAGGCGCTGGTGCTCCGAAGCCGCGCGGCCGATGCCGATCGGTGACAGGAGACTCTTTTTCTAGTCGCAGGTGCTCATATGCCATCCAGTTGCCTCCCTAGGCCACTCAGTGGGGTTGTTGGTATTCCTTCGCCAGCGCAGCCTCTAGGTGGGCCTTGGCGAGGAACTCACGGTTGGATAGGATCATGTCTTTGACGGCGCGGCGAAGCACGCGCTCGATGTCGGCGTGGGACAGACCCTTGAAGAGCGCGGCGATCTTCGAGTCGTCGGTCTCGAAGTTCCGGCGCACGCCGGACAGCTTCAGGGCCAGCAGGCGCTTGGCCTGTTCCAGGTTCGGGGGCTCGAAGCGGATGACCTCGTCGAAGCGACGCCACACTGCCTTGTCCAGCAGGGTCTCGTAGTTCGTCGTCGCAATCAGGATGCTCGGGCCCCGGTAGCCGTCCATCATCTGCAGCACGGCATTGACGGAGCGCTTCAGCTCGCCGTGGTCATCGCTGGCGCCGCGATCCTTGCTCAGGGCGTCGAATTCGTCGAAGAGCGCAACTACGGGGCGCGCCGACACGTAGTCGAAGACCTTTCGCAAGTTGGCGGAGGTCTCGCCTAGCAGCGAGGAGATGACGGAGTCTAGGCGGACGACCACTAGCGGCAGTTCAAGCGCGCTGGCGATGACCTCGGCGGCAAGCGTCTTGCCGCAGCCGGGGGGGCCACAGAACAGCAGGCGTTGGGCTGGTTGGAGCCCGTGGGCCAGCAGCACATCACCGCGCCGGTGCTCCATCAGCACTTCGTCCAGCGCCGACTGCGCGCCGTCTCCCAGCACGATGTCGGCCTCGTCGCGGACGGCTGGCCGCTCTTCGACCAAGGCCAAGCCGCTGTCCTTATTGATGGGCAGATCTCTGGTGGGCAGTAGGCGCAGGTGGCCACGCCCTGCGGCTGACCGTTCACCATACAGCAGCCGTTCCAAATCGTTCGCTAGTAGGTAGTGCTTTTTCTCACGCTCTTCGCGAATGACAGCTTCGGAGGCGGCCTTGAAACCGTCCGCGTCGCCGTCAAGTCCCGTTTTGATCAACTGCCTGAGTAACTTTGCGTTGGACAAACTTCACCTGTCCTTTCCTGAATACTCGTATTTTGAGCCCGGGCTTGCATCACCAGGCAAGATCACCATGAACGCCAGCACCTCGAAGTCATTGCTGCCGGCGAACTCGCCCTTCATGGCGTGGGTACCGCCAGGCGAAAACAGGCTGGCGACGGCGCGCTCTTCGTTCTTGCCCACCACGGAAGCCACCGCCGCAGCCAGCAGCTTCTGCGCTTGACGCATGTCCTCGCCATGGCGGGTGGCCCTGTCGAACCTGGCACAGGCACCGTCGTCGGGCAGGTCTCGCCCAAGGGCCAGACGCTTGAGGCGGTCCAGAATGCGCTTGGCCTGGGGGTACGGCAGAAGCACGTTGCCATCCTCCCCAACGTGGGCCAAATAAATGGGGGCCAGTGGGTAGTCGGACTTCTGACCTTTGACTGTGACGGCGCCCTCTGCCCGCAGGCAGAAGATCACGCCAGGTTCAATGTCGGCGTCGATGCTGGTGGTAACAGCATGGGTACCCAGCGGCAGCGCCTCAAGCTGGCCTGGATGTTCCTTGAGGTACTGGGCCAAATCAATGCGGAAATCGGTCAGGGTCAGGTCGGTGATGGAGACGCCGCTGGAGAGATCTTCCATGTCGATGACCTGATCCTGCAGCTTGAGCAACTGCTTGCGGCGGTACTCCAGGTCGTTCATGGGATTGCCCGACTGCTGCTCGATCAGGTTTTCTTCCCCGGTGGCCGACACGTCCAACAAGACCATCCGTCCGCTGACGCGCTGCTCCAAGCCGATGTACTCCTCAAGCTCCATGTTGGGCCAGAAGTTGACCAGCTGGATGTTCTGGTTGGGTGAACCGATTCGGTCGATACGACCAAAGCGCTGAATGATGCGAACTGGGTTCCAGTGAATGTCGTAGTTGATGAGCCAGTCGCAGTCCTGAAGGTTCTGCCCCTCGGAAATGCAGTCGGTGGCAATCAGCAGGTCGATTTCGCCCTCGCTGGCCAGGTCGGCGGGTCGTTCCTTTGCGCGAGGCGCAAAGGCGGACAGAACGCTGCTCATGCTCTTGCGCAAGCCTGGCAAGGTGGACTGGATACCGGCGCCGCCCGTCACCAGCGCAGCATTGACGCCCAGGCTGGCTTTGGCCCATTCCGCCAAGTGGGAGTACAGGTACTGCGCCGTATCTGAAAATGCGGTGAAGACGATGATCTTGCGGTTACCGGCGTTGATGGGGTTGCGGCACTTCTGCTCGATCATTTCCCGCAGCTTGGCCAGCTTGGCGTCACGCGCAGCGTCCACTTGCTGGGCAGCCGCCAACAGCGTAGCAAGGCGGTTGCGGTCTTCAATGAGATCTTGCTTCCAGCGGATGAGGTCCACATCGCTCAGCAGCACCTTGACTTTGCGCCCGACCAACAGGGTCTCGAACGCCGGGTCGTCCACGTCGATATCGGCAATGTCGATCTCTTCTATACCTTCGCTGCCCACCGCCCCAGCGGCAAATGCCTCAATGTGAGCAAGTACGGCCTCGACGTCCTTGAGCTGACGGTGCACGGTCAGCGAGAAGGACGAAACAGCACTCTCCATGCGCTTGAGCACGTTGACACGCAGCAGGTGGATCAAGCTCTCTTCACGATCTGCTTGCCGGAAAAAGCTTTCGCCGCCCCGGATCTCGGTGCTGTACTTGGCGTCGTAGGCGGCCTGTTTGTGCGGCAGCAGGTAGCGCAGGGGCGCGTAGCTGGCCAGGTTCAGGCGCCGGATTTCCAGGTTGATGTCTTTGATGGCGCGGAATTTGCCGGCCAGATCAACATCGGCCTTGATGTTGATCGGAGGCAAGCGGCCGGGAAACTTGCCGGTTTCGTCGGTGCCGTAGTACCGCTCAATGTGCCGGCGTGAGCGTGCAATCGTGAGGTGATCCAGCAGGGTGAAGTAGTCAAAGCCCAGCATCTCCACCAGGGAGCCTGGCGTGCGCTCGGCCTCGGGCATGTCCAGCCAGCGGTTGAACTGAATCTGCGCCTTGCGAGTGGTTTGTTCAATGCTGTCGATGCCCTGCTCAAGCAGTGCCGTGTCGTCGCCCTCGGTGGCAAAGGCGATCTGGTTCTTGAGGTCCGCCAGACGGTTGTTGACCGGTGTGGCCGAGAGCATCAGAACACGGGTCTTGACACCCTCTTTGATTATCTTGCGCATAAGGCGGTCGTAACGGGTTTCCTTGCCCTTGTTGGACGCCTTGTTGCGGAAGTTGTGGCTTTCGTCGATGACAACCAGGTCGTAGTTGCCCCAGTTCACGTGGCTCAGGTCGATGTCGCCGGAGTTGCCACCTTCACGGGAAAGGTCGGTATGGTTCAGAACGTCGTAGTTGAACCGGTCAGCCGCCAGCACATTGCGCTTGTCATTGGCCTTGTAGAGCGTCCAATTGTCGCGCAGCCGTTTAGGAGCCAGCACCAGCACGCGGTCGTTTCGCAGCTCATGGTACTTAATGACGGCCAGCGCCTCGAAGGTCTTACCCAGGCCGACACTGTCGGCGATGATGCAGCCGCCAAAGCGGGCCAGCTTATCGATGGCGCCCACCACACCGTCGCGTTGGAACTTGAACAGCTTCTTCCAGATGACGGTGTTACGGATGCCGGTAGCCGACCGGACGATGCGCTCCTCGTCCAGGGCGTCGTCCCGCCCACCGAGCAGGTGATTCAGGATCAACGTGTATACGGTGAACGGAGCCTTGTGCTCGCCCATATGCCGGAGGGTGGAAATCAGCTCTTCCCGCCGTTCGGGTTGAGCGCCCAGCTTGGCCCATTGGTGGTCAAACCACTGTGCGAGCTGAGCCGCCTCGGCGGCCGATTCGGACGCATGGATCAGGTTCATCGGGTTGCCTGGGGTCAGGCCCAAACCGTCCGAGCTGAAGGCGAAAGACCCCAGCACCACCTGCTCTGGTGAGCCTTGTGCGTCACGCACGACCGCTGCACCTTGGGGAACACGTCCATGGGCTCGCCGCAGATCCACTTTGCCCTCCAGCCACTGGGCGCACTGGTTGGCCAGCCACCGCGCCTGCAGTTTGTTGCGGTTGGCCCGGTCACCGTCACCACCAAGGAGGTCCAGGGAATCATCCCCTGGCGGCAAGATGAGCTGAACTCGCTCCAGCTTCGCCAAGGCATCGCGCACCTCGGCAAAGGCAAACAGCGAGAACGAAGGGGTGACGCAACCGACCTTGCTGCCAAGCTTGAGGTGCGGGCGCACCAGATCAATGACGCGGTCTGTTCCGCTGTTCTGTATTAGACGCACGTAGCCTCACCTGATGGAACATTTCTTGAAAATGTATCTGACTTCGCCCGCTCGGTTAGCCGACGTCTTGCCCGACCCCTCCCCCCCCTACCACACAAATGGTGGACACCTGATCTTCCGACTTCCCTCGGCTAAGACCTTTTCCACCCGCGAAGCTTGAAAGAGATCTCCGATCTTCACTCCTCGTCGATCTCGCAAAATGGGTTTGGTACAGGCCCGATGACGTTGCCGCTCAAGCTTCCAAGCAGGTCATAAATGGCGGTCTTTCCCGGCCGGGTTTTTGAGGGTTGTCGGGACAACGCCAACGCTTGTGCCTCCCATTCATGATGCACAACCTTGACCTGATCACCCTCGGCCAGCGCCACCTGAGGATCCCCCGAAATCACAGCGATCACGAAGGAGCCTCGCTGAATTTCTGCATTCATTTCAGCGAGGAAACTCTCCATTGCCTGCGAGCTAGCCCCCTCCGGAGGATGGAAGAGAATAGCGACCTTCTGCGACAACAATTGGGTGGACTCTTGTCCGACCAACTTCTCCAGATGTTTGATGCGGCGGTGTAAGGTGGTATTCATCGACGAGCCTTCTTCTGTTCGATCAAATCATCAATCGCCACCTCCATCAATTCCAAGCGCTTGATAAGATCCTGGGATTCATAGGCTCGGCGCTGAGCATCAATCAGATCGGCCATGAGCTTCGCCTCTCCAGATCCCAAGCGGCCGGCTGCAACAGCCTCCAAAACGACACCAACCGCTTTGGTGCAATCCTCAATACAAGAAATTGCCGGAATTACGAATCGAACCGGCTTCTCATTCAGCCCAAGGTATTTCTCCAGCGCAGCCAGGTTGGAGTCCTTGGCTGCCAGCTTGTACTTCTTCACATGGGTAGTGGCACCAGTCGTGGCCCCGGCGCCCGTCACCTGTACGACCTCCAGGCCGGCGATTGCGGCGGCAGTGTCGCCGTCCAAATCTTGCAGTGGCAGAGGGTTCCCATCGCCGTCGAGCAACTTGCGTGGATCAAAAAATGCCATGCGCTTACGCTCGCGAAGCACCATCTCAGCAGTGATCCCCACCCGTTCAGCCAGATCTGCCTGACCGACTGCTACTGCAGACCGAATCTCAACTTTTCTCAACAAGCGCTCCCCTTGCGATGCCGCGGTCTTGGACGAGTAGCCCGCACGGATGGCCGCTTGAGTAGCGTTCCTATCAACCAGATACTCCTGAACGAAAGCCGCTTGCTTGGGCGTCAGGCCACTTGGGAAAGCTGCCTGCTTGGTCATCGGTTCACCTCCTTCAACACAGCATCAGGAATTTTGGGATCGGGGATCACGAGGGCCTGTAGGGGCTGAAACACAGCGCAGAGACATGACTCGGGCGCCGGGTGAGCGCCCCATTGATCTCGCTGGGCGACGGGCTCGAAATAAGTGCGAACGTCGGATCGCGTGAGGGATACCAAACAGATCAAATGAAAGTTCACAGGCCGCCGCCCCTTGGCCGATACCCCATGGCGGCAGAAGGCGGCTCACCATTCCACTCCTCGAATCGGGTCTGCTCGCCTTCGTAGTGCAGGTTAAGTACTCCGGAGGAACCATTGCGATTCTTTGCAACATTCAGCTTTGCGTAATGCTTGAACCCCTCCCCCAGATGGCTCCCCGTCTGGATTGGTCGATGCAAGAACATCACGACATCCGCGTCCTGCTCGATCGCACCAGAGTCGCGCAAATCGCTCAAGCTTGGAGTTGCGTCAGCACGCTCATCAACCCTGCGGTTGACTTGCGCGAGGCAGACGATGGCGATGTCGAGCTCCTTGGCCAGAGTCTTGAGGCCTCGGCTGATTTCTTCGACTTGGTAGGCACGCGGCTGACGAGCATCCAGCCCAACCATAAGTCCGATGTAATCCACTACCAGCACGTTCAGTCCGTGCAGACGCTTGATGTTGCGGGCTTTGCTCCGCAACTGGTTAATAGTCAGTCCACCTTGATCGGCGACAAAAAACTTGAGCGCGCGCGCAAGCTCGAAACCTGAGGCGACACGGGCCCAGTCAAGCCCTTTCGCCGGACGTTTAACGCTGCTCAGGCTCACCTGACCAAGCATGGCAACCATCCGATCGCGGACCTCGATGTGCGGCATTTCCATGCTGAGCATGGCCACGCAATGTTCGCGCGCCATGTTCAATCCAATGGTCATTCCGAAAGCCGTCTTCCCCATGCTCGGGCGTGCACCGATAACGACCAACTCGCCAGGCCGAAGACCACCCTCAAGAATTTCGTCCAAATCGCGAAGTCCCGTCGACATTGCCGTAGTTTTGCCCGCTGCACGAGCTTCCAGCACTGCCGCATGCTGCTCGACACCGTCAGCAGCAGCCACCCAGTGGTCAACTTGGATACCTTCAGCCGACAGTTTGAACAGCTCCGCTTGCGCCTGCTCGATACGCTGGTCGATCGACAAATCTTCAGCAATTGCCAGCTGCTCAATTTGTTGAGCAATTTCCAGCATCGCCCTTCTGCGAGAGTGCTCACGAACCAACTCCACATAGCGACGCAGGTTCGCGCTGCTCGGCACGAACTGGGCCAGGCGCTGCAGATCTGCCAACGACATCTGTCCACCCAACGCGTGGAACATGGTTACTACGTCCCACGGCTTGCCGGCCAAGAACTGGCGCTGCATTTCCGAGTACACGGCTCCAAGCGCGGCATTGTAAAAATCGTCACTCGCCAAATGGTCACCGATTCGATCCATGGCGCGGTTGTCCATCAACAGGCACCCGATGATGGACGCTTCGGCTTCCGGTGCAGCGAGAGCCTTCAGAGGAAAACCCCCGATGCTCATTCCGGCTCCTTAGTTTTTTCAATCACGATCTTCAAGCCCTTGTCGCTGAGAAGATAGTCAAGATCGCACTGCCATCCTTGGTGCCCGACAGGACGGACCACACGCCCCATGAGGAAATCCGAATAACGCACACGCTCGAAATACCGGCGAAACCAGATCATCGCCTCGGAAGCATTAGCCGCTCTGGGAGTGCCATCCTCCATTCGTGAATTCAGCACCCAAGCCCAGCGACGTCGCATTGCCTTCAAGCGCGAGTCGGGCAGGAGCCTAATTCGCGGAAGCTCGGGCAGCACCTCGTGATAGAGCTCGACGATCTGCTGAACCGGCAACGGTTCGACGGCGCGCACGACACTAGGTCGAGTCCGGCCTGCGGCCGGCGGGAGAGTGGTGGGTGTTGATGAGTCAATGACGGTTTGGGTCGCATCCATGCGACCCGTCTCGCCGCGTACATGCGACCCCTCTGGCGCATCCATGCTACCCGTCGCATCGGTGCTACCCGTCGCATCGGCGCCACCCGTCGCATCGGCGCTACCCGTCGCATCGGTGCTACCCGTCGCATCGGTGCTACCCGTCACATCGGTGCTACCCGTCGCACGCATGCTGTCCGTGGAGGAATCCCTTTTGTCAACTGCCTTGTTGATTTGGCAAGACAGCACGTCAAGATTGATGCGGTAACGCGGCGTCATTCCGGGCGCGCCTCCTCCTGCGTTTTTCAGGATCGTCACATAGCCGCCTTCGACCAAACGATGCACAACACGTTGGGCTTGAGATTTAGAGAGGCGGACCTTGGCGGCAATGGTTGCCATGCTCGGAAAGCAAACGCCTGCGTCGTCTGCCCAGTCAGCCAAGGCAAGGAGTGCCAGGAGATCAGATCCCCCACCCGGAAAGCATTCCCAGACCTTGCTAATGACCTTGATGCTCATTTGCTGGCCTTCATCGCGGAACCCAAGATCACCGAGACGGCGCTGGAATCACGCACCACTTGGGCATAGCCGCATTTGCGCTTTTCCAGGAGCTGAATAGGAAGGAAGAAAAGCGAGGGGATCTCCGCGTGGCAATCGCAAGGAGAACGCTCCTTCATACCAGCCACCCGCCCAGGCCACTGGCCAACGCAAACCCATCCCAACGTGTGTTGAGCAACCATGTCTGGGCTCAGTTCGCCACGCCAGGGCTCACACCCTTCTGCTGGCGCTTAACTTTGGCGGCCTGGCTGGCCTTCTTGGCACGCTCCATGACAAGGAGCTCACGCTCGACGGACTTCTGCTGAGTGAGCTCCACGAAAAACTGACGCACCTCGGCAAGTGCCCAGCGCGTGTAGCGCGTCAGACGGACGGCCGGCTGGGGCGCGGCGCCCTCGCGCACGAGGTTGTGCCATTGGGAGACAGACATGCCGCCGGTAGCGGCGCAGGTCTTGGCATCAATCAGTGCGACTTCGACGAGTTCGGCCGGCAGCAGAGCGCGGCGCAGATCTTTGTCCTGAAGACCAACTTCGGAGTTCTTGTTGAGCATTTCGGGCCCCATGTAGTGCATGGAGGCAATGCTCTGCTCAACAAAGTCCAAGTCCGGCTAATTTGTAGATTTCCGGTATCTCCTGGTGAGGCCAGCACGTCTCGCCGCATCCCTCACATCCGTCTCCCCACAATCAAACACCCTCATCGCGTCATTCACGATCGAGGACTTGTCATCTGCTTCCGCGTACCCACGGGCACGCAGCCACAGACCAATCTCCCGCAACTTTTCTTCTCGGCGTTTCTCCCTAGGCCGCCGTGCGTTCGCACGCTGAAACTCGATGGCGACGCCTTGAGTCAGGTTGTCTTTCGCCTCGTAGGTATGAATGCGCTGAAAAGCCTTATCTAGGTCACGGGCTAGCGTGATGACGCTTTGCGGCAATGGGCCTCTGATACCGTAGGCGGCAGCCACAAGGGCAGCCGTCGGACGCACGGATATCCGTCGAGACGCCCGATACTGGCGGAGCGCTTCGGGCCAAGTCATTGGCAACGCCGCAATACGTAGCGCGATTTCAAGCTCTGTGATGCACTCCTCCAACTCCCGGCGCAAAGCTAACGGGTGACGCCCAAACTTGTGCTTGCCCGCCAATTTTGAGATCTGCACGCCACAAGCACTCCGACTCGAAGGTGGTATCACAGGCAAATCACTGTGAGGCATATGAAGGCGAACGCAATGCGTCGAGGTAGTCGGCCCACTTGGTCATCATTTCGCGGCGCTGAGCTAGATACTGGGTCCGGTTGTATGCGCGCCCCAAGGAGTCCGAGACAGCGTGAGCAAGCTGCGCCTCGATGATCTCTGGCTGGACGTTGAGCTGTTCTGCCAACATGGTACGGGCCATCGCGCGAAAACCATGAGCGGTCATCTCGTCGTTCGCGTAGCCCAGCCGCCGCAAGGCGCTGCGCACAGTGTTCTCGCTCATGCACTTTTCGCGCGTAAGGATTGACGGAAACACATACCGACTGTGCATAGTCAGCGGGTGGAGCTCTCCGAAAATCTCCACCGCCTGCGCCGCGAGGGGCACAACGTGGGGCAGACCGTTGACTTTCTCATCCTTTCGGCGCTTCATCACCGAGGAGGGCAGCGTCAGCGTCGCAGTCTCAAAATCAACCCATGCCCATTCAATGCGGCGCAGTTCCCCAGGCCGAAGTAACAGCATGGCCGACAAACGCAGAGCCGCACGTGTGATCGGATTTCCCCTGTAGTCCGCAACATCTCGCAAAAGCTGCGTGGCGCCTTTGGGGTCGATGATGGCCGCGAAATGTCGGGTCGGAACGGGTTTCAACGCCTCTCGAAGATCAGCTGCTGGGTTTCGGGCACATACTCCAGTCGAAACGCCGTAGCGAAACACCTGAGAACAGGCGTCCTTAACTCTGTGGGTGGTCTCCAGTGCGCCGCGGGCCTCTATCTGGCGGAGGCAATCCAGCAGCTCAGGTGGCTCAATTTCAGCAATCGGCCGGCGACCCAGCCAGGGAAACACCATCTTCTCCAGGCGCGTCTGTGTGGTTTTGGCATGTCCCTCTGACACCGCCGGCCGGTGCTTTACTTGGAGCCACTCGCGGGCCACAAACTCAAAAGTACCCGGCCCGGGGAGCCCAGCTGCCTCCATCTCCTCTGTCTTACGCTTGCGCGCCCGGTCGGCCTTCTCTAATTTGCGCTGCTCGCTCAGGTCTGCACCATGAGCCATGGCCATTCGAGCCTCGTCCCGCTTGACCCGTGCCGCCTTGAGAGTGATCACCGGGTAGGTGCCCAAGCTGAGCATGCCTTCCTTTCCATCACGCCAGAAACGAAGCCGCCACCAACCAACCCCGGTCGGTCGGACATCCAGCACCAACCCGGCGCCGTCGTTGAGCTTTCGGGATTTACCAGCAGCAGCGGCCGCCTTGAGGGCGGCCTGAATCGCTTTGTCTGAGAGAAGATCTGATGCAGCCATCCGGGTAACTTCGTGGGCAGATCAAGCAGCTTGATCCAACTACCCGGTATGTTACCCGGCCGACACATGCACACAAGTGGCCTTGTGTGACCTTACATAAAGCCGAATTTTGGCTAAATGCTTGATTTTCCTGAGATTTTTGACCTCATATGAGCTCAAGAAAATCTTGAATGGTGGAGCTGGGGGGATTTGAACCCCCGTCCGCAAGCCTTCTTCGCGCAGTTCTACATGTGTAGCCGTCTGATTTGGGTCTCGCTTCCTGCAGCGCGCAGCGGCACGCTCTACAAGTCGCCAGCAACCTTATTTCTCGACCCGCCCCAAGTTGCCCGAGGCGGACCCAGCCGAATGAAGTTACCCCACAGCCTGGACAGCTTGCGCCACCCTTGCCCAGCCTATCGGCTTGCTGTTGTGAGGCTCACATGCAATTAAGCAGCGAGTGCGAAACGTTCGTCGTTTGCAGTTAGTTTTTTTCTGCGGTTTTACGAGGTGACAGAACCTCGACATGCCCTGCTGCGTGCCCGAACCCACGTCGAAACCAGTGCAGCCCCTGAGGCGTCGAAGTTTAAGGCAGTTCCAGCAATTTCAAGACCTGCAGCGGAGAAGAAATTTCCGCATCGGCTCCCCAGGCCGACACCACCGCCCCTGGCCCCAGGTAACCATAGCCCGCGGCCACGGTTCGCATGCCCGCCGCCCGGCCGGCCAGCACGTCACGGTGGTCATCGCCCACATACACACAGCCAGCGGGCGGCAGCCCCATTTGCCGAGCCGCCTCCAACAAGGGCGCAGGGTGCGGCTTGGTGTGCGGCGTGGTGTCGCCGCAGACCACCGCCCTGGCGTGGGCGAAAAACGCCATCGACCGGGTGAGCGGCACCGTGAAACGGGCCGCCTTGTTCGTCACCACGCCCCAGGGCACACCGTGGTGCGTGAGGCGGGCGACCAGTTCTTCCACGCCTTCAAATGGGCGGGTGGCAGCCAGCAAACGGGCCTCGTAACGCGCCAGGTATTCCTCGCGCAGCGCCTCAAAATCGGCGTGATCGGGCGTGACCTCCAAGGCCACCTTCAACATGCCGCGAGCGCCAGAGCCCGCATAGGCGCGGTAGGCGGCCAGCGGCAAGGATGGCAACCCCCTGTCGAGCCGCATTTCGTCTGCGGCGGCCCCCAGGTCAGGGGCACTGTCCACCAAGGTGCCGTCCAGGTCAAAGAGAACGGCCTGAAGACCGGCCCACGGTGGCGCCATCACAGGGGCTTTCGGGTCGCCAACAGGTAGTTGACGCTCGTGTCGTCGCTGAGCCAGTAGCGGCGGGTCAGCGGGTTGTATTCCATGCCCCGCGTCTGCGTCAGTTCAAGCCCGGCGCCGCGCACATGCGCCGCGAGTTCGCTGGGGCGGATGAACTTGGCGTATTCGTGCGTGCCCTTGGGCAACATGTTGAGCACGTACTCGGCGCCAACGATGGCGAACAGGAAAGACTTGGCGTTGCGGTTGATGGTAGAGAAAAACACCCAGCCGCCCGGTTTGACGAGATCGGCACAAGCCCGCACCACCGACGACGGATCGGGCACGTGCTCCAGCATTTCCATGCAGGTCACCACGTCGAACGCGCCGGGTTGCTCGCGGGCGAGGTCTTCCGCGCTGATTTCCTGGTAACGCACCCGCTCGGTGCCGGCTTCCAATGCGTGCAATTGCGCCACGCGCAATGCCTTGGTGGACAAATCGATGCCGGTGACATTGGCGCCCAGACGAGCCATCGAATCCGACAAGATGCCGCCGCCGCATCCCACGTCTAGCACCTGTTTGCCTGAAAGGCTCACCAAGGTGTCAATCCATTTCAATCGCAAAGGGTTGATCTGGTGCAGTGGGCGGAATTCGCTGTCCGGGTCCCACCAGCGATGGGCCAGATCGGAAAATTTGGCCAGTTCGGCCGGATCGGCGTTGAGCTTGGTCGTCATGGGCGGAATTATGGCCGGTGAAAAACAAAAACCGCGCCGAAGCGCGGTTTTTGAGAGTTGATCAAAGGGTTGATCAGTTCTTGCGGGTGCCGACCACTTCGACTTCCACGCGGCGGTTCTTTGCACGGCCTTCGCGGGTCTTGTTGTCAGCCACCGGCTGGGTCAGGCCCTTGCCTTCGGTGTAGATGCGGTTGCTTTCGATGCCCTTGCTCACCAGATAGGCCTTCACGGCTTCAGCGCGGCGAACCGACAGCTTCTGGTTGTAGGAAGCGGCACCGGTGGAGTCGGTGTGGCCCACGGCGATCACGACTTCCAGGTTGATGCCCTTGACCTTGCCGGCCAGGTCGTCCAGCTTGGCCTTGCCTTCGGGCTTCAGCACAGCCTTGTCGAAGTCAAAGAAGGCGTCAGCGGCGTAGGTCACCTTGGTGGCAGCGGGAGCCGGGGCAGCGGCGGGAGCCGGTGCGGGAGCAGCAGCAGCCGGTGCGGGAGCAGCGGGAGCAGGCGCCGGAGC
>Ga0255140_1000076_pt1 | contig 45037 bp, 29 predicted proteins | sample Law_Colum_RepC_8_FD_188547 | JGI IMG/M metagenome (GOLD analysis project Ga0255140, IMG submission 188547) | Freshwater microbial communities from St. Lawrence River, New York, United States - Law_Colum_RepC_8d | ecosystem: Environmental > Aquatic > Freshwater > River | place: USA: New York...
TCCCAGCTGACGGATGGTCAAGCCGATGCGCTTGCCCAACTTGACGTACAGCTGCACGGCTCGAAGCCGTTCCTCGTATGAATACATGAACTACCTCCAGGTAGTCCAAGAATTCGTCCGCATCCCCCCGTTTCCGTCGAAACTTGAACCCGGTCTTTCACTTTTGATTGGTACGTCTACAGGGGGCAGGTCATCGTGCACGTCCAGGTCCTTGCTCGCCTGGGCCACCGTCACCCCGCGCTCAGTGACCAGCTTGACCGCCTCAAGCTTGAACTCGCGGCTGAGTTTCCTTCTCGTGACCATCTGCCACCTCCAGTTTCATCTTCCTGGACTGCCCCTGGTCCGGAAAACATCCCGGCGGTGCCGCGGCCAAGCTGCTGCAGATCATCGAGAAAAGAGGCATTGATGCACTCGCAGTCTGAATTCTGGACCACGTCGGCGTTTGAGGCGTCCGTGCTTTATTTCTGTTCATGAGGCCGCCTTTGGGCGGCCTTGTCATTTGTGAGCGCCGTGCAGTTGGTGTTTGGCGTTGGAGTCCACCGTAGCCCCCCGTTCACACGAATCCGATAGAGGATTTCGCGTGTTTACGGAATAGGGCGAACAGATCAGCCGCAACGATGTAGTCGCGCCCGGCTGATAGGGCAATACCGACTGCCAGCTCAAGTCGGACCTTCAACGTCCTCGGAGTCTGATCGCCGATCAGCTGCTCAAACTCCCGAGGTAGGCGTGTCTGGAACTGGACTCCCAACTTGCGAACGGTCGACTCCAGCATACGTTGGGCAATGCTGAACATGGCATTCCCAGTGGGTGGCTCAATCTCGTAAATCAGGACCCGGCTGAGAATGGGCTCCGGGATACGGCGAATGTCGTTTGCGGTAAGGATCCATCGAACGAGTGAGGCGTCGAGGACGATACCTGGCAGTGCCTGGTCTTCAAACGCACGTGCCGTCTCCTCCTCAAGCAAGGTGTAAAGCGGTCCAAGCGGGTCGTACCGATCTGAGGATACTTTGTCAGTTTCGTCCAGCACAACCAGTGGATCTGCGCAAGGTGGACGCCCATTGATTCCAAACGCGATGGCGTTGAACAGCTGGGAGGGTTGTGAGTTGTACCAGAACGTGCTGCTGCCTGCCAACGCGGCCCCATTTGTCGCACTGGCCATGTCAATGTTCAGACATCCCGTACCCAGCAATTCCGCCAAGCGGCGAGCGAACGCGGTCTTACCCACCCCTGGTTGCCCCACCAGCAAGATCGGAGGCATGCGGGCCCGCCTTGCACCGGCGGCGATCAGGCTCAGATGTGGCGCTACCACCTGGTTCACCAGCTTGGTAAAACCCGGAAACTCACGCCGCAGTGTTTCCAAATCCCGCAGCCATGAATGGTCCGGTTGACTCCTCGGGCGCGTGGTGCCGTAAGACAGCAGCTTCTTCAGCACCATCTGCATCTTCTGACGGGATTCACTGTCGATCGGCAGTTGCTGAATCAACGCAGCCGGATCGGCCAGCCCCGGATCAAACACTTGTACCGTGTTTCGAGCCACATCATCGTCGATCAGCGATCGCACCAACGCTTCCATGGGTGCCTCCGCCTCCACCCGCGCTTCGGTACTTGGCTCCAACGCAGCAGCGTGGCGATACGCGTCTTGCTGAGCGGACTTGGGCATCCAAGGAAACAAGAACCCCAGACTGCGAACGAGCGGCAGCAGAGACTGCCTCTCGCGCCGGGATAGCGCGGGGGTTGTGCGCACTTTGACTCCCAGCCAGAACGGACCCCTGCGCAGTTCCAGATCAAACAGCGCACGACGACCGCTCAGATGAGTGGCCAGACTGACCGCCAGCACTTGATAGGCCTCGATCACCGAAGCATCATCCCCATCCGGGACGACCACCGACAGCTCCGGAAACCAAGGGGTTGGCAGCTTCATCGTTGCGCTCCTTGCAGTGGTCCAACGACCAAGGGAACGCAAGCGCCGGCGCACAGAATCAAAACGCTCGCCACCAGAACCTCCCGCGATCCGCCAGCCAGGGCGTAGATCACGGTGCCCAGGCAGGCGATCACGTTGAGGGCGTGCGACTGCCAAGGCAAATGCCGCAGCAGGGCGGTGAAGGTGGGGTAGCGAAGCCCCTCTTCAACGCAGAGAGCTGCGCGCAAAGCGCTGACGGCGCCAAGGCATACCGCCAAAGAATCAAGGATGGGGGACACAATGACTCCGGAAGCTGATTTCAACTGGGAAAGCCATGCCGTGATGGCAAAGATCCAAGCAAAAATTCAGATCAGGGTCTTATGAAATGAAAAACGGCAAGCCCGACCAGGTCGACACTAATCAACCCCAGGTGTTGCTGAGACACCTGAAGTGGGTTGAAAGACCTGACGCTTTGTTTCATGCCAAAAATCGTACGCAAGCGAAGGCTGGATGTCGAATGCCGTGTTGTAACCAGGCCGCGTTGTAATTTGCCCCGCCATCAACATTCATGTAAGCGTCGGGACTGTCTAATCTACCAAGGTGGAGTGGAGACTCTCTCATTCGACCTCCGTGGGTCTCTTCGTCACAGCGGTTGATCCGGTCCGTGGGCTGCGTTTAGTCTCCGTCGCCAATTCTCATCTTCCGCGCTCAGGCATCCGCCGCGTGCTTCAGAATTTCGAGCGCGTCACGAAGCTGGGACTGCAGCCGGGCGTTTTTCTTCCGCTCCGCGACCAATGCATCCACCAGTGCGTTGTGTTCCGTAACCATCGCGTTGTACGCTTCCACAGACACCCCACGAGAGACTTCAGGGTGCCACCGGTAGTAGCTCGACAGAGGACGCTGAACTGCAGTCAAACAGTTCAAGCCCGTCTGCAGTCCTGCAAGTCCGATTTCAACGCCCTGCATTGCATTCATGTAGCCCATTGTTGCTCCTCAAAGAAATATTGGACGGCTAATGTGGCTGAATAAACGGCCAAATGCGCACCGCCATCGGTTCATTTGTCCCATCAAACGAACGAACTGATTTCTGAAATGGACTGGCCGGCCGATCGATCGGTAAAAGAGGGTCAGCAAACGGATTTTCCGGACGAAGTCTGGCGCAGAAAATCGGTAAAGTCCAATTCAGAGCAATGGGGCGTTGCAGTTATGCCAAAGCTCAGGCCAACGATTTGTATCTGTGCGCGGTCCCATATCGGTGCAGGCATGGGGCTGCGGTTTGTACCCCAATGTGTACCCAGATTTGTACCCGGGTAAGGAACACCCTAACCCGACAGTAACGTAACCAAGAAGTCAAAAGCTGGATACGGATAATCCGAGGGGCATTCAAACCCGGTTACCGATCGCCAAGGGATGCAATCATGCCCATCGGTGATGCTCCGATTTCGAAACCTCTGCGCTGGTGGAGAAAGGCAGCGATTCCGTGATGGGATCGGAGTTCGGGGTCATGGGCTTCGTGGCCGAAGATAGTCACAGTCGCCGGTTCTTCAGGACGCTCGCTTTCAGGCACCGATATAGAAGCGCCAAAACCGATGGCGTCTATCACTCGTGACCCGTCGCCAGCGGATGCAATCGCGCCCGATGGGCTGGCTTCGATTTCGAAAGCTCTGCGCACTTCGAACAGCTCACCGGTGCCGTACTCGGATGCGAGTCATCGGGCCAGGGGCCCCGGTGGCCGCACAGCGCCACGTGATGGGCCTGGGCCACGAAGTGTGTTTCGTGGTCGTGCCCCTTTGCGACATCGAAGGACCCGGTTTGCGAACGCCGGGTCATTGCGGCACCGAAGCTTCTGAGTTCTCGAATGCAGTCCGAAGACGACAACAGCATCGATCGCGGCAACGTGATCGTTGCGTGATCGAAATCTTTCGTCACCGAAGCCACCTCGTCTCGAACGGCAGCAACGTTCGCGATGACAAATCGACGTCGACGCCATCCGCCAACGAAACGAAGCCCGACCACCTCCGGCGGCATTTTGTGGACGATCGCGGCAATCTGCGCCGCGTTCTTTGCACTCACGGCGTCGAAAGGCTTCGGCATCGTTACCTCCCGAGGACCACCCTTCGTGAGCGGTGGTAGTTTTCGCAAATCTGTTTTGCTTCGATGTCAAGCGCTCTGTCATAGAGAAACTGCATTTCTTCGGCGGTGTAACCGAATAGGAGCTTCACAATCATTCGACTGACCGTGAGTACAAGATCGTTGGTTTGCGGCAAACCGCTGGCATCGACTTCAATGTCTGCCAACCCATTGCGTGGCGGAAGGCCCGTTGCCTCGTCTGCAATCGGTTGTTTGAGCTGATGTTGGAGCTTGATCAAGTCAACGGCCAGTGCTTGGTCGTCCGCGCACGCATTCAGGCGGTCCAGCATCGACTGAAATTGTTGGAACCCTTGTCCCTGGGCCAAACGATCCAAGCTCGCTTTCGTGATTCGTTTCATGCGATGTTCTCCCTGACTGTGACCTCCATGTTTGGTGATCGACAGATAAAAACATTCTGAATCACGGTAGCGGCGTGTTGCTCCTATCAAAGGGATTAAGACGGGATTTGTTCGGGGGGTACTCCGTCATTTCTTTGTAGATTCACTCATAGGTCTCGAGTTCGTCCGCAAGGAGTCGCCATTGCTTGTAATACTTTTCTAGCATCGGTGTCCCCGTGGAAAGATTGAAGGCACTTGTGCACGTTGCTGCCACTGCAAAAAGCTGTTTTTTTGAAAACCTGAAGATATCCCAAGTATTGTCATCAAATACCGGTGTCGAAATCACTGCGTGTACATGGATGTGCGCTTGGTCTCCATGTGCCACAAAAACCGCTGGCTGAATTCCAGTCCATCCAAGAAAGTCCAAGACATCACGAGCGATGCGGATTGCATTGGCTGCCGAAGATGCGTTTCGTGGCGGCGTCTTGTGGTCGTCAGCTGGGTTTCGAATCTCTGGTGACGCGATCGGTGCAAAGGCGAAGACGACATGTGCGTACCAGTCGACCGGCCGAGGCCTCCCCACGCATGCTTTCAGTCCCTTGCAGCCCGTAACGCCCGCACACTTTGTCTGACACACGCCTGCTTCGCGCACATAAAAATCGAATTGGTTGGCCAAGTCATCAGCAGCAGCTTTCACATCATCGCCCCATGGCATGTGATTGAGAACAAGGTGGTCAAGCTGCGGCGGGCCGAGCAGTCGATTCGATGCAGGATCTGCGTCCGGTTTGGGCGTAAACAGATACAGGAACAGCCGGCGCAAATCAGCAGGGCGTTTCCGCGACTTTCGCTTGAATCTGATGATCTTGATCAGCACCCGTGGTCCTCGCGCAATTTGGCCAAGTGCATGCGAGCATCCAGATGAATCCGTGCAGCCTCTTCTACCAGTTTGGGGTCTGTCGGTGTCTTGATCAACTGTTCCAGCAGGAAACCCAGCGCCAACAGCTGATTGGAGATATCCACAAGCTCCGCGGGTGGAACGACAGTTCTGTAACTTGAAATGGCGTTGCGAGCCCTTGGGTTCCAAACATCGTCTTTGAGGCACCTCTGAACGGCTCCTGTCAGGAGATCGGAAAGACTCGAATCGTGGCGCTGTGCGGCCATCTCGAGCTTTTTGCGCATTTGTTCTGGAACGTTGAAGTTCAGTTTGACCTTTCGCACACCCCTTTGACGGGGCTGGCTGACCCTTCTTTTTCTGGGTGATGCAGGTTCCTGCGGGTTGCCAGGTAACTCCTTTGCCGTTCTTTTTTGGGGTGTCTTGGGCTCAGTCATGGCGCTTTTTGGACTCACTCTTGTTGTTCATTCTTGATCCTATATCTTGCCATGCATCGACTCAGCGGCCCCATTGCGGTGGAGCCGATGACATAGTTCAGATCTGATCTGTCGCACGCATGTCGATGAGCGCTGAGCAGTATGGCTCGACCCGATGCCCAGCTTTCCCGGGAGGTGGGTATGCGTTGAAGGCTTCGTGGACCGCCGGCAGCGTTGAATTTGGGTCATGAATTGGTTTGACCGAATTGGCTCCACGCGGCGGCATGGGGTTGTGCGCAAATCAGCGTTTTGTTATGCTGCGCATCACCCCGTCATTTCTGGGATATGCCATGGTCCGCTGTCACCTGTCGACCCTCATGGGGCGCGACAAGCTCCGAATCTCCGACGTTTCGCGCCTGACCGGCCTGAACCGAAGCACGGTCACGTCCCTGTACAAAGAGACGGTGACACGTATCGATGTGGCAGCCATCGACGCTCTGTGCAGCCTGTTTCGTTGCTCCGTGGGCGAACTCTTTGAGCACGTGCCCGACCCTGACAGGAGTGCGCCATGACTCTCAGCGCATCCCGATGGCATGTCATTGCGGAATCCAGCTTTGCCTGGGAGCGTGAGGCGCTTGAATGGCTGAGGGCCAATCTGCCCGACAGAGACTCCTGGCACGTCTGGACCAACTTCGAGTTCATCGACGACGAAGGCAAAGTCAACGAAGTCGATGCGCTGGTGCTTTCACCGGCTGGTCTGTTCCTGGTCGAGATCAAAAGCCGCCCGGGTGTGTTGCGTGGCGACGCCCACAGTTGGACGTGGACCACGGACGGCCGTAGCTTCACTTACGACAACCCCCTGATCCTGGCCAACCGGAAGGCCAAACGTTTGGCCAGTTTGCTGCGGCGTCAACCAGCCATCGTGAAGGCCAAGGTCAGGTTGCCGTTTGTCGAGCCTGCCATCTTCCTGTCCTCGTCCAGCCTGGCCTGCCAGTTGGAGGGGCTTGCCAAGACGGCGGCATACCAGAGGGGTCGGCCGGGGGCACTGGATGACCCGGGCATCGTCGGGGCCCTCAGCAATGGCATCACCTCGCGTGCCACAACCCCTGTTGACTCCACCCAGGCGCGCGCCATTGGCCGGGCGGTGATTGAGGCCGGCATTCGCCCCTCCAACAAGCATCGCCAGGTCGGTGATTACAAGCTGACCAAGCTCATGGCCGAGGGCGATGGTTTTCAGGATTGGGAAGCCAGTCACGTCAGCGTAGACACCATACAGCGTCGTGTGCGCATCTACACCGTCGCTTCTGCGTCGTCGCCGGAGGCTCGTGCTGCCCGGCTTCGCCAGGCGCGTCGTGAATTCGAAGTGCTGGAGGGCATAGACCACCCCGGCATCCTGCGCGTCAACGACCTCAAGGAAACCGAGCTCGGCCCGGCGTTGATCTTTGATCACGATCCCAAGGCCGTTCGGTTGGACCATCTGCTGCGGGAGAGAGGCAAGACCCTCACGATCACGCAGCGCCTGCAGATGGTCCGCGACATCGCCGAGACCCTGAAGTACGCCCACTCCAAGCGCCTGTACCACCGCGCCCTCGGTCCGCAAAGCATCACGGTCCATGGTGTGGACAGCGGTGCCATGCAGCTGCGTCTGATGAACTGGCAAACCGCCTCACGCAACGTCGGCGGCTCCAGTTCCTCTAACACTGTCCACCGGACGACGGGAACCCAGCACGTAGAAGACTACGTCGAGGATCTGGGCCTGCTGTATCTGGCACCCGAAACCACACGGGCCGACCCAGCCCAGGGTGCCAGCCTGGATGTCTTCTCCCTGGGCTGCATCGCTTTTTACATTTTCAGCGGCCAGCCACCGGCCGAGTCCACGCTGGAGTTGTCCGAAAAGCTGCGCGTGGGGCAGGGCCTGCGCCTGTCCGACACCATGGACGGCTGCGGTGCGAAGCAGCAAGACCTGATCCAGTTCGCAACCGCGCCGGATCTGCTGGCTCGGTACGACACGATCCAAGGCTTTTTGGACGATCTGGATGCGGTTGAAGATGAGCTTACCGCGCCTGATCCTGAGACGACGAAGGATCCGAGCATCGCCAGCACGGGTGATCGGCTGGAAGGCGGATTCACCGTCATCAAACGCATGGGGCGCGGCTCATCCAGCGACGTTTTGTTGGTCCGCCGCGATGACAGCGACGACGAATCCATCCTGAAGGTCGCGTGCGACATCGCGCACAACGACCGTCTGGTTGCCGAGGGCGAAGTCCTTGCCCGCCTGCACCACCAGAACATCGTTGATCACCGCGAGACCCTCACCGTCTCAGGCCGAACCGCCCTGCTTCTCAAGAGTGCAGGCGCCAAGACCTTGGCAGAAAAGCTCAAGGAGGAGGGGCGCCTGTCGCTGGACATGCTGCAGCGCTTTGGTGAAGAGCTGATCGAGGCCGTGAACTACCTCGAATCGGAAGGGGTGGCGCACCGCGACATCAAACCCGAAAACATCGGCATCGCTGAGAGCCGCACGCGAAAGCTGCAGCTCGTCCTGTTCGACTTCTCCCTGTGCCGCACGCCGGCGGAAAACATCACCGCTGGCACCCACCCCTATCTGGACCCCTTCCTGTCTCTGCGCCGGCCGCCGCGCTGGGACCTCTATGCCGAGCGTTTCGCGCTGGCGGTCACGCTTTACGAAATGGCCGTGGGCCAGCCGCCGGTGTGGGGTGACGGACAGACGTCACCGGCCATGCTCGAAGTCGAAGCCACGATTGAGCGCGATGTCTTCGATCCCGTTACGCGTGAAGGCTTTGCGAAGTTCTTCGAGAAGGCGTTGCGGCGCGATTTCCGCGAACGTTTCGACAACGCAGAGGAGATGCTCCGCGCGTGGCGGGACATCTTCGCCGCGCGAAGCACCGTTCACCCGAGCGATTCGCCAGCGGAAACCGGCCTTTCTGCCATCGCTCTTACGGCAACGCCTCAGACCACGATGGCCGAACTGGGCTACAGCCTCGAAGCTCAGGATGTCCTGGAGCGCATGGGTGTCCACAACGCGCGCGAATTGCTCGCCGTCGATCGTGTTCGATTTCGATACCTCAAGGGCGTCGGCGACAAGATTCGCAAGGAGATTCGGCTCACGGCGAAGGAGTTGGCCCGCCTGCGGCCCGACCTCACTCAGGGCCGCAACGTAGCGCACGACGCCGACGAAGAGGTCGAAGGCGCAGTCAGCGTTAACGAGCTGGCCGCCCAGTTGTTGCCGCGCCGCCCGGCGGGCGATGACCGACCCGACGAGGCGGCCCTAGCGCACTACCTCGGTCTAGACGACACCGTGAAGGCCGGCACCTGGCCCAACCTGGGTGACTCTGCTCTGGCCGGTGAAGTCGATCGGGCCACGTTGACCGCAACCCTGATCAAGTCAAGGGAGCGGTGGCTCAAGATCCCGGCTTTCACCGAGCTTCGGCAACAGATCGACTCTCTGGTGCGCAGTCAGGGCCATGTGATGAGCGCGCAGGAAGCCGCATTGGCCCTGCTGGCCTTGAGGGGCTGTGCCTCCCAGGACGATACAGAGCGCATGCGCCAAGCCACGGCTGTGCTGCGTGCGGCCATCGAGGCGGAAGCACATCTCGATCAGCCCCGTTTCGAAGCTTTCGACCACCAGCCGCATTTGCTGATCGCCAGCGCGGCTCCCTGGGCTGAGTACGCGCGCCAACTGGGCACCGCGGCAGATGCTTGCGCGCTGGCAGATCCCCTGCTGCCTCCGGCTCGCGTGTTGGAGATGCTGGAAGGCGTGGCGATGCCGTCCCCGGAACAACTGGGTGGGATCACCCCAATGCCACTCACGCCCACCCGTCTCCTTCGCTTGGCCGCATCAGCATCCCGCAAGGCGGCGGTTTCCAGCCGGCAGGAGATGTATGCCCGCGGCATGGCACCCATTCAGGCGCTGCGGCAGTCCTTGGGTGCCCTGGTGGGGGCTCCGGAGCTCAAAGTCAAGGACATCCAGGATCGGGTGCGCGGCCGCTACCCCGAGGCCTCGCCACTGCCTGATCGTCCTTCCCTGGACCGCTTGCTCGAAGAGGCGGGCGCACCGTTGACTTGGGACATCACGGCAGCGAGTGGTCGGGGCGCCTATCGTTTGGCCACCCTGGGAAGTGCCCAGACCGCTGGCACCACCACCCAGTTTTCCAGGCACGCCACCCTTCAAACGCTCCATGTGATGGGCGATGGCGACGCCGCTGCGGCTGCGGCGGTGGAGGAGCGCCTGATCCGGTCGCTGGATCAGGGCGGGCTTTTGGTCCTGACGGTGCACCCGAGGATCGCACGGCATGCCGAGACAGAGTTGCTGCGCCGGTTCGGTGAATCTGTCCCGCCGCCGACAAACCCCATCAAGCGGGTCAATTTCGACGCCTTGCTGCTGTCGGCGCTGCGCGAACAGGCTCAGGCCCTGAAGGTCGACTGGAACGTCGTGCTCCAGGCCGACGCCGCTGACCGTGGCAGCCGCCATTGGATCAACCTGCAGCGTTTGGTCCAGCGAACCCTGCCCACCTTGCGTGCAGCCCTGCTCAACAGCCCCTCACCCGTTCTGCTGGTCTGCGCAGGTCTGCTGGCTCGGTACGACCTGATGGCCCTGGTCACTGAACTGGAGTCAAACGCAGGCCGTCCGGGTCACACCCCCACGGTGTGGCTGCTACTACCCACCAGTCACCAGGGGCTGCCCGTCATCGACGGCGTGGCCGTGCCACTGGTCAACAACATCAACAACACCCGTACCCTGGCTTTGCCCCAGGCCTGGGTGGAAAACAAACACAGGGCCAAAAACGGGCAGCCTGTCGGCAGCTTTGCCCGTTCGTCCGCTTCCTGAAAGACCCTGACGTGATCAACGCCACCCCACTGCTTTCAGACCTGACCAAGCTGCTCAAGCGCCTGGAAGGTGATTTGCTGGAACGGATTGAGCAGACCCCAGAGCTGAAAGCCAGTCTGCAGACCGAGTGGCAAGCGGCGCGCGATGCGGACCGTTGCGCCGAAACCTTCGAAACCTGGGCTGACCAGGTCATCACGCAGGCCGGCGTGCATTGGCTGCTGAGCTGCGTGTTCCTGCGTTTCATCGAAGACAACCAGCTGGTCGACCGTCCCTGGTTGGGCGGTACCCCCGAGTCAGGGCGCCTGGCGCTGGTGCGCGATCGGCATGAAGCCTATTTCCGCGCGAACCCGCTGGAAAACGACCGCGATTACCTTCTGGCTGCCTTCCGTGAGGCCGGCACGCTTCCTGGCCTGCACACCTTCTTTGACGAAGCCCACAACCCGGTTTTCCGCCTGGGTATTAGCGGTGATGCCGCCATGGCTCTGCGCCAGTTCTGGCAGCAGGTGGACCCCAGCACTGGTCTATTGGTGCACGACTTCACCGATCCGTCCTGGAACACCCGTTTCTTGGGTGACCTGTACCAGGATCTGTCTGAAGCCACGCGCAAGCGCTACGCCCTGCTGCAAACGCCCGAGTTTGTGGAGGAGTTCATTCTTGACCGCACGCTCACGCCCGCAATTCGGGAGTTCGGCTTCCGCGAGGTGCGGATGATCGATCCCACCTGCGGGTCTGGGCACTTTTTGCTGGGTGGCTTTCACCGCATGTTGGCCGAGTGGCAACGCAATGAGCCTGGCCGCAACCCAGTAGACCTGGCGCAGAAAGCGCTGGACGCAGTGGCGGGAGTCGACCTCAACCCCTTTGCCGTGGCCATTTCCCGTTTTCGGCTGTTTGTCGCTGCGCTGCAGGCTTCAGGTGTGTATCGGTTGGTAAATGCCCACGACTTCAAAGTACATGTGGCCATCGGCGACAGCCTGTTGCACGGCACCCGTTTTGGTCTCACGCAAAGCCAGGAATTGTTTGATGCGGCCGAGAGCCACGTCGACACAGGGCTGGCCCACGCGTACGCCAGCGAAGACTTGGCCGAGGTACAGCGCATCTTGGGTCGTCAGTACCACGCGGTGGTGGGCAACCCGCCGTATATCGTGGTCAAGGACGCTGCGCTCAATGCGGCTTACCGCCGCAAGTACGCCAGTTGCCACATGAAATATTCGCTCGGTGCCCCGTTCACAGAGCGATTCTTTGAACTGGCTGTGACTGGGGTGAATGGCAGCGGCGCTGGTTATGTAGGCCTGATCACCGCGAACAGCTTCATGAAGCGAGAGTTTGGCAGCAAGCTCATTGAGCAGGTGCTGCCACGCTTGGATTTGACCCATGTGGTGGACACCTCAGGGGCATACATTCCTGGACATGGCACGCCAACCGTGATCTTGTTCGGACGCCATCGTTCGCCTGTGGGCGACGCGGTGCGGACGGTAATGGGCATTAAGGGTGAGCCAAGCACGCCTGACGACCCGACAAGGGGGCATGTTTGGTCAGCCATTGTTGGTCAGATCGATGAGGCTGGCTCAGAGAGCGAGTATGTCAGCGTTGGAGACACCCCGAGAGGCACTTTTGGGAAGCATCCATGGAGTATTGGTGGTGGCGGTGCGGCAGATCTTTACGAGCTGATTGTTGGCGATCGCCCTAAGCTTTCCAGCGCAGTTCAGTCTATTGGGATCACCTCGTTCACGCTCGAGGACGAAGTGTTCTTGAACCCATACGAAGTATTCATTCGCGCTGGTATTCCGACTGGATTGCTTCGTGTCTCGATAAGTGGCGAGGACATAAGAGATTGGCGGCGTGTTAACGGAAATGCAGCGTTATTTCCATATGACGATGAGTTTAGGCCAATAGAGTTGACAGGTCTTGAAGCGCCATACCGATACATGTGGCCTTACAAAGTTTGCTTGTCGAACAACAAGATGTTCGGAAAGCAGACAAAGGTTGAGGCCGGCTTGCGATGGTGGGAGTTTGGCCGCTTAACAGCAGCGAAACTGCGTGACCGGCTAACGATTACGTTTGCATTTGTTGCTACGCACAATCACTTCATTCTCGAACGTGATCAATGTGTGTTCAACCGATCTGCTCCCGTCATAAAGCTCCCGAGCGGCACGACCGAAGATGATCACATCGCCTTGCTCGGACTGCTCAACTCGTCTCTAGGGTGTTTCTGGTGTCAACAGGTCATGCACAACAAAGGAGGGCCAGGCGGAGGAAGCAGTAAGGACGAGAAGTGGCACGACTTTTTCGAGTTTGCTGGCACTGCGCTTGCAGAGTTTCCTTTAACTGTTCAGCGTCCCATGGAACAGGCGAGGCGTATCGATGTTCTCGCTGCCGAGCTCTCCAACACTGCACCAATCGTCATTCTCAAGTCTTCTGGGGATGGCGCACTGCCCGATCGAGAGACACTGAGAGATGCCGAGGCGAGGGCAGCACACCTTCGTCAAGAAATGGTCGCTTGGCAGGAAGAACTCGACTGGGGAACCTATGAACTGTACGGGGTGCTTCCGCCGAGCAGCGAGGAAGGTTACTACCAGCATAAGAGTCCGCCAGGTGTTAATCCTGGCGAGCGGGCATTTGAGATTGTGCTCGCTCGCCGGCTTGCAGCTGGTCAGATCGAAACTCGCTGGTTCGAGTGGCTGGGAATCGAGCCGGTAACGGAGATTCCTGAACGTTGGTCACCTGACTATCGTGCGGTCGTGCAGCGACGAATCGATTTGATCGAATCTGACCGGAATATCAGCCTTATTGAAAGTATGGGCTGCAAACGTCGTTGGGAGTGGCCAGATTGGAGCGAACTTGAGAGCACTGCGCTGCGTCAATGGTTGTTGAACCGGTTGGAGACGCCCGCTCTATGGCCAGCTGGTGCAGAACAGCCGCCTCAGCTCACCAGCACCAGCCGATTGGCAGAGGCAGTCATGCGTGATGCCGCTTTCATGCAGATCGCTGCACTGTATGCCGGTCATTCCGACTTCGATGTATCGCAATTGGTCGCTGAGTTGGTCAGCAGCGAGGCCGTTCCTGCCTTGCCCGTGCAGCGGTACACCGACACAGGCCTGCGCAAGCGTGCGCAGTGGGAGGACACCTGGGCGTTGCAGCGGCGCGAAGACACGGGTGAAGACGTCGGCAAGATTCCCGTGCCGCCCAAGTACCAAAGCAAGGACTTCCTGAAAGCTGACTTCTGGCGCCTGCGGGGTGGTCTGGACGTACCCAAAGAGCGTTGGGTGAGCTACCCCGGCTGCGAACGCGGGTCAGACGGGAGCCTGGTCATTGCCTGGGCCGGCTGGAACCACCTGCAGCAAGCTACCGCCGTGGCCGGGTACTACATGGACATGAAGGACAGCGAAGGCTGGGAGCCTGCGCGCCTGCAACCCCTGCTGGCCAGCCTGTTGGAACTGGTGCCGTGGCTGGAGCAGTGGCACAACGAGCTGGATCCAGTGTTTGGTGAGCGCATGGGCGACTACTACCGCGGCTTTGTGACCGAAGAGGCGCGTGGCTTGGGATTCACGCTGGATGACCTGCGCGCGTGGAAGCCGGCGGTTACTGCGGCCAAGCGCGGGCGCAAGAAGGCTGCCGCATGAGAGTTACATCGATGCATCAACGCTGCACACCAATGGCGGGACCGACTTGCCAGCGAATGCAAGGCGTCGAGACCAAGAGAAGCAGACCGCTGAAAAGACAATGGAGGAGCTGAAGAATGCCGCTGATTAAAGATCTCATCTCGATCCCGGAGCGGGTGCACCAGGGTGACTTCGTTCTCCAGCTTTCAAAAGGCGTCACAGAGCCCGCGCAGACCCTGCGGGACTATGTCGTCACGCCGCAGTTGGTGGACGCGTTCGCCAACGCTCTGGGCTTCATCCAGCAGGCGGTGCAGACCGGTGGCAGCAAGGCGGCCTATCTGCACGGCAGTTTCGGCTCGGGTAAGAGCCACTTCATGGCGGTTCTAAACCTGCTGCTTGCTGGCAATGCGCAGGCCCGAGCAACGCCTGAGCTGGCTGATGTGGTGGCACGACATGGATGGACCGAAGGCCGCAAGTTCCTGCTGGTGCCGTATCACATGATCGGCGCGCGCGACATGGAGTCGGCCATCCTTGGGCAGTACGCCGAGTTCGTCCGCAAGAAGCACCCAGACGCCCCAGTGCCGGGCTTCTATCTGGCTGAAGGCATGTTCAAGGATGCTCGTGACCTGCGCGAGCGCATGGGTGACGACGCCTTCTTCGCCAAGCTGAACGAAGGCGCCAGTGGCGGCGAAGATGGCGGTTGGGGTGCTTTCGAGAGCGGCTGGGATGCAGTCTCCTTTGAAGCGGCCATGCTGGAGCCGCCCAACGGCGAGGAGCGCGCTCGCCTGGTGGGGGACTTGATCACGCAGTTCTTCTCGGCCTATCGCACCCTGGCGGGTAGTGGCGAGTCGTATGTGTCGCTGGATGACGGGTTGAGCATCATGAGTCGGCATGCCAAGGCGCTGGGCTATGACGCGGTCATTCTGTTCCTGGACGAACTCGTCTTGTGGCTGGCCAGCCATGCGGCAGACGTCAACTTCGTCAGCCGTGAAGGCACCAAGCTGGTCAAGCTGGTGGAAGCCACCAACGCTGATCGGCCCATTCCGCTGATCAGCTTTGTGGCTCGCCAGCGCGACTTGCGTGACTTGGTGGGCGAGAACCTGGCCGGCTCGGTCCAGGTTCAGTTCAGCGATGTGCTGAAACACTGGGAGGCGCGCTTCCACCGCATCACCTTGGAAGACCGGAACCTGCCTGCCATTGCCGAGAAGCGTGTACTGCGGCCTGTGGACGAGGCTGCAAGGCAGACCTTGCAAGGGACCTTTGACGATCTCCTCAGGATGCGGCAGGACGTTCTTCAGACCTTGCTGACCACGACGGCTGACCGGGACATGTTCCGCAAGGTCTATCCGTTCTCTCCAGCGCTGGTGCAGACCTTGATTGCCGTCTCGGCAGCGCTGCAGCGTGAGCGTACGGCGTTGAAACTGATGCTTCAGTTGCTGGTGGACCGTCGCGACGACCTCGAATTGGGGCAGCTCATCCCCGTGGGTGATCTGTACGACGCGATTGCTGAAGGAGATGAGCCTTTCAGCGAGGGCATGCGTCTGCACTTTGAAAACGCCAAGCGCCTCTACAACCAGCGCCTGCTGCCCATGCTCGAGCGACAGCACAGTGTGACCTGGGAGGCGATCAAGCTGGGACAGGCCGACCCGGCGGCGGCCAAGAACCTGCGCAACGATGCGCGGTTGCTGAAAACCTTACTGCTGGGTGCATTGGTGCCCGAGGTGGAATCGCTCAAGGCGCTGACCGCCCAACGTCTGGCGGCTCTGAACCATGGCACTTTCCGCTCCCCTATTCCGGGGCGTGAAGCGCAGGACGTGCTGCGCAAGTGCAGGGATTGGGCGAGCGAAATCGGCGAGATCAAGATCACCGAAGACCAGAACCCGATCATTTCCATTCAGGTGACGGGCGTCGATATCGAGCCCATCCTGCGCGCGGCAGAAGCCAACGACAACCCCGGTAACCGCCGAAAGCGCATCCGCGAAGCCTTGTTCAAGGAGCTCGGGATTGAGGACACGGGTGACCTATTCAGCACTTACGAGTTCAACTGGCGCGGCACACGGCGAGAAGTCGAGTTGCTGTACGAGAACGTGCGTGAGATGACGGACGACCGTCTGCGCGGGCGCTCAGGCATTTGGACCGTGGTGCTGGATTTCCCGTTTGACGAGGCCAACTTCGGCCCAGCTGATGACTTGGCCCGCCTTGCAGCGTATCGAGGTGGTGACACCAAGACATTGGTGTGGATTCCCTCGTTCCTGAGCAACAAGGCGATGGCGGATCTGGGGCGCCTGGTGGTGCTGGATTACATCCTTCAGGGCGAGCGCTTTGAGACCTACGCCGGTCATCTGTCTTATGTGGACCGTGTGCAGGCTAAGGCGCTGGCCCGCAACCAGTTGGACCAGCTGCGCATCAAATTGCGTTCCCAGTTGGAGGTGGCCTATGGCATCAGTACCGAACCCAGGGATGCCGTCAGCAACCCCCTGACAGCGGACCAGCAGTTCCGCTCACTGGACCCTACCTTGTCACCGCGCCCGCCCGTCGGTGCTGACTTCAAGTCGGCCTTCGAGAGTCTGCTGGGCCAATTGTTCGCTCATCAGTACCCGGCCCACCCGGAGTTCGATACCGAAATCAAGCCGGTGGTGATCCGCAAGATCTGGCCGGAAGTCCAAAAGGCCATCGAATCGCCTGGCCAGCGCGGACTGGTTCAAGACACCGGCCTGCGTAAGCTGGTTCGGTCCGTCGTCAACCCATGCCATCTGGGGCAGATGGCAGAGACGCATCTGTTGATCGAGCCGCACTGGCAGTCGCGTTTTTCGCAGGCTCATGCGCGCGACGGGGGAGGCCCGATCACGGTTGCCAAGTTGCGCCAGTGGATCGACACACCCGCACCGATGGGTCTGCCGCTGGAGTTGCAGAACCTCATCATCCTGGCCTTCGCGGCATCTACCAGCCGGCGTTTCACCATGCGTGGTGGGCCTTATGAGCCGTCAGTGGACAGCATGCCGGATGAGCTGGAGTTGCGGGAGCAGTCCTTGCCCTCTGCCGGCGACTGGCAGCTTGCGCTGCAGCGCGCATCGAGCCTGTTTGGCTTGACGCTCGGTCAGACGCTCAACGCAGCGAATGTGGGCAAGCTGGTCGACGAGATCAAGCTGAAAGTTGGAGAAAAGCGCGACGCGGTGACGCGCCTGGTGGTGCAGGTGCGGGACCGTGCAAGCCGATACGCAGGTGGCGCCGCTGGAGCACGCCAACAAACGGCGGAGTCTGCCCAGTCGCTCCTGGCCGCTTTGGCATCGGCTACCGACTCAGAGTTTGTCGCTGTGCTGGCGGGGGCGGATTTGCAGACTTCCGAGGCTGCCGTCGGCCGCGCTTTGGGGCAGGCGAAGGCGTGCGCCGATGCGCTCGAGTTGGGGAGCTCCTGGCAGTTGTTCGATGTGGTTTTGAAGCTCAGTGATAACCGGGCGGAGGCGGCCCAGGTGATCGGGCGGCGGCTGGCCGAGGTTCTCACCAGCGATGAGCACGTGCTCGCGCTCAAGGGTCGGTTAGATGAATTACACCGCGACGCCATGGATTTGCTGGCCGCTGCTGCGCCTGCGCCAACTCAGGCTGCGGTGCCTGCTCCGGTGCCTGGTATGCCTGCACCGGCTCCGGCGCCGGTAACGATCCCACCCGTGCCTGCCAATCTGGCGCCCGAGGTGGTGGCCGAAAAGCAGCAGCTGAATCTGACCGCAGCTGAAGCCGTGGCTGCTCTGGAAGAACTGAAGGCCCGCGTGACCAGTGAGCGAGATCTGGAGCTCACGCTAAGTTGGCGCCTGCAGCGTAAGGGCACGCAGCTATGAGTTTGTCCACGCCTCAGATCAAAGCGCAGCTGGAGCGCGTGCTGGACAGCGATCCGGCAGCGCAGGCGGTTGCGATCCGAGCGACGGCAAAACAGGCCTGGCCGGACTCGATCAGTCCGCTGGGAAGGCCGTTTTCGATCCGGTGGTGTGAGTCGTCTCTGGCGATTCGCGAGGCTCTGTGCGAACTGGAGCAGCATGAGCATCCGACCACCGGCATGGTGGTGATCACACCGCTGTCCACACATGAAATCGCCGAGGACATTGCAGCCCGACTGGCCCGTGCCCGGGTGTTTCAGCCGGAAGGATGGGACATCGTCCGCGTGATGTTCCAGGCAAAGGAGACGGACGCGCGTTTGGGCCGGTTCTCCTGGATGCCTCAAGCCCTGATCGACGGCGCGGCCCAGGGTGATTACCAGCCAGTGGCCAACGGTTTTTTGGACCTGGAGACGGCCTGGCGTGAGGTTTTAGCCCGATTCTTGGGGATCGGGGTGGCTCGACCAGACGCAGTGAGTTTGCTGAACTGGTCATTGAGGCCCGAGGCTGAGGCCAGGCTGGGGCCTTTGCCGGCTGCGATGCGTGCATCCATCTTGAGCTGGCTTGCGGAGACATCCGGCGCTGCTGGCGCCATGGTGTTGGGGTGTATCCAGGCTGGACGTACAGGGGATGCACTGTCCTTGGGGCTGGTCAGTGGTGTGATCTTCGCCCCCGACGGTGAAGGGCAAACGGCCTTGGGTCAGGCGGCCATTCGTCTGGAGCGGTTTGTCAACGACCAGCATGTGGGCGTCAAGGAGGGCCGTGAGTGGGCGGAGGCTGCGGAACGGGTCGTGCGCAGTCTCGGTGTGGAGGGCTGTCGTGCGGCACTGGATCGCGCTGATGCCTTGCTCCAGGATCTTCGGATCTCGGAGTTTGCGCATTTGAGCGATGTCCTGCCGTTGGCGTTGGATCAACGCCTGACGGACTTTGCGGTAGCGCTGAGTACCCATGCAGCGGAGCCCACCGAAGCAAACCTGCAGCAGGTGGAGTTGCATGCTGACCGTGCCTTGAGGCACATGCTGATGACCAGCCAGCTGCCCCGCAAGGAGCGCGTCGAAATGGCGCGCCGCCTGGCTCGCTGGCTCATCAGTCCGATGCCTTCCGGGGCGGCGTTGCCAGATGCCGTGGAGTGGCAAGCGGACGAGGGGGCTTATGTGGATTGGGCCCGCTTCAGGCTGTTGGGTGGGGATGAACTCAGCGAATTGTCCGAGGCCTATGCCGCCTGTCGCCGGGCAGCGATCGCGCGACGGGATGGATTCGCCAAGTCCTTTGCCCATGCGCTTGTTCAGTGGAACGCTCAGACACCGGCTAACACCGGTCGAGTTATCCTGCTCGAGCAGGTTTTGGAACGTGTGGTGGCTCCGATTGCGGCAAGCCAACCCACGTTGCTGCTGGTGATGGATGGTTTGAGTAACAGCATCTTCCGTGAACTGTTTGCTCGGGCCGCCACTCATGGATGGACGGAATTGGTGTCAAACGAGCAGGGCAGGCCATTCGTTGGAATGGCGGCCATCCCGACGATCACCGAGGTCAGTCGAACCAGCCTGCTGTGTGGGCGGTTGACCACTGGTAACCAGGCGCAGGAGAAACCTGGCTTCGCATCGCATCCAGCCCTGATGGCTGCCAGCCGAGCGGAATATGCCCCCAAGCTCTTTCATAAGGGGAACTTGGCCGACGGCGGGAATCTTGCGTCAGAAGTTCGTGCAGCCATCGCCAACCCCAAGCAGCAGGTTGTGGGAGTGGTCTACAACGCGGTGGATGACCACCTCAGCGGGCCAGATCAACTGAACCAGCGATGGGCATTGGAGGATCTACGACTGCTGTTGCCCTTGTTGCGCGAGGCCCGTGAAGCCCGTCGCGTGGTGATCATCACCGCGGACCATGGGCACCTTTTGGAAGACGGCACGACCCAGATCCCGGGTGGGGAGAGTGATCGCTGGCGCTTGGGTCGCACCGCAGCGTCGCCTCAGGAATTGGCCATCAGCGGTGGGCGAGTCGTTACCAGCGATGGTTCGAATGCCGCGGTGTGCCTCTGGGGGGAAAGCAGCCGGTATGCGGGCCGCAAGAACGGCTACCACGGCGGCTTGTCGCCCCAGGAGTTGACCGTCCCCCTCAGCCTGTTTGCTCCCTTGGGCTCGAATCTGCCAGGCTGGAGTCCAGCTCCACCCACTCAGCCGGATTGGTGGGAGCTACCGCCATTTCTGCAGCCCAAAAGCGCTGTTGCTGCGCCTGCTGCGCAAGCGAAGCCCACACGCAAAAAGACGGTGTCGGCAGAGGCGCAGCCGGGCCTGTTTGCCCCTGTCGATCTGCCTCCGTCAGCAGCTGATAGCGCCCCTCCGGACTGGATTGGGTTGCTGCTGGTCAGTCCGATCTACGCCTCGCAGCGGCAACTGGCGGCACGTGTCGCGTTGCCCGACGACAAGATGAGGCTTTTACTCGAGGCCTTGTCGGAACGCGGTGGAAAACTGTCTCGGGCGGCCTTGGCAAATCGGCTGTCGCTGGCAGAGGTTCGCATGGGTGGGCTTCTGAGTGCCGTGCGACGGATGCTGAACGTGGACCAGGCACCGGTGCTCACCGTTGATGAGGCCGCGGGATCAGTTGAGCTCAACATGACCTTGCTGCGGCAGCAGTTCCGGTTACCTACCCAGGGTGGATTGTCATGATCAGCGCGGCTCGACGTGAAGACATCGTCAGCGCGCTGCGTCGTGGCACCGTGCCCAACAGTGGCTTGGACGCTCTTGCGGTTGGGATTGAGACTTTTGCGTCTACCCTCAATGAAGAGTTGGATGTCGTCGCGACAGGCAGAGGCGGCTTCAAGGCAGTCCGGGGTGAGTACGGCACGGGCAAGACCTTTTTTGGACGCTGGCTGCAGGAGCGGGCTCGCTCAAAGGGGTTCGCTGCGACAGAAGTACAGATCAACGAAACCGAGACACCTCTGCATCGGCTGGAAACGGTCTATCGGCGACTGGTTGAGCACCTCGGGACGGCCGACATGGCCAACGGTGCTTTCAGAAGCGTCATTGACGGCTGGTTTTACGCCCTGGAGCAGGATGTCTTGGCAGACCCTTCGGTAGACCCGGACGATGCGCAAGACCTTCTGAAGCGGACAGATGCGCTCATGGAGGCGCGCCTGAGCACCATCAGCAAGACGGCACCGGCGTTTTCCGCTGTGCTTCGAACCTATCGGCAGGCCCTGGCGAGCAACGACGGCATGCTGGCTGAGGGGTTGATCAGCTGGCTGGCTGGCCAGCCCAATGTCGCGGCCAGCGTCAAGCGTGCCGCGGGTATCAAGGGCGATTTGGACCACTTTGGGGCCAGCAACTTCTTGGTCGGTCTGCTCACGATCCTTCGTGACAGCGGCTTCTCTGGGTTGGTACTGGTCCTCGATGAGGTGGAGACCTTGCAGCGCATGCGTACCGACATCCGCGAAAAGGGGCTCAATGCTCTGCGGCAATGGATCGATGAGATTGATGCCGGTCGCTATCCCGGGCTCTACCTGGTCATCACAGGCACCCCAGCCTTCTATGACGGTCCGCAGGGCGTACAGAGGTTGGCACCTCTCGCGCAGAGGTTACATGTCGACTTTGGCACCGACCGACGATTCGACAATCCCCGTGCGGTGCAGATCCGACTGTCGCCGTTTGACCATTCAGCCCTGCTCTCCGTTGGTCGCCGGGTGCGTGACATTTACGCGGAGGGGGTGGCAAACGAGCACCGCTTACGGTCGGTGGTCGATGACGCTTACCTGGAAACCTTGGCCCGCGCGGTGGCAGGTGGTCTTGGCGGTAAGGTCGGTGTGGCGCCGCGGCTGTTCTTGAAGAAGCTGGTGGCAGACGTTCTGGATCGAGTGGATTTGCATCCCGACTTTGATCCCTGCAAGCACTATTCACTCACGCTTTCCGAGAGCGAAATGTCTGCGTCCGAGCGTGCAGCGGCCAGCGCGAATTCCGTGGATGACATCGAGCTGTGAGCGAATTCGAGCAGCTGCATCCATCCCTGCAGTACCACGTCGTCAACACGTTGGGCTGGAGTACCCTGCGACCCACGCAGCTTGCAGCCATCGCACCGATTCATGCCGGCGCACACTGCCTGTTGCTGGCACCGACCGCGGGAGGGAAGACCGAGGCAGCTGCCATCCCGATCCTGTCCAAGATGCTGAGGGAGTCTTGGATCGGCACCAGTGTGCTGTACATCTGCCCTATCAAGGCTCTTCTCAACAACCTTGAGCAGAGGTTGACCCATTACGCCGGACTGGTCGGTCGAACCGTCACCGTTTGGCATGGTGACGTCTCCCAGTCGCGGAAGCTGAAGGCGATGAAGGAGGCACCCGACATCCTTCTGACGACCCCTGAATCCATTGAGGCTATGCTGATTTCCGTGCGCGTGGATCGTCCAACATGGTTTGGGAATCTGCGGGCCGTGGTGGTCGATGAGCTGCACGCCTTCGCTGCTGATGATCGCGGATGGCACATGCGTTCGGTACTGCAGCGGCTCGAGCACTACTTGCCGCAACCGCTGCAACGAATCGGTCTTTCTGCAACGGTCAGCAACCCGCAAGAGCTCTTGCAGTGGTTCGCTCCGTCGGGAGAACGGCAGGTGGTTGGCAGCGCCACCGTTAGCACCGATGCCGATGTCACCATCGATCACGTTGGCAGCCTTGAAAACGCAGCAACGGTCATCTCGCGCCTCCACCGAGGTGAAAAGAGGCTGGTGTTTTGCGACTCTCGTAGCAGCGCTGAGCAGCTCAGCAGCATGTTGCGCACCAAGGATGTCCGGACCTTCGTGAGCCATGCGTCGCTGAGCGCAGCGGAGCGTAAGCAGGCCGAAGCGGCATTTGCTGAAGAAAAAGACTGCGTGATCGTGGCGACATCGACCCTGGAGTTGGGCATCGATGTCGGAGATCTGGATCGTGTGATTCAGATCGATTCGCCGTCCACGGTGTCGTCATTCCTTCAGCGCATGGGGCGAACCGGGCGGAGGACTGGCGGTGTGAGGAACTGTTTGTTCCTTACGACGAGTGAAGATGCTTTCATGTTGGCTTTGGGAGTCACCCAGCTGTGGTCTCAGGCCTGGGTTGAAGCCGCGCGGCCTCCGGAGGAGCCTTGGCCCATAGTTGGGCAGCAAATCCTTGTGTCCACACTGGAGCGCGGCGAATGGCCAGCCAGCGAAGTCATCGCGCTTTTGTCGCGCTGCTTCCCCGAGTTGCCTGAAGACGGCTTTCCGTCGATGTTGACCCACATGGTTCAGAAGGGGTACCTGGATGCCAGCGAGGGGTTGTTGCGTATCGGTCCCCAGGCTGAGCGCGACTTCGGCCGTGGGCATTACCGAGACCTGTTGGCGTCATTCAGTGGGGCGCAGCTCCTGACTGGCCGGCATGGCAGTGCGGAGGTGGGCTACATCGACCCCACGGTACTCTCCGGTGATGAGCCTCAGCGGCTCTTGCTCTTGGCAGGTCGCAGCTGGATGGTCAAGGAGATTGAGTGGTCGAAAAAGATTGTCTGGCTCGAGCCGGCGAAAGAGGGCGGCAAAGCTCGATGGATGGGCGGCGCACGCAGCCTGAGCCGTGAGGTCTGCCAAGGCATCCGTGCTGCCCTCATCAGTGGATTGCCGCCCGGCGTGCACCTGTCACTGCGCGGTAAGACCGAGCTTATTGCATTGCAGGAGGAGCTGGCGTTGTCTCCGGGCGTGGATCTCATGTCCAGATCTGATGGCAGTCAGGTTCGCACCTGGACCTTTGCCGGCACAAAGCAGAACCGGACCTTTGCCCGTACCGCTTCGTCTGTGGGGAGGAAGGTCAAATTTGACGCGCTCAGCGTTCAGGCACCGGCAGCCTTACTTGCTTCCCAGATCAGCCAGGAGTCGGGTGCCCAGCTGACCCTGGAGGATGTCGCGCAGCTGGCCGAGGGGGTCAAGTTTGCGGACTGTGTGCCTGCAGACCTCCTCTCTCGCACTATTGCCGCTCGGTTGTTTGTGTCCACGTTCTCGTCAGTCGAAAAGCATCACTGTCACTGACCTTGGCGTCGTCAGTCAGTCTCGCATTGATTTGTGGGATAATCATGTTAGTCCAAAAAGGACGTGATTTTTATTCATATAAATCAATAACTTAGACTGGTTATGGGCGAAATGAAAGATGAACAGGCGGATTTAGCCCAGATGGTGCGTCTGGCTCTGGCCGAGCAGACGGAAGATGTGCGCCTGTTCGCAGCACGGCTAGTCCGCAAGTACCGCGGAACGGCGCCCGACTTGGCTGAGCAACTCGAGCTTTTCCTGAAGTCGAAGCCGGCACGCAGCGTCTCACCCATGCGCAAGCTCTCGCCTTCGCAGCCGACAGCTCAAGCCCTGCCGGTCGATGATGAATCCCGCCTCTCTCTCTTGAAGGTGTTTAAAGACGAGCCATCGAGAGACGCGCCGCTGCTATCCAGTGACGTTGAGGAGACCTTGGGGCAGCTCGTTGCCGAGCGGCGACAGAGTGATCGGCTGCTTGCCATGGGACTGACCCCGACCCGCTCCGCCATCTTTGTCGGACCGCCCGGGGTCGGCAAGACGCTCACGGCACGTTGGTTAGCCACGCAGCTGAAGGTGCCGCTGTACGTGTTAGATCTGACCGCCGTAATGAGCAGTCTGCTGGGTAAAAGCGGTGCCAACCTGCGGGCGGCTATCGACTTTGCAAAGCGCGAGCCCTGCGTTCTGCTTTTGGATGAGATCGACGCCATTGCCAAGCGCCGCAGTGATGACACCGACGTGGGCGAACTCAAACGCCTGGTCACGGTGATCCTGCAGGAGGTCGACGAATGGCCTGCCAGCAGCGTGTTGCTGGCGGCCACAAACCACCCAGAGCTGATCGATCCGGCGTTGTGGCGCCGTTTCGATTTGGTGGTGCAGTTCAAGACGCCCGATGAGCAGGCCGTTAAGGAGGCCATCAAGCGATTCTTGGGACCAGACTACGCCCTTTTTGCGCGCTGGATTGACATCCTGGTGTTTGCATTCGCGGGGCACTCGTTCAGCGACATCGAGCGCGATGTGCAGCGTTTCCGGCGAGCTGTGGCCCTGGGCACGACTACCGACGCCGATCTGGTCGAGGACTTCATTAAAGCGCGCGCACTGGCACTCGACAGGCAGGGCCGCATCGATCTTGCCGTGATGCTGGCCAGGCAGACCCGCCTCTCCCAACACGCCGTTTCTGACATCACGGGCGTGAGTCGGGACACCATCCGCAAGTACACCAACGAGACCCCTACGCCCCGGAAGAGCGCACGAGCGAGAAAGGCTAACGCATGAGCCAAGCCAATTTCCTGATCGGTCGGGGTGAACTGCTGACCCACGACATCGTCGGACCGCGGCGCATGCCCGGCAAGGCCGAGGTCTACACCTTCGCACAGGCGCGAGAACTGTTGGTTCCTCAGTTCCGTCGCACTGCCCAGGCGCTGGATGAACTGCCAGCCGAAGCCTGTCCGGGAGACTTCGCCGTGGCGCGTTTGATGATGAATCCCAGCTTCATCGCTCGCTCTTACTTCCCAACCGGCCTTTTGCGCAGCACGGGGCTGGAGTCCATCGGCAGCCGCACAGTCAAGGTCAAGCCACAGGCTTGGACTCGCAAGGGGCAGCCGCAGGAGACCACGACGACCGAGTTGTTCGTCGCTGGCAAGCGCCAGGCCTTTCGAAACCTCTCGCAGTGGACCGAAACTATCGATGGTGAGTCCGACGAGGGTGGTGATCTGACTCACATTGAACAGTTCACCGCGTTTGCCCCGGCCGAGCGCATCGTTAGCCTGGGCGGCCCGAAGGATCGTTTTTTCGAAGTGGGTCTACATCTGCTGCCGGACGAAGACCCCGGACTGGTCCAAAAGTCTTTCGTGAAATTTGCCCAACGCGAGGGCGTGAAGGTCCATAGCGAGCTTGATTTCGTCGCCGGCAACCTGTGGTTCGTGCCGATCGAGGGGAAGCCAAGCGATGTAGAGAAGCTGGCGCGTTTCGCTTTCGTCCGTGTGATTCGGCCGGTGCCCAAGCTGCGAGGTATCCGACCTTTGCAGCGCAGTGGAGGCCCTTCGGTGGGGTGTAGTCTCCCCATCGAGCAGGCACTTTCGTCTGAGCCTCGTGTTGCAATCCTGGATGGTGGCTTGCCAGAGCACCACCCGATCGGTCCTTGGTTACGGTCTTACCGCAAGCTCGACGAGGACGCTGTTGATGACCCACACGGCCCGGAGCATGGCCTCGGAGTGACGTCAGCTCTACTGTTTGGACCAATCCAGCCGAACGGAACCGCTGCCAGGCCGTTCGCTCCAGTGGACCATTTGCGTGTGCTCGACCAAGAATCGAACGGCGAAGATCCGCTCGAGCTGTATCGCACGCTCGGTCTTATTGAGCAGGTGCTTCTATCCCGGTCCTACGAGTTCATCAACCTCAGTTTGGGGCCTGACCTCGAAGTTGAGGATCAGGAAGTCCATGCTTGGACATCCGTCATCGACGATTTGCTTAGCGATGGCGACACACTCATGACAGTCGCTGTCGGGAACAACGGGGAGCGCGACCGCGCACTCGGGTACAGCCGTGTGCAGGTCCCGTCGGACTGCGTGAATGCACTCGCGGTTGGCGCGGCAGATGACACCAGCTCGGCTTGGGCGCGCGCACCTTACAGCGCGATTGGTCCGGGGCGTAGCCCAGGCGTCGTAAAGCCGGACCTGATGGCCTTTGGCGGCAATCCGGCGTCACGGTACTTCCACGTCCTCGCCCCGAGTGCAAAGCCAGTGTTAACGCCGCAGCTAGGAACCAGCTTCGCAGCGCCATACCTGCTGCGCAGCGCAGTCGGCATCCGTGCGATTCTGGGCGCAAGCCTGACGCCCCTCGCCATCAAGGCCTTGTTGGTCCACGCAGCCGATCCCGGCAAACATGACCCAATCGAGGTGGGTTGGGGCAAGATTCCGGAGGATACCTTTGACATCATCACCTGTCCGGATGGTGTGGCCCGGGTGGTCTACCAAGGAGAGCTTAAACCCAGCAAATACCTGCGCGCCAGCTTGCCGCTGCCGAAAGAGGGTTTGACGGGTAATGTTCGTCTGAAGGCTACCTTCTGCTACGCATCTCCCACCGATCCGCAGGATGCCGCGGCTTACACCAAGGCGGGCCTCGAAGTTGTCTTCCGTCCCAATGACGAGAAGATCAAGGACGGTAAGAGCAATGCCGACACCAAGGGCTTCTTCGACTTGAAGAAATTCGCCACCGAGCAGGAGCGCCGGTCGGATCAGGGCAAGTGGGAAACCGTGCTCCACGGATCCAAGACATTCCGAGGGTCCAGCCTCAAGAACCCCGTGTTCGATATCCATTACAACGCCCGCGATGGCGGTGGACGGGCCACGGGTGCCGACAAGATTCGCTATGCACTGATCCTCTCGGTTGAAGCGCCGAAGCACGCTGACCTTTACAACGACATCCTGCGCGCCTATGCCAAGACTCTCGTGCCGATTCAACCGCAGGTCTCCTTGCCGATCCGCGTTCGGTGACGGCGGGCGAAGTAGAGCAGGCATAGGATGAAACGACGGGCAGAAAGAGATCGATGCCGGAACCATTGAAAAGCAGAGACAAATGTGGGGCTCCGTTCAATCGGCCGCCCGAGATCGAGGCCTGCTTGGCAAGACTGGAGTCGCTTGATGCCGAGGCGCGCCTGCAGGCCTTTTGCATCGGGTCTAGGAAGAGCACCGGGTATGTGCCGTCGGAAGCGCTGACGTATTTCCTGCGACGCGCCCACGCGACGGGCGCAAAGAATGAGTTCAAGCAGATATTCGGAGTGCTCATGAAGCGCGTGGGGCAGTCCCTGTATTCAACGGTCGCCGACTCCCGCATGGCCGGGGCGCAAGGCATACGCGAAGAGATCATGGGCCGCTTCGCCGAGCGAATCGCCAAGGACTGTGAAGGCCGCTTCGCCATGCTGGACTTCTTTGAAGTGCGGTTCGACCTGGCGTTCGCCCGATTCCGGAAGTCCGTGCTGAGGCAGATCGGTCCCTCGTCGGTACTCACCGAGCCGCTGTACACGGACGGAGAAGAGGGTCAGGACATTTCTCGTGAGGTCGAGGAAGCAGCGGCTGACTTCCTGGGAGGGGACCCTCAAAAAATTGACGACCCGGCTTTCCGGTTGGAACTAGACGCTGCGATTGATGCGTTACCAGACGATCAAAGACGGGTCGTGGGCTTGTTGCGGCAAGGCTTTCAGATCGACTCGAAGGACCCATCCATCATGACTATCGCCAAGATGCTGAAGTGCGATGAGAGAACAGTGCGCAATCGCCGTGACCGTGCGTACAAGGCACTCAGAGCGGCTCTGCAGGAGGACGCATGACCACTTCAAAGCAGTTCGCCGCGGACGAGGAATCCGTGCTCATGGCGTTCTCGATGGAGCCCAGCCATGGCAGAGAAACGCTCGAGCGCTACATCAAAGAGTACCCGCAGCATGCGACTGCGCTGATCGACTGTTCGATCGATCTGCTTCATGCTTCCCCAGCGGAAGATGTTTCGGCGACCGTGGTGCCGGACAGTACGGTGGACAAGGCCTGGCAACGGTTTGAGCGGGCTGTCCAGCAGACCGACGCGGAAGTCGCGAACCCGTTCGCCAAGCTCAATACGAGTGGCTTCAAGTCGCTTGCAAGCAGGCTGGATGTCAGCAATCTCTTTCTCATGCGCGTGCGTGATCGAGCCATCAGTGCTGCCACCATCCCCGCTCGATTCATCGAGAAGCTCGCGTCGGAGTTGGGCGCCACAGCGCAAGCTGTCGCTGCGTACCTGCAGGGTCCACCGGGCATGGTCTCTGGACATGCCTTTCGGTCCAGCATGAAGCCGAGCATGGGTGAACAGATCACTTTCGACCAGGCGGTCGCTACTTCTCAGTTGACGGCGGAACAGCAGGCGACGCTGAAGGCGTTGTCGGACTGAGCGATGGACGCCACCGAGGTAGCTCGCCGGGAAGCAGAACGCATGCACCGTGCGAACGTCGCGGCTGGCGGCGATCCAACCCAACCTCTGGCGTTTGCGCTTCGGGAGGCCACAAGTCGCGGCCTGGATGTATATGCGCTGCAAGAAGGAGATTCGCAGCTCAAGGGAGGCAAAGCCACCTTCGACAGTCAGGCTGGAGGCATCCTCTACGAGGATCGCGGATCGGACTTCGAGCGCGCCTTCTTGATCGCACATGAACTCGGTCATGTCGTGCTGGAAGGTGGCACGCTAGACGTGGTGACGGGGGACGTCGAGCCCGACCGATCGATGGAGGATGCGCCGGTCGGGGTCGATCGCGTCCTTGACTACGGGGCGCGCGAGCGACGTGAGGTCAAGATGGACCTCTTCGCGCGCGAGTTCCTGCTGCCGCGTCCTGTGTTGCGCGAGTTGCATGTCAACGAAGGGCTGACATCCGACGCGATCGCGATGCGCTTCGGCGCGCCGCTCGCTGTGGTGCAGCAACAGTTGCTGGATGCACTGCTGCTGCCACCGGCCGAAGAGCCGCACCCCGTAGGCGCCGGCGCCGTGGCAGCCCCGCTCACCTCAGACCCCACGCAGGCTCAGGCGGCAGCATATCGTGGCTTGGCGTTTCAGCTGCAGGCAGGGCCGGGTACGGGCAAGACGCGGACGCTTGTTCGTCGCATCGAAGGGTTGCTTGCAGACGGCGTCGATCCCACTACGATCCTGGTACTCACCTTCTCCAACAAGGCGGCCAATGAACTGTGCGAGAGGATTGCCGCGAGCAATCCTGTCGCGGCGGCAGCGATGTGGATCGGCACATTCCACGCGTTCGGGCTGGACATCGTTCGCCGCTTTCACGACCGACTGGCGCTGCCGCCGGACCCACGGTTGATCGACCGGACGGAGGCGATTGAACTCCTGGAGGACGAGTTTCCGCGGCTCGACCTGAAGCACTATCGCAACCTCTGGGACCCGGCCCTGGATTCAAGCGACATGCTGAGCGCGATCTCGCGCGCCAAGGATGAGGTTGTCGATGCAGCAGGCTATCGCACCCTCGCGCAGTCGATGGCGGATCGAGCAGGGACCGACCAGGACGCGAAGGTTCGTGCGCAGAAGTGCCTGGAAGTCGCCACGCTCTTCGAGGCGTACGAACGGCTGCTGACCGCGCGCCAGCTGCTGGACTTCGGCGACCTGGTCGCGCTGCCTGTTCGTCTTGTCGAGGGCAGCGCCGAGGTAAGGGATGCCCTGCGTGCTCGGCATGAGCATGTACTGGTAGATGAATACCAAGATGTCAACCGCGCTTCGGTCCGGCTCCTGAAGGCCATCGTCGGCGACGGTCGCAACCTGTGGGTTGTCGGCGATGCACGCCAATCCATCTACCGCTTCCGCGGCGCCTCTGCGACCAACATCGCGCGCTTTGCGATCGACTTCCCCGGCGCGCAGGCCGCACAGCTGGGCGTCAACTATCGCTCCGACCAACGGATCGTCGAGGTGTTCACCGAGTTCGCGCGCGGCATGCAAGCATCCGCCGGTGCTTTGCCGCTGAACCTGCAGGCCGATCGCGGCTCCACAGGAGAACGGGTTGAGCTTCGGGTCGCCGGGTCGGCTGACGATGAAGTCTCCGCGCTTGCCGCGTCGATCACGGCCCTGCATGAGCAGGGCATTGCCTATGGTGGCCAGGCGGTGCTGTGCGCGTCCAATGCGCGCCTGAACGCCATTGCCGAAGGTCTTGAGGCGCGGGGTATTCCCGCGCTGCACTTGGGCAGCTTGTTCGAGAGGCCGGAAATCAAGGATCTGCTGGCCTTGCTCTCGTTGGCGACCGACCCCCGGGCGGCCGCGATGGTGCGTGTGGCAACCATGGCTCGATACCAAATGCCACTGCAGGATGTCATGCGGGTCATCGAGCACCTGCGGGCGGCGAATCCAGCTTCGCTGGGGTGGTCGGCAGTGCATGCCGAGGTGGACGGCCTGGCAGACGGCAGTCGAGAAGCGCTCTCTCGCCTGTCCGCGCTCTTTGCGGGCGTGGGCGCATCGACGAACCCTTGGTCCTTGCTTGCTGGATGGACGATAGATAGTCTCGGACTCGCGAAGACGCTGTATCAGGCTGGTGATGCGCAGAGCCGCATGCAAGGTCTGGCCATCTGGCAGTTTCTGAACTTCTGTCGCCGTCAGCCAAGAGGGCAGGGCGTGCCAGTGCTTCGGCTGCTTGATCGCGTCCGGCGCCTGGTGCTGCTATCAGAGGATCGTGGATTGAGCCAGCTGCCGCGCAGCGCCGAGAACATCGACGCAGTGCGCCTGATGACCATCCACGGAAGCAAGGGGTTGGAGTTCGATGTCGTTCATTTGCCTGGAATGGTGACGTCCGGCCTGCCGCGCAACAACGTGCCGCCGCGTTGTCTTCCACCGGATGGTCTGATCCACGGTTCGGAGGGGCTGACCGGCATTGAGGCCGTGAAGGCCGGCCACGACGAGGAAGAAGAGTGCTTGTTCTTCGTGGCACTTTCGCGAGCACGCGACAGGTTGCAGCTGTATGCCTACGCAAGGCAGGCCGATGGGCGTGCGCGTAGCCCCTCAAGGTTCGTCGCCCCGATCGACCGATTCCTTGTTCGTCCCATCCTGGTGCCGTTGCGAGCCGGCCCGACATCGACAGGCGTGCCGCTATCCATCACATGGCAAGGACGCCCTCAGTGGACCGACATCCAGGTCAACCTCTTTGAGCGCTGCCCGCGCCGCTTCTTGTACACGCACGTGCTGAGGCTTGGAGGTCGGCGAACCGAAACGGCGTTCATGAAGATGCACAACGTCGTGAGCGACGTGTTCGAGTGGCTGAAGCGGGAGCACGAGACGACAAGACCCACAGGCGACGAGCTGGCGGCGCGCTTCGAGGAGGCGTGGCGCTCCAAGGGTGCGACCGAGCATGGGTACGCGGAAGACTACCGCCGCATCGGCAAGCGGCTCGTCGACTTTCTCATCGAGAGCCGCAGCCGTGGCGCGGCCGTGCCAGCGCCTCCGATCTCGTTGGGGTGGGCCGAGGGCGAGATCCTTGTAAGCCCGGATGGCGTAGCTCACGGAGCCGGTGGCCACGTTACGGTGCGGCGCGTCAAGACGGGCAAGCAGCGCTCGAATGCCTTTGATGACATCGAGTACACGGTTCTTCAACTCGCTGCCGTCCAGGCCTACGGGCCGCATGCGCAGGTCGAGGTGACCTATCTGACGAGCGAAACCATCCAGCCGATGGAAATCTCGTCACGCAAGTTGGAGTCCAGGCGCGAGAAGCTGCAGGCCTTCCTTCAGGCGATGCAGGCCGGGCAGTTCCCCGCCAAGCCCGAGGCGCGCAGCTGTCCGCGTTGCCCGAGCTTTTTTCTCTGTGGTGACCTGCCCGGAGGGGCGTGGCTGCAAGAAAAACTCTGACCGGCCTTTCCGGTCTGGCAGTTGGGCTGCGATTGACTGAGTAAGGGGGCCAGAAAGCCTGCAATCCCGCAGGTGATGGCTCCCCAAGAAAGGCAATCAAATGCAAACCCAAACCCATAGCGGCGATGACCGCTCCGATGTCGAAGATGTCGCTGCGGCGATCCGCGAAGGCCGCAGCCTGCGCCCGGCGGCGCTCTACCGGATCGTTGTCCTGGACGACCAGCTCCGCGAGCGTCACGTCGATCTCGCCGATCCGGTGCCGACCGCGCGCCAGATCCTCCAGGCTGCCGGCGTCCGTCCGGTCGATGAGCACAGCGTCTACGCGATCCTGGCCTCCGGCGAGTTCGAGGACCTGCGTCTGGACGAAACCTACGATCTGCGCGGCCGCGGCGCGGAGCGCTTTGTCATCTTTCAGACCGACCGCGCGTTCAAGTTCACGATCGACGACCGGCAGCTGGAATGGGGCAAGCCCAGCATCAGCGGTCGCATGCTCAAGGCGCTGGCCGGCGTCCCGCCGGAGACCTACGACGTCTACCTCGAAGTGCGCGGCGGCGGTCAGGACGTCCTGATCCGCGACGGCGACCTGATTGATCTGAGCAAGCCGGGCATTGAGCGCTTCATCACGCTGATCCGCGACACCACGGAAGGGCTGCTCGCGCTGCCCGAAGCGGACGAGCGCTATCTGAGCAGCCACGGCGTGGTCTTCGAGACGGTGAGCGACGGCGCGCACACGGGCGTCATCTTCAAGCAGTTTCCGCTGCCCGCCGGAAAGTTCAACCACGCTGCGGCCGACGTGCTCGTTCTCCTGCCGCCCGGCTATCCCGATGTCGCGCCGGACATGTTCTATTGCGACCCCTGGCTGACGCTGCAAAGCGTGGGGCGCTACCCGACCTGCGCCGACCAGGCACACGCGTACCAGGGCCGCAACTGGCAGCGCTGGTCGCGCCACAACACGGCGTGGCGCCCGGGCATCGACGGCCTGCATACCATGCTCAAGCGCATCGAGCACGCCCTGGCGGAGGCGAAGTGATGTCGCCGGCTGCTCTGGACATCGTCCTGCTGGAGCCGCACGAGGCGGCCCTGCGCTCGCTGCTGCAAAGGGAGAACGGGGCCGAGGCGTCCGCCTATGTGCTGTTCGGCAAGGCCGACATCTCGGCAGACCCCTGGTCAGGCCTGCCTCGCACCAGGCTGATCTCGCATGAGGTCATCCCCGTCGCAGCCGATGAGATGATCTCGGCGTCTCCGGTCCACGTCACTTGGTCCACCCGCGGCTTCATGCGCATTCTCGGCGTCGCGAAGGAACGCGGCTTGGTCGCGGGCCTGGTGCACACGCATCCGAACGCGGCGGCGTTCTTCTCCGACCAGGATGACCGAAACGAAGCGGAACTCGCCCGGACGACGTTCAACAAGGGCGTTTCCGGCCTGGCCAGCATGGTGTTCGGCCACGATGACGCCATGGCGGGCAGGCTCTGGATCGCACCCGGCGAGACGGTCACGGCATCCTCGATCTCGCTGGTAGGCAACCAGATCAAGATCGCGCGCACAGTGGCTGCAGCTGACGAAGATCAGTTCCTGGCGCGGCAGGCCGCGCTCTTTGGCCGAGGGTTCAATCCTGTCGTGCGTGGGTTGCGGGTCGGCGTCGTAGGGGGCGGCGGCACTGGCAGTGCTGTCGCGATGCTGTTGGCGCGATTGGGCGTCGGCTTTCTTGGGCTGATGGATAAAGACACCATCGATGTCACCAATCTCAACCGCGTCCATGGCTCGCGTGCCGCAGACGTTGCCGCCGGCCTGGCCAAGGTGGACATCCTCGCGCGCGAGATTTGCGCGGCGGGTCTCGGCACCCAGGTCGTCACCAAGAAGGAATGGGTCGGCCACCCTGATCTGCGCGACCTGCTGCGCTCCTGCGATGTGCTGTTCGGTTGTACCGACGACCATCAGGGGCGGCTGACGCTCAACCGCCTGGCGCACTACTACGGCATCCCGCTTATCGATGTCGGCCTGCGAATGCGCGCAGCACGCAGCGGCGCGGACTACGACATGACGGGACGCGTGTCGGCGATTCGCCCAGGCAACCCTTGTCTCATGTGTCTGGGGGTGGCCGACCCGCACCGCGCTGCGGCCGAAGGGCTCCGGCGCAGCGACCCATGCGAGTTTGAGCGGCGTAAGGCGGAGGCGTATGTGGATGGCGGCGGTGATCCCGCGCCCGCCGTGGTCACGTTCACCACAGCCATTGCCTGCTCGGCCGTCGACGAGCTGATTCAGGGTTTGACCAGTTTTCGCGGCTCCCAGGGTATGACGCACAACAGGATTCGCCGGTTCGACCGTGTGGAGGATCGCTCAATGACCTGCCGGCCTGTCGCCTCGTGCCCGGTTTGTGCCAGCCAGGCGACGTGGGGACGCGGTGACGTCAACCCATTTCTGGGCGTGATCTGATGCCCATGAAGCTACTCATCGCGCGTGCGCTACGCCGGCTTGGCTGGCTGGACTATGACCTGCTCGTTGTTCCGGTCGCGCAGCATCCGGGCAAGTCCGCCGTGCCTCCCGGCGAACTTTGGTTGGTCACTGACACCGGCGTCAAGAAGTGGGCATGCATGAGCTGTCCGGGTGGCTGCGGAGTACAGATGTCGCTTTCGCTCAACCCGAATCGGCGTCCGCGGTGGTCGATTGAAACGGACTTTTGGGGTAGGCCGACGCTCTCCCCATCTGTTCATCAACAGCGATCATGCTCCTGCCACTTTTGGATAAAAAATGGAGCTGTAGAGTGGTGCAAGAAGACAGCGTCAAGCTCTGATGAACCACCCTGTGGCACCTTAGGCACCTAGCGCGCAGTCACCGTCATTTGTCGTCATTTGTCCCCTCCGGCAGGGGGGTATCGCGGGGGATCGGCAAAACTGGATTCAGCAAAAAAGCAGTCGCGACAAGGGTTTGAAACTCATACCCATGTACTGCTGCATTCCCCAGGTCCTAGGTTCGAGTCTCATTACCCCATCGACGGGAGTGGAGCAAGAAAACATCTCAACGTGCCGGTGCCGCGGATCGACTCTTACGGCGATCGTAGACCGTTTCGATCATTTTCGCGCTGCGGTGCAACGTCGCGTTCTGGACGTCGGTATGGCCGGCCTTCAGCTTATCGGTGACACCCTTCGGTCGCACATCAAGCAGACTGAATCGTTTGAAGGGAACTCCACGCGCTTCAGCCTCGGTAGAGCAAGCCTCCATCAGTCGTCCCAGAGTCTTCTTCCATCCGCCTTTCGTGTATCGGGTGCCCTTTTGCGTCCTAAAGATCAAACCGTCACTCGGATAGGAACTGTATCCGTCGAGTTCCATGACTTGATCCAAGACGTCCTTCAACTTCTCGGTCCAGTGGATCGTTACATCCCGTTTTGTCTGACTGCCTTTGGTTTTGGTTTCGGTCCAGACCACCCCTTCAGTTTCGACCATCGACCAGTTGGCTGCCAGAACCTCGCCCGGACGACGAACGCAGAGGTAGCCCATGGCCAAGGCCAGTGAAGCGCGGTACAGTTGCCCGCCCTTCTGGGCGCCCACTTCCAGGACCAGTTCGAGTTCCTGATCTTGCACGTACCGAGAACTGGGCGTGGTGCGCAGCTTTTCGACGTCACGCAGGGGGTTGCTGTCGATCAGCCCCTTGCGGACCGCGCGATTAAGGATCAACTGAAAAAGCTGAATCTCCTTGTTTCCTTTGGGGCCGCGACCCAGTTCATCGCATTTATCCAGATAGGAGTAAGCGTGATGGGGTCGGATTTCGGTGATCAGCATTTCACCGAACACGGACAGCAAAGTCTTTGCTTCTCGTTCGTTTTCTTCCAGCGTGGACTCAGCTCGCTTGTTCGGGCTCTTGGCGGGCAGCGCACGCTGCCACTTGAACCAGTCTGAAGTCAGTTCGGACAGTGTCTGGATTTCCTCGCCGATTTCCGAATACAACAGCGCGCGCTTGCTCGCTTCGTTGCGCAGTCGCTTGATCTGGTTTTTTTCGTTGATCGGGCACGACAGACGAAACGCCCAAGTCCCATCCTTTCGTTTGTAGCCGATCGAGTAGGTTTCCTTCCCGCAGCGCTCATACACGCGATGGGGCAGGCCGTCATGGGATGCACGCACGCGACTCATTGCAACCTCGCGAACTTGTCGAGGGCGTCAAAACGAGGCTGGCGCGCCGGGACTTTCGATGCCTTTTCTTGCATCTTCTGAATGAAGACAAATCGTGCCACGCGCGGGTGAGAACTCTTGCCCATTGCATTGGTGTACGGCCAGCCATTGGCGTCCAGCCAGTAGCGTTGTCGGGAGGGCTGCCGGCTGCCCGTCAGCTCAGTCAGTTCTTCTCGTGTCAAAAGCAGCGGCTGCCCCTCGTCCGCAAAGCGCGGCTGGGTAGGAGCTTTATTGATGTGACCGGAATGAAGCATGCAAGTCGTGTGAGTTGCGATGGCTTCGAGTCTCAAGGCGATTTTTGATACGCAGTACCTCACACCCAATCTCGCGATACTATTTCGTCGTTTTTCGTCTGGTTTGGGGGGAGGGAATCGCTCCAGGTGTTTCGGACTGGACGTCAGATTGACGAGGTTGACGGACTTGATAGGGAAGGAGGGCGAGGGTTGAGCGGCTTCAAATCGACAGAAAGCGAACGCCGGTGCGCCGAGCGGATGCTGAGCATTCAGCGGGGGTGGTTCCCCATTGATGACGGGGAATGGTCCGTCGATGACATTGCCGACCGGTACCAGGTGCACCGGGACACGGTCTACAAAGGCGTTCGCTCCGGCAGTCCGCTGTTTCCCAAGGCATCCCGCAAGGGGACGGGGCCCAAGGCATGGCTCTACTTCGCGCCCGAAGACATCCGGGAGTGCGACCAGAACCGGATTGCCTTCTACCAAACCACCCCTTCCTGGAAAGTGTTGACCGGGCAGGAAGCCAAGGCAGCTCCGCCGAGGCGGTCGGCCCGAGATGTCCTGGAAGTGGCGGTGACGGGGGCTGGGAAAGGCGCTGAGGTTAGGGCTAGGAAGAGGGCCCCAGCCGGGGCCGGAAAAGGCCCCCGCGCCGGTGCTCAAAAGTGAGTCACCTTTTGGAATATCACTTTTCGCTCCTAGGGGACTTTGGAACGAAAAACGGCCATTTTGGAATAGGAATCGGGCGCAAACCCGCATGGATACTCGCTTGACCCCCGGCCTGTCACGCCGGGGGTCGCGGGTTCGAGCCCCGTCCACTCCGCCAAACAAAACAACGGCTTGCGCAAGAAATTGTGCAAGCCGTTTGTCTTTTGTGCTGTCCAGGCGCACAAAACGAACACTCGGCACACAAGCCACCGCGCTGGGGTTCCCATTCACCTCTCGGCGGGCAGCAAGCCTGTCCAGACAACCCGACCGGCCGTTCAGCGACCTTGGCGATTCCTTTCCACACTTTCTGACCATCGCCAAGGCGTGGCCGGCCGGATGAAGGCGAGGGGGTGCTTGCCCAGTTGCTCGCGACCTTTGCTCACATGGGGTGCCTATGAGCGTTGGGCTCACGGACCAGTTCCGTCTATCGGATCTTGGTTTGTTTCGATCTTGGCAATGGTCCATTGATGTGCACAAATCATGGTTTACCCGTATGCTGGTACCCGTATTTGTGGTTCTCCAAGGGTCCTCCGACCCCTTCATCGCCCGCTCATCTCATCGATGAGCGGGTTTTTTTTCGCCAAAGCATCTCCGCGCGCAGCAATCCGGTGGACAGGCCGGTGCCCAACAGCACCACCAGGCCGCAGCCGAGCATCCACAGCGTGACCTCTTCCTGCAAGAACACCACGCCATACACGAGCGCAAACACGGGCAGCAGGAAGGTCACGGTGAGTGCCTTGCTTGGGCCGGCCTGGGCAATGAGGTGAAAAAAGAGCCCGTAGGCCACGGCGGTGCACAACACAGCCACTGCCGTCACCGCCAGCCAGGCTTGCAGGCCAGGGGCCTGGGTTGGCCAGCTCAGGGTCATGGGCAAGGCCAGGGCGAAGGTGGCGCCCCAGAGGCTGCCGGTGGTGGTGGCCAGCGGGTGCAGGCCACTCAGGAAGCGCTTGGTGTAGCTGGCGGCAATGCCGTAGCACAGGGTGGCCAGCAGGCAGGCGCCCATGGCCAGCAGTGCGTCGGCGCTGGAGGCCCTGAGCCAGCCACCAAGCCCTGACTTGCCGATCACCAGCAAGGCCACGCCACCAAAGCCGATCAGCAGACCCAGCAGCCGACTGGCGCCAGGGCGTTCCTTGAGCCAGACCCAGGCCACGAGCGCGCCGGTCATGGGCACGGTGGCGTTCAGGATGGAGGTGAGCCCGGTGCTGATGTGCATCACCGCGTAGGAAAACAGCGCGAAGGGAATGGCTGAGTTCAGCACGCCCACCGCCAGGATGGGCAGGGCGCGCGACCTGAGGTCACGCCACACGCCGGGCCAGGCCAGCAAGGGCAGCAGGACCACGGCGGCGATGCCCACGCGCAGGCCGGCCGTGGCCAACGGGCCGAAGTCGGCCGCGCCCAGGCGCATGAACAGAAACGAGGCGCCCCACAGGGCGCCCAGCGCCAGGAATTCGAGCAGCAGCACAGGGGACATGGATCAGATCAAGGAACGATTGGGGGATTCCAGCTCCAGCAGCGCCACCTTGCGCGGCAGGCCACCGGCGTAGCCGGTGAGGCTGCCGTCGGCGCCCACGACGCGGTGGCAGGGCACGATGAGGCTGACCGGGTTGGCCCCGATGGCGGCGCCGGCCGCGCGCACGGCCGCTGGGCGGCCGATTCGCTCGGCGATGGCGCCGTAGCGGCTGGTGCGGCCGTGGGGGATTTCCAGCAGGGCGCGCCACACGGCCTGCTGGAAGGCGGTGCCGCGCGAGAGGTCGAGCGGGCCGCTCCAGTGCGGTGCTTCACCGGCGAAGTAGGCGTGCAGCCATTGCCGGCCGGCCTGCAGCACTGGCTCGGCTTCGCCGGCTTGCCAGGTGCGGCGTTCCTCGGCGCTGGGCGGGTCGCGCTGGTCAAGGAACCAGGCGCCGGCCAGGCCGGCCGGGGTGCTGGCCAGTGTCATGGTGCCTAGCGGGGTGGGCACTTCGATGAAGTGGGCGTGGAGCAGGGGTTTCATGTGGGCTGTTCGGTGAGGGTGGACTGCCACAGGCGCATGGCGGCGTAGGCGCGCCAGGGCCGCCAGGGCTCGGCGAGTTGAATGGCCTGCCGGCTGTTCTGGGCGGGGCTGCCGCTGAGCCCGAGGGCGCGGTGGATCACCACGTCTTGCGCGGGCCAGGCGTCGGGCCATGCGAGGGCGCGCATGGCGATGTAGTGGGCGGTCCAGGGGCCGATGCCGGGCAGGGATTGCAGGGTGTCGAGCGTGGTGTCGGGGTCAGCGCCGGGCGAGAGGGGCAGGCGCCCGTCGAGCACCGCGCGGGCCAGGGCGAGCAGGGCGGTCTGGCGCTGGCGGATCAGGCCCAGGCGGCCCAGCGCCTCGGCGCTGGTGTCGGCGATGCGCTCAGGGCTGGGGAAGAGGTAGGCCAGGCATTCGGTGCCGGTGTCGATGGGCTGCCCGGTGTGCGCCACCAGCCGCGCGCCCAGGGCGCGGGCGGCGGCCAGCGTGATTTGCTGGCCCAGCACGGCCTGCACCGCGAGTTCAAAGCCATCAAACGCACCGGCCACCCGCAGGCCTTGGCCGTGTGGCAGCGAGGCGCCCAGCACCACGTCGATGGCGGCAGGGTCGGCGTCGAGGTCGGCCACGGCGCGCACGCGCTCCATCACCAGGGGCAGCACCGGCGCCAGCCCTTCGCTGACGCGCAGCGTCAGGCCACTGCGCCCGGCGCGGTGCGTCACCTGGGCACTGAGCCAGCCGTGCCGCGCCTGTCCGTCGGCATCGACGAGGCGCACCGTGCGCTGCCAGCGCCCAGCGCTGGGGTCTACCTGCTCGACGCCGGGCGTGGCGTGGCGCTGCAGAAAGCCCAGCCAGGCGTTGGCGTCCCAGGGCTCGCGGGCGCTGAGGAACAGGCCGCCGCCCGACCGCCCCTGGCCGGCGCCGCGGCGCAGTTCGGTGGGGCTCATGCCGTAATGGCGCCGCACCGCGTCGTTGAAGCGGCGCACGCTGCCGAAGCCGGCGCGCCAGGCCACCTCGGCCACGGGCAGGGCGGTGTCGCTGAGCCACTGCTTGGCGCGCAGCAGTTGGCGGGTCTGGCGGTACTGCAGGGGTGACACGCCCAGGTGCTGTTCAAAGATTCGGCGCAGGTGCCGGTCGCTCACGCCCAGGTGGGCGGCCAGCTCGGCGGCGCTGGGGGAGGGGCCGGTGTCGGGTGCGTGGTCAAGCCATTGCAGGGCTTGGTGCAGCAGGATGCTGCCGGCGTCGGTGCTGGACCAATGGCGCTGCGCGGGGGCGAGTTCGGGCCGGCAGCGCAGGCAGGGGCGAAAGCCCGCCTGTTCGGCCTGGGCCGGGATGGCGAAGAAGTGGCAGTTTTCGCGGCGCGGGGTTTTCACGGCGCAGATGGGCCGGCAGTAGATACCGGTGGAACTGACGCCCACGAAAAAGCGCCCGTCAAACCGCGCATCGCGCGAGCACAGCGCGCGGTAGCGGGCGTCGTCGTCGAGGTCGGTGGGCGCGTTCATGGGGGGATGGTAGGGCCGGGCGGGCCGGCGCACTGGCCATTTTCGGACGTGTGCTGCACAGGCCTGTCACCTGCGCGTTTCTACAATTGGCGCTTTCACCAACGGGAGCCCTCTTCATGCAAGTGTCCGCATCGATCTTCAAGGCCTATGACATCCGCGGCGTCGTGCCCGCCACCCTCGACGAGGGCGTGGCCGAAGCCCTGGGCCTGGCCTTCGGCACGGTGGCGCGGCAGCAGGGCGAGACCACGGTGGCGGTCGGGCGCGACGGGCGCTTGTCGGGCCCGTCCCTGGCCGGTGCCTTGATGCGCGGGCTGGTGGCCGCTGGCATCGAGGTGATCGACGTGGGCATGGTGACCACGCCCATGCTGTACTTCGCGGCCAGCACTCTGTGCCGCAGCGGCATTCAGGTCACGGGCAGCCACAACCCCAAGGACTACAACGGCTTCAAGATGGTGCTGGGTGGCCGCGCCATTTATGGCGACGACATCCAGGCGCTGCGCCAGCTCATTGAGAGCGAAGGTGGCGTCAAGGCCACGGGCGGCAGCGTGCGCCAGGTGAGCGTGGCGGCCGATTACCAGGCCCGCATCGTGGGCGACGTGAAGCTCTCGCGCCCGATGAAGGTGGTGGTGGATTGCGGCAACGGCGTGGCCGGTGCCTACGCCCCCGCGCTGTTCCGCGCCTTGGGTTGCGAGGTGATCGAGCTCTTCAGCGAGGTGGACGGTGACTTCCCCAACCACCACCCCGACCCGAGCAAGCCCGAGAACCTGCAGGACGTGATCCGCACCCTGGCCAGCACCGACGCCGAGATCGGCATGGCCTTCGACGGCGACGGCGACCGCCTGGGCATCGTCACCAAAGACGGCCAGAACATCTTCCCCGACCGCCAGATGATTCTGTTCGCGCAAGACGTGCTGTCGCGCGTGCCGGGCGGCGACATCATCTTTGACGTGAAGTGCTCGCAGCGCCTGGCGCCCGCCATTGAGGCCGCCGGCGGCAAGGCCCACATCTACAAGACTGGCCACTCGCTCATCAAGGCGCGCATGAAGGAACTCAACAGCCCGCTGGGCGGCGAGATGAGCGGCCACATCTTTTTCAAAGAGCGCTGGTTCGGCTTTGACGACGGCACCTACGCCGGCGCGCGCCTGCTGGAAATCCTGAGCCGCCACCCCGATGCCAACGCCGTGCTCAACGGCCTGCCCACCAGCCACAGCACGCCCGAGCTGAACGTGGCCTGCGCCGAAGGCGAGCCGCACGCGGTGGTGAAGAAGCTGGTGGAACTGGCCGCCTTTGACGCGCCGGCCAAGGTGTCCACCATCGACGGTGTGCGTGTGGACTGGCCCGATGGCTTTGGCCTGGTGCGCGCCTCCAACACCACGCCGGTGCTGGTGCTGCGCTTTGAGGGCCACACGCCCGAGGCGCTGCACCGCATCGAGGCTGCCATGCTGGACCTGCTGAAAAAGGGCAAGCCCGACGCGGTGGTGGGCGCCAGCGCGCACTGAGCGCTGCGCTCGGTATCAGGCCGGCCAGGTCGGGAGCAACGAGCGCAAGCGCTGCAGCACCACCTGGGCCTGCGGCTCGGGAGGCGGTGCTTCCAGGCGGTGCGGCCGCTGCCAGGCCGACAACACCCCGGTGACGATGCCGCCCACCTCGTTCACCGGGTGGGTGAAGCCCTGCGCGTCGAGCCGGTCGTAACTCTCGGCAAAGTTCCACACATTCGGTCCGTGCAGCACGCCGCAGCCCAGGGCCAGCGGCTCGTGCGGGTTGTGCCCGCCCACGCGCGCGAACGACCCGCCCACCAGGGCCACCGGTGCCAGCCGGTACCACAGGCCCATTTCGCCAATGGTGTCGGCCACGTACACCGGGCCCGCGCCGGGCAGGGCGGCACCCGCGCTGCGCAGCGGGGTGCCGGGCCCGGCCAGGGCCGCCACCTCGGCCCCGCGCGCCGGGGCGCGCGGGGCGATGATGAGCAAGGCATCGGGGCATTGCTGGCGCAGCCGCTCGTGCGCCGCCAGCGCCAGGGCTTCTTCGCCCGGGTGGCTGGAGGCCAGCAGCCACACCGGGCGCTGGCCCAGCGCCGCCTGCCAGGCCTGCAGTGCGGCGGCGTCATGGCCCAGGGGCGGCACCAGTGATTTGATGGTGCCGGTCACGGTGATCTGCTGGCGCGGCGCGCCCAGGCTCACCAGGCCCTCGGCCGATTCCACGTTTTGCGCGAACAGCTCGCGAAAGCCCGGCAGCAGCGCCCGGTACAGCCAGCGGCCCCAGCGCCGCTTGGCCAGCGACTCGGCCGACAGGCGCGCGTTCACCAGCACGCGTGGAAGGTGGCGGCGGTCGGTCTCGGCAATGAGGGCGGGCCACAGGTCCATCTCGCACCACACGGCCAGGTCGGGTTGCCAGTGGTCCAGAAAGCGGCGCACTGCGTCGGGTGTGTCCACCGGGGCGAACTGGTGCTGGCAGCGCGGCGGCAGGCCGGTGCGGGCCAGGGCATCGCCCGAGGTGCGGGCGGTGGTGGTGATGAGGCAATGCAGGCCCGGGTGCTCTTCGGTGAGGCGGGCGAACAGGCCAGCCAGGGCGTTGGCCTCGCCCACGCCCACGGCGTGGCCCCAGATGAGCGGGCCGGCGGGCCGCTGCGCGTAGGCCAGGCCCAGCTTCTGCTGCACGCTGGCCTCGGTTTCTTTGCCTTTCTTGAGCCGGTGCCCCAGACCCCAGCGCCACACGGGCGCCATTAGGCGCGAAAGGCCCAGGTAGGCCAGCAGGGCGGGTTTCAACGGCGCTCCAGCCAGGGCATGAGCGCGGCCATGTGCTTGGCCGTGGCGCCGCCGTGCTCGGCGTAGAAGGCCTCGGCCCCGGCAATGGCCTTGGCATAAGCCTCGGGTGAGGTGAGCAGGCCGGTGAGCGACTGGGCCAGGCTGCTGATGGTGTGGTGCTGCTGCAGCACACCGGCCGCCAGGGCCTCGACGCCGGGGTACTCAATGCCCCAGATGCTGGGCCCCACCATCACCGGCTTGCGCAGGGCCAGCGGCTCGATCACGTTGTGCGCGCCCAGTGGCACGAAGGACGCGCCCACCACCACCACCTGCGACAGGGCCAAAAAGAAGTACATCTCGCCCAGCGAGTCGCCCAGCAGCACGTCGATGTTGGCCATGTCGGGCGCGTCGGCCACCGGGGCCAGCGCGGCGTCCAGCACGCGGCTGCGCCGGGCCACGCGCAGGCCGGCGGCCTGCATCAGGTCGGCCACGGTGTCAAAGCGTTGCGGGCTGCGCGGCACGTACACCACCAGCAGCGGCGGCAGGCCGGCGGCCTTCACGCCGGCCTGCACCTGGCGGATGGCGTCGATGAACTGCTCGTCTTCGCCCACGATGGCGCTGGCAAAGCACAGCACCGGGCGGCCCCCGGCCACGCCGGTGGCCAGTTGCCACGGCTGGTGCAGGGCCAGGGCGGCGGCGATCTGGGGGGGCGACACGGGCAGGTCAAACCGGGTTTCGCCGGCCACCACCACGCGCTCGCAGCCCACGTCGCGAAAGCGCTGGGCGTGGGTTTCCGATTTGCACAGCACCAGCTGGTAGGCCTGGAACAGCGAGGCCCGGAAGCCGCCCCAGCGGCGGTCGCGCTCGATGCTCTTCTTGGGGTACTGGGCGTTGGCCATGGCCAGCGGCACGCCGGCGCGGCGGATACCGGCCAGCAGCACGGGCCAGGTGTCGATCTCGGTCATGAGAGCGGCGCGCGGCCGCACCCGGCGGACGAAGCGCGCCACTGCCCACGACAGCTCCAGCGGCACGTAGCTCACCTGCAGGCGGCCGCGGGCAATGGCCTCTTGAAACAGCGTGTGCCCCGCCGTGCGGCCGGCCGGGGTGAGGGTGGTCACCAGCACCGGGTGGCCGGCGTCCACCAGCGCGCGGATGAGCGGCGCCGCGCCGCGCATTTCGCCCATGGAGGCCGAGTGCACCCAGATGGGGTGGATCAGGCGCGTGTCCACGCCGCCGAAGCGCTCCACCCAGTGGGCGCGGTACAGCGGCTCTTTCTTGCCACGGCGCCACAGGAACAGCAGCACCAGGGGCAGCAGCAGGTGCCAGGCCAGCTCGTACAGGGCGATCATCAGCGACAGCCGCCAGG
>Ga0255140_1000078_pt1 | contig 44692 bp, 41 predicted proteins | sample Law_Colum_RepC_8_FD_188547 | JGI IMG/M metagenome (GOLD analysis project Ga0255140, IMG submission 188547) | Freshwater microbial communities from St. Lawrence River, New York, United States - Law_Colum_RepC_8d | ecosystem: Environmental > Aquatic > Freshwater > River | place: USA: New York...
GAACGCCACCCCGCCCGGCCTGTACCGCCACTACAAAGGCGGCTGGTACGAGGTGATCGACACCGTGCGTTGCAGCGAAACCCTGCTGGGCATGACGCTCTACCGCGCGCTGTACGGCGGCTTTGGCCTGTGGGTGCGACCGGCCGCCATGTTCAACGAGACCGCCGAGTTCGAGGGGCGCACGCAGCGGCGCTTTCGGCCACAAGACGCGGCCAGCGTGCCACTGGCCGACCTGGCCACCGCACAAGCCCTGATCGCCCACCTGCGCGGGCGTGCCCAGCGCGCCGGCCTTGACCTGGACGCCGCCCTGCGCCGCCCACCGCCCGAGCCCACCACCTGCTGCGGCCGGGGCTGCAACGGCTGCGTGTGGGAGGGCTACTACGCCGCGCTGGCCTTCTGGCGCGACGACGCCCTGGCCCTGCTGGCCGAGCGCGGCGCGGCCTGAGCGACCGGCCACCCCCTCACCCACTTCACCAGCCCGGCCAAGCCCCGGGCGGCTGGGCCCTGCGCGCCCTTTGACACACGCCATCGTCAAACCTAGAATGGTTGAACCACTAACCATATGGAGACAGACATGCGCGCCCTCACCGCCCGCCGAACCCTGATCGCCGCCCTGGGCAGCACCCTGCTGCTGGGCGCCACCCTGGCCCAGGCCCAGGACAAATTCCCCAGCAAGGCGGTGCGCTTCGTCATCCCCACCGCGCCGGGCGGCAACCTCGACCTGCTGGCCCGCCTGGTGGCCGACAAGATGAGCCAGGCCTGGGGGCAGCCGGTCATCGTGGAACCGCGCCCGGGCGCCAACACCATCCTTGCCACCACGGCGGTGGCTCGCTCGCCGGCCGATGGCTACACCGCGCTGTTCACCATCAGCGGCTTCGCGCAAAACCTGGTGCTGCAGACCAACCCGCAATACAAGGCCGAAGACTTCACGCCCGTGTCGATGGTGGCGTCCTTCCCCATCGCCCTGGCGGCCACCACCAACCTGCCGGCCGACGACCTGGCCGGTGTCGTCAAGCTGGCCAAGGCCTCGCCCGGCAAGCTCACCTTCGGCTCGTACGGCATGGGCTCGGGTGGGCACGTGATCGGCGAAGGCCTGAACAAAGAGGCTGGCATGCAGATCAAGCACGTGGCCTACAAGGGCGAAGCGCCGGGCTTTGCCGACCTGGTCAACGGCAGCATCGAACTGGCCTACGGCTCGGTGGGCTTTTACGGTCGCCAGCTCAGCGGCGGCAAGGTCAAGCTGATTGCCGTGGCCAACCCCACGCGCCTGAAGACGTACCCCAACGTGCCCACCTTCGCCGAGGCCGGCTACCCCGGCGTGAACCTGCCCGGCTGGGGCGGCGTGCTGCTGCCCGCGGGCACGCCGCCGGCCATCGTGGAGAAGTTCTCCAAAGAGCTGCAGCGCATCACCGCACTGCCCGACGTGCAAGCCAAGATCTTCGAGATGGGCTTCGAGCCGGTGGGCAACAGCAGCGCCGACTTCGGCCGCCAGATCGCCTCCGACGTACAGCAATGGGGCAAGATCGTTCGCGAAAACGACATCAAGCTGCAATGAGCGAGCGCGCCATCCACAACGCCGTGACGCAACGGCTGGGCATTCGCTACCCCATCGTGCAAGGGGGCATGCAATGGGTGGGCCGCGCCGGGCTGGCTGCCGCCGTGTCCAATGCTGGGGGCCTGGGCATGCTCAGCGCCCTCACCCAGCCCACGCCCGACGAGCTGGGCCTCGAGATCGACCGCGTCCGCGCCCTCACCGACCAGCCCTTCGGCGTGAACGTGACCATGCTGCGCACCGTCACACCGCCGCCCTACGAGCAGATCTTCGACACCATCATCGGGCGGCGCGTGCCGGTGGTGGAGACCGCCGGCAACGTGCCGGCCGAGGTGTTCGACCGCCTGGTGGGCGCGGGCATCACCGTCATCCACAAGTGCACCTCGGTGCGCCACGCCCTCACCGCCGAGAAGCGCGGGGTGCACATCGTCAGCATCGACGGCTTCGAGTGCGCCGGCCACCCGGGCGAAGACGACGTGCCGGGGCTGGTGCTCATTCCCGCCGCCGTGCAGGCCCTGAGCTTGCCGGTGATCGCCTCGGGCGGCATTGCCAACGGGCGCGGCCTGGCCGCCGCCCTTGCCCTGGGCGCGCAAGGCGTGAACATGGGCACGCGCTTCGTGGCCACGCAAGAAGCGCCGGTGCACGAGCACATCAAGCAGGCCCTGGTGCAGGCCCGTGAGACCGACACGCGCCTGATGTTCCGCACCCTGCGCAACACCGCGCGGGTGTTGTCCAACCGCGTCTCACACGAGGTGCTGGCGCTGGAGAACCGCCCCGGCGGCTGCACCTTCGACGAGCTTCGACCGCTGGTGGCTGGCGCGCGCGGGCGCGCCACGCTGGAGAGCGGTGCGCTGGACGACGGCGTGGTGTGGGCTGGCCAGGTGGTGGGGCTGATCGACGACATCCCCAGTTGCGAGGCCCTGCTGCAGCGAATGGTGGCGCAATGCCGCCAGCGGCTGGCCGAGACGGCCACCCTCTGAGGGCGCGAGCGGGTCAGGCCCGCTCGCCCAGGCGGCCGTCGCGGAAATCGGCCAGGGCCTGGTAAATCTCCTGCTGCGTGTTCATCACGAAGGGCCCGTACTGCACGATGGGCTCGTTCAACGGCCGGCCCGACACCAGGATCAACCTGGCGTCGGCGCTGGCCTCGATCACCACGCCATCGGCCTGGGCCGCGTTCGCCAGAATCGCCATGCGCTGCACCGGCACCGCCTGCCCGGCGATGCGCACCTCGCCCCGGTACACGTACAGAAACGCGTTGTGATCGGCCGGCAGCGTTTGTTCAAAGCGCGAGCCACTGGGCATGTGCACGTCCAGGTACAGCGGCTGGGTGATCTCGCGCGTCACCGCGCCCTGCACGCCATGGCTCACGCCCGCGATCACGGTGACGTCCACGCCCTCGGGGGTGCGCAGCTTGGGCAACTGCTCGCTCTGAAAATCGCGGTACCAGGGGGCGTTCATCTTCTCGCTGCTGTGCAGGTTCAGCCACAGCTGAAAGCCCTCCATCACGCCCTCTTCCTGCTGAGGAATCTCGGAATGGATCACGCCCCGGCCGGCCGTCATCCACTGCACGCCGCCGTTTTGCAACAAGCCCTCGTGGCCCGCGCTGTCGCGGTGCAGCATGCGCCCGGCGATCATGTAGGTCACGGTTTCAAAGCCACGGTGCGGGTGGTCGGGGAAGCCGGCGATGTAGTCATCGGCCTTGTCGCTGCCGAAGGCATCGAGCATCAGGAAGGGGTCAAGCCGGCGCTGCAGGTTCTGCGTGAGCACACGGGTGAGCTTCACGCCCGCGCCGTCTGACGTGGGCTGACCAGCGATCAGGTGCTCCACCACGCGCGATGCGGTGACCGGCTGGGTTGAGGTGTTGGCGTTCATGTCGGGCTCCTTTCTTGAGCGGCAGGCAATGAGGGGGGAAGTTGGGGCCGGCGGGTTTTGGCAGGCCAACGTCCATTGCGCACAGTCTATTGGGGAACAATCCTCTTGTTAATGCTGTTGCCCGGATATCATTGATTCTCAAATGGAACAATCCAGCCCACACATCGATCCCAACGACCTGCTCATCTTCGCCAGCGTGGCCGAGTTGGGCAGCTTCAGCCGCGCGGCCGAGCGCCTGGGCTTGCCCAAGTCCACCGTGTCGCGCCGTCTGGCCGCCCTGGAACAACGCCTGGGTGAGCGCTTGCTGACGCGCACCACCCGGCGCCAGTCATTGACCGAATTCGGCCTGCAACTGCTGGAGCACGCGCGCCAGGTGGCCTCTGAAGTTGAGGCCGTGGCGGCGCTGAGCGAGCGGCGCCAGGCCACCCCCAGCGGGCGCTTGCGCGTGTCCATGCCCAGCGACTTCGCCAGCCTGCTCTTGGCCGACACGCTGGCCGCGTTTGTGGCGCTCTACCCGGCCATTCGGCTGGACCTGGATTTGTCCCCCCGCCGCGTGGACCTGCTGGGCGAGGGCTTTGACGTGGCCCTGCGCATGGGGCAACTGCCCGACGACGCCTCGCTGGCCGCCCGGCGCCTGGCGGTCTTTTCCTTCGGCTTGTACGCGGCCCCCAGCTACCTGGCCGAGCACGGCGACCCGCAACACCCGGACGACCTGGTGCGGTACGAAGCCGTCCACCTGCTGATGGCCAACGGCGAGGCCGCCACCTGGACGCTGTCACAAGGCGACGAGCGCTGGCAGGGCTCACCGCCGGGCCGCGTGAGCGCCAACGCCCCCGAGCTGCTCATCAAGCTCGCCTGCGCTGGCGCCGGCATTGCCGCGGTGCCCGACCACTTTGCCGCGGCCGAAGTGCGCCGAGGCGCCTTGCGGCGGGTGTTGCCCGGCTGGTGCCTGCCCAGCCACACCGCCTGGGCCGTGTTCCCCGAACGCAAGCTGATGCCGGTGAAGACCCGCGTGTTCATTGACATGCTGCAGACCGCCCTGGCCCAGGTGCAGACCTGACCGATCATCGCCCCCGACCGCCCTTTTTGTCTCACCAATGGAACGATCATTCCCAGAATGACCGTCTAATCAAGGAAAGACACCAAAAATAGAATAGTTTCATGGCCGGCGCACACCGCGCTGGCGTCTTGACCGAAAGAAGACCCACCATGAAACTGCTCCACGTCGATTCCAGCATCCTGGGCGCCCACTCCGTGTCGCGCCAGCTCACCGCCGACATCGTCGCCAAGTGGTGCGAGAACCACCCTGACACCACCGTCGAGCACCTGGACCTGGCGGTCAACGCCCCCAACCACTTCAGCGCCGACGCCATCGCCATCAAAGGCATCGCCCAGCCCGAGCCCACCGACGCGCAACGCGCCGAGAACGCCCTCTCGGAAAAGCTGGTCAGCCAGTTCCTGGCCTCAGACGTGATCGTCATTGGCGCGCCCTTCTACAACTTCTCCATCCCCACCCAGCTCAAGGCCTGGATCGACCGCCTGGCCCAACCCGGTCGCACCTTCAAGTACACCGAAAAAGGCCCGGTCGGCCTGGCCGGTGGCAAGACGGTGATCGTGGCCTCCACCCGCGGCGGCATGTACGCCAACAGCGAAGGTGGCCAGGCCATGGAACACCAGGAAAGCTACCTGAAGGTGGTGATGGGCTTCTTCGGCATCACCGACGTGCGCATCGTGCGCGCCGAAGGCCTGGCCATGGGCGAGGACGCCAAGAACCAGGCCCTGAGCACCGCCAAGGCCGACATGGAACAGGTCACCGCCTGACCCAACGGGGTGGCGCCGCCCCTCCCGCGCCGATTCACCCCATCCGTGTCCCAAGTGCTTTGCCTTTTGCGCCGGCATTGCCAACTCCCCACGCACTAAGATCGGGCTCGTTTTGCACCAACATGGTGCAATTGAATACGATCTCGGGAGAGTTGCATGGACATTCTGGGCATGGGCCCGCTGGCCCACATCGCGTTGCTGCTGGCGGCGGCGGCGCTGGCGGGGGCCTTGAACGCCGTGGCCGGCGGGGGCAGCTTCCTCACCTTGCCCGCGCTGGTGTTCACCGGCGTGCCCCCCGTGGCCGCCAACGCCACCGGCACCGTGGCCCTGCTGCCCGGCTACATGGCCGGCGCCTGGGGCTTTCGGCGGGACATGGAAGCCCCGCCAGGCCTCTCCATCCTGGCGGTGGTGGCCATCTCGTTGATTGGCGGCTCGGCCGGTGCCGCGCTGCTGCTGTTCACGCCCGACGCCACCTTTAACAAGGTGGTGCCCTGGCTGCTCTTGGCCGCTACCGCCATGTTCGCCTTCGGCCCCCAGATCCGGCGCTGGACCGGCGCGACAGGCCACGGCACCGCCTCCCCCTGGAAAGCCGGCCTGGGCATGCTGCTGGTGGCGGGCTACGGCGGCTACTTCAACGGCGGCCTGGGCATCTTGCTGCTGGCGCTGTTCGGCCTGCTGGGGCAAACGCGGCTGAACGCCATGAACGGCCTGAAGAACCTGGTCTCGGCCCTGCTCACCACCATCGCCGCGGCCATCTACGCCGCTGGCGGCATCGTGCAGTGGAAACAGGCGCTGCTCATGATGGTGGCGGCCACCGCCGGCGGTTACGGCGGCGCCGTCCTGGCGCGGCACATTCCCGCAAACGTGATGCGCTGGGGCATCGTGCTCACCGGCCTGACCATGACGGCCTTGTTCTTCTGGCGGCAATAAGCCCCTCACCGCAAGGTCAACAGGGGGATGGAACTTCCCCTTTAGCACTCACTCATAGAGAGTGCTAATATTTTGGGAACACCACAGGAGGTACCCCCGCATGACCCACTCGCTCGCTCCCGTTGCCCAGTCCGGCGCCGTGGCCGTGGCCAACCCGTGGTCGCTGGTGCCCCCCCTGGGCAACCTGGACGCCTACATCTCGGCCGTCAACCGCCTGCCCCTGCTCACCCTGGAAGAAGAGCAGCAGGCCGCGCGCAAGCTGCGCGACGACAACGACCTGCAGGCCGCGAGCCAACTCGTGATGTCCCACCTGCGCCTGGTGGTCTCCATCTCGCGCCAGTACCTGGGTTACGGCCTGCCGCACGGCGACCTGATCCAGGAAGGCAACGTCGGCCTGATGAAGGCGGTGAAGCGCTTCGACCCCGACCAGGGCGTGCGCCTGGTCAGCTACGCCATGCACTGGATCAAGGCCGAGATCCACGAGTACATCCTGAAGAACTGGCGCATGGTGAAGCTGGCCACCACCAAGGCCCAGCGCAAGCTGTTCTTCAACCTGCGCTCGCGCAAGCAAGGTTTTCGTGCCGAGGCCATGGACGGCGACACCCACCGCGAGGTGCTGTCCGACGCCGAGGTGAAGCTGATGGCGCAAGAGCTCAACGTCAAGCCAGAAGAAGTGCGCGAAATGGAAACGCGCCTCTCCGGTGGTGACGTGGTGCTCGACCCCGCCCCGAACGACGACGGCGAAGAAGGCTTTGGCCCCATCGCCTACCTGGCCGACGCCAGCCATGAGCCCACCGCCATGATCGAGTCGGCCCAGCGCGACGCGCTGGCCACCGAAGGCATCGCCCGCGCCATGGGCGAACTGGACGAGCGCTCGCGCCGCATCGTCACCGAGCGCTGGCTGCGCGTGAACGACGACGGCTCGGGCGGCATGACGCTGCACGAACTGGCGGCCGAGTATGGCGTGAGCGCCGAGCGCGTGCGCCAGATCGAGGTGGCCGCCATGAAGAAAATGCGCAAGGCCCTGGCCGCCTACGCCTGAGGTTTCAAGCGCCCAAGAAAAAGCCGCTTCCCGGAGCGGCTTTTTTGCGCCTGGCGCCCGGCGAATGCCGGGCCTGGTGCATCAGTGCTCGCGGCGCAGCGCCGGGAACAGGATCACGTCTCGGATGCTGGGGCTGTCGGTCAGCAGCATCATCAGGCGGTCAATGCCGATGCCGCAGCCGCCCGCCGGGGGCATGCCGTACTCGAGCGCGCGCACGTAGTCGGCGTCGAAGTACATGGCCTCTTCGTCGCCACCGTCCTTGGCGGCCACCTGGGCGTGAAAGCGCGCGGCCTGGTCTTCGGCGTCGTTCAGCTCGGAGAAGGCGTTGCCGAACTCGCGGCCGGTGATGTAGAGCTCAAAGCGCTCGGTCACCTCGGGGCGGGCGTCGTTGGCGCGCGCCAGCGGCGAGATCTCGGTGGGGTGGTCCATGATGAAGGTCGGGTTCCAGAGCTTGTCTTCCACCGTCTCTTCAAAGAAGAACACCTGCAGGCTGGCCAGGCTGCGGCTTGAAAGCTGGTTTTTCTCTTCGCTCATGCCCAGCTTCTTCAGGCGCTCACGCAGCCAATCGGCGCTGTCCACGTTGGCGCCAGCGTCGGTGTACTTCACGATGGCGTCGCGGATGGTGAGGCGCTCGAAGGGCGAGTTCACGTCCACCTCGCGCCCCTGGTAGGTGAGCACGCCGTCACCGCGCACCACCTTCACCAGGTGGCGGATGAGCTGCTCGCAGAAGTCCATGAGGTCCTGGTAGTTCCAGTAGGCCGCATAGAACTCCATCATGGTGAATTCGGGGTTGTGCCGAACGCTGATGCCTTCGTTGCGGAAGTTGCGGTTGATCTCGAACACGCGCTCGAAACCGCCCACCAGCAGGCGCTTGAGGTACAGCTCAGGCGCGATGCGCAGGAACATTTCCTGGTCCAGCGCGTTGTGGTGCGTGACGAAGGGCTTGGCGTTGGCACCACCGGGAATGGGGTGCAGCATGGGCGTTTCCACTTCCAGGAAACCGTGGTCCACCATGAAATTGCGCAAGGCCGAAATGGCCTGGCTGCGGGCCACGAAGCGGCGGCGCGAGCTTTCGTCGGTGAGCAGGTCAACGTAGCGCTGGCGGTACTTGATCTCCTGGTCTTGCACGCCGTGGAACTTGTCGGGCAGGGGGCGCAGGCTCTTGGTGATCAGGCGGATCGACTCGACCTGCACCGACAGCTCGCCGGTGCGGGTGCGGAACAGCGTACCCTCGGCGGCGATGATGTCGCCCAGGTCCCAGTGCTTGAAGGCCGCGTAGACCTCGTCGCCCAGGCGATCGCGGGTGACGTAGAGCTGGATGCGCCCACCCGAGGGGCCAAACGAGGCGTCTTGCAAGGTGGCGAAGCTGGCCTTGCCCATCACGCGCTTGAGCATCATGCGCCCGGCCACGCTGGCGCGAACCGGGTTGGCCTCCAGCTCTTCGGTCGTCTTCTCGCCATGGGCGGCGAACACCTCGGCGGCGCGGTGCTCGGGTTTGTGGTCGTTGGGGAAGGCCACGCCCTCGCCGCGCTTCTGCGCCTCGCGCAAGGCCTTGAGCTTCTCGCGGCGCTCGGCGATCAACTGGTTCTCATCTTGCGCGGCGGGCGCGGCCTGGTCGGGGGTTTGGGCTTGGCTCATGAATGACAAGAGGGTCGGGCACCGGATGGCGCCAAACCCTCGATTGTAGTTTTCCGAAAGGCAGCCGCCCGTTGGCCGGGCCGCTGCGTGTTATTCGCCCAGGTAGGCGGCGCGCACCTTGGGGTCGTCAAGCATGTCTTTGCCGGGCCCGGTCATGATGATCTCGCCCGAGTCCATCACGTAGGCGCGGTCGGCGATCTGCAGCGCGCGGCGGGCGTTCTGCTCCACCAGCACGATGGTCACGCCCTGCGCTGACACGTCGCGCACCACCTCGAAAATCTTGTCCACCATGATGGGCGACAGGCCCATGGAGGGCTCGTCCAGCAGCAGCACCTTGGGCTGGCTCATCAAGGCGCGCGCCATGGCCAGCATCTGCTGCTCGCCACCGGACATCGTGCCTGCGAGCTGGTCTTTTCGCTCACGCAGGCGGGGAAAGATGCCGAACATGCGCTCGATGTCGGCCTCAATGCCCGCCTTGTCGCGGCGGATGTAAGCGCCCATCTGCAGGTTCTCGGTGATGGTCATGCGCGTGAACACGCCACGGCCTTCCGGCACCATGGCCAGGCCCTGCTTGACCAGGTCCCACGAGCCCTTGCCCTTGATGCTTTGGCCCAGGTACTCCACCTCGCCACCCTCGAAGGGCAGCGAACCGGTGACGGCCTTCATGGTGGTGGTCTTGCCCGCGCCGTTGGAGCCGATGAGCGAAATCAGCTCGCCCTCGCGCACTTCCATGTCGATGCCCTTGACGGCCTTGATGCCGCCGTAGGCCACCTTCAGGCCTTTAACTTTGAGAAGCGTATTTGCCATGGGGTGTTCCATCTCAATGGCCGCCGGTGCCGAGGTAGGCCTCGATCACCTTCGGGTCTTTTTGCACTTGCGCGGGCGTGCCAGAGGCGAGCTGCTTGCCGTAGTCGAGCACGGTGACGCGGTCGCACAGGCCCATCACCAGTTTCACGTCGTGCTCGATGAGCAGGATGGTGCGGTTGTCCTTGCGGATGCGGTCGATCAGCTCGCGCAGCTGCACCTTCTCGGTGGCGTTCATGCCGGCCGCGGGCTCGTCCAGTGCGATGAGTTGCGGGTCGGTGGCCAGGGCGCGGGCAATCTCCAGGCGGCGCTGGTCACCGTAGCTCAGGGTGCGCGATTTGTAGTCGGCGAACTTGCCGATGCCCACGTAGTCGAGCAGTTCTCGGGCGCGCTCGGTGATCTCGCGCTCCTCGCGCTTGAAACCCGGCGTGCGCAGCACCGCGCCCACCAGGCCGGAGCGCGTGCGCACATGGCGCCCCACCATCACGTTCTCCAGCGCCGTCATTTCGGCGAACAGGCGAATGTTCTGGAAGGTGCGCGCAATGCCCGCCTTGGCCACTTCGTGCACGGCGCTGGGCGTGTAGGGCTTGCTCGCCAGTTCGAAACTGCCGCTGTCGGGCGTGTACAGGCCGGTCAGCACGTTGAAGAAGGTGGTCTTGCCGGCGCCGTTGGGGCCGATCAGGCCATACACCTGACCGCGCTCGATGGTGATGCCCACATCGCTGAGGGCTTGAAGGCCGCCGAATCGCTTGGAGACGTTGGCCACTTTGAGGATGGTGTCGCTCATGCTGGGGCTCCGCTCACTTGCTCAGGGACTTGCCATGTTCGGGCGCAGGCCACAACCCTTTGGGGCGCACCAGCATCACCACCACCATGGCCAGCGCGATCAGCAGCTGGCGCAGGATCTCGGGCGCCAAGCGCCCATCGGTGAGCTGGGTCAGCGGCGTGGCCACGTGGCGCAGCAACTCGGGCAGGCCCGCCAGCAGCAGCGCACCGAGCACCACGCCCGGAATGTGACCGATGCCACCCAGCACCACCATGGCCACCACCATCACCGACTCCATCAGCGAGAACGACTCGGGCGACACAAAACGCTGGAACGAGGCGAACAGCACGCCCGACACGCCGCCGAACGACGCCCCCATGCCGAAGGCCAGCAACTTGAGGTTGCGGGTGTTCAGGCCCATGGCCTTGGCGGCGATCTCGTCTTCGCGAATGGCCATCCAGGCGCGGCCGATGCGCGAGTCTTGCAGGCGATACGAGATGACCACCGACAGCATCACGAAGAACAGGAACAGGTAGTAGTACAGCGTGACTGGCTGCAGGGTGAAGTCGCCAATCTGCAAGCGCTTGCCCAGGTCAAGGCCGAACACGGTGATGCTGTCGATCTGGCTGATGCCCTTGGGGCCGTTGGTGATGTTCACCGGGCGGTCCATGTTGAGCATGAAGATGCGAATGATCTCGCCAAAGCCCAGCGTGATGATGGCCAGGTAGTCGCCGCGCAGCTTCAGCGTGGGCGCCCCCAGAATCATGCCCACCACGCCCGCCACCGCGGCCGCCACCAGCATGACCAGCCAGATGTTGTAGTGCACCCCGTTGGGAAAGGCCGCCTTGATGGCCGGGAAGGTATCGGCCAAGTGGGGCGAACCCAGCAACGCGAACAGGTAGGCGCCCACCGCGAAGAACGCGATGTAGCCCAGGTCCAGCAGGCCGGCGTAGCCGACCACGATGTTCAGGCCCAGGGCCAGCAGCACGTACAGCAGGGCGATGTCGAGAATTCGCACCCACGAGTTGCTGCCCGTGGCTTGCAGCAGCAGGGGCAGCGCCAGCAGCGCCACCGCAGCGATCAGGAAGGTGATCAGCTTGCCCATTTTGGTGTTCATCATGGCTTGCTCCTTGTGCCTCAGGCGCGGTCGGCCACGCGTTCACCCAGCAGGCCCGAGGGGCGCAGCGTGAGCACCACAGCCAGCACGATGAAGGCAAAGATGTCGGTGTACTGGCTGCCCAGCACGCCCCCGGTGAGCTTGCCCAGGTAACCCGCGCCGAGTGACTCGATCAGGCCCAGCGCCACGCCCCCCACCACCGCACCGGCCAGGTTGCCAATGCCGCCCATCACCGCCGCCACGAAGGCCTTGAGGCCGGGCATGAAGCCCATGGCGTGTTGCACGGTGCCGTAGTTGGAGGCCCACATCACACCGGCGATGGCCGCCAGCATGGCGCCGATGATGAAGGTGGCCGAGATCACCACGTCGGGCTTGATGCCCATGAGCGCCGCCACGCGCGGGTTCTCGGCGGTGGCCCGCATCGCCCGCCCAAGGTTGGTGCGGTTGACCAGCCACATCAGGAAGGCCAGTGTCAGCACCGTGACGCCCAAGATGGTGATCTGCGTGATCGAGATCACCGCGCCGCCAAACTCCACCGGCTCGGTGGGCAGCATGTTGGGGTAAGACTTCGGGTTGGGCTTCCAGATGATCATCGCAAAGGTCTGCAGCAAGAGCGACATGCCGATGGCGGTGATCAGGGGCGCAAGCCGGTTGGAGTTGCGCAGTGGCCGGTAGGCCAGTTTTTCGATCGTGAAATTGAGGGAGGCGCACACCACCATGGCAATGACGGTGGCGATGACCAGAATCAGCCAGCCCGGCATGCCCGGTGAGGCTTCGCGCATGACACCGATGATGGTCCAGCTCGTCAGTGCACCCACCATCAGCACGTCACCGTGCGCGAAGTTGATGAGGCCGATGATGCCGTACACCATCGTGTACCCGAGCGCGACGAGCGCATACATGCTGCCCAAGACCAGACCGTTGATGATCTGCTGTAGCAAAACGTCCATGAAGGTTCTCCGTGTTTTTGACCGGTCGGGGCACGTGGGTAATGCGCCCCTTCTCTCAACCTAGCAAAAAACCCGCCAATGCCATCCTGGGTAGAGCATGGCGGGCGGGTCTGGGCGCGATTCTAGACATCGCCCTTCGGCGAAAACATGCGGAAAAGCCCTGAGAAACCGGCGCGGGGGACGCGGTGTCACCCGGTTGGAGAGTGGCAGAAAGGGCTTAGCGGGCCGCTTGGTTGCGGCGCTGCAGTTCGGCGAGTTTTTCGCCAATGCGGATCTCCAATCCGCGATCAACCGGGCGGTAAAACCCGGGCGGCGGCATGCCTTCGGGAAGGTAGTTCTCCCCGGCAGCGAATCCGCCTTCTTCGTCGTGCGCATATCGGTAGCCCTTTCCGTAGTCGAGCTCTTTCATGAGCTTGGTGGGCGCGTTGCGCAGGTGCATGGGAACGGGCCGAGTGCCGTCTTTTTTGACGAATGCCTTGGCCTCATTGAAAGCCTTGTACACGGCATTCGATTTGGCGGCAATCGCGAGATACACCACGCACTCGGCCAGGGCCAACTCGCCTTCGGGGCTGCCCAGGCGTTCGTACACGTCGGCAGCGTCCAGGGCCAACCTCAGGGCACGCGGATCGGCCAGGCCAACGTCTTCGGCGGCCATGCGAATGAAGCGGCGCGCCAGGTAGCGCGGGTCGGCGCCGCCATCGAGCATTCGCACGAACCAATACAGCGCGGCGTCGGGGTCGGAGCCGCGCACGCTTTTGTGCAAGGCGCTGATGGTGTCGTAGAACTGATCACCCCCCTTGTCGTAGCGGCGCATGCGCTCGCCCAGCACCCGCAGCAGCCAGGCGTCGGTCACTTGCTCCAGCCGCTCTTTGTTGGCGGCCACCGCCAGGGTTTCCAGCGTGTTCAGCAGACGGCGCGCATCGCCATCGGCGTACGCAATCATGCGAGCCAGCGCGGCGTCTTCCATGGCCGGCACGGCGCCAATGGCCTGCGCCTTGGCCACGATCTGGCGCAGGTCGTCCTCTTGCAGGGGCTGCAGCACGTACACCGCCGCCCGCGAGAGCAAAGCCGAGTTCACCTCGAACGAGGGGTTTTCGGTGGTGGCGCCGATGAAGGTGAACAGCCCGCTTTCCACGTGGGGCAGGAAAGCGTCTTGCTGGCTCTTGTTGAAGCGGTGCACCTCGTCCACGAACACGATGGTGCGCTGCGCGTGCAGGCCGTCGCGCGCCAACTCGGCCTTCTCCACCGCCTCGCGGACGTCCTTCACGCCGCCCAGCACCGCGCTGATGGTGATGAACTGGGCATCAAAGGCATCGGCCATCAGCCGCGCGATGGTGGTCTTGCCCACCCCGGGCGGGCCCCACAGGATGCAGCTGTGCGGCTGCCCCGATTCAAACGCCAGGCGCAAGGCCATGCCCTCGCCCAGCAGGTGCTGCTGGCCGATCACTTCGCCCAGCGTGCGCGGGCGCAGCCGTTCGGCCAGGGGAATGTGCGAGGCGGCGGTGACCACGGTATCAGGGGCGAATCACGTCAGCCCCGGCGGGTGGCTCAAAGCGGAAATCGCCCGCCTTCAAGCCCGGGTTGGCTTGCCACTGCGAAAAGCGCAGCACCGAGCGCTGGCCCAGGCCGTCTTCGATGTCGAGCACGGCCAGTTCCTTCTCGCGCAGACCGATGCGCACCAAGCGCAGCTGGCCCTCCTTGGCGCGCGGCGTGGCTTCCACCCATTGCAGGCCATCTTGCTCGGGCGCGGACTTCAACTCGAACGCGCCCTTGAGGGCGTCGATCTGCCCGGCAGAGGCGATGATGGCCGCAGGCGTGCTGCCCAGCGCGTCCTTCTGGCGGCGAGCCGTGACCTGGTTCAGGTCCACGTCGTACAGCCACAGGGTCTGTCCATCGGCCACGATGGTCTGGGGAAAGGGCTTGGTGTACTCGAAGCGAAAGCGGTCAGGCCGCATGAACTCGAAGCGGCCGCTGCTGGTCTTGCTGCGGGGCTTGGCCTCACCTGCACGCGTGGGCGAGGTGACCACCTGGGTGAAGCTGGCGCGGGCACTGCCCACTTCGCGCAGAAAAGCATCGAGGGCTTGCAGGCCATCGGCCTGGGCCGCGAAGCCACTCAGGAACAGGGCGGCAGAGAGAAAAAGTCGTTTCATGGCGCTTGGAATGCGTCGGCCAGGGAAAGGTTGCACGGCCCGGTCACTCGCTGCGCGAGGGCACGATGATGTCGCGCTGGCCACTGCTGGTCAGGGCGCTCACCAGGCCGGCGTTTTCCATGTCTTCCAGCAGGCGAGCGGCGCGGTTGTAGCCGATCTTGAGCTTGCGCTGCACGTAGGAAATGCTGGCCTTGCGGTCTTTGAGCACGATCTCCACCGCTTGGTCGTAGAGCGGGTCTTTCTCGCCCGAGACCTCGCCGCCGCCACCGAAGGCATCGCCGCCTTCGCCATCGGCCGGGGCTCCGTCGAGCACGCCCTCGATGTAGTTGGCCTCGCCGCCCTGCTCCTTCAGGTAAGCCACCACGCGGTGTACCTCTTCGTCGCTCACAAAGGCGCCGTGTACTCGAATAGGCAGGCCCGTGCCCGAGGGCATGTAGAGCATGTCGCCCATGCCCAGCAGGGCCTCGGCGCCCATTTGGTCAAGGATGGTGCGGCTGTCGATCTTGCTCGACACCTGGAAGGAAATGCGGGTGGGAATGTTGGCCTTGATCAGGCCGGTGATCACGTCCACCGACGGCCGCTGTGTGGCCAGGATCAGGTGGATGCCCGCCGCGCGCGCCTTCTGTGCCAGGCGGGCAATCAGCTCTTCGATCTTCTTGCCCACCACCATCATCAGGTCGGCCAGCTCGTCGATCACCACCACGATGTGAGGCAGGCGCTCCAGCGGCTCGGGTTGCTCAGGCGTGAGGCTGAACGGGTTGCCGATGATCTCGCCCTTGGCCACGGCTTCGTCGATCTTGGCGTTGAAGCCGGCCAGGTTGCGCACGCCCATCTTGCTCATGAGCTTGTAGCGCTTCTCCATCTCGGCCACGCACCAGTTCAGCGCGTTGGCCGCGTGCTTCATGTCGGTGACCACCGGCGCCAGCAGGTGCGGAATGCCCTCGTAAACGCTCATCTCCAGCATCTTGGGGTCGATCAAGATCAGGCGCACGTCCTTGGCATCGGCCTTGTAGAGCAGCGACAGGATCATGGCATTGATACCCACCGATTTGCCCGAACCGGTGGTGCCGGCCACCAGACAGTGCGGCATCTTGGCCAGGTCGGCCACCACCGGCAAGCCGCCGATGTCTTTGCCCAGGCCCATGGTCAGCATCGACTTGGCCTCGTGGTAGACCTGCGAGCCCAGAATTTCGGACAGGCGAATGGTCTGGCGCTTGGCGTTGGGCAGCTCCAGTGCCATCAGGTTCTTGCCCGGAATCGTCTCGATCACGCGAATGGACACCAGCGAGAGCGAGCGCGCCAGGTCACGGCTGAGGTTGACGATCTGCGAGCCCTTCACACCCGTGGCGGGCTCGATCTCGTAGCGCGTGATCACCGGGCCCGGCGCCGCCGCCACCACCCGCACCTCCACGCCAAAGTCCTTGAGCTTCTTCTCGATCAGGCGGCTGGTCATCTCCAGCGTCTGCGGGTCCACCAGCACCTGCTGCGCAGACGGGCTGTCCAGCAGGTCCACCTGCGGCAGCTTGCTGTCGGGCAACTCGGTGAACAGGGGCTTCTGGCGCTCTTTCGCCACGCGATCGCTCTTGGGCAATTCCACCGGCGCGGGCTCAATGAAGACGGGCTTCGGGTGGTGCTCCTCGATCTCCACCCGCTCCACCTTCACCACCTCTTCGCGCTCCTTGGCGGCTTGCTGGCCAATGCGCAGGTCTTCCACTTCCTCGCGCTTCTCGCGGCGGGCTTCGAACCAGCCATCCAGCGTCTGGCCGATCACCTCGGCCCAGTGCCCCCACGAGAAAGTGAACACCCGGGGCAGGCACACCACCATGATCGCCAACATGGCCAGGGCTGCGCCGGTGAAACCCAGCCAGCGCGAGACCCACGGCCCCAGCAGCTGGCCCAGTACACCACCGGCCGGGCCGGGCAGTGTGTGCTCAAAGCGGTACAGGCGGCTCCATTCCAGGACACCGCTGGCGGCCAGCAGCACCAGCAAGGCCGACCAGAAGATGACGCGCCGCATCGCCGGCCGCTGCCACCAGCGGGCGGTTTCGGGCTCGCTCTGGGTGCCTTCCGCGCGAATCCAGCGCGCCAGGGTGGCCAGCCAGAGGCGAACGCCCACCAGGAAGGCCCACCAGACCGAATAACCCAGCAGGTAATAGCTGCCATCGGCCACGATGGCACCCAGGCGGCCACCCCAGTTGCCCACGGCGCTTGAGGCACCCGTGGTGCTCCAGGCCGGATCGGCCAGGGAATGGGTCAGGAGGGAAATGAGCCAGAACACCAGGGCAGCGGCCCCGAGCACCAGCGCGATCTCCTGCGCGAATCGGGAGACGCCGACCGGCGGCTGTGCAGTGCGGTCGGCGTTGAGGGTGTTGAGCGAATACGTCATGGACCTGCGGCAAACGAGGGGCTAGCTTACCCCATGGCCAAGGCCCGTCCGTCCTTCAACCCAGGGACGTCAGGCGCTCTTTGATGACGGTGCTGCCGTCCTCAGTCACCTCGATGAAGCCGCGGTCTTCCAGGTCTTTCATGACGCGGCTGACCATCTCGCGCGAGGCGCCAATCATCTTGGCCACGTCCTGGCGCGACACGCGCTCTTTGATGCGCAGATTGCCGTCCTTGTCGGGCTGGGCGAATTCCAGCAGGGCACGGGCCACGCGGCCGTACACGTCCATCAGCGCGAGCGACTCAATCTTGCGGTCGGCGTGGCGCAGGCGCTGAACGAGGCCTTTCATCACCGCATAGGCCATGGACGAGTTCTCGGGCAGGCAACGGGCAAACTCGTTGCGCCCGAGGATCAGCACATCGGTCTGCACCTCGGCGCGCACCGTGGCCGAATGGGGCTGGTTGTCGATCAGGCTCATTTCGCCCACGTAGTCGCCCGGGTTCATGGTGGCCAGAATCACCTCGCGTCCGCGCGAGTCGGTGGTGACCACCCTGGCCCGCCCGGTGAGCACAATCGACAGGCAGTTGGACTTCTTGCCCTGCTCCACAATGCACTCGCCGCGCTTGAAGCGCCGCTTGACCACCGCATCGGCCACCGATTCGGCCTGCGCCTGGGTGAGAGTGGAAAACAGCGGAACGCGTCGGATGAGATCGAGATTGGACAGGATGGACATGCGTGTATTTCCCGTGGTGAATCGCGCACCCGAGGCGCTTCCCTACAATGCCTGAGCTGTCTGCCCAAGCGTCTGCAAACCTTTGCCTATCGGCAAGGATCAGGCTATTTGGCTCGCCACTCTAAACCAAATACCCCCCACCCCTGAACCCGACACCCCCACTTTTGATGGGGCCCCGAACCATGAAACACGCGAAAGTCCTGATCCTGGGCTCCGGGCCTGCCGGTTACACCGCCGCCGTGTACGCCGCCCGAGCCAACCTGAACCCCCTGTTGATCACCGGCATCGCCCAGGGCGGCCAGCTCATGACCACCACCGAGGTGGACAACTGGCCCGCCGACGCCAATGGCGTGCAAGGCCCTGAGCTGATGCAGCGCTTCCTGGCCCATGCCGAGCGCTTCAACACCGAAATTGTGTTCGACCACATCCACACGGTGGAACTGAACAAGCGCCCCTTCGTCCTGAAGGGCGACAGCGGCGAATACAGCTGTGACTCGCTCATCATTGCCACCGGTGCCTCGGCCAAGTACCTGGGCCTGCCCTCCGAAGAGGCCTTCATGGGCAAGGGCGTGAGCGCCTGTGCCACCTGTGACGGCTTTTTCTACCGGGGCCAGGAGGTGTGCGTGGTGGGCGGCGGCAACACCGCCGTCGAAGAAGCCCTGTACCTCTCCAACATTGCCAGCAAGGTCACGCTGGTGCACCGCCGCGACACCTTCCGCGCCGAGGCCATCATGGTCGATAAGCTCATGGAGAAGGTGCGCGAGGGCAAGATCGAGCTCAAGGTGTTCAACGTGCTGGACGAGGTGCTGGGCGACGAGACTGGCGTCACCGGTATTCGCATCAAAAATGTGCAGACCAGCGCCACCGAAGACATCCACCTCAAGGGCTGCTTCATCGCCATCGGCCACAGCCCCAACACCGACATCTTCAAGGGCCAGCTCGACATGAAGGACGGCTACCTGGTCACCCAGGGCGGGCAGAACGGCTTTGCCACCCAGACCAGCGTGCCCGGCGTGTTCGCCGCCGGCGACGTGCAAGACCACATCTACCGCCAGGCCATCACCAGTGCCGGCACGGGCTGCATGGCCGCGCTCGACGCCCAGCGCTTCCTGGAACAGCACGCGGGCTGAGGCCTTCCGCCGGGCGGCGGCCATTGCTGGTCGCCGACTTGGCTATAATCGCGGGCTTTGCTGAGTTTCCGGCCTGCCGGGAATCTCGCGATCTCGGGTTACCGCCACCCATCAATTGGCGAGGTGAGGCCGGGTGGCCAGGCCTGCGGAATGTGCCGCAGGCTGTCGGTGCCGGCCGTTTGTTATAGATCGGAGTGTCCTCATGGCACGCGTCTGCGACGTCACGGGCAAGAAGCCCATGGTCGGGAACAACGTTTCCCACGCCAACAACAAAACCAAGCGCCGGTTCCTGCCGAACCTGCAATACCGCCGTTTCTGGGTGGAGAGCGAAAACCGCTGGGTGCGCCTGCGCGTTTCCGGCGCCGCCCTGCGCCTGATCGACAAGAACGGCATTGACGCCGTGCTCGCAGACCTGCGCGCACGCGGCCAGGCCTGATTCCCTGAAGGAGCACGAACATGGCAACCAAAGGCGCTCGCGAGAAGATCAAGCTGGAATCCACCGCTGGAACCGGCCACTTCTACACCACCACCAAGAACAAGAAGACCACGCCCGAGAAGATGCTGATCAAGAAATTTGATCCGGTCGCTCGCAAGCACGTCGACTACAAGGAAATCAAGCTGAAGTGATTCGGCCTTGACCCACGAAAAACCCGCTGCGAACCAGCGGGTTTTTTGTTGCCTGTTCGCAGGCAATGCCCTGAGCCAGTCGCCACCCATCATCCGTCGCACAGGCGAAAAAAAGCCGCCCATATGGAGCGGCTTTTTCGTGGGCGCTGGCCCGAGGCGGGCCAGACAGACCGGGATCAGACGTGCGCGGCGCGCAGCTTGAACGAGAACTGGCGCAGGGCTTCGATGCCACTGTCTTCGGCCTTGCGGCACCAGGCTTGCAGGTCAGCGGCCAGTTGCTCGCGCGACGAGGTGGTGCTGGACCACAGGGCGCGCAGTTCTTCGCGCATGGCGTGCATCTTGGTGAGCACCGGCGAGGCGGCGCGCACCTGCTCGACCTGGGCACGCGCCTCGGCGGGCACCTTGTCGTCGTCGCGGTGCAGCCAGCGGCGCGCGGTTTCCAGCACCTTGGCGTCGCTGTGCTTGGCCTTCAGCGTCTGCAGCTCGGTGGCGGCGGCGGCGCGCATTTCACGGGCGTAGCGGGCCATCACCTCGTAGCGGTTGGCGATGATCGCCTCAAGCGTTTTCTCGTCGGCCACCGGTTTCACCTCACCCAGCATGAGCTGCGGCGGAGTCTTCTTCACCGAGGCCAGGCCCACGGCCTTCATGGCGCTGATGTACACCCAGCCAATGTCGAACTCGTACGGCTTGACCGAGAACTTGGCCGAGGTCGGGTAGGTGTGGTGGTTGTTGTGCAACTCTTCGCCGCCAATGATGATGCCCCAGGGCACAAGGTTGGTGCTGGCGTCGGCGGCCTCGAAGTTGCGGTAGCCCCAGTAGTGGCCGATGCCGTTGACAACACCGGCGGCCCACAGCGGAATCCAGGCCATCTGCACGGCCCACACGGCCAGACCAGCGGCGCCGAACAGCAGCACATCGATGATGACCATCAGCGACACACCCAGCGCCGAGTAGCGCGAGTACAGGTTGCGCTCGATCCAGTCGTCAGGCGTGCCGTGGCCGTAGCGGGCCATGGTTTCTTCGTTCTTCGACTCCGCGCGGTACAGCTCGGCGCCTTCCCAGAACACTTTCTTGATGCCGTAGATCTGCGGGCTGTGCGGGTCTTCGGCCTGCTCGCACTTGGCGTGGTGCTTGCGGTGAATGGCGGTCCATTGCTTGGTGACCATGCCGGTGGTCATCCAGAGCCAGAAGCGGAAGAAATGGGAAGCGATCGGGTGCAGGTCCAGGGAACGGTGCGCCTGGTTGCGGTGCAGGAAGATGGTGACGCTGGCAATGGTGATGTGGGTCATCACCAGGGTGACCAGGACGATTTGCCACCAGGACGCGCCAGTCAGGCCATCGCTGAGCAAGTTGACCAGACCATCGCGCACGGCGACCAGAAAATCGGAAGCAATCATTGAGATCCTAAGAGACTGCCCAAGAGAGACGGAATACCCGAAGTGGCCCCGGGCAGTGGGGCCATTACCCTGGAATTTTAGAGGTCGGGGGGTTTTTCACCAACCCAATCGGCCCCGGAAAACGGCCAATGAAGGTGGAGTTACGGGGCCAATCGGGGAATTCAAGGCTTTTTCCGCCAGACGGCGGCGAAAAAGCCGTCCGTTCCATGGCGATGGGGCCACAGACGAAGCCAACGCCCGTCGGGCCCGGCGCACAGGGTTTCGGGGGCGTTGACGCGGGCGTCGGCCAGCACCGCCTGGGCGGGCATGGGTTCGAAATCGGTGTGTGCAGCCCCAAAGGCCTCGGCCACCGCCTCGTTTTCCTGGCGCAACAGGCTGCAGGTGGCGTACACCAGCCGGCCGCCGGGCTTGAGCAGGCGGGCCGCGCTGGTCAGGATGCGTTGCTGCAGCTCAGCCTGGGCCGCCACCGTCTCGGGCGTCTGGCGCCATTTCAGGTCGGGGCTGCGGCGCAGGGTGCCCAGGCCGGAACAGGGGGCGTCCACCAGCACGCGGTCGATCTTGCCGGCCAGGCGCTTGATGCGCTCGTCGCGCTCGTGCGCGATGCCCACCGGGTGCACGTTCGAGAGGCCGCTGCGCGCCAGGCGCGGTTTGAGGCCCTCCAGGCGGTGAACCGAGGTATCAAAGGCGTAAAGCCGGCCGCTGTTGCGCATGGCCGCGCCGATGGCCAGGGTCTTGCCGCCGGCGCCGGCGCAGAAGTCCACCACCATCTCGCCACGGCGGGCGTCCAGCAGCAGGGCCAGCAGTTGCGAGCCTTCGTCTTGCACCTCAATGTCGCCGCGCACGAAGGCCGGCACCTTGCTGAGGTTGGGCTTGCCTTGCAAGCGAATGCCCAGGGGGGAATGCGGCGTGGGCTCGACCGTCAGGCCGGCCGAGCGCAGGTCGGCCAGCACCGCGTCGCGCTTGGCCTTGAGGGTGTTCACGCGCAGGTCCAGCGGGGCATGGCCGTTGAGGCTGGCCACCAGGGCATCGAAACCGTCGCCCACCTGCTCGCGCAGGGCCGTGGCCAGCCACTCGGGCAGGTTGTGCCGGTGCTGGGCCATGAGCTCGTCGGGTTGGACTCGCAGGCAGGCGTCGAGCCATACCTTCTCTTGCTCGGACAAGGCGCTCTTGAGAAAGTCGCGGTCGCCCGGAAAACCCAGGATGGACAGGCGGCGCCACTTGGAGCCGCTGCCCGAGCGGGCCAGCCACTCGAACTTCAGGCGCTCGCGCAGGGCGGCGTAAACGGTGTCGGACAGCGTGGCGCGCTCGCGCGGGCCCAGGGACTTGCGCTCGCGAAAATAGCGCGACACCACGGCGTCGGTCGGGTGATCGAATTTGAATACCTGCTCCATCAGGGCGGAGCATTCGTCTAACAAGGCTTTGGGGTGCATGGGCGGTATTGTCCCACCGGGGATAATCGAGGGCTATGTCCGAACTTCAAGAGCAGGTGCGCCGTCGCCGCACCTTCGCCATCATTTCCCACCCCGACGCGGGTAAGACCACCCTCACCGAGAAGCTGCTGCTGTTCTCGGGCGCCATCAACATCGCCGGCAGCGTGAAGGCGCGCAAGGCCGCGCGGCATGCCACGTCCGACTGGATGGAGATCGAGAAGCAGCGCGGCATCTCGGTGGCCTCGTCGGTGATGCAGATGGAATACCGCGACTGCGTCATCAACCTGCTCGACACCCCGGGCCACCAAGACTTCTCGGAAGATACCTACCGCGTGCTCACCGCCGTGGACGCCGCGCTGATGGTGATCGACGCCGGCAACGGCGTGGAGCCCCAGACCCGTCGCCTGCTGCAGGTCTGCCGCGCGCGCAACACGCCCATCCTGACCTTCATCAACAAGATGGACCGCGAGGTGAAGGCCCCGCTGGACCTGATGGACGAAATCGAGCGCGAACTCGGCATGACGGTGGTGCCCTTCACCTGGCCGGTGGGCATGGGCAAGACCTTCCGTGGCGTGTACGACCGCCGCGAGGACCAGATGCGCGTGTTCACCCCGGGTGAAGACAAGCGCGGCGGCGACGAGGAAGTGCTGGCCGGGCTGGACAACCCCGAGAGCGCACAGCGCTTCGGCATGGAATTCCAGCAGGCCAAGGACGAGCTGGAGCTGGTGGAAGGTGCCTCGCCTGCCTTTGACCACGAGGCCTTCCTGGCCGGTCACCAAACGCCCATGCTCTTCGGCTCGGCGGTCAACAACTTCGGCGTGCGCGAGGTGCTGGACGCCCTGGTCGACCTGGCCCCGCCGCCCGGCCCGCGCCCGGCCATCCAGCGCACGGTGGCCCCAGAAGAGCCCAAGTTCACCGGCGTGGTGTTCAAGATTCAGGCCAACATGGACCCGGCGCACCGCGACCGCATTGCCTTTGTGCGCGTGGCCAGCGGCCACTTCGAGCGTGGCATGCGCCTGAAGGTGGTGCGCAGCGGCAAGGAACTGCGGCCCAACACCGTGGTGAGCTTCCTGAGCCAGCGCCGCGAGCTGCTGGACGAGGCCTTTGCCGGCGACATCATCGGTATCCCCAACCACGGCGTGCTGCAGCTGGGCGACACCCTCACCGAAGGCGAAGCCCTGCAGTTCACCGGCCTGCCCTTCTTTGCGCCGGAAATCATCCGCAGCGTGGAAGTGGCCGACCCCTTGCGCACCAAACAATTGCGCGCGGGCCTCACCCAACTGGGCGAGGAAGGCGCGATTCAGGTGTTCCGCCCCGTGGCGGGCAGCGTGCTGCTGCTGGGCGCGGTGGGGCAACTGCAGTTCGAGGTGGTGGCCCACCGGCTGGAGCACGAATACGGCGTGAAGGCCCGCATCATGGGCAGCCCGTACCAGGTGGCGCGCTGGGTGACCTGCGCACCCGAAGACGGCGGCGAACAGGAACTCAAGCGCTTTATCGACGCCAACGCCCACCGCGTGGCGCTGGACGCGGTGGACGCCCCCACCATCCTGCTGGACCACATGGCCACGCTGCGCGCCGTGGAGGCCAACTGGCCGAAGATCAAGTTCCACGCCATGCGGGAACACGCCGGCCTGGTGTTTGCGAAGTCGATGTAAGGCCCTTCGGGCAAAGCCAGCCCGGTAACGGGCTGGCTCAGGCGGCCGACAAACCCGCCAGCAAGGCCTCCACCGCGCGCGGATAGATCACGTGCTCTTGCGTGAGCACGCGCGCGGCCAGGGCCTCGGGCGTGTCGCCTGGCAGCACCGGCACCACGGCCTGTTCCAGGATGGCGCCGTGGTCAAGTTCGGCGGTGACGCAGTGCACCGTGGCGCCGGCAAAGCGGCAGCCCATTTCAATGGCGCGCTCGTGGGTCTTGAGGCCGGGAAAGGCCGGCAGCAGGCTGGGGTGGATGTTGACCAGCCGCCCCTCGTAATGGGCCACGAAGCCGGGGGTGAGAATGCGCATGAAGCCGGCCAGCACCACCAGCGCAGGCGCATGGCGATCGATTTCCTGCATGAGCTGGGCATCAAACGCCTCGCGACTGGCGTGGGCCTTGTGGTCCACCACGGCGGTGGCCAGGCCTTGTTCGCGGGCCCAGGCCAGCCCGCCCGCCTCGGCCTTGTTGCTGATGACGGCCACCACCCGGGCGCCGAAACGGCGCGCCCAGTGCTGGCGGCGGGAGGCCTCCACCAGGGCGGCCATGTTGGAGCCGCCCCCGGAGATGAGAATCACGATGTTGTTGTGCATTTCGCCTGACATGGCCGAGGAGTGTAATGAGCCCGAATTTTGCTGAGCGACCGCTCACCCCCGCCGAAGCCCGCGTGCTGGGCACCTTGATGGAGAAAGCGCGCACCGTGCCCGACAGCTACCCGCTGTCGCTCAACGCCTTGCTGACCGGCTGCAACCAGAAAACCGCGCGCGAGCCGGTGATGGAGCTGAGCGAGCCCGACGTGATCGAGGCGCTGGAGGGGCTGCGCGAGCGCTCGCTGGTGATCGAGTCCAGCGGCAGCCGGGTGCCGCGCTACGAGCACAACTTCATGCGCGGCGTGGGCGTGCCCGAGCAATCGGCGGTGCTGCTGGGTACCTTGATGCTGCGTGGCCCGCAAACCGCTGGCGAGCTGCGCCTGAACTGCGAGCGCTGGTACAAGTTTCTGGACATTGGCTCGGTGGAGGCCTTTCTGGACGAACTGCAATCGCGCAGCGAATCGGCCGGCGGGCCGCTGGTGGTCAAGCTGCCCCGGGCGGCGGGCGCGCGCGAGGCGCGTTGGGCGCACTTGCTGGGCGGCCCGGTGAGCGTGTCGGCCAGCGCCGCCGCCCCCGAGGCCTCGGGCCTGGCCGATCGCGTGGCCGCCCTGGAAGCCACGGTGCAGCGGCTGGAAGCCCAATTGGCGCACCTGAGCGAACAACTCGGCTTGTCGCAGCCCGGACAGAACTGAAACGAACGGTCGTGCGAAACTGATCTGCGTTGTTCAATGAGCACCCCGATGGCCGGGGCGCGCCACAGGAGACACCGATGGATCTGGCATTCACGCCTCAAGAGCAGGCGTTTCGCGCGGAAATCCGCGACTGGGTGAGGGCCAACCTGCCCTCGGACATCGCCCACAAGGTGCACAACGCGCTGCGTCTGTCGCGCGACGACCTGCAGCGCTGGGCCAAGATTCTGGGCAAGAAGGGCTGGCTGGGCCACGCCTGGCCCAAGGAATTCGGTGGCCCTGGCTGGAACGCGGTGCAGAAGCACTTGTTTGAAGAGGAATGCGCGCTGGCCGGAGCGCCGCGCGTGGTGCCCTTCGGGCCGGTGATGGTGGCACCGGTGATCATGGCCTTTGGCAACAAGGCGCAGCAAGAGCGCTTCCTGCCCGGCATCGCCAGCGGCGAGGTGTGGTGGAGCCAGGGTTACAGCGAGCCCGGCTCGGGCTCTGACCTGGCCAGCCTCAAGACCCGCGCCGAGCGCCGGGGCGACAAGTACATCGTCAACGGCCAGAAGACCTGGACCACGCTGGGCCAGTACGGCGAGTGGATCTTCTGCCTGGTGCGCACCAGCAACGAGGGCAAGCCCCAGACCGGCATCAGCTTTCTGTTGATCGACATGAAATCGCCCGGCGTCAGCGTGCGCCCGATCAAATTGCTCGACGGCGAATGCGAGGTGAACGAAGTCTGGTTCGACAACGTGGAAGTGCCCGCCGAGAACCTGATCGGCGAGGAAAACCAGGGCTGGACCTACGCCAAGCACCTGCTCAGCCACGAACGCACCAACATCGCCGACGTGAACCGCGCCAAGCGCGAGCTGGAGCGGCTCAAGCGCATCGCCAAGGCCGAAGGCGTGTGGGACGACAGCCGCTTGCGCGACCAGATTGCTCTGCTGGAGGTGGACATCGTGGCGCTGGAGATGCTGGTGCTGCGCGTGCTGTCGGCCGAAAAATCGGGCAAGCAGAGCCTGGACATCGCCGGCCTGCTGAAGATTCGCGGCAGCGAGATTCAACAGCGTTACACCGAACTCATGATGCTGGCCGCCGGCCCCTACAGCCTGCCCTTTATCTTCGAGGCCATGGAGGCCGGCTGGCAAGGCAACTTCCCCGGTGGTGCCCTGGGCAACGCGCCCCTGGCGGCCACCTACTTCAACATGCGCAAGACCACCATCTACGGCGGCTCCAACGAGGTTCAGCGCAACATCGTGGCGCAAACCGTGCTGGGCTGAACGGGCAGGAGACACACATGGATTTCGATTTTTCCGACGATCAGGCCGCCCTGCGCGACGCGGTGCAGAAATGGGTGGAAAAGGGCTACGGCTTCGAGCGCCGGCGCGCCACCGTGGCGGCCGGCGGCTTTGACCGCGCGGCCTACGGCGAGCTGGCCGAACTGGGCCTGGCCGGCCTGTACGTGAGCGAAGACCACGGCGGCCTGGGCATGGGCCCGGTGGAGGCCATGGTGGTGATGGAAGAACTGGGGCGCGGCATCGTGCTGGAACCGCTGGGCCAGACCTTCGTCACCAGCGGCGTGATCGGCGCCTACGCACCGGCTGAGCTGCAAGCCGCCTGGTTGCCACGCATCGCCAGCGGCGAGGCCCTGGTGGTGCTAGCCCAGCAAGAGCGCGGGGCGCGCTACCGGCTCGATCGCGTGAGCGCCACGGCCAAGGCCAGCGGCCAGGGCCACACCCTCAGCGGCCACAAGAACCTGGTGCCCGCGGCCGACCAGGCCGACGCCTTCGTGGTGCCGGCCCAGCTCAACGGCAAGACCGCCCTCTTTTTGGTGGAAGCCAAGGCGGCTGGCGTCAAGACCACCGGCCACCTCACCCAGGACGGTAGCCGCGCGGGCGACCTGGTGCTGACGGACGCGCCCGCCCAGCTGATCACCACCGACGGCCAGACCGCGCTCGAACACGCGGTGGACATTGGCATCGCCGCGGCCTGCGCCGAGGCGGTGGGCGTGATGGACAAGACCCTGGCCATCACGGCCGAGTACCTGAACACCCGCAAGCAGTTCGGCGTGACCATCGCCAGCTTCCAGGCCCTGCGCCACCGCGTGGCCGACATGAAGATGCAACTGGAGCTGGCGCGCTCGATGAGCTACTACGCCAGCCTCAAGCTCAACGCCCCCACTGGCGAGCGCCGCGCCGCACTGGCCCGCGCCAAGGTGCAGCTGGGCCAGAGCATGCGCTTCGTGGGCCAGCAGGCGGTGCAGTTGCACGGCGGCATCGGCGTGACCGACGAGTACATCGTGAGCCACTACTTCAAGAAGCTCACGCAACTGGAGATGACCTTCGGCGACACCCTGCACCACCTGGGCGAGGTCTCGGCGCGCATGCAAGACACGGCCGGCGTCTTCGCCTGATGGCCTGGCGCCAAGGACTGCTCGCCTGGGTGGGTCGGCAGTGGCGCCAATGGCCCCGCCACCTGGGCACGCTGGGGCTCGTGTTGGCGGTGGTGCTGGGGGTTCAAACCTGGCAAACGCGCCACGTGCCAGCCGAGCCCCTGCCCGACCTGCCGCTGGCGCTGCTGGGGCCAGACGGCCAGGTGGTGGCCACCAGCCTGCAGGCGTGGCGCGCGCAGCACGGTGAACGGGCCGTGGCGTTGCACGTGTGGGCCGAGTGGTGCCCCATCTGCCGCACCGAAGAAGGCACCGTCACCGCGCTCGCGGCCGACTGGCCGGTGCTCACCGTGGCCATGCAGTCGGGCGAGGCCACCCAGGTGCAGCGGGTGCTGCGCCAGCGGGGCCTGCCCTGGGCCACGGCCATCGACCCGCGTGGGACGGTGGCCGGCGCCTTGGGTGTGCGGGCCGTGCCGGCCTTTGCCGTGATCGACCGCCAGGGCCGGCTGCGCCTGCCCAGCGTGGGCTACACCACCAGCGTCGGCATGCGGCTGCGCCTGTGGTGGATAGACCGCTTCGGCTGAACCGGCGCCAACCCCTCAGGCGTGCAGGCGCGACGATTTGGGCAGGTGCGCCACCAGGAACTCCATCTGGTCGGCCAGGATGCGGCGGTTGCGCAAGATGAAGTCTTCCCACAGGCTGGGCACGTAAGGCGTGTAGAGCAGCGGCATGTGCGCCTGCTCGGGTGTGCGGTTGGCCTTGCGGTGGTTGCATGAGCGGCAGGCCGTGACCACGTTCATCCAGTGGTCGCCGCCGCGCTGGGCCAGGGGCACGATGTGCTCGCGGGTGAGCACGTCTTCGTGGAAGCGGTTGCCGCAATAGGCGCACAGGTTGCGGTCGCGCGAGAACAGCTTCTGGTTGGTGAGCGTAGGCCGCAACTCGAAGGGATTGATGCGCGGCACGCCCTGGGTGCCAATGATGGAATTGATGGTGATGATCGACTGCCGGCCGGTGATGGCGTTGTGCCCGCCATGGAACACCGCGACCTGGGCCCCCATTTCCCAGCGCACCTCATCGGCGGCGTAGTGCAACACCGCCTCTTCGAGGCTGATCCACGATTGGGGCAGACCTTGGGCAGAGAGCTTCAAGACCTTCAAAACGGGCTCCTTTGTGCAACGTGACACCGAACCAGGCCGCCCCGTTCACCCACGGAGCCGGCCACCATCGCCGGATACACCGGCGGGCATGCGTTTTCCTGTGTCAATATAGCGCGCTTCGGTGACGTCACGGGCCTTGTGGCCCATCAGCCCTTTTTCCCCATGAAGATCTTTCGCGGCCTGCCTGGCTGCCCCGTCGACCCGCGCGGCTGCGCGCTGACCATCGGCAATTTCGATGGCGTGCACCGCGGCCACCAGGCCATGCTGGCCTTGCTCAAGAACGAAGCCCAACACCGCGGTGTGCCCACCTGCGTGATGACCTTCGAGCCGCACCCGCGCGACTACTTCGCCGCCGTGCACCACAAGCCCGACCTCGCGCCCGCCCGCATCGCCACCCTGCGCGACAAGCTCGAAGAGCTGGCGCGCTGCGGCATTGACCAGTGCGTGGTGCTGCCCTTCAACGAGCGCCTGGCGGCCCAGGCGCCCGAGGCCTTCATTGAAGAAAGCCTGGTGCGCGCGCTGGGCGTGAAGTACGTGCTGGTGGGGGACGATTTCCGCTTCGGCGCCAAGCGCGCGGGCGATTACGCCATGCTCGACGCGGCCGGCTCGCGCCTGGGCTTTGACGTGGCGCGCATGCAGAGCTACGAGGTGCATGGCCTGCGCGTGTCCAGCTCGGCCGTGCGCGATGCGCTCGCCCAAGGCCGCATGGATGCCGTCGCCGCCCTGCTGGGCCGGCCCTACGCCATCAGCGGCCACGTGGTGCACGGGCGCAAGCTCGGCCGTGCCCTGGGCGAGAGCGGCGAGGGCAAGGGCGACGGTTTTCGCACCCTCAACCTGCGCTTCTCGCACTGGAAGCCGGCGGCCAGCGGCATTTTCGCGGTGCACGTGCACGGCCTGTGGGACCAGCCCCTGCCCGGCGTGGCCAACCTGGGCGTGCGGCCCTCGCTTGACCCCAACGACGTGAACGGCGGGCGGGTGCTGCTGGAGACGCACTGCCTGGAATGGCCGCAGGCCTTGGCCCAGCGACTGCCTGGCGGGGAGGCCTACGGTAAAATCGTGCGGGTGGAACTGCTGCACAAACTGCACGACGAGCTGAAGTACGACAGCCTCGACGCCCTCACCCAGGGCATTGCGAAGGATGTGGCCGACGCACGCCATTTCTTCGAGTCGCTGCACACCCAGACCCACCGCCAGACCACGCGCGACCGAATTTAACGCCCACGCCGCGTGGTCGCTGCCCTTGGACAGGCTCGGGGCACTCGGCCTGTTTTCCCTCTTCATTCCCGCCAGGGTTGAGCTTGTCGACCCCACCACGGAACCTGCCATGTCCGAGAAAAAAGCCGATTACCCCGTCAACCTGCTTGACACCCCCTTCCCCATGCGCGGCGACCTGCCCAAGCGCGAGCCGGGCTGGGTGAAGGAATGGAACGAAAACGGCCTGTACCAGCGCCTGCGCGACGCGCGCCAGGGCGCGCCGCTGTTCGTGCTGCACGACGGTCCGCCCTACGCCAACGGCAAACTGCACATCGGCCACGCACTGAACAAGGTGCTCAAGGACATGATCGTCAAGAGCCGCCAGCTCGCCGGCTTTGACGCGCAGTACATCCCGGGCTGGGACTGCCACGGCCTGCCAATTGAGAACGCCATCGAGAAGCTGCACGGGCGCAACCTCAGCCGTGACGACATGCAGGCCAAGAGCCGCGCCTACGCCACCGAGCAGATCGCGCAGCAGCGCGAGGACTTCAAGCGCCTGGGCGTGCTGGGCGACTGGGAGCGCCCTTACCGCACCATGGACCCGGGCAACGAGGCGGGCGAAATCCGCGCCTTCAAGCGCGTGATCGAGCGCGGCTTTGTGTACCGCGGCCTCAAGCCGGTGTACTGGTGCTTTGACTGCGGCAGCTCGCTGGCCGAGTTCGAGATCGAATACGCCGACAAGAAGAGCGACACGCTGGACGTGGCCTTCGAGTCGAACGACGCGGCCGGCCTGGCCCGCGCCTTCGGCCTGGCCTCGCTGCCCGAAGGCAAGCAAGCCTTCGCCGTGATCTGGACCACCACCGCGTGGACCATCCCGGCCAACCAGGCGCTCAACGCCCACCCCGAGCTGGAATACGCCCTGGTGGACACGCCCAAGGGCGTGCTGCTGCTGGGCGCCAGCCTGGTAGAGAAGTGCCTGGAGCGTTTTGGCCTGAGCGGCACCGTGCTGGCCACCGCCAAGGGCGAGGCCCTGCGCGGCCAGGTGTTCCGCCACCCGCTGTTCGATGCGGACAGCGGCAGCGGCCAATACAGCTACAAGCGCCTCTCGCCGCTGTACTTGGCCGAGTACGTGAGCGACAGCGACGGCACCGGCATCGTGCACTCGTCACCCGCCTACGGCGTGGACGACTTCAACAGCTGCGTGGCCAACGGCCTGGCCTACGACGACATCCTCAACCCGGTGCAGGGCAACGGGGTGTACACGAGCGAACTGCCCCTGTTCGGCGGCCAACACATCTGGAAGGCCTGCCCGGTCATCATCGACACGCTGCGCGAGCACGGCCGCCTGATGGCCACCGTGGGCATCACCCACAGCTACCCGCACTGCTGGCGCCACAAGACCCCGGTGATCTACCGCGCCGCTGCCCAGTGGTTCGTGCGCATGGACGAGGGCGAGGGCGTGTTCACCAAGGACAAGGCCCCCAAGACCCTGCGCCAGCTCGCGCTGGACGCCATCGACCACACCCACTTCTACCCCGAGAACGGCAAGGCCAGGTTGCGCGACATGATCGCCAACCGGCCTGACTGGTGCATCTCGCGCCAGCGCTCGTGGGGCGTGCCGGTGCCCTTCTTCCTGCACAAGGACTCGGGCGAGCTGCACCCGCGCACCATGGAGATCCTGGACCAGGCGGCCGACATCGTCGAGAAGGGTGGCATCGAGGCCTGGAGCCGCGTCACCGCCGAAGAGATCCTGGGCACTGAGGACGCAGCGAAATACACCAAGAGCACCGACATTCTTGAGGTGTGGTTCGACTCGGGCTCGACCTTCTGGCACGTGCTGCGCGGCAGCCACGCCAAGGCCTACCCCAACGGCGCCTCGCACAGCGAAGGCCCCGAGGCCGACCTCTACCTGGAAGGCCACGACCAGCACCGCGGCTGGTTCCACAGCTCGCTGCTGCTGGGCTGCGCCCTGTACGACCGCGCGCCCTATCGCGGCCTGCTCACCCACGGCTTCGCCACCGATGGCCAGGGCCGCAAGATGAGCAAGAGCCTGGGCAACACGGTCGAGCCGCAGAGCGTCACCTCCAAACTGGGCGCCGAGATCGTGCGCCTGTGGGTGGCCAGCACCGACTACTCGGGCGACCTGAACATCGACGACAAAATCCTGGCCCGCGTGGTGGACGCCTACCGCCGCATCCGCAACACCCTGCGCTTCCTGCTGGCCAACCTGAGCGACTTCAACCCGGCCACCGACGCCGTGCCAATGGCCGATCTGCTGGAGATCGACCGCTACGCCCTGGCCCGCGCCTCGCAGTTCCAGGCCGAGGTGCTGAAGCACTTTGACGTGTACGAGTTCCACCCGGTGGTGGCCAAGCTGCAGGTGTACTGCTCGGAAGACCTGGGCGCCTTCTACCTGGACGTGCTCAAAGACCGCCTGTACACCACCGCGCCCAACAGCCACGCCCGCCGCAGCGCCCAGACCGCGCTGCACACCATCGCCCACGCCATGCTGCGCTGGATGGCGCCCTTCCTCAGCTTCACCGCCGAGGAAGCCTGGCCGGTGCTGGCCAAGGAAGCCAACCGCGGCTCGATCTTCTTCGAGACCTTCAGCGCCCTGCCCAGCGCCGACGAGGCCCTCCTGGCCAAGTGGGGCCGCCTGCGCGAGATTCGCGAGCTGGCCAACAAAGAGATCGAGACCGTTCGCACGGCTGGCCAGGTGGGCTCGTCGCTGCAGGCGCTGCTGACCATCACCGCTGGTGCCGACGACGCGGCCCTGCTGCGCTCGCTGGGCGATGACCTGCGCTTCGTCACCATCACCTCGGCCGCGGCCGTGGTGGACGGCGCCGAGCTGTCGGTGGCCGTCACCCCCGCCGCCTCGGCCAAGTGCGAGCGCTGCTGGCACTACCGAGATGACGTGGGCCACGACCCGGCGCACCCCACCCTCTGCGGGCGCTGCACCAGCAACCTGTTCGGCGCGGGCGAAAGCCGCAGCGCGGCGTGATGGCCAAGGGCAGCAACGCCTCGCTGTGGCCCTGGCTGGGGCTGGCGGCCATTCTGTTCGTGGCCGACCAGTTCACCAAGGTGCTGATCCTGGGCTACTACCGGCTGGGCGACAGCACCACCATCACCAGCTTCTTCAACATCGTGCGGGTGCACAACACCGGCGCGGCCTTCTCCTTCCTGGCCGGCGCCGGTGGCTGGCAGCGCTGGTTCTTCACCGCCGTGGGCGTGGGCGCGGCCGCCTTCATTGTGTGGATGCTGCGCTCGCACCCGGGCCAGAAGCTGTTTGCCTTTGCGCTGTCGTGCATCCTGGGCGGCGCGGTGGGCAATGTGGTGGACCGCTTGCTGCACGGCTACGTGGTGGACTGGCTCGACTTCCACTGGCGTTTCCTCTCGGGCGTGTTCCCCGGCGGCCATTTCCCGGCCTTCAACCTGGCCGACGCGGCCATCACCGTGGGCGCGGTGGCGCTCATCGTGGACGAGATCCGGCGCGTGCGCCGCAGCCGCTGACGCCCTGGTCACGTCAGGGCCGTAGGCCCTGTGCTAACCTGCCCGGCCCGGGGTTTTCGCCCCGCGCCCTCACAGGAGACACCCATGCCCGGACTGCTGCCCAGCATCGACCCCGATGGCCTGTACGAGTTCTCGGTCGTGTACACCGACCGCGCGCTCAACCACATGTCCCAGCGCTTTCAGCGCGTCATGACCGACATCAGCGCCATGCTCAAGCGCGTGTACCGCGCCCACTCGGTGGCGCTGGTGCCCGGCAGTGGCACCTTTGGCATGGAATCGGTGGCTCGCCAGTTCGCCACCGGCCGCCACGCGCTGGTCATCCGCAACGGCTGGTTCAGCTACCGCTGGACGCAGATCTTTGACATGGGCGCCATTCCCGCCAGCCACACCGTGCTCAAGGCCCGCCCTGTTGGCCCCGGCGCGCAGGCGGCCTGGGCGCCGGCCCCCATCGACGATGTGGTGGCCACCATCGCCCGCGAAAAACCGGCCGTGGTGTTCGCCCCGCACGTGGAAACCGCCTGCGGAATGATCCTGCCCGACGACTACCTGCGCGCCGTGGCCGACGCCACCCACGCGGTGGGCGGCCTGTTCGTGCTGGACTGCATTGCCTCGGGCGCCATGTGGGTGGACATGGCCGCCACCGGGGTGGACATCCTCATTTCGGCGCCACAGAAGGGCTGGAGCAGCTCGCCTTGCTGCGCCATGGTCATGCTGAGCGAGCGCGCGCGGCAGGCGATTGACGCCACACAAAGCACCACCTTCGCCATGGACCTGAAGAAGTGGCTGCAGATCATGGAAACCTATGAGGGCGGTGGCCACGCCTACCACACCACCCTGCCCACCGACGCCCTGCTGCGCCTGCGCGAGACCATGGCCGAGACCGAGCGCTATGGCTTCGAGCGGGTGCGCCAGGAACAGATCGACCTGGGCCTGGCGGTGCGCGCCCTGGTGGAGCGCCACGGCTTTGCCAGCGTGGCGGCCAAGGGCTTCCAGGCGCCGGGCGTGGTGGTGAGCCACACCACCGACCCCGAGATCCAGTCCAGCAAGAAATTCCTCGCCGCCGGCCTGCAGACGGCCGCTGGCGTGCCGCTGCAGTGCGACGAAGGGCCCGATTTCCGCACCTTCCGGGTGGGCCTGTTCGGGCTGGACAAGTGGCACGACGTGGCCGCCACCGCGCGCCGCCTGGAACAGGCCCTGCAACGGGTGGCCCCGCTGCCGCAGGCCCAAGGCCAAACCCAGACGGCCTGAGGCCGGCGCTGCCCCGTCAGGGCAGCAGCACGGTGCAGCCCGTGGTGGCGCGGGCCTCCAGGCTGCGGTGCGCGGCCTGCACCTCGGTGAGGGGGAAGCGCTGGTCAATGCGAATGTTCACCGCGCCGCTGGTGACCACGCCGAACAGGTCGTCGGCCATGGCCTGGGTGCGCTCGCGGCTGGTGATGTGGCTGAACAGGGTCTGGCGCGTCACGTAGAGCGAGCCCTTGGGGCCCAGGATGCCGGGCGCGAACGGCGCCACCGGGCCGCTGGCGTTGCCGAAGCTCACCATCAGGCCAAACGGGCGCAGGCAGTCCAGCGACAGCTCGAAGGTGTCCTTGCCGACCGAGTCGTACACCACCTTCACGCCCTGGCCGCCGGTGATCTCTTTCACGCGGGCGGCGAAGTTCTCGGTGCGGTAGTTGATGGCGTGCTCGGCACCGTGCGCCAGGGCCAGGCGGCACTTGTCGTCGGAGCCGGCGGTGGCGATCAGGCGCAGGCCCAGGGCGCGCGCCCATTGGCAGGCGATCAGGCCCACGCCACCAGCGGCGGCGTGAAACAGCACATAGTCGCCCGCCTCCAGGCCTTCCACCGGCTTGCACTTGCGCAGCAGGTACTGGGCGGTGAGGCCCTTGAGCATCATGGCCGCGCCGGTCTCGAAGTCGATGGCGTCGGGCAGGCGGCACACGTTCATGGCGGGCATGACGCGCACGTCGCAGTAGCTGCCGGGCGGGTTGGCGGCGTAGGCCGCGCGGTCGCCCACTTTCAGGTGGGTCACGCCCTCGCCCACCGCCTCGATCACGCCCGCGCCTTCCATGCCCAGGGCCAGCGGCAGGGCGTTGGGGTACAGGCCGGTGCGCTGGTACACATCGATGAAGTTCAGGCCGATGGCGTGGTGGCGAATGCGCACCTCGCCGGGGCCGGGATCGCCCACGGTCACGGTGTCGATCACCAGTTGCTCGGGACCGCCGTGGGCGTGAATGCGCACCGCGCGGCTGCTTTGTTGGGTCATGCAGGTCTCCTCTCGGGTTGAAGTGCTGCGCATGCTGCCACGATTTGGGCGCCGATTTCGGCCCCCTGCGCAGTGTCCCTATCGGCCACACGACAGGGCTTACCCTGATGGCTTGCTACAGTGGCGCCCCTATGTCCGCCTCGCCTGCCGCTCGCCTCACACCTGCCACCATCGCCCTGCTCACGCTGCCGCCCCTGATGTGGGCCGGCAATGCCGTGGTGGGCCGCTTGATGAATGGGCTGATACCCCCCATCACGCTGAACCTGTTGCGCTGGGTGCTGGTGTTGCTGTTGCTGCTGCCCTGGACCTGGTGGATTTTTCGCGCGCGCAGCGGCCTGTGGGCGAACTGGCGGCGCTTTGGCCTGCTGGGCGTGCTCAGCGTGGGCTCGTACAACGCGCTGCAGTACATGGCGCTGAAGACCTCGACGCCGCTGAACGTGACGCTGGTGGCCGCCAGCATGCCGGTGTGGATGCTGCTGCTGGGCCGGGTGCTGTTTGGCGTACGCGTCACGCGGCGCGCAGCGCTGGGGGCCATGCTCTCGTTGATCGGCGTGGCGGTGGTGCTCTCGCGCGGCGATGTGCACGGCCTGCTGGCCATTCGCCTGGTGCCGGGCGATGCGCTCATGTTGCTGGCCGCCATGGTGTGGTCTTGGTACAGCTGGCTGCTGGTGCGCCCGCCGGCGCAGCCGGAGCCGGCCGCCATCAAGGCCGACTGGGCCGCCTACCTGGCCGGGCAGACCGTGTTCGGCCTGGCCTGGACGGGCCTGATGGCCGGCGTGGAGTGGACGGTGCTGGACGGCGAGGCAGCGCACATTCAGTGGGGCTGGCCGCTGGTGCTGGGCCTGCTGTACGTGGCGGTGGGCGCGTCGGTGGTGGCCTACCGCTGCTGGGGCGCGGGCGTGGCCCGGGTGGGCCCGGCCACGGCCGCCTTCTTCGCCAACCTCACGCCGCTATTCGCGGGGCTGATGTCCACCGTGATGCTGGGCGAGCCGCCGCACGCGTACCACGTGCTGGGCTTTGTGCTGATCGTGGGCGGCATCCTGGTCAGCTCACGCCGCTGACCACAAGCCGCCCCGCGCTCAGAAGGTGCCGGGGTAGGCGCCGCCGTCGGCCAGCACGTTCTGGCCGTTGATGTAGCCGGCGTGCACGCTGCACAGGAAGGCGCAGATGGCGCCGAATTCGGCCGGGTTGCCGAACCGGCGGGCCGGGATGCCCTGGCGCCGTGCGTTGGCGATGGCCTCGATGGGCTGGCCGGTCTTGGCCGCCGCGCCCACCATGGTGGCCTTCAGGCGATCGGTGTCGAAAGCGCCGGGCAGAAGGTTGTTGAGCGTCACGCCCTGAGCGGCCAGCGGACTGCGGGCCAAGCCGGCCACGAAGCCGGTCAGGCCGCTGCGCGCGCCATTGGACAGGCCCAGGATGTCGATGGGCGCCTTCACCGCGCTGGAGGTGATGTTCACGATGCGCCCAAAGCCGCGCGAGGCCATGCCGTCCACCGTGGCCTTGATGAGCTCGATGGGCGTGAGCATGTTGGCGTCCACCGCCTTGATCCAGGCCTCGCGGTCCCAGGCGCGAAAGTCGCCCGGGGGCGGGCCGCCGGCGTTGGTGACCACGATGTCAAAGGCCTTGCCCGGGCCACCGGCCACGGTGAAGGCCGCCTCGCGTCCCTCGGGCGTGGTGATGTCGGCCGCCACGGGCAGCACGCTCACGCCGGGCGCGGCGGCCAGCAAGGCCTGCGCGGCGGCCTGCAGATCGTCGGCGCCGCGCGCCACCATGACCACGTTCACCCCTTCGGCGGCCAGGGCCTGGGCGCAACCCAGTCCCAAGCCCTTGCTCGCGCCGCCCACCAGCGCCCACTTGCCTGCAATGCCCAGATCCATGTGTGCAATCTCCTGTTTGGTTTATTTGGCGGGGGCCCTGCCCAGCCGCGTGACGAGAAACACCCCTGCCATCACCAGCGCCGTGCCGGCCAGGATGGAAGGATTCAAGGGCTCGCCCAGGATGAACGCGCCCATCAGAATCGTTGACATCGGGCCGATCATGCCGGTCTGCGCCGTCAGGCCTGGCCCGATGCGCTCGATGGCCATCATCACCATCACCACCGGCGCCACGGTGCATGCCGTGGCATTGAGCAGCGACAGCCACAGCACCTCTGGCGCCACGTCGGCCGCGCTCAGGGGGCGCAGCAGCACGAACTGCAGCAGGCACAGCACGCAGGCCACGGTGGTGGCCAGGCTGACCAGGCGCAGCGAGCCCAGGCGCTTGACCATTTCGCCGCTGTAAATGAGGTACAGCGCGTAGCTGATGGCACTGCCAAACACCAGCGCAGCCCCAAACGAGGCGTGCGGGCCTTGCGCGCCCACTTCGTGCCCGAACACCAGCAGAACCCCGGCGTAGCTCACCGCCATGGCCACGATCTGGATGCCGGCGATGGGCCGCTTGAAGAGCAGCCAGCCCAGCACCAGCACGATGGTGGGGTTGAGGTAAAGAATCAGCCGCTCCAGGCTGGCGCTGATGTACTCCAGCCCCCAGAAATCGAGAAAGCTGGCCAGGTAATAGCCGGTCACGCCCAAGCCCAGCACGCCCAGCCAGTCGCGCCGGCGCAGGGGCTCGGGCTTCTGGCCGTTGACGGGGCGGCTGGTCCACCACAGCAGCAGCAGAAACAGCGGCAGCGCGAACAGCATGCGGTACATGATGACCGTCACCGCGTCCACGTTGTAGCGGTACGCCAGCTTGACGATGATGGCCTTGCCACTGAAGGCAATGGCGCCGGCAGACGCCAGCAGAAGGCCGGACAGCAGGTGCGGCGGCCTGGATACAGAGGGGGGCATGCGGTGATTATCGTTGCGCCGACAAACCCCCCGGGCCGCTCAGCCGATCACTGCATGGGCGGCGTGCAGGCCAGCACCTCGTCCAGCGTGGTCAGGCCCTCGGCGGCGCGGGCCGCGCCGGCCAGGCGCAGGGGCCGCATGCCGTCTTGCACCGCCTGCTGGCGCAAGGCCTCCAGGTTGGGTTCGCGACTGACCTTTTCCTTGAAGGCCTCGCTCACCGTGAGCAGTTCGTACAGGCCCATGCGCCCGCGAAAGCCCGTCATGCGGCAGTCAACACAACCCACGGGCCGGTAGGGCCGGTAACCGCCGCTCACCGTCCAGGGCTTGACCAGTTCGGCCATGGCCTGGCGCGAGGCACTGGCGGTGGCCTCGTCTTCGCGCTCGCGGCAGGCGCTGCACAGCGTGCGCACCAGGCGCTGCGCCAGCACGCCCAGCACGGTGGCGTTGATGAGGTATGGGGGAATGCCCAGTTCCAGCAGGCGCATCACGGCCGAGGGCGCGTCGTTGGTGTGCAAGGTGGAGAACACCAGGTGGCCGGTGAGCGCGGCCTGCACCGCCATCTCGGCGGTGGCCAGGTCGCGAATTTCGCCCACCATGATGATGTCCGGGTCTTGCCGCATGAGCGCACGCAAGCCCTGGGCGAAGTCCAGGTCCAGGTGGGGCTGCACCTGGGTCTGGTTGAAGGCCGGCTCAATCATCTCAATCGGGTCTTCCACCGTGCTCACGTTCACCTCTTCGGTGGCCAGGCGCTTGAGCGTGGCGTAGAGCGTGGTGGTCTTGCCCGAGCCGGTGGGGCCGGTGACCAGCACGATGCCGTGCGGGCGCTGCGTGAGCGCCTCCCAGCGCTGCGCGTCGTGCGGCGCAAAGCCCAGCGCAGACAGGTCTTTCACGGTGGACTCGGGGTCGAAGATTCGCATCACCAGCTTCTCGCCGAAGGCGGTGGGCAGGGTGGACAGGCGCATCTCCACCTCGTCGCCACGCCCGCCCGGGCCGGCGGGCTTGAGGGTTTTGATGCGGCCGTCTTGGGGCCGGCGCTTCTCCACCACGTCCATGCGGCCCAGCAGCTTGATGCGCGAGGTCATGGCGTTCATCACGCCCAGGGGCAGCTGGTACACCGGGTGCAGCACGCCGTCGATGCGAAAGCGGATCACGCCCTGCTCGCGCCGGGGCTCCAGGTGGATGTCGCTGGCGCGCTGGTCAAAGGCGTATTGCCACAACCAGTCCACCACCTGCACCACGCCCTGATCGTTGGCGTCGAGCTGCTTGTTGGCCTTGCCGAGCTCCACCAGTTGCTCGAAGCTGGACAAGGCGTTAGAGCCGCCCAGCTTGCTGGCCGCGCGCACCGACTTGGCCAGCGCGAAAAACTCGGCCGTGTAGCGCGCGATGTCTTGTGGGCTGGCCAGCACCAGGCGCACGGTCTTGCGGGTCTGGCGCTCGACCTCGCCCACCCAGTCGCGCACAAAGGGCTCGGCCGTGGCCACCACCACCTCGGTGGGCCCCACCTGCACCGGCAAGACCTTGTGGCGCTCGGCGTAGGCCGCGCTCATCACGTCGGCCACCTTGCCCACGTCCACCTTCAGCGGGTCGATGCGCAGGTAGCCCAGGCCGGTGCGGCGGGCCAGCCATTCGGTGAGGGCCTCGGCGTCCAGCACGCGGCCGTCGGCGCCCGACATGCCCACCACCGACAGGCGCTGCAGCGGCGGCTGCGCGCTGTGGGCCGACGAGCAGCGGGCCACGGTGCGGTCGGCCTCGTCGGGTGTGATCACGCCGTCGGCGCGCAGCCAGTTCACCAGCGTGCGCCAGTCCAGCGGGCCGTGGTGCTCAGTGGCGGGGAGCGCGGCGTGCTTCATGGCTTATTTGGCGATGGGTTTGAACAGGCGCATCCACTTCACCGCCGGCAGGCCCCAGCGCGACTGGATCTCTTCGGCCCGCGCCAGCAGGGCCATGCGCGTGGGGTGCTGCGGCGTGCGCTGCGCCAGCACGATGGTGTTGCCTTCGCGCGTGGGCTTGAAGGCCCACACCGCGTCTTCGCCAAAGGCCTGGGCGATGCTGGCCAGCGAGCGCTCGTAACTGGCGTCGCGGCCAAAGAGGTTCACCGTCATGCAGCCTTCGTCGGTGAGCAACTGACGGCAGTCGGCATAGAAGTCGGCGCTGTCGAGCACGGGCGCGGCGGCCTCGTGGTCGTACAGGTCCACCTGCACCGCATCAAAACGGCCCAGGTGCTGCGGCTGGCGGATCTCCTGGCCGGCGTCGGCCAGCAGCACGCGCAGGCGGGCGCTCTCGGGCGGCAGCTTGAACCACTGGCGGCACACCGCCAGCACCTGCGGGTTGATTTCGATGGCCGTGGTGTCCATGCGCAGCTTCTTGAAGCAGAACTTGGTCAGCGCGGCCGAGCCCAGGCCCAGTTGCAGGGCGCGGCGCTTGGGCACGGTGTCGGGGTCGACGAAGAGCAGCCAGGCCATCATGCGCTGCACATAGTCCAGCTCGATGTCAAAGGGCGAGTCCAGCAGCATGGAGCCCTGGATCCACTCGGTGCCCAGGTGCAGGAAGCGCACCTCGCCGTCTTCGGAAATGGTGACCTCGGGCAAGGTCGGGGGTCGGGAAGAAGCCATCGCCCGATTATGGGCGTGCCACACCATGGCGCCGCAGCACCTCGGCCCAGGCATCGCGCTTGCGCTGGAACGACCAGCCCGCGTTGGCCGGGCTGGTGGACGGCAGGCGGTACACCGGCAAGCCCAGCGCGCGGGTGTGGCGCGCGTGGCGAAAGCTCTCGCCACCGTTGTGGGCGATGGCCTCCAGGCGCGGGCAATGCTGGCGCAGCGAAGCCAGGTCATTGAGCACCGGCTCGCGGATGTCGCTGTCCAGGCTGCCTTCGCGCTCGCAACTGGCGTACACGTCCCACAGGCCCAGGCCGTGCTCGCGCAGGGCCTGCACGCGCTCGGCGTAAGGCCGCTGCGCCAGGGGCAGGCCCCACAGCTCGCCCAGGATCTTCCAGAAGGCGTTTTGCGGGTGGCCGTAGTACTGCTGGGCGCGCAGCGAAGCCACGCCGGGGAAGCTGCCCAACACGATGAGCCGCGTGTCGGCGTCCAACACCGGCCCCAGGCCCTGCAGGCGGGGCTCGCTCATGGCCAAGCCTCAAGCAACGAGCGCAGCCGGGGCAGCGCGGCCAAGGCGTTTTCGGTGGTGGCCTCTTGCACGGCTTCCTGGCTGAGCCCGCGCAGCTCGGCCAGCACCGCGCCGATGCGGGGCAGCTCGGCCGGCGTGTTCACGCCTTGTGCCCGGCCGGCGGCGCGCTCGGCGGCGGTGGTGTAGAGCCACTGGGGCGGAATGTCGGGCGCGTCGGTCTCCAGCACCAGGGCCTGCAGCGGCAAGGTGCGGGCCAGCTCGCGCAGGCGGCGCGCGGGCTCAAAGGTCATGGCGCCGCCGAAGCCCAGCTTGAAGCCCAGGTCAATGAAGGCGCGCGCCTGCTGTTCGCTGCCGCTGAACGCGTGGGCAATGCCACCGCAGACGGGCAACTCGCGCAGGGCCTTGAGCAGCGCGTCGGCGCTGCGCCGCACGTGCAGGATCACCGGCAGCCGGTGCTGGCGCGCCAGGCGAAGCTGCGCGCGGTACACGGCCAGCTGGCGCTCGCGCATGGCGAGCTCACACAGCTCGGGCACGAAAAAGTCCAGCCCGATCTCGCCCACGGCCACCAGGCGCGGGTCGTCGCGGTGGGCGCTGAGCTGGGCGTCGAGCGCGGCCAGGTCGTCGTCGCTGGCGCGGGGCACGTAGAGCGGGTGAATGCCCAGGGCATAGGCATCGCCCAGGCGATGGGCCAGCGCGCGCACGGTGTCGAAGTTGGCCTGCTCCACGGCCGGGATGACGCAGCGCCCCACGCCCAGCGCGGTGGCGCGCGCACGGGCCTCAATGGCACCGGCATGGTCAGGCCCAAACTCGGGCGCGTCGAGGTGGCAGTGGGTGTCGATCCACATGGCCGCCAGCACCCAGGGTCAGGTGAGCACGCCGCTGGTCAGGCGCAGCACGCGGTGGCAGCGGGCGGCCAGGGTCTCGTCGTGGGTGACGACGATGAAAGCCGTGCCCTGGTCGCGCGCCAGCTCCAGCATGAGCTGGAACACGCCTTCCGCGGTGGCGCGGTCCAGGTTGCCGGTGGGCTCGTCGGCCAGCACGCAGGCTGGCCGCGTGACCAGCGCCCGCGCAATGGCCACGCGCTGGCGTTCGCCGCCCGACAGCTCGGCCGGCCGGTGGTGCAAGCGCCCGGCCAGGCCCACGCGCGTGAGCATGGCCTCGGCCTGCTGGGCGGCCTGGGCGCGCGGCGCACGGCGAATCCACAGCGGCATGGCCACGTTGTCCCGCGCGCTGAACTCGGGCAGCAAGTGGTGGAACTGGTAGACGAAGCCCAGGTACTGGTTGCGCAGGGCGCCTTGCTGGGCCGCGCTGAGCGAGGCCAGGTTCTGCCCGGCCAGCGTGACGCTGCCGGCCGTGGGCGCGTCCAGCCCGCCCAGCAGGTGCAGCAGCGTGCTCTTGCCCGAACCCGAGGCGCCCACGATGGCCAGGGTTTCGCCCGCGCGCACGGTGAGGTCTACGCCTTGCAGCACGGTCACGTCCAGCCGGCCTTCGGTGAAGCGTTTGGTGAGGCCGGTGGCGCTCAACACCACCGGCGGGTTGGGGGCCTTGGCGCCTTCGGCCCGAACAGTCACTTGTTCACTCATATCGGAGCGCCTCGGCGGGGTTCACGCGGCTGGCGCGCCAGCTCGGGTACAGCGTGGCCACAAAAGCCAGCGCCAAAGAAATCAGGCCCACGGGCACGATGTCGCCGCGCTGCGGGTCGCTGGGCATGCGGCTGATGAGGTAGATGTCCTGGGGCAGGAAGCTCGCGCCCAGCAGTCGCTCCAGCGCCGGCACGATGGTGTCGATGTTGAAGGCCACGCCCAGGCCCAGCAGCAGGCCCACGCCGGTGCCGATCACGCCCACCATGGCGCCCTGCACCACGAACACGCCCATGATGCTGCGTGGGCTGGCGCCCAGGGTGCGCAGGATGGCGATGTCGGCGCGCTTGTCGGTCACCGTCATCACCAGCGTGGACACCAGGTTGAACGCCGCCACCGCCACGATGAGCGTGAGGATGATGAACATCATGCGTTTCTCCAACTGCACGGCGGCGAACCAGGTGCGGTTCTGGCGCGTCCAGTCGCGCACCAGCATGCCGGGGTCAAGCTGACCGGCCAGCTCGGCGGCCACCTCGCGGGCGGCGTGCAAGTCCTTGATCTTCACGCGCACGCCGGTGGGGCCTTCCACGCGAAAGATGCGCGCGGCGTCGTCCACGTGCAGCATGGCCAGGGCCGAGTCGTATTCGTAATGGCCGGAATCGAAGGTGCCCACCACCGCCATGGTGCGCACGCGGGGCACCACGCCGGCCGGCGTCACCTGGCCGCTGGGCGCGATCAGCGTGACGGTGTCGCCCGCCACGACGCCCAGGCTGCGCGCCAGTTCGCCGCCCAGCACGATGCCGAATTCGCCCGGGCGCAGGCGCGGCAGCACGGTGTCGGACAGGTCGGCCGCGAGATCGGTGACCTTGGGCTCCAGCGCGGGGTCAATGCCGCGCACCAGCACACCCTTCATGTCTTCGCCACGGGCGATCAGCGCCTGCGCGCCCACGAAGGGCGCCGCGCCCAGCACGGCCGGGTGGCGCTCGATGGTGGCCAGGGTGCCGGGCAAATCGGCAATGGCCTGGCCGCCGGCATCGAACACCTCAATGTGCGAGAGCACACCCAGCATGCGGTCGCGCACCTCTTTCTGAAAGCCGTTCATCACCGACAGCACGATGATGAGCGCCGCCACCCCCAGCGAAATGCCCAGCATGGACACGCCCGAGATGAAGGAGATGAAGCCGTTGCGCCGCGTGGCGCGGCCGGCGCGGGTGTAGCGCCAGCCCAGGATCAGTTCGTAGGGGATCTGCATAAGACGAGACCAGGCGCCCGGCCATCAGGGGTCCGGCCTTTAGGCGCGGGGGGCATTGTGGCATCCCCGACAATCGGGACATGTCCCCGTCCCCGAAGGC
>Ga0255140_1000079_pt1 | contig 44201 bp, 43 predicted proteins | sample Law_Colum_RepC_8_FD_188547 | JGI IMG/M metagenome (GOLD analysis project Ga0255140, IMG submission 188547) | Freshwater microbial communities from St. Lawrence River, New York, United States - Law_Colum_RepC_8d | ecosystem: Environmental > Aquatic > Freshwater > River | place: USA: New York...
TCCTCTACGGCGGCGCCGGAGACGACAGCCTCAACGGCGGCATCGGTCGCGACACCTTGCACGGCGGCACCGGCAACGACGTGCTCAACGGCGGTGACGACACCTACAACGGTGCCAACGGCTCCGACCTGTACCTCTTCAACCTGGGCGATGGCATCGACACCATCCAGGAGTGCGTCGACTACTACGGCAGCGCAGTCGATGTGCTGCGCTTCGGTGCCGGCATCGCCGCCAGCGACATCCGAGTGGTGCGCAACGGCGTGAACCTGGAGCTGCAGCACGCCAACGGCAGCGACAAGGTCATCGTGGCCAACTGGTTCGCCACCGGCAGCAGCGCCTACTACCAGGTCGAGCGGGTGGAGTTCGCCGACGGTAGCGTCTGGCTCAAGGACCAGGTCAGCGCCATGGGACTCGATGCCCAGGGCAGTGAAGGCAATGACGTCTATCAAGGCAGCGACATCTGGGGTGACACGTATCGAGGTCTGGGTGGCAACGACACCATCAACGGCAATGGCGGTAACGACATCCTCTACGGCGGCGCCGGAGACGACAGCCTCAACGGCGGCATCGGTCGCGACACCTTGCACGGCGGCACCGGCAACGACGTGCTCAACGGCGGTGACGACACCTACAACGGTGCCAACGGCTCCGATTTGTATCTCTTTAATCGCGGCGATGGCATCGACACCATCCAGGAGTGCTGGGACTACTACGGCAATGCGGTAGACGTGCTGCGCTTTGGTGAGGGCATTGGCAACGGCGATCTCTGGTTCTCCCGAAATGGAAGCAGTCTGATCGTTCAAGTCCTTGGCGATGGCGGACAGGTGCAGATCAACAATTGGTACACCGGCAATCAGTACAGGGTTGAGGAGATCCGATTGGCCGATGGGCGGAAAACGACAGCGGGGCAAGTGGATTCGCTGGTGCAGGCCATGGCGGCATTTGCTCCGCCAGCACCTGGCCAAAACAGTCTGACATCTGACCAGCAGTTGGCGCTGGCCCCGATCATTGCCGCTTCCTGGGGATGACGTGATCGTGATGAACGGATCAACTGCCTCGACAGAGGAGTCTGAGATGGCGCAGCCGAGGCTCGCGCATCGCTCATCGGACGGGGAGGTGGCAAGCGGCTTGAACTGTCTCGTCATGTTGGCTCGCCTTCATGGCATCGCGGCAGACGCAGATCAGCTTCGGCATGAGTTTGGTGATGGGGCCCGAGAGTTGACGGCAGACGAACTCGTGCTGGCTGCCCGCAAGCTTGGGCTGGTGGCCAAGCGGGTGCGATTGTCTGTGAATCGACTGGCTCAAGCGCCATTGCCGGCGTTGGCGCTGCCAACAGCTCGTGAATCGGCTCAACGCGAGAGTTTCGTTCTCGCGCGTGTGCGTGAAGGGCGAGCGCTGATCCATGCTCCGTGTGATGGACGCCCTGCATCCATTGGGCTCGATGAATTGCTCGAGCGTTGGTCGGGCGAGTTGATCCTGTTCACGTCACGCGCCTCGTTGGCTGGTGAGATGGCCAAGTTCGATTTCACTTGGTTCATCCCAGCGGTGGTGAAGTATCGACGCTTGTTGCTGGAGGTGCTGAGCGTAAGTCTGGCTTTGCAGCTGTTCGCGCTGATTACGCCCTTGTTTTTCCAGGTGGTGATGGACAAGGTGCTGGTGCATCGTGGTTACACCACGCTGGATGTGATCTCGATTGCTTTCGCGGTGGTTGTGGTGTTCGAGGTGACGCTGGGGGCGCTTCGCAGCTATGTGTTTTCGCACACCACCAGCCGCATCGATGTTGAGCTGGGTGGTCGCCTGTTTCGGCACCTGTTGGGACTGCCGCTGGCGTACTTTCAGGCTAGGCGGGTGGGTGATTCGGTGGCCAGGGTGCGGGAGTTGGAAAACATCCGTGCGTTCCTGACCGGCAATGCGATGACCGTGGTGCTTGACCTGATGTTCTCGGTCGTCTTTTTGGCGGTGATGGCGTACTACAGCGGGTGGCTGACATTGATCGTGCTCGCTTCGCTGCCGGCCTATGCCCTGGTCGCCGGGCTATGCACGCCTTTGTTGCGCGCACGCCTGCACGAAAAGTTCAACCGAGGGGCCGAGAACCAAGCGTTTCTGGTGGAAACCATCGCTCACATGGACACGCTCAAATCCATGGCGGTGGAACCTCAATGGACCCGACGGTGGGATAACCAACTCGCTGGCTATGTGGCCGCGTCTTTTCGAACCGCAACTTGGGCGGCCCTGGCCAATAGCGGCGTGACGCTGATTTCCAAGATTGTGACGGTGTTGACTCTGTATTTTGGTGCTCGCTTTGTCATGGAGGGTGACCTGACCGTTGGCCAATTGGTGGCATTCAACATGTTGGCGGGGCAGGTCTCGCAACCCGTGATGAGATTGGCCAATTTGTGGTCAGACTTTCAGCAAACGGGGATTTCTGTCCAACGGCTTGGAGATATCTTGAACGCGCGGCCAGAGGTGGCGGGGCAGCGCGCGGCTTTGCCACGCCTATCGGGAGAGGTCACCTTCGACTGCGTGGACTTCCGGTACCGACCCGATGCTCCTTTGGTGTTGCGCAATCTGTCACTGGACATTTCCCCTGGGCAGGTGATTGGCGTGGTTGGCCGTTCGGGATCGGGCAAGAGCACGCTTACCCGGCTGGTCCAGCGGCTGTATGTGCCAGAAAGCGGGCGAGTGCTGGTCGATGGAGTCGATCTGGCGCTGGCAGACGCCAGTTCCTTGAGGCGCCAGGTGGGCGTGGTGTTACAAGAGAACACCTTGTTCGCCCGCAGCGTGCGCGAGAACATCGCGCTGGCAGATCCTGGTGCACCGCTTGAGAGGGTGATGCAAGCCGCGCGCCTCGCGGGTGCCCACGAATTCATTGTCGAATTGCCCGAGGGATACGACACCTTGGTGGGTGAACATGGTGCCTCGCTGTCGGGTGGCCAGCGGCAACGGATTGCCATCGCGCGGGCCTTGTTAACCGAGCCGCGCATTTTGATATTGGACGAGGCCACCAGTGCGCTCGACTATGAAAGCGAGCGTGTCATCCACCAGAACATGAAGCGAATCGCCCGGGGACGCACCGTGATCGTGGTGGCCCACCGACTGAGTGCGGTACGAGACGCCGACAAGATAGTGGTGTTGGATCGTGGTGAGATCGTGGAGTCAGGTGGCCATCACGAGTTGCTCGCCAGAGCCAACGGTCACTATGCCCATCTCTGGAATCTTCAGCATGCTTGATTCAGTTTTTCGGCGTTGGTCACTCCAGTGGCAGGCCTTGGGGGACTTGATCGCTCGCCATGCGCTTGTCTGGCGCACAGCTTGGGCACAACGATCACTGCTGGATCGCCCAGCGCCGTCGCCAGAGGAGGCGCAGTTTCTGCCGGCAGCCTTGGCCCTTCAAGACACGCCGGTATCACCCGCACCGCGGGTGGCCATGGGTTTGCTGGTGATGTTTTTGCTTCTTACGCTAGTCTGGTCGATCTGGGGCCAAATCGATATCGTGGCGGTAGGGCAGGGCAAGGTGGTACCCAACGGACGCACCAAGGTGGTTCAGCCCTTGGAGGCGGCCACCATCAAGTCGATTCATGTGAAGGAAGGTCAGGCCGTCAGGGCGGGTGATTTGCTGGTCGAGTTGGATCCCACGGTGGTGACTGCGGATTCGGAGCGTGTTGCGATTGAGATAACAGCTGCGCGACTGCAATTGGCGCGGGGGCAGGAGTTGTTGACGGCGCTTGAAAGTGGACGGCCACCGCGGCTTCCTGCGTCTCGACACTTGGATGCAGTACGCCAGCAGGAAGCACAGCGATTTCTTGACGGTCAGTATGCCGAGTACCTGAGCCGAATAGCCCGCGCGGATGCAGACATCAAGCGGCGTGAGGCCGAATTGAGCACAACGCGAGCGCTGGTGGACAAGCTGGAGCGCACGCTCCCAATAGTCTCCCAGCGAGCCACAGACTACCGTGCACTTGTCGATCAGGCGTTCGCCTCTCAGCATGGCTTTCTTGAGCACGAGCAAGCACGCATCGAAATGGAGGCTGACCTGATGGCGCAGCGGCACAGGCTGCGTGAAATTGCTGCAGCTAAGCAAGAGGCCGAGGCGCTGCGGGCGACGGTCAAGGCGGAAACGCGTCGCGCCGCTTTGGACAGCATGGAACAAGCGCAACAGCGTCTTGATGCCCTGGCACAGGAGCAACTCAAGGCTGAGCAGCGAGGGCGACTGACGCGATTGCTGGCGCCGGTGGATGGCACCGTGCAGCAATTGGCACTGCACACCGAAGGTGGCGTGGTCACGCCGGCGCAGGCTTTGCTGCTGGTCGTGCCGTCTGGTCAGCCGGTGGAGGTGGAGGGAGTTTTCGAGAACCGTGATGTGGGCTTTCTTCGCCCGGGCATGCCGGTCGAGGTGAAGGTGGAGACCTTTCCGTTTACCAAATATGGAACGGTTCCGGCCAAACTGATCAACGTATCGCACGATGCAGTGAGCGACGAGCGCCGCGGGTTGATCTACACAGCGCGCATTCAACTCGAACGCGACACCATTGAAGTCGACGGCACGGACGTGAAGCTCATGCCCGGCATGGTGGTGAGCGCAGAAGTCAAGACGGGCCGGCGGCGCGTGATTGAGTACCTGCTTTCGCCACTGATGCAACACACTCGGGAGAGCTTGCGCGAACGCTGAATTCCGACGCCCTGCCTGGGCGTCGCTTCAGGGCCAGTGATATCAGCGATTGCGGCTCTTCATGGCGCGCTCCACTTCGCGCTTGCCTTCGCGGTCTTTGATGGTGTCGCGCTTGTCGTGCTCGGCCTTGCCCTTGGCCAGCGCAATTTCGCACTTCACCTTGCCGTTTTTCCAGTGCAGGTTCAGCGGCACCAGGGTATGGCCTTTTTGTTCGACCTTGCCGATGAGGCGGCGGATCTGGTCTTTGTGCAGCAGCAGCTTCTTGGTGCGGGCGGCTTCCGCCGTGACGTGGGTGCTGGCGGTGCGCAGTGGGTTGATTTGGCAACCGATCAGGTAAAGCTCACCCTCGCGGATGACAACGTAGCCGTCGGTGAGCTGGACCTTGCCTTCGCGCAGGGCCTTGACTTCCCAGCCTTGCAGCACCATGCCCGCCTCGAATCGCTCTTCGATGTGGTAATTGAACAGCGCCTTCTTGTTGTCGGCGATGCGGCTGTCGGTGGTCTTGCGCGGAGCGCCTTTGGGGTTGCTGGCCATGGGCTTTCAATTGGGGGCGGCGGGGCAAGGTGCAAGCCCGCCTAAAATCGCGGGTTGCTCGTCGCCCGGCGAGGGCCGACAGGCGTCGGCCGGGCGCTGATTGTATGAAAACCATTCACAAGTCTGTTTTGCTGTGGCACAGCGCGCCCGAGATGTTTGCGCTGGTCACCGATGTTGCCCGCTATCCCGAATTCCTGCCCTGGTGTGACCGGGGCGAGGTGTTGGAGCAGACGGACGACGGCATGCTCGCTCGGGTGGGCATGTCCATCGGCGGCCTGCGCCAGGCCTTCACCACCCGCAACACCCACGTCAATGACCGCGAGGTGCACATGGCCCTGGTGGACGGCCCGTTTTCCCAGCTTGACGGCCACTGGACCTTCACCCCGCTGGGCAATGGCGATCAGCAGGCCTGCAAGGTCGAGTTCACGCTGCGTTACGGCTTCTCCAGCAATGCGCTGGCCGCGGTGGTGGGGCCTGTGTTCGAGCGCATCGCCGGCAGCCTGGTGGACGCGTTTGTGAAGCGCGCCGATCAGGTGTACGGCACATGAGCACCATGCGCGTGAGCCTGCTGTACGCCCAGGCACCCCGCACGGTGCATGAGGCGCAGGTGGAGCTGGCGGATGGCGCCACCGTGGCACAGGCCCTGGCCGTGTCTGGCTGGGCGCAGCGCTTCCCGAGTTTGCTGGCGTCTGAGGTGACGCTGGGGGTGTGGGGCCGGCGCTGCACCACCGAACAGGTTTTGCGCGACGGCGACCGGGTTGAGGCGGTGCGCGCCTTGCGCGTTGACCCGAAGGTGGCGCGACGCGAGCGTTTCCAAGGGCAGGGCGCCCGCGGCGCGGGGCTGTTTGCCAAGCGCAGGCCCGGCTCCAAAGCCGGCTACTGAGGCGCCGGCGGGCAGGGCGACTTACTGCGCGGTCGGTGCGCAGTCGGTGCGGATGATGCCTTCCAGACGGCGCAATTCGCTGGCGCGGCGATCGTCGCTCATGAATTCGCGCTCGCCCTGGGCGTTGACGGTGGCGATGCGCTGGCCCGATTGCAGGGCTGCGCGGTTCTGCTGGGCGCGAGAACAGCTGTCGGCGCGGGCCTTGGCGATGCGCTCGGCCTCGGCCTTTTTCTTGGCGGCCTCGGCGTTTTCGGCCTCTTTCTTGCGCGCTTCCAACTGGGCATCCACGCCGCTGGGCTTCGGGGCGTCTGCCTTGGCCGGTTCGGCTTTGGCCGGCTCTGGCTTCGATGCTTCGGCAGCCGCTGCGGGTGCGGCACCTGGTCTCTTGAGGATGCTTTTCTCGGGCACGCTGGCGGGAGGTGCCGTGTCGCTGAACACCTTGCGCCCGGTGCTGTCCACCCATTGCCATTGGGCCTGTGCGCTCAGGCTCGCGAACAAGGCCAGCAGAGCCAGGGTGCTGCGGGCAGGGGAGAAGGGGCGTCGCTGGAAATTCATGCGGGGCAGTGTATCGCCGAGCTTTTGGGCCGCAATGCCTTGTGCCGCCTGACCGGTTAAGCGGAGCGGCCAGCCGGCTGGGCTTGGGGCCGCAGGTACAATCGTGTTTTTGGAGATTGACCCATGCGCCTCCTCGGCAAAGCGCTCACCTTCGACGACGTCTTGCTGGTGCCAGCGTACTCCCAGGTCCTGCCCAAGGACACTTCGCTCGCCACCCAGTTCACCCGAAACATCCGCCTGAATCTGCCCCTGGTCTCCGCGGCCATGGACACCGTGACCGAGGCCCGTCTGGCCATCGCGATCGCGCAAGAAGGCGGCATCGGCATCGTTCACAAGAACCTCACCGCGCAGGAGCAGGCCGCTCACGTGGCCAAGGTCAAGCGCTATGAGTCGGGCTTGCTGCGCGACCCAGTGGTCATCTCCCCGCAAACCACGGTGCGCCAGGTGATGCAGCTCTCCGAAGAGCTGGGCGTCTCGGGCTTCCCGGTGGTGGACGCTGGCCGGGTGGTCGGCATCGTCACGGGCCGTGACCTGCGCTTTGAGACCCGCTACGAACTGCCGGTGAGCGAGATCATGACCCCGCGCGAGCGCCTGGTCACGGTGCCCGACGGCACCACGCCGGCCGAGGCCAAGGCGCTGCTGAACAAGCACAAGCTCGAGCGCCTGCTGGTGGTGAACGAGGCCTTTGAGCTCAAGGGTCTCATCACGGTGAAGGACATCACCAAGCAACTCAATTTCCCCAATGCCGCGCGCGACGCCGCCGGCCGCCTGCGCGTGGGCGCGGCGGTGGGCGTGGGCGCTGGCACCGAAGAGCGCGTGGAAGCCCTGGTGAAGGCGGGCGTGGACGCCATCGTGGTGGACACGGCGCACGGCCACAGCAAGGGTGTGATCGACCGTGTGCGCTGGGTGAAGCAGAACTACCCGCAGGTGGACGTGATCGGCGGCAACATCGCCACCGGCGCGGCCGCCCTGGCCCTGGTGGAAGCCGGCGCCGATGGCGTGAAGGTGGGCATTGGCCCGGGTTCCATCTGCACCACCCGCATCGTGGCGGGCGTGGGTGTGCCCCAGATCATGGCCATCGACAGCGTGGCCACGGCCCTCAAGGGCACGGGTGTGCCGTTGATTGGCGACGGTGGCATTCGCTACAGCGGTGACATCGCCAAGGCCATTGCGGCAGGCGCCAGCACCGTGATGATGGGCGGCATGTTCGCCGGCACCGAAGAGGCGCCGGGCGAGATCGTGCTGTTCCAGGGCCGCAGCTACAAGAGCTACCGCGGCATGGGCTCGATTGGCGCCATGCAGCAGGGCAGCGCTGACCGCTACTTCCAGGAAAGCAGCACCGGCAACCCCAACGCCGACAAGCTGGTGCCCGAAGGCATTGAAGGCCGCGTGCCCTACAAGGGCTCGGTGGTGTCGATCATTTTCCAGATGGCGGGCGGTCTGCGCGCTGCCATGGGCTACTGCGGTTGCGCCACGGTGGAAGAGATGCGCGAGAAGGCCGAGTTCGTGGAGATCACCTCGGCCGGCATTCGCGAGAGCCACGTGCACGACGTGCAGATCACCAAGGAAGCGCCGAACTACCGCGCCGACTGATGCCGTGATCCAATCCCTCAAGAGAAACGCCCCTTCCGGGGCGTTTTTTTTGGGCGCTCGCGGGCTCAGAGCATCAGGCTGACGTGGGCGGCCACCACGCGCCAGCCCTCGGGCATGCGCACCCAGGTCTGGCTTTGGCGGCCGATGCGCTCGCTGCCGGCGCGCACGAACTCGATGTTGGCCACGGCGGTGTGGTCGCCAAAGGTGGTGACTTGCCGGGCCGTGACGGTGCGCGCCAGGTTGCCGGTGGGGCGGCCCTGGCGGAAGGCCTGGATGGCCTCGAAGCCGTACAGGTTTTCGCCTGCGCCGTAGCGCAAGGTGAGCGGCGAGTGCCAGAACAGGGTGTCCAGCACCTCGATGTCGTTGCCCACCAGGGCTTGCTCGTAGGCGTCGAACACGGCGTTCACCTCGGCCAGCACCTCGGGGCGGTTGATGTCGGTGGTTGGCATGGCTTGGTTCATTTGCCGCCCCAGTGCACGAAGCGGCGCTCGGCCACGATGAAAACCAGGTTCATCACATAGCCCAGCGCTCCGGCCGCGAAGATGGCCGCGTACATCTCGGGCATGTCGAACACCATCTGGGCGTTCATCACGCGCTGGCCCAGGCCATCGGTGGAGCCGATGAACATTTCGGCCACGATCACGATGACCAGCGCCAGCGACACGCCCGAGCGCATGCCCACGAAGACCTGGGGCATGGACTCCAGCAGCGTCACGTCGGTCAGCACGCGCCAGCGCGGCGCGCGCATCACGCGGGCGGCGAGCTGGCGCTGCTTGCGCGCACCCATCACGCCGTAGGCCACGTTGAACAGAATCACCAGGGCCGCGCCGAAGGCCGCCACGGCGATCTTGGTCTGCTCGCCGGCGCCAAAGATCACCAGGAACAGCGGGAACAGGGCCGAGGCCGGGGTGGAGCGGAAGAAGTCGATGGCGAACTCGATGGACTCGTACAGGCGCTGTGAGGCGCCCAGCACGATGCTCAGCGGCACCGCCACCACCAGGGCAATGGCGAAGGAGCTGAGCGTGCGCACGATGGTCTTGTAGAAGTCGGCGCCCAGGGTGCCTTCGTTCATGCCGTGCCAGAAGGCGCGGGCCGCCTCGCTGGGCGAAGGCAGCAGCACCGGGTCGACCGCGCCGATGGCGTGCAGGATGGCCCAGCCCGCGATGAGGATGAAGGCGCCCAGCAGGGGACGCAGGCGGCGAAGCCACAGCGTGGTGTTCATGCGCGAACCTCCCGTTGAAAGATTTCCAGGGCCCGGGTCTTGGTTTGCACGAAGGCTGGGGTGACGGTGGTGTCGGCGCTGCGCGGGCGCGGCGCGTCGAACACCAGGCGCTCGGCCACCTGGGTGGGGCGCTTGGTGAGCAGCAGCACCTCGTCGGCCAGCAGCACGGCCTCGTCGAGGTCGTGCGAGACGAGCAGGGTGGTGACCTCGCGCTCTTTCAGCACCTTTTGCAAGATGCCGCGCAGGAACATGACCATCTCGTAGTCGAGCGCGGAAAAGGGCTCGTCCAGGAACAGCACCTCGGGCTCGACCACCAGCGCCCGCATGATGGACACGAGTTGTTGCTGGCCGCCCGACATCTGGTAGGGGTAGCGGTTCAGGTCGAAGGGCACGTCGAAGGCGCTGACGATGCGCTCCAGCCGCTCTTGCCGCTCGGCTTTGGTGAGGTCGAGAAACTGCAGCGGGTAGCGGATGTTGTCGACGGCCTTCATCCAAGGGAACACGGCCTCGCGGTAGTTCTGGAAGACGTAGCCGATGCGGGTTTCACGTGCCTCTTTGCCCTCGAACAGAATCTGCCCGCTGTCGTAGGGCAGGATGCCCGAGATCATGTTGATGAGCGTGCTCTTGCCGCAGCCGTTGGGGCCGAAGACCGAGGTGATCTTGCCCTTGGGGATGTCGAGGTCGAAGTGGTCGTAGACGGTGACGCCATCAAAGCGCTTGACCAGGCCGCGCACGGTGATGTGGGTGCCGGGCGGGTACCAGCGGTGGGGGGCAACGCCTGGGGTGGCAGCCGCCTGCGCAGCGGCGGGCGCCGCCGGTGGCTGGCTGTGGGCAAAGACTCGCATGTCGGGCTCCTTCATCGTGCCTGCCGTCAGAACGCGCGCACCAGGGCGCGGCCGTCGAGCTTTTCTTTCACCACGCCCAGTTCCACGCCCAGGTCCAGGAATTTCTGGAAGTCGGTCACGTCGGCGGCGCTGAGGTCTTTGGCCATCACGATGCGCGGCAGCGGCACCACGGCGGCCAGTTCTGGCGGCACTTTCATGCCGGCGATCAGGTAGCCGCGCGTGCTGCTGTCGCGTTGGGCCTCTTTCACGCCGCGCGCCCAGGCCTCGGCGAAGCGCTTGGCCACGTCGGGGCGCTCGGTCGAGAACTTGTCGGCCAGCACCGCGCCAGCGGCGAACGCGCTGGCTTTCTTGTTGCCCAGCAGGTGGGTGGCGATCACGCCGGCCTCCACGCGCTTGCCAATTTTTTGGCCCACCAGGATGGTGGCGGCGGGCTCAAGGGTGTAGCCGCCGTCGAAGGTGCCGGCCTGCAGCACGCTGGCGTGCATGTTCACGGGCTGTTCCTGGATGGTGAAGTCGGTGCCTTCGGTCAGCCCCACCTTCTTGAGCACGGCGCGGGCGGCGCCGATGTTGGCCGGGCCGGGGGCCGAGAACAGCTTGATGCCGCCCTTGAAGTCTTTGAGCGACTGCGCCTTGTGGCCGGCCTTCACCACGAACTGCTCGATCATGTGCTCGGCGTTCTGGCCGTTGAGCGAGAGGTACTTCAGCGTCTTGGGGCGGCGCGCTTCCATGTTGGCGCCTTCCAGCGTCACCAGGTTCACCGCGCCGTCGATGTTGCCGGCCACGATGGCCTGCACCGTGAGCGGGTGGCTGGTCATGGGCACTTCCTCCACCTCCAGGCCCAGTTCTTTGAAGTAACCCCGGTTCTGGGCAATGTAGAAGGGCAGCGCGGCGCTGGAGGGGAACACGCCGATGCGCACCTTGTCGGCGGCATGGGCGGCGGGCAGCAGCGCGGTGGACAGGGCCAGGGCGGCAAGGCCTTTGGTGGCGAGGGCGAGGAAGTCAGCGCGTTGCATGGTGGGTTTCTCCGTGAAGTGACAAAAGGGTCTGCCGGGGGTAAGCCGACGCGGTGAAGAACGACTGGCCGGCGCGGTAAACGCGGCCGTCGCGCCTGTCGGGCGGGGCGCCGGCTTCGGCGCTGCCCTCGAAGGTGAGTTCCAGTTGCACGCCGCTGGGGTCGTACACAAAGAGCTGCCACAGGCTGGTGCCGGGCACCAGGAACTCGCGCCAATCCAGGCCGGCGGCCTGGAAGCGGGCGCGGTAGGCGTGGTAGCCCGCGCAGGCCAGCGAGACGTGGTCGATGGCCGCCGTGCCGCTGGCCACGCGGTCGGCACCGCCGAGGGCCGGGCCACCGGCGTAGATGTGCACGATGGCTTGCCCGCCAGGCTGGGGGCAGGCCAGCCAGGCGCCGGGGTAGCCGAAGTCGGGCCGGGCCACCTCGCGCAGGCCGATCACGCCGCACCAGAAGGCGCGGGTGAGGGCCAGGTCATCGGTCTTGATGGCCAGGTGGAACAGGCCCAGGGTCAGCGCGCCGTCGTGCGCGGGGCCGGCAGGGGCGACAGGGGTGTTCATCACGCGCCTTGCCCCATGGCGATGTCGCGGAACAGTCGCGACAGGTCGTCCAGAAAGGGCGGCTCGGTTTTCCAGCGCGCCCCGGCCACCGGGTCGGCGCCTTGAAGCATGGTGTCGGTGGCGCGCACCGAGAGTTCCATGGCGAAGCGGATGCGCTCATGCCGCGCGGCGTCGATGGCGTCCATCCAATGGCGCACGTTCAGGTTGCCTGCGGCCACGGCCTGCTCGATCAGGCGAGCGGCGCAACTGGCGTCTTCCATGGCCTGCGTGGCGCCCTGGCCCAGCGTGGGCGCCATGCCGTGCGCGCTGTCGCCCAGGTAGAGCACTTGGCGCACCGGCTCGGCAAAGAGCACGTCGGACTCTTGCATGCGGGCCCAGTGCGCGTCGGCCACCTGTTCGCACATGGCGTCAACCAGCCATTGCACGGCGGGCGAGGCGGGTCGGCCTTCGGGCAGGAAGGCGTGGCGCATGGCCTCGGGGGTTTTCCAAGCGGCGGGAATGGGCGCGCCCGCGGCCACCGGGAAGGTGCCGGCGATGTAGATGTGGTTCGGCGGCACGCGGAAGGCCAGCAGGCGGTGGTGGCGGTTGAACCACTGCTCGTAGTCGTCCACCAGGCCGCCGCTGCGGTCTTCCACCAGCACGCGCAGGATGGCCACGCCCACGTGGCGCGGGGTGGGCAGGCCCGAGAAGGCGGCGCGGGTGGTGGAGTAGCGGCCGTCGGTGCCGATCAGCAGGTCAATGCCGTCCAGTTCGTGGGCCACGCCGTTTTGCGTCCAGGCCACGCGGGTGCGGGTGTCGTCGCGCTGGCTGGGGCCGATGTGGGTGATCTCGCAGCCATAGTGAATGGCCGGGCCGGCGCCTTCGCGCAGGATGCGGTACAGCTCTGACCAGCGAATGCGGATGCCGGCGTTGTCGGCCACGCGCGCCAGGGGCAGGTCAAACAGCAGCGAGCCGTCGGCCAGCGAGACGCGCCAGTTGGCCCAGGGCAGGCTCTGGGCCACCACCGCGTCGGCCAGGGCCGGGTCGCAGGCGCGCAGGGCCTTGATGGCGTTGGGGCCCACGTTCAGGCCGGTGCCGGCCTCGCTGTGGTCGTCGGGGGCCACGCGCTCCAGGCAGGTGACCTTCAGGCCAGGCAGGGCAGACAGGCGACGGGCCAGGATGGCACCGGCGACACCGGCGCCCAGGATGGCGATGTGGCGGATGGGTTCAGACATGCGGCGGTTCTCCAGAAAAATCGGTCAGGGCCACAAAGGCCAGGCAGGGCAGGGGCCGCAGGTGCTTTCCCATTGCAAGCCCAATGCCAGCAGCAAGGCCTCGGCCCCGGGGCGACCCACCAGTTGCATGCCCACGGGCAGGCCATGGGTGCGGCCGGCCGGCAGGGCCAGGGCGGGCAGGCCGGTGGCGTTGGCGAAGGCGGTGAACACGGCGTGGCCGCGGCCGTCCACCGGCTGGCCGTCAATCTCGGCAGGGTGGGTGTCGGCCGCTGGCCAGGGCAGGGCGGCCGAGGTGGGGGTGAGCAGCAGGTCGTGCGTGGCCCACAGGCCTTGTGTGGCGACCTTGAGCTGGCGCACCTGGGCCTGGGCCGTGGCCAGGTCGGTGGCGCGCAGGGCCTGGCCACGCGCCAGCAGGGCGGCCATGGCCGGGCCCATCTGGGCCGAGGCGTCGGGGCGGTCGCTCAGGGCGTGGGCCAGCCCGGTGGCGCTGATGACGGGCCAAGCCGACTGGTTGAACGCGTCCACCTCGGGCGGCGCATCGGCCTCCACCACGGTGTGGCCCAGTTCGCGCAGTTGCTGGGCGGCGGCGTCGCAGACCGCCAGCACCCGCGGGTCGACCGGCCGGCCGGCGATATGGCGCCAGTACGCAATGCGTTGGGGCGCTGCCAGGGCGTGGCGCGGGCCGCGCCAGGCGCCGGGGCGCTCGCCCGCCATGGTTTCCAGGGCGTGCACCAGGTCCAGCACGCGGCGCCCCATGGGGCCCACCACTTCCATCTCGGGCAAGGTGTCGGGCAAGCCATCGCGCCGGGGCACCGTGCCCCAGCCGGGCTTGAGGCCATAGAGCCCGGTGAAGCCGGCGGGGCGGCGAATCGAGCCGCCGCCGTCGGTGCCAATGGCCAGCGCGCCCACGCCCGCCGCCAGCGCGGCCACCGCCCCACCGCTGGAGCCGCCGGGCGTGAGCGACGGGTTCCAGGGGTTGCGGGTGAGGCCGGTGAGCGGGCTGTCGGTGTGGCCCAATAGGGTGAATTCGGGCACGGTGGTCTTGCCCATGACCACCGCGCCGGCCTCGCGCAACCGCGCCACCGGGCTTTCGTCGCGCAGGGGCCAGTGGTCGGCGTACACGCGGCTGCCCCAGCGGCAGGGCATGCCGGCCACGGGGATGTTGTCTTTCACGGTGATGGGCACGCCGTCCAGGGCGGACAGCGGCTGGCCCCGGCGCCAGCGCTCGGCGCTGGCCTTCGCCGCGGCGCGGGCACCGGCCTCGTCCACCCAGGCCATGGCGTTCACGATGGGCTGCACCGTTTCAAGGCGATCCAGGTGCGCCTGCAGTGCACGCACCGGGTTGGTGCGGCCTTCCTGGTAGGCCTGGTGCAGGTCGTGCGCGCCCAACTGCCACACCGGCCAATCGTGCAGGGTGGCGGTGCTCATGCGGTCTCCGCGATCACGGCGATCAGGCCGCCGCCGTCGGGGCCTTGGTGCTCGGCGCCACCCGACACAAACACGCGGCCGTCGCCCAGCGCGCCGGCCACCAGCCCGCCCACGGCGCCGCGCACGTGTCGCTGGGCGTTGATGTCGGTGTCGTCCAGCATGGTGTGGCGCGCACCGCGCACACGGCCTCGCCGGTCGGGCTCGCACTTCACCAGCGCGGCGGCCACGCGGCGGCTGTCGGCGGGGCTGAGTTGCGGGTTGGCCGGCAGCCCGAGCTGGGCCAGGGCGCGGGTGACGGCGGGCAGGTCGAGCGCATCGGCCATGGGCTCGCAGGCCATGCGCAGCGGCCCGCGCCAGTGGCGGCTGTGGCCCAGCAGCACCACCTCGTTGGCCTGCACCTCCACGCCGCTGGACACGCTGGCGCGGCCACACCAGAGGTCAAAGCGCGAGAGCAGGGCGGCCTCCAGCGCCGGGTTGTCGTCGATCTCACCCAGCGCCAGGGCCACGCCAAAGGCACCGGCCGCGCGCGACAGGGCCATGGAGCGGTTGGGGTCGGCGCTGGCCACGCTCTGGCCGGCGGCCAGCGCGGCGGCGGCGCGGGCGGCGGTGACGCAAGGGCCCTTGACCTGCACGAAGCGCACGTCCGCCGGGTCGTCAATGAGGGCATCGGCCATGGCCGCGCGCACGGCTTGGGCCACGGCCCGCACCTGGGCCCAGCGGCCCACCACCGTGGCCACCATGGGCGGGCTGAAGGCGCGCCCCATGGCCAGGGCCGGGCCGGCAGGGGCGCCGGGCGCGGCGTCGGTGCGGGCGAACACGGTGTAGTGGGGCGAGAGCACGCCCTCGGTGCCGCCGGAGAGGATGCAAGGCAGTTCGTGCTGCAGCAGCACCGGGTCGCGCCCCAGGCGCTGGCCCAGCAGGTGCATGAGCGACTGGGTGAAGTAACCGCGGGTGAAGTCGTTCACGCCGCCATTGCCTTCGGTCTTGCCGATCACGGCCTGCACCTGGTCGGCGCGCAGGGTGCCATCGTCCAGCAGGGCGGCCAGTTCGCTGAGGTCTCCCGGGTGGGCCATGCCCAGGCGAAAGACCAGAAGTTGGGGGGCGTTGTCGCGGTTCATGTGGCCCAGTATCTGGACGCACAGCGCTGCTTAGAAGCTCAATGTTTCGCTCGGGGTGAGCGAAAAATGTGTGCGCTCAGGGCGTCAGCTCGGCCAGGCGCGACACCAGCAGTTCAATGAAGCTCATGGTGGCAATGGGCAGGCGCCGCCCTTCGCGCACCGCCAGCACCAGTTCGCTGCGGCCCAGGGCCGGGTCGCTCAGGGGAATGGACACGAGTTCGCCGCGCCGCGCCTCCTGCAAGGTGCCGATCTGGAACTGAAAGCTGATGGCCCCGGTCTGGCGCGTGAACTCCTTGAGCAGTTGCACCGTGCTGGCCTCGATCAGCGGGCGCAGCGCCATGCGCGAGCGCGCCATCACCGCGTCGAGCAGGCGCCGGCTGCCAAACGACTGGTCGCCCAGGGCCACCGGGTACTTCTGGCAATCGGCCAGGCGCAGGCGCGTGCGCCCGGCCAGGGGGTGGTCGGGGCGCACCATGGCGCACAAGGGCTGGGGCAGGCGGGTGATGACGCGCAGGTCGTCACTGGGCGTCGGGTCGTGCACCAGCACCAGTTCGATTTCGTCTTGTGCCAGCAGGCCCAGCAACTGGTTGGTCACGCCTGACACCACCTGGAACTGCACGCCTGGGTGCTGCGCCTGGTACTGCACCACCGCGCTGGGCGCCAGATCGGTGGCCACCGATTCGGCGCAGCCCAGGCGCACGGTGCCGCGCACCAGCCCGCGCAATTGCTCGATCTGCGATTGCGCCGAGCGCAGGTCGGCCAAGGACCGGCGCACCGTGTGCACCAGCACCTCGCCCGCGGCGGTGAGGCGCACGCCGCGCGGCAGGCGCTCGAACAGCGGCGTGCCAGCCTGTTCCTCCAGCTCCAGAATCATGCGGTTCAGGGCGGTGGAAGCCACGTGCAGCTTCTCGGCCGCCTGGCGGATGGAGCCGGCGCGGGCCACGGCGTCGATGTATTGGTAGGCGCGGGGAGGGTGCAGCATGGGCAGGGGCAATCGCAAGACAGACCACCCGCTCAAGCACGGGCCGTGCCGCCGGTCGGCGGTTCGCCCTCAAGGCAAAAGTTGGTCCATAAATCTCTGGTCCATATTCACTTGCTCTGGCACAATGTCGGGTTTTCCCGCCACCGCCCCATGCTCTCTGTTCCTATCCACCAGGCCAAAGGCCAGCTGTCCGAGCTGATTCGCGCGGCCGAGCAGGGCGAGCAGGTGGTGCTGACCCGCCACGGCAAGCCGGTGGTGCGGCTGGTGGCCGAGGTGCAAGACCTGGCCGCCACCGAGCGCGACCGGGTGGCCCAGCAGGCGCTGGACGACTTGCACGCCTTTCGCGCGGCCTGGCCTGCGCCGAAAGGGCAGGCATGAAGCCCCTGGTGATCGACGCCAGCGTGGCCGCCGCCTGGCTCATTCCCGAACAGCAGCACCCGGTGGCCGACCGCCACTACGCCCAGGCCCGCGCCGACAGCGGCCTGTACCACGCGCCCAATTTGTGGCCTTGGCAGGTGGGCAACGAGTTGCTGCTGGCCTGCCGCCGCCACCGCTTGCCCCGCGCCCATTACGAACGCGGGCTGGAACTGGTGGCGCAAGCCCAGGTGGACATCGACGCCGCGCCCAGCCTGCACCGGCGCAGCCAGGTGCTGCGCCTGGCCGATGCCCACCAGCTCAGTTACTTCGACGCCGCCTACCTGGAACTGGTGGTGCGGCTCAACGGCACCCTGGTGTCACGAGACAACGCCCTGCTGCAGGCCGCGCGCGCCTGCGGCATCACTTGCGACCCTTTCTGAAACCCCTTGAGGCCCCCATGCAACACGACAAGATCCTCATCCTCGACTTCGGCTCCCAAGTCACCCAGCTCATCGCCCGCCGCGTGCGCGAGGCCCATGTGTACTGCGAGGTGCACCCCTGCGACATGACGGACGAGCAAGTGCGCGCCTTCGCCGCCGATGGCCGCCTCAAGGGCGTCATCCTCTCGGGCAGCCACGCCAGCGTCTACGAGGTGGACGACAAGGCGCCTGCCGTGGTGTTCGAGATGGGCATTCCCGTGCTGGGCATCTGCTACGGCATGCAGACCATGGCCCAGCAACTGGGCGGCAAGGTGGAAGCCGGCCACACGCGCGAATTCGGCTACGCCGAGGTGCGCGCCCATGGCCACACCGCGCTGCTCAAAGACATTGCCGACTTCACCACGCCCGAGGGCCACGGCATGCTCAAGGTGTGGATGAGCCACGGCGACAAGGTCACCGACATGCCGCCGGGCTTCAAGCTCATGGCCAGCACGCCGAGCTGCCCCATCGCCGGCATGGCCGACGAGGCCCGCCGCTTCTATGCCGTGCAGTTCCACCCCGAGGTGACGCACACCGTGCAGGGCCGCGCCATGCTGGAGCGCTTTGTGCTGGACATCTGCGGCGCCAACGCCGACTGGATCATGCGCGACCACATCGAAGAGGCGGTGCAAAAGATTCGCCAACAAGTGGGCGACGAAGAGGTGATCCTGGGCCTCTCGGGCGGCGTGGACTCGTCCGTGGCCGCCGCGCTGATCCACCGCGCCATTGGCGACCAGCTCACCTGCGTGTTCGTTGACCACGGCCTGCTGCGCCTGAACGAAGGCGACATGGTCATGGACATGTTCGCCGGCAAGCTGCACGCCAAGGTGATTCGCGTGGACGCCAGCGAGCTGTTCCTGGGCCAACTGGCCGGCGTGACCGACCCCGAGAAGAAGCGCAAGATCATCGGCGGCCTGTTCGTGGACGTGTTCAAGGCCGAGGCCGCCAAGCTCAAGGGCGACGGCGCCAAGGGCGCCAAGTGGCTGGCCCAGGGCACCATCTATCCCGACGTGATCGAGTCCGGCGGCGCCAAGAGCAAAAAGGCCGTCACCATCAAGAGCCACCACAACGTGGGCGGTCTGCCCGAGCAGCTCGGCCTGAAGCTGCTGGAGCCCCTGCGCGACCTGTTCAAGGACGAAGTGCGCGAACTCGGCGTGGCCCTGGGCCTGCCGCACGACATGGTCTATCGCCACCCCTTCCCCGGCCCCGGCCTGGGGGTGCGCATCCTGGGCGAGGTGAAAAAGGAATACGCCGACCTGCTGCGCCGCGCCGACGCCATCTTCATCGAAGAGCTGCGCTCCACCATCGACCACAACAGCGGCAAGAGCTGGTACGACCTCACCAGCCAGGCCTTCACCGTGTTCCTGCCGGTCAAAAGCGTGGGCGTGATGGGCGACGGCCGCACCTACGAATACGTGGTCGCGCTGCGCGCCGTGCAAACCAGCGACTTCATGACCGCCGACTGGGCCGAGCTGCCCTACAGCCTGCTCAAGAAAGTGTCGGGCCGCATCATCAACGAGGTGCGCGGCATCAACCGCGTCACCTACGACGTGAGCAGCAAGCCGCCAGCGACGATCGAGTGGGAGTGATACCCCCCTTCGCCCAGCAAAAAGGCCACCTTGCGGTGGCCTTTTTCGTGGCGGGTGGAGCCTCAGCCTTTGGCGGGCAGCCAGGGCCGGATCCAGCCCAGGCCATCGCTGGTGCCGCGCGGCACGGCGCCGCGACGGGGGCGGTATTCGCAGCCGATCCAGCCGTCGAAGCCGAGTTCGTCGAGCAAGGCGAACAGGTAGGGGTGGTGGATTTCGCCCACGTCGGGCTCGTGGCGCTCGGGCACGCCGGCAATCTGGATGTGCCCGACGCGGCCAGTGGGCAGGTACTGGCGGATCTTCATGGCCAGGTCGCCTTCCATGATCTGCGCGTGGTACAGGTCCATCTGCACCTTCACGTTGTCGGCGCCGATCTCGGCGATGAGATCGTGCGCCTGGGCTTGCCAGCTCAGGAAGAAGCCGGGCATGTCGCGCTGGTTGATGGGCTCGATCAGCAGGTTCACGCCCGCGGCGGCGGCGCGCGGCGCGGCGGCCTTGAGGTTGGCCACGTAGGTGGCGCGGGCCAGATCGGGGCTCATGCCCTCGGGCACTTTGCCGGCCATCACGTGCACGCACGGGCAGTTCAGGGCCTGGGCGTAGAGCAGGGCCTGGGTGATGCCGTCGGCGAACTCGGCCTCGCGGCCAGGGACGCAGGCCAGGCCGCGCTCGCCGCTGTCCCAGTCGCCGGGCGGGGCGTTGAACAGCACCTGTTGCAGGCCATTGGCCTGCAGGCGCGCGGCCAGTTCCTCGGGCGCGAAGGCGTAAGGGAAGAGGTACTCGACGGCGGTGAAGCCATCGGCCGCAGCGGCGGCGAATCGGTCAAGAAAGTCCAGCTCGTTGTAGAGCATGGAGAGGTTGGCGGCGAAGCGTGGCATGGTGCGGGCGGTGAAAAAAGGGGCGGGTGGCTTACCAATGGGCGCCGAAGGCCTGGCGCAGTTCGTCGATCTGGGGCTCGGTGAGCGGCGGCACCCCATCGGGGCCCAGGGCTTGCACCAGGCGCGCGGTTTCTTCCAGTTCTTCGAGCACGGCCATGGCCGAGGCGGGGGTGTCGTGCCACACATTGGGCCCCAGCCGGGCCAGCATCACGGCGCGCAGTTGGCGGCCTTGCGCCGCGTGGGTGGCAATGGCCTGGGCCACGCGCTCGGCCGCGGCCGGGTCGCCGGGGCGATGGTAGGCGATGTGGGGCACGCGGCCCACCTTCATGACGAAGTAGGGCGTGATGGGGGGCAGCAGCTCGGCCTGCGGGTCGAGCGCGCCACCGGCAAGGGCGTCGGCCGCAAAGGCCTTGAGCGAGCAGGCCACCAGGGCGGTGCTGTGGGTGTGGATCACGCAAGCCGCCGGGCGGCCGGCGGCCTCGGTGGCCTCGTAAATGCGGCGGTGCAGGGCGATGGTTTTGCTGGCGCGCTCGCCCGAGAGCTGCTGGCCTTGCGCGTCCAGCCGGGCCAGCGCCTCGGGGCGAAGGGTGCCCAGGCAGGCGTCGGTGGGGGTGATGAGAAAGCCGTCGGCCAGCCGCACGCTGATGTTGCCGGCCGTGGCGTGCACGTAGCCGCGCTCAAACAGGCTGCGGCCCACGCGGCAAATCTCGTCGCGGGCCTGGGCTTCGCTCAGGGCATGGGGCAGGGCGGTTCTCATGGGGCCAGGGTCTGGAAGGCCTTGGTGAAGAAGTCGGTGGTGCCGAAGTTGCCCGATTTCAGGGTGATGTGCACGCCACCCTCGGCCTTGAGGGCCGGGTCCACCGGGGCATGGCACCAGGGCACGCCGGGGTCGATCTGGCCGCCGATGCGCATGCGCTCGATGCCCAGGGCCTGCACGCAGGCGCCCGAGGTTTCACCACCGGCCACCACCAGTTGCTGCACGCCGCGCGCCACCAGGCCACGGGCGATGCCGGCGATGGTGCGCTCCACCATGGCGCCGGCTTCTTCCACGCCCAAACGGCCCTGAATGGCCTTCACGTCGCGCGGCTCGGCGGTGGAATAGACCAGCACCGGCCCACTGGCCAGGTGCGGCTCGGCCCAGGCCAGGGCCTCGGCGCACACGTCCATGCCGGCGGCGATGCGCAGCGGGTCAATGGCCAGCGCCGGGCGGCCGGATTGAATGAAGTGCAGCACCTGCGCGTTGGTGGCCGCTGAGCAACTGCCCGACACGATGGCCTTCAGGCCGCGCACTGGCGGCAGTTCGGTGGCTTGCGACGAAGGCTCGATGCCGAAGTTGGCCGGCAGGCCAATGGCCAAGCCCGAGCCCGCCACCACCAGGGGCAAGTCGGCAATGGCCGGGCCCAGGCGCAGCAGGTCGTCGTTGGAGATGGCGTCCACGATGGCCACGCCCACGCCATCGGCCTGCAGGGCGGCCATGCGCTGGCGAATGGCATCGGGCCCCTGGGCCACCACGTTGTGGTCGATCAGGCCCACGCGCTGGCGCGTTTGCGCCTGCATCACCCGCACCAGGTTGGGGTCGGTCATGGGCGTGAGCGGGTGGTTTTGCATGCCGCTTTCGTTCAACAGCACATCGCCCGCGAACAGGTAGCCCTTGAACACGGTGCGCTTGTTGTCGGGGAAGGCGGGCGTGGCCACGGTGAAGGGCAGGCCAAGGGCTTGCATGAGCGCGTCGGTGACGGGGCCGATGTTGCCCTGCGGCGTGCTGTCAAAGGTGGAGCACACCTTGAAGTACACCTGCTGCACGCCCTGCGCCTGTAACCAGCGCAGCGCCTGCAGCGATTGGGCCACGGCGTCTGCCGGCGCGATGGTGCGCGACTTCAGCGCCACCACCACCGCGTCCACCGGCTCGTGCATGGGCTCGCTGGGCACGCCGATGGTCTGCACCACGCGCATGCCGGCGCGCACCAGGTTGTTGGCCAGGTCGGTGGCGCCGGTGAAGTCATCGGCAATGCAACCCAGCTTCACGCGCGGCTGGTTCGTGCCTGTTGTCATGCCTGTTTCTCCGGCAGGCTGATACCCGGGAAGATCTTGATGACGGCGCTGTCGTCCTCGCGGGCGAAGCCGGCGGTGGAGGCCTGCATGAACATCTGGTGCGCGGTGGCGGCCAGGGGCAGGGGGAATTTGCTGGCGCGCGCGGTGTCCAGCACCAGGCCCAGGTCTTTCACAAAAATGTCCACGGCAGACAGCGGTGTGTAGTCGCCCGCGATGACGTGGGCCATGCGGTTCTCGAACATCCAGCTATTGCCCGCGCTGTGGGTGATGACCTCGTACAGCGCATCCGGCGCCACGCCCTCGCGAATGCCCAGGGCCATGGCCTCGGCGGCCACGGCGATGTGCACGCCCGCCAGCAGCTGGTTGATGATCTTCACCTTGCTGCCCGCACCGGCCTTGTCGCCCAGGCGGTAAACCTTGCCGGCCATGGCGTCGAGCACCGGGTTGGCCACGGCGTAGGCCTCGGGGGTGGCCGAGGTCATCATGGTCATCTGGCCGCTGGCGGCCTTGGCCGCGCCGCCGGAGATGGGGGCGTCCACATAGTGCAGGCCCAGGGCTTGCAGGCGGGCTTCCAGCGCGATGGACCAGTTCGGGTCCACCGTGGAGCACATGATGAAGGCGCTGCCCGGCTTGAGCGCGGCGGCGGCGCCACCATCACCGAACAGCACCTGTTCGGTCTGCGCCGCGTTCACCACCACCGACACCAGCACCGGCACCTGCGCGGCCACCTCGGCCGGCGTGCGCCAGGCGGTGCCGCCATCGGCCGCGAAGGCTTGGGCGGCCTCAAAGCGCACGTCGCACACGTGCACATGAAAGCCGTTGTGGCGCAGGGTTTTGGCGATGCCGGCGCCCATGGCGCCCAGGCCGATCACGCCGACGGTGGGGGTGGTCATGTGGAGAGTCCTTTCAGCGAAATGCGGGCGCTCAGACGAGGGCCCAGATCAGGGCGGTGAGCAGGAAGCCGGCCACGCCCAGCACGGTGGTGAGCACCGTCCAGCTGCGCAGGCCATCGGCCACGCTCAGGCCCAGGTAGCGGGTGACGATCCAGAAGCCCGAGTCGTTCACGTGCGACAGGCCCAGGCCACCAAAGCCAATGGCCACGGCCAGCAGCGCCACCTGCACGGTGCTGTAGCCGCCGCTGGACACGGCCTCGGCCAGCAGACCACAGGTGGTGAGAATGGCCACGGTGGCCGAGCCTTGCGCAGCCCGCAGGGCCAGCGAGATCACGAAGCCCGCCAAGATCAGCGGCAGGCCCGCGCCCGAGATGGTGGTGGACAGGGCCGCGCCAATGCCGGTGGCGGTGAGCACCTTGGCGAACACGCCGCCCGCGCCGGTCACCAGGATCACGGTGGCCGCCGGCGGCAGGGCCGACTCCATCACCTCGTTGGTCTTGGCGTTGCTCCAGCCCTGGCGCTTGGCGATCAGGAAGAAGGCCAGGCCGATGGCCACCATCAGCGCAAAGACGGGAGCGCCAATGAAGCCCAGCACCGCGCGCACGGGGTCGCCCTTGGGCAGCAGGGTGGCGCCGGTGGTGCCGATCATGATGAGCAGCAGCGGCACGACGATCAGCGTCAGCACCACGCCCACGCCAGGGGCCTGCAGGCGCGCTTTTTCGTTGCTGCCGGCATCAAAGGCGGCGAATTGCTCGGCCGTGGCCGGCAGCATCTCGATGCGGCGGCGGTTCAGCCAGGCGCTCACGTACTGCGAGAGCACGGCCAAGGGCAGGCAGACCGCCAGGCCAATCAGCGTGATCCAGCCCACGTCGGCGCCCAGCACGGCCGCGCCGCCCACGATGCCCGGGTGCGGCGGCACCACCACGTGGGTGGCCAGCATGATGCCGGCCACCGGCAGGCCGAATTTCACCGGGTCCACCTTGGCGGCCTTGCAGAAGCCGTAAATGATGGGCACCAGGATGATGAAGCCCACGTCAAAGAACACGGGAATCGACAACACCAGCGCCGCGGCGGTGAGCGCCGCTGGCACGCGCTTGGGGCCCAGCAGGCCGGTGAAGCGGTGGGCCAGGCTGCCAGCGCCGCCCGAGACTTCAATCACCCGGCCCAGCATGGCGCCCAGGGCCACCAGAATGGCCACCGAACCCAGCGTGCCGCCCATGCCCTGAATGAGCGTGGGCACGATGTCGCCCACGGGCAGGCCCGCGGCAAAGGCCACCAAGATGCTCACCAGCATCATGGCCACGAAGGCATGCACCTGAAAACGGATGATCAGCAGCAACAGCAGGGCGATGCTCGCCAGTGCAATGCCGAGAAGGGCGGGGGTGGTCATTTGTTGGGGTCTCCGTGGACGAAAGGCGGACCGATCGCTCACGCACCGGCCCGCCTTCCAAGCTAATTGATAGGGTAATCATACAACTTTCACCAAGCGCAATGTCCAGGGAAAGCCCTGAACCCTGTCACGCAGGTGGCAAAACGGGAGCGCTCAGGCGGGGCTCGGCGGCGATCAAGTCGCGGGCATAGCGCCCACCGTCTTGCTGCCAGAAAGCGGGGTCGGCCTGGTCGATGCGGCGCGCCGCGTTCTTCATGTGCTGGGCCGCGGCGGCGCGGGCGCCAGTCGGGTCACCGGCCTCAATGGCGGCTACCAGCGCCTGGTGCTCGCGCAGCACATCGGCCGCGAAGTGGGCGTTGCGTGCCTCGTTGGCGCGCGTCACGCGGGTGGCGCCGCGCAGGAACTGCGAGAGGTAATCCAGCGTGTGGATCAGAAACGGGTTGCCCGCCGCCTGGGCAATGGTGCGGTGAAAAGCCACGTCTTCCTCCACCCCGTCACGGCCCGCCTGCACGGCGGCGTCAATGGCCTGCAGCGCTTCGCGAATGGCGCGCACATCCGCCTGGCTGCGCCGGGTGGCGGCCAGCTCGGCCACCTCGGCTTCCAGGGCGCGGCGCACCTCCACAATTTGCAGCACCGCCTCTTTGGAGGCGCTGGTCAGCGGGTCGAACTGCAGTGGCTCGAAATCGGGCCGCGCCACGTACATGCCGCTGCCTTGGCGCGCGTCCACCAGGCCCATCGATTTCAAGCGCGACACCGCCTCGCGCACCACGGTGCGGCTCACCCCGAACTGCTGCGCCAGCGCTTGCTCGGTGGGCAGCTTTTCGCCCTGGGTGAGCCGACCGGCACGGATTTCGGCCTCCAGGGAGGCGGCCACTTGGTCGGCCAGGCGGGCGCCGGGCTTGATCGCAGGAAAAGTGAAGGACATCGCAAACGGGAAAAAGGGTAGGGCCGGCTAGGCCAACAGCCAAGGGCTGCAACTGTACCGCCAGCCCGCACAGGCAGCGAATGCCCGCACTACACTGGCGGCTCCCGACATGCCCAGCCCCGTACGGCACCGCACCATGTACCTGCCGCCCCAGTTCGCCTGCCGCGACCTCAGCGTCGCCCGAGACATCGCTCGCTCACACCCCCTGGCCCAACTGGTCTCGGTGGACGACGAAGGCCTGCCCTTCGTCACCCCCCTGCCGCTGCACTGGGTAGAAGAAGGCCCCCACGGCGTGCTGCTGGGCCACGTGGCCAAGCCCAACCCCCATGCCCGCTTTCTGCGTGACCGGCCGCGCGCCCGGGTGGTGTTCCAAGGCCCCCAGGCCTACATGTCGCCCCGCGTGTACGCCGATCTGCAGCGCGTGCCCACATGGAGCTACCTGGCCCTGCACCTCACGGTGGAGGCGCGCTTCATTGACGCGTTCGACGACAAAGACCGCCTGCTCAAGCACCTCATTCACGACCACGACCCGGCCTACGACCCGCAGTGGCGCAGCCTGCCAGAGGACTACCAGCACAAGATGGTGAACGGCATTCACGCGTTTGAATTGCACATCACCGATTGGCAGTGCAAGGTCAAGCTCAACCAGCACCGCCCGGAATCCCATGCCGCGATGCTGGCCACTTACGAAGCCGGCAACGAGAACGAGCGCGCGCTGGCCGCCTGGATGCGCCGCCTGGGGCTTGGGGAGTCGAATTGATGCGCCGTTGGAGTCGCCGCGCCTGGCTCGCCGCCGCCCTGGCGGGCATGGCTTCGCCAGCGATGGCGCAGATGGCGCCCTGGGCCAGCCCGGCGCATGAGCGCTGGAAGGCCGAACTGGCCGCCATTGCCGCCAACGACCAGCGCCGCCTGCCGCCGGCGGGCAGCATCCTCTTCGTCGGCAGTTCCACCATTCGCATGTGGCAGGGCCTGGAGCAGGCCTTTCCCGAACAAGGGCCGGTGATCCGGCGCGGGGTGGGCGGGTCTCGCCTGCAGGAATGGGTGGAGTTCGTGCCCGACCTCGTGCTGCCCTACCGACCCCGGCAGATCGTGCTGTACGCAGGCGAGAACGACCTGGTGGAAGGCTTCGGCCCCATGGACTTGCTGGGCGCTTTTATTGCCTTCGTGCGGCGGGTGCGCATTCACCTGCCCGAAGTGCCCATTGCCTACGTGTCGATCAAGCCCAGCCCGTCGCGCATGGCGCAGTTGGAGGCCATGCGCGAGGCCAACCTGTTGATCCAGACCTTTGTGCTGAACGAGCCAAATTTGGATTACATCGAGCTGCACGCCGCCATGCTCGACAACGACGGCCAGCCGCGCCCCGAGCTGTACCAACGCGACAAGCTGCACCTCACCCGCGAAGGCTACGGGCTGTGGCGGCAGGTGATCTCAGCGCACCTTCGGCGCTGAGGGCCGCTGCCAGGGCAGGCGTCGCTCGTCACGCGCTTGAGAGACGAGGGCGGTGGCGAACAGTCCGGCGAACGCGCCGAGCAAAATCACCAGGTCCGTGGTCCATGGCCGCAGCACCTCGGTCGAGCCGAAATAGGCCAGGGTGAGCATGGCGATGATCAGGTGCAGGCAGAACACCGACAGCGAATGCTGCCCCAGCAACTCCAGGGGCAGCGGCCTGGGCAGCCGGGCTTTCAGCCAAGGCCCTGCCGCCAGCAACAGCGCCAGCAGGCAGGCGAAGTTCACCATGCGCAGCGGGCCCAGCGCCCACTTGTCGAACAGCCAGGTCATGAGCGGCACGCCCGGCATCGGGTCTTGGCCCACCCGATGCCGCCACACCAGGGACACCATCGCGAACACCGCCGCCGGCACCCACACCCAGGTCGGAATGCGCGGCAGCGGCGCCTGCCGGGCGCCCAGCGCCAGCCCCAGCACCCAGAGAAACTGCCAGGCCAGGATGTGAAAGGCCCCCATGTCGCGGTAGGGGATGGGCATGGGCACCCAGCGGTTCACCGCCTGGTACAGCCAATGGGCCGCCCCCCATTGCTCGGCCAGCCAGATCAGGCCGCTCAACGCCAACACCGGCCCCCACCCCCGGCGCAAGCCGCGCGCCAGCACCCAGGGGCTCACGGCCATGAACACGATGTAAATGGGCAGGATGTCCAACAGCGGCGGCGTGTACACCAGCAGCACCGAGCCCACCACGGCCGTCACCGGCTTGAGCAGGTAAAACTCCACCAACCCGGTCATGCCACCCTGGTGGTTGCGAATGCCCAGCCACGCGAACAGGGTGAAGGCCAGCAGCAGCAAGCCCAACTGGCAGAAATAGAGCTTGCGGGCGCGCTGCCAGAAGGCTTGGCGCATGGCCGGCACGCCTTGGCGCAGGGCCTTGCGGCTGTACACCTGCCCGGCGATGAAGGCCGACAGGAACACAAAACCCTCGGCTGCCGACACATAGCCAAACGGCTGCCCCAGCGGCGACGAAAACTGCGTCGGCATGTGGGTCAGGGTCATGAGCACGAGCATGAGCCCACGCAGGGCGTCAAGCTCCCATCGGCGGCTGGAACTGGGTGGCATGGCGGATTCGGGACAACCCGGCATGATGCCACGTGCCCGATACCGCCTGGGGCACCCGAACGACTCGCCTACACTCGCCCGATGCCCGTCTCTCCCGCCATTTCCCCTGCCATTGACGAGGCCTGGATGCGAGAGGCCCTGGCCGAGGCCCGCCTGGCCGCCGACGCCGGCGAGGTGCCCGTGGGGGCGGTGGTGGTGCGCGACGGCCAGGTGATCGGCCGGGGCCGCAACGGCCCCATCGGCGCCCACGACCCCACCGCCCACGCCGAAATCGTGGCCTTGCGCCAAGCCGCCGCCGCGCTGGGCAACTACCGCCTGGACGGCTGCACCCTGTACGTCACGCTTGAGCCCTGCGCCATGTGCACCGGTGCGCTGCTGCACGGCCGGGTGGGGCGCGTGGTGTTTGGCGCCGCCGACCCCAAGACCGGCGCCGCCGGTTCGGTGGTCGATCTGTTCGCCCAGCCCGCCCTGAACCACCACACCCAAGTACAGGGCGGTGTGCTGGCCGAGGAGGGCGCCGCGCTGCTCAAGCGCTTCTTCCAACCCCGTCGCGCCAACACCCAGCCCGTGCGGGAGGACGCGCTGCGTCCCGGCGCCGATCGGTTCGCCTCGCTGCCCGACTTCCCGTGGGCCTCGCAATGGGTGGACGACCTCCCCAGCGCGCCGGGCTGGCGCCTGCACTACCTGGACGAGGGCCCGGCCGATGCGCCGCTCACCTGGCTCTGCCTGCACGGCGTGCCCACCTGGTCTTACTTGTATCGCCACCTGGTGCCCACCTGGCTGGCGGCCGGGCACCGCGTGGTGGCGCCGGACCTGATCGGGTTCGGCCGCAGCGACAAGCCCAAAAAAGAGACGCAACACCAGTTCGCTTTTCACCGCGATGCCCTGCTGGCGCTGATCGAGCGCCTTGACCTGCGCCGCACGGTGCTGGTGGTGCATGGCATCGGTGCGGCCCTGGGCCTGAGCCTGCCCACGGCCGCCCCGCAACGCTTCGCCGGTTTGCTCGCCCTGAACGCCCAATGGCCCGATGACCCGGCCGCCCAGTTGGCCGAGCGGCGTTGGGCCCACGAGTTGTCGCGAAAGCCCGCACTCGACCTCGACCACTGGTGGTCGGCTGAGCCCCAGGCCGGGCAGCCCTACGGTGCGCCATTCCCCGACCGTGGGCACCGCGCCGCCTTGCGCGCCCTTGATGCGCTTGAGCCCTCGCACCCACCAGGCGATGTGCAAGCCATCTGGCAGGCGGCCCGCCACTTCTGGCGAAACGACTGGACTGGGCAAAGCCTCTTGCTCATTGGCCAGCCAGACCCCTGGCGGAGCACCGCCGCCATGCAGGCGCTGGCGGCCGGCATCCGGCACGCACCGCCCGCCGTGGTGTTGCCCGGCGCTGGCCACGCGCTGCCAGAAACCTACCCTGATCTGGCCGCCCTGGCCTTGCAGCACTTTTCTTCGTCACCGCCTTCACCATGAGCCACATCTACATCTATTCCCCGTCCAGCGCCGTGCGCGACAAGGCCGCTTTTCGCCGTGGCGTGCGCCGCCTGCAACAACTGGGGCACGAGGTGGAAATCGACCCATCGGCGCTGGACCATCACATGCGCTTTGCGGGCGACGACGCCACCCGCCTGGCCGCCATTGGCCGGGCGGCCGCCAGCGGCGCCGACATTGCCCTGATCTCGCGCGGCGGTTATGGCCTCACGCGCCTTCTGCCCGATCTGCCCTACAAGGCCATCGCCCGCTCCATCGAGCGCGGCACCCAGTGGGTGGGCCTGAGCGACTTCACCGCCCTGCAACTGGCCACGCTAGCCAAGACCGGCGCCATCACCTGGGCCGGCCCAGCGCTGGGCGAAGACTTTGGCGTGGCCGGCACACCCGACGACATCATGGAGGCCTGTTTTGACGACCTCGTGCAGGGCCATGGCGAGGGCGCCGGCTGGCGCTTGCCGGTGAGCGACGGCAAAGCCTTCGGCCCCGACTACCGTCTCAAGATCGACAAAGCCCCGCTGTGGGGCGGCAACCTGAGCTTGCTGGGCTCGCTAGTGGGCACCCCCTGGCTGCCCACCATCCGCAAGGGCGTGTTGTTTCTGGAAGACGTGGGCGAACACCCGTATCGGCTGGAGCGCGAACTCACGCAATTGCTGCACGCGGGCATTCTTGACCAGCAGCGCGCCATCTTCCTGGGGGCGTTCAACAAGTTCACGCCAGTGGCTGGCTACGACCGCGGGTTCGGCCTGGCGTCCATGGTGGAGTGGTTGCGCAGCAAGACCCGCACGCCCATCTTCACCGGCCTGCCGTTCGGCCACGTGCCCACCAAGGTGCTGTTGCCGGTGGGCGCCGAGGTGGAGGTGCTGGTGGAAGGGCGCGATGCCCTGATCGTCTGGGACTGAGCCGGGTGGGGCCGGCTTCAGCGCCCGGCCCGTGAACGCCCGCCGGCAGTGATCAGGCTGGCCGGCACCAGCCCCTGAAACACCGGGTTCAGGCGCCGGACACGCTGCACCGCCTCGGCCTCGCCATACAGCCGACTGAGCGTGGCGACCACCTCAGCCCGCGCGTACCACAGAGCATGGGCGTCGTGCAGGTACTTCAGGCGGCTGCAAAGGGCCGGGTTCAGCCGGGCTCCTTCGGTGCCCAGCACATCGATCATCGCTTGGCGAACAGGCTCCAGTGCCTCGTGGTAGTCACGAGGCAGGTCCGGCCCCAAAAGGGCCGAGAGGCTGTGGCGAAGACCGGGCTTGAACCAGCGCATAAGGCGGCAATTCGTGCGAATTTGTAAAAGTGAACACAGAATACGGCCCAGGGGTATCTGAGCGCAATCGCGTTTGCTCCCAGTCTTTCAAAAAAACAACAACCGAATCATGCGCTTATCAGCCGTCATTCATCCGTCGCATTCAGTAGGCATATACGGGGCTTGCTCAACCGCCAAGACATGCGCTGCGTGGACAAAGCGCCGCGAGAGCGACCGCTGCGCGCCAGGTGCTGTGCTCTAATCGCGCGACGCTTGAGTGCCCATGCCCGATCTTTCCATCGCCTTTGTTGACTTGACCGGCAGCGTGTCCGTGTTTGAAACACTGGGCAACGACCTCGCCACCCAGACCATCACCCGCCTCACCCAGTGGGTGGGCAGCAAAGCCGTGGAAAACGGTGGCCAGGTGGTCAAGATGCTGGGCGACGGCGTGCTGATGAGCTTTGCCGACAACAACAAGGCCGTGAGCACGATGGTGCAGATCCAGCAAGAGCACGCCTCGCGCTCGCGGCAATTGCCCGATCTGGTCAAGCTGCAGGTGCAGATCGGGGTGGCACGAGGCCCTGTGGTGGTGGTCGACGGTGACTGCTTCGGCGACGCGGTGAACATGGCGTCTCGCCTCAGTGACCTGGCCGGCCCTGAGCAAATCTTGGTGAGCGACGCGGTCATTCGAGGCCTGAGCAGCCGAGCCGGTGCGCGGTTTCGCAGCCTGGGCCCCATGCGAATCAAGGGCAAGGCTGACCCTTGCGAGGTGTTCCGCATCGAGTGGCACGCCGAAACACCTTCCGAGTTCCTCACCATTCCCGCCGACCTGCACGCCATGACCTCTGGCGATGGCGACATGGCCCAGGGCATCGAACTGTCTTGGCTGACCTCGCGGCAAGTGTTCGCCATGAAAGACCTGCCCATTCACATTGGTCGGGTGCCAGAGGCCCAGTTTGTCGTGTCCGACCCCCGCGTCTCGCGCCTGCACGCGCGCATCGATGCCCGCTCGGGCAGCTTCGTGCTGGAGGACACCAGCAGTTATGGCACCTGGGTTCGCTTTGAAGGGACCGACCACGCCATCGTGCTGCGTCGCCAGGAGTGCTTGCTCCACAGCAATGGCGAGATAGCCATGGGCGCCCCTTTTGGCGACTTCGGCTCGCCCACCATTGCCTTTCGCATGATCGACGGCGCCTTGATGCTGGGGAAGAAGCGCTTGCGCGCCTGAGCGCTGGCCGATGCCGCCCCGGTGCGCGTTGGGCGCGCCGTGTGGCCCACCAATACAACCATTGAGGAGACACCCATGGGCTGGACAAAACGCGTGCTGATGGGAGGCGCCGCCACGCTGGCGGTGGTGGGCCTGGGGTTGGGCCTCTATGTTCAAAAGAGCTTGCCGGCGCTGGACGGCGAGTTGGGCCTGCCCGGCCTGAGCGCCCCGGTGCAGGTGCTGCGCGACACCAGCGACGTGACGCACGTGCTGGCCCAGACCCCCGACGACGCCTGGCGAGCCCTGGGCTACGTTCATGCGCAAGAGCGAGGCTGGCAACTCGAGTTCAACCGTCGGGTGATGCGTGGCGAACTGGCCGAGGTGCTGGGCGAGGCCGCGCTGGAAACCGACAAACTCATGCGCACGCTGGGCATTCGCCAGGCCGCCCAGCGCCAGTACGAGCGCCTGCCGGCCGATGCGCGCCGCCCGCTGGATGCCTACGCGGCCGGCGTGCGAGCCTTCGTCGAGAGTGGCCAGCAGGCACGGGCACCCGAGTTCGTGCTGCTCGGCATTGACCCCCAGGCCCAGGCCCGGGAGGGAAAGGGCTGGGACGCCATCGACAGCGTGGGCTGGTCGATCATGATGGCGCTCGACCTGGGCGGCAACTGGGGCCATGAACTCGCGCGCCTGTCGGCGCTGCAGGTGCTCGACACCCAAGGGCTGTGGCAGTTGTTCCCGCCTTATGAAGGCGAATCGCCGGCGGCCAAGGCCGATCTGGCCAAGCTCTACCGCGAACTGAGCGCGCTTCGCCCAGCCAAGGTGGCCAGCGCTGCCGCGCCAGGTGCCGCCACAGACGGATGGCAAGCCAGCCTGGCGGCTGACCTGAACGGCTGGGCCGCTGACCTGGGCCACAGCGAAGGCAAAGGCTCCAACAACTGGGTGGTGGACGGCAGCCGCAGCGCCTCGGGCAAGCCACTGTTGGCCAATGACCCGCACCTGGGATTGAGCGCGCCGGCCATCTGGTACTTCGCGCGCCTGCAGGCACCCGATGCCGATGGGGCCAAGGGGCTGGACGTGATCGGCGCCACCTTGCCTGGCCTGCCTTTCGTGGTGCTGGGCCGAACCCGGGGCGTGGCCTGGGGGTTCACCAACACCGCGCCCGACGTGCAAGACCTCTACCTCGAGCAGATCAATCCGGCCAACCCAGCCCAGTACCGCGTGCCCTCGGCCTCGGGCGAAATGGCCTGGGCCGATTTCGAGACGCGGCAAGAGGTGTTCAAGGTCAAGGGCAAGCCCGATGTGGTGCACACGGTGCGCCACACGCGCCACGGCCCTGTGCTGAGTGACGCCCAGCCGCGCCAGGCCGAACTGATCGACACGCAGCGCTTTGCACTGGCCCTGCGCTGGACGGCACTAGAGCCCGATGGCGGCAACGTGGTCGCCTCATTGGCGGCCAACCGCGCCACCGACGTGGACAGCTTGCGCCAGGCCTTCAGTGCCTTTGTGGCCCCCATGCAGAACGTGCTGATGGCCGACACCCAGGGCCGCATTGCCTACAAGGCGGTGGGGCGCGTGCCGGTGCGCCGCGCCGACAACGACATCATGGGCATGACACCTTCACCCGGCTGGGATGCCCGCTACGACTGGACGGGCTACCTGCCATACGCCGAGACACCACAAGACGATGGACAAAAAGGCTGGATCGCCACCGCCAACCAGCGCATCCATGGCCCGGACTACCCCCACTTCCTCACCCAAGATTGGGCGCCCCCATACCGTCAGCAGCGCATCGAGCAGTTGCTGAAGGCCACGCCCCACCACGACGCGGCCTCTTACCGCGCCATCCACGGCGATCTGTACGCGCAGGCCACATTGCGGCTTTTGCCTTTCCTGCAGAAGACCACGTCCCAGCATGCCCTGGCACCGGTGGCGCTGAAAACGCTGAACGGTTTTGATGGCGTCATGCGGGCGGACCACGCCGCTCCGCTCATCTTCACCGCCTGGATCGACGAGTTCACGCGGGGTGTGATTGGGCAACGCCTCGGCAAGGAACGATTCGAGTCCTTGTACGGCAAGCGCAATTTCCGCTCGGCGGTGGAAGGCATTCTGGAACGCGACGACAAGAGCTGGTGTGGGGCCGAGGGTTGTGCGGCGGCCAGCGCTGCCGCGCTGAGCCGCGCCCTGGACAAGATCGCCCAGGCACAGGGGCAAGACGTTGGCCAATGGCAGTGGGGCAGGGCTCACCCGGCCTTGTCGGTGCATCGCCCACTGAGCAACATCAAGGCCCTGGCGCCCTTGGTTGAGGTGCGCACGCCCACCGGTGGTGACCCCTTCACCGTGAACGTGGGGCAATACCACCTGGACAAGGCCGACGCGCCCTACGCCAACCGCCACGCGGCCAGCCTGCGCGCCATCTATGACCTGTCCAACCTGGACAACTCTCGCTTCATCTACCAGACCGGCCAGAGCGGCCACCCCTTGTCGGGCCGCTACCGCGACATGGCGGGCGAATGGGAGGACGTGGAGTACCGGCCCCTGAGCATGAACCCCGGGAAGGGTGTCAGCACCTTGACGCTCAAGCCCTAAGGGGCTTGAGGCGCCTGCAGGGTGGCCCTTACTTGAGGTTGCCCTTGAGGAACTGCGCCAGGCGCTCGCTGCGCGGGCGGGCGAGCACTTCGCGCGGGTCACCCTGTTCCTCGATGCAGCCCTGGTGAAGAAAGATCACCTGCGAAGACACCTCGCGGGCGAATCCCATTTCGTGCGTTACCACGAGCATGGTGCGGCCTTCTTCGGCCAGCAGGCGCATCACGCGCAGCACCTCGCCCACCAGCTCGGGGTCGAGTGCGCTGGTGGGCTCGTCGAACAGCATCACCGCCGGCTCCACCGCCAGGGCGCGCGCGATGGCCACGCGCTGTTGCTGGCCACCGCTCATGTGCGCGGGGTAACGGTCTTCCACGCCGCGCAGGCCCACGCGTTCCAGGTACTTGCAGGCGGTGTCGACGGCCTGATCGCGCGGCACGCCCAGCACGTGCACCGGCGCTTCGATGATGTTTTGCAACACCGTCATGTGCGACCACAGGTTGAAGTGCTGGAACACCATGGCCAGCCTGGTGCGCAGGCGCTGCAACTGGGCTGCGTCCACCGCCTGCAGTTCGCCACGCTTGTCGACCTTGAGTTGCAGCTCTTCACCGCCCAGCACGATGCGACCGGCGTTGGGCTTTTCCAGCAGGTTGATGCAGCGCAGCAGCGTGCTTTTGCCCGAACCGGAACTGCCGATCAGGCTGATCACGTCGCCCGCGCGGGCCTGCAGAGACACCCCTTTGAGCACCTCGTTGGCGCCAAATCGCTTGTGGATGTCGTGCACCTCCAGCAGAGGGGCTTGGGTGGCGGAAGAGGGGGCAGGTGCGGTCATGGATGGGGTCTCAGGCGCCCAGCAGGGGGCCAGTGCGAAAAGGAACGGCGCCGGCGATCTTGCCCAGTTCGCCACCGGCCACGGCGTAGCGTTGGGCCACGGTGGCATACAGCACGCCGGACACGCTGGCGCACACCGTGTGCACGCGGGCTTGGCCAGGCGCGGTGGGGTCGATCACGTCGGCCACTGGGTCACCTGCCGCCAGCAGGTCACCTGGGCGCGCTCGGTAAACCACCACGCCGGGAACCGGGGTGTGAAGCGTCTCGGAACCTGAGAGTGGCGTGGGTTGGCACAGGGGGGCAGGCAGGGCAGGGCGGTCTCCGCCGACCACGCCGAGGTGGCACAGATAGGCCATCAAGGCCTTGGCATCGGCCTGCGCCAGCCCGTGGGACACGTCGATTTCACCGCGCAACTCAAGGGTGGTGCTGGCGCAGCCTTGGGGCAGCGGGTGCGACAGGCCGGCGGCCCGCAAGCGTTCGGCCAGTTGCCACCACAGGCCGGAGAGGCATTCGTCGAAAGGGCCGCCCCCAGAATCGCGCGCCAGCAGCACGGCGCGCGCGCCCGTCAGGCGCGCCAGTGGCTCAAGCGGTGCCCAGCAGGCCTCTTCGCAATACAGGTGCAGCACGGCTTCCCAGTCGCAATGCAGATCAATGACGACATCGGCGTCGTGCGAGAGACGCAACAGCTCGCGGCGCAGGCTTTCCAGTTCGGTGGCGGGCTGCCAATCGTTCAGCCACCGTGTCACGGCGGCTCGGACCGTGGCCACGTTGGCCGCCGCGTCGGCGCCCAGGCGCGTCCGCAGGGACTCGAACACGGCTTCGGCCAGATCGGGGTAGTGGCGGTTGAAGTTCTGCGAGGTATCAAACTCGAATCGCCCCATGGCCTTGTGGTCCAGGCGCTGGGCCAGGCCAATGGGGTTGGCCGCGGGCACCAGCACCACGCAGCCGCGAATCAGACCTTGGCGATCGGCCTCGTCCAGTGCCTGGCGCAGGTGGTGCGCCACCAGCATGCCCGGCAACTCTTCCGCGTGCAGGCTGGCCTGCAGGTACACCTTGGGGCGTGCGGTAGGGTCGCCATAGTGAAGCGACACCAGCGTTTTCTGCGCCCCCAGGCTGGGGCTGAGAAGAGGGTGTTCCAGGCGTTGCATCGCGGGCCCTCAATGTGCGCGGGGCGCGAGGTAGGCCAGGTAGCGCCGCTCTGCCAGACGGAACATGCCCACCAGGGTGAAGGTGACGGTGAGGTACAGGGCCGCGGCGGCGATGTAGGCCTCAAACGGCAGGTAGAAGTCGGAGTAGATGCGGCTGGCCGCGGCGGTCACGTCCAGCATGGCGGGCACGGCGCTGGCCAGGCTGGTGCTGTGCAGCATCATCACCACCTCGTTGCTGTAAGCGGGCAGCGCACGGCGAAGGGCACTGGGCAGCACGATGCGGCGCAAGACGGCCGAGCGCGTCATGCCCATGGCCTGCGCGGCTTCCACCTCACCGGCTGGGGTTTCGCGAATGGCGCCGGCCAGAATCTCGGCCGTGTAGCCCGCCGTGTTCAGGCTGAACGCCAGCAGCGCGCAGAAGAACGGGTCTTTGAAGTGTGTCCAGGGCCAGACCGCGTCCCAGCGCGCCTGCACCCATTCCAGTTGGGCAATGCCGTAGTAGATGAGGTAGAGCTGGATCAGCAGCGGCGTGCCACGAATCACATAGGTGTAGGCCCCCACCACGGTGCGCAACACACGGCTGCGGCTGGTCAGCGCCAGCGCGAACAGCAGCGCCAGCACGGCACCGACCGCCAGGCAAGACAAGAGCAGCCCCAGCGTGGTCATCAGCCCTTCGGCATACAGCGCCAGCGAACTGGGCTTGAAGATCACTTCCCATTTCATGCCGGGCACCTCATGCGGCCGAGCGCTTCACGCCAAGGCTGAAGCGGCGGTCAAGCCAGCGCAGCGCCCACAGCGACACCGAGGTGTACACAAGGAAGAGGGCGGCCGCGAACAGGAAGAAAGTGAAGGGCTCACGGGTGGCCGAGCTGGCCTGCTTGGCCAGGTAGGTCATTTCTTTCAGGCCGATCAGGCTCACCAGTGCGGTGGCCTTGATGAGCACCAGCCAGTTGTTGGTGAAGCCGGGCAGGGCGTAGCGCACCATTTGCGGCAAGGTGATGCGCACAAAAGTCTGGAAGCGGCCCATACCAAAGGCCCAGGCAGCTTCCATCTGGCCACGGGGAATGGACAAGATGGCGCCTCGGAAGGTTTCCGTCATGTAAGCGCCGTAGATGAAACCGATGGTGAGCACGCCAGCCACGAAGGGGTTGATGTCCACCGTGGCTTTGAAGCCCAGCAGCGAAATCAGGTGGTTCAGGCCGATGGTGCCGCCGTAAAACACCAGCAGCATCAGCACCAGCTCGGGAATGCCGCGCACCAGCGTGGTGTACACCGTGGCCAGGCCCACCAGCAACGGCCGCCCGGAAAGCTTGGCCGTGGCGCCGGCAAGGCCCAACAAAATGGCCACCCCGAGGGCGGCCAATGAGACGCCCACCGTGAGGAGGGCGCCTTGCAGAATGGAAGCGTAGTAGCCGGTCAAACCGGGCCTTCCTTATTTGCCGTAGACGTCGAAATCGAAGTACTTCTTGGCGAGCTGGTCGTAGGTGCCGTTGGAGCGGATCGTCTTGATGGCAGCGTTGATCTCGTCCTTGAGCTGGGTTTCGCCCTTGCGCAGCGCCACGCCCATGCCAATGCCGAAGTACTTTTCTTCGTTCAGCTCGGGGCCGACGAAGCCGTAGTCCTTGCCTTCGGGCTTGCTCAGGAAACCACCGGTGACTTCCACGCGGTCGGCCACGGTGCCGTCCAGACGGCCCGACTTGATGTCCAGGTAGACCTGGTCTTGCGCCTCGTAAGGCACCACGTTCACGCCCACGGGCTTGAGCTCACCCAGTGCGTACTTTTCCTGGGTGCTGCCCTTGAGCACGCCCAGCTTCTTGCCCTTCAGCGACGCCAGGTCGGTGAACGGGGTACCGGTCTTCACCACGATCTGGCTCGGGGTGCTGTAGTACTTGTCCGAGAAGTCCACCACCTGCAGGCGCTCTTCGGTGATCGACATCGAACTGATGATGGCGTCGTACTTCTTGGCTTGCAGGCCAGGAATCATGCTGTCCCACACCTGTTCCACGAACACGCACTGGCGCTTGATTTCCTTGCACAGCGCCTCGGCGATGTCCACGTCAAAACCCGTGGGCTTGCCATCAGCCGTCTTGAAGGTGAAAGGCTGGTAGGTGGGGTCTATCGCCACCTTCAGCTCAGGCAAAGCAGCAGGCGCTGCTGCAGGCTCGGCCGCCGGCGCAGCGGCCGGCGCCGGGGCCTCCGATTTGCCGCAACCGACCAGGGCGGCGGCGCCCACCAGACTCAAAGACAGAAACAGGTGCTTCATGGAAGAACTCGCTTGGACGACGGTGACAGTCGCCGACAGTTGAGAAGTGACGGATTGTAGGGGTAGGCGATACCCCGTACTGTTCTGTGAGCATCGGGATGTGCCCCAATGCCTATGGTGTGCAGGGGCTCCCCAAGTCCCCGGCTCGGCACGAGGCCCAGCCAACGCCCTCCCGACCGGATTGGCGTATGAGGGCAGCGCTGACTTGTCGCACTTTGGCGGGCTCAGACGCGTGGGCACCGGCCAGGTCAGGGCTTCCCTCGATCAGGCCGCCCTTCGTCCTCCGGCCGTTGTGGCCCGCGGCCCCGGTCATGCCCAGGAGGTTCGCGAGGCGGGGCCGAACTTTGAGGCAGCGCCTGCCGGCCGACGCCGTCCTGCGGTGGCTGAGGTCTGTTCATCAGCGGTGGCTCTTGGCCACGTTCCGGACGTTGCGGTGTTGGCGGTCGTTGATACAGGGGCGGTGGTGGCTGGGGACTCGGTTCGCGTTCTGGCCTCGTCTCTGGCCGATTGCCATGACTTCGACCTTCCAAGGGCGGTTGGTAAGGTGGCGCTGCGGCTGGCGGCCGCCAACTGGGGTCTCTGGGCTCATAGCGGTAGTGCTGGTCTTGAAGGCGGCGCTGGGCCTCTGGGCCGGGGTAGAGATCGCCTGAGTAAGACCGCTGGTAATCCGGCAGCGGGGCTGGTGCCGGGACCGAACCCTGAATCCGACGATTCCAATCCGGGTGCTGCCGCTCCCATGCCGGGCCCCAGTACTCGCCCCAACGAGGCGGCGCCTCACGGGGCCAAGCGCGAAAGCGAGGCGGCGGCGCACGGTAGTAGCGCAGAGGCACCCGGAGCAGGAAATACGGCACGGCGTACGGTTGCACCAAGGTCCATGGCCCGTCGTACCAACTGCTTGCATACCAATAGTCGTCGATAAACAGCCAGAAGTAGCCGTCAAAGAAGAAGTAGTTGGCCTCCAGGGCCGGAGCGTAATAGACGGGATACCCAGGCACCCGAACCAGACGCGGATAGACCGGAAAGTGAACGCCAATGCTCACGCCTGGCCCGCTGATGCCGATTCCAATGCTCACCTGTGCGGTGGCGGGTGCCTCGTAAAACAGGGGCACCGCCACGATCAGGGGCAACGCGACCATCAGTTGCTTCATGGCGTTCTCCACCTTTGCGCGCTAGGGTGAGCACCGGCAGCCGCTTGCGGTGCTCCATTCCACAAAGCTTCTAGCGCAGGGAGCGCTTTGGCGCGTTGAGCAGACTCAACGACAAGAGGTGGCCTTGCCGAACCATGGCATGGCGGGAAGGACGCCGATACTCGATCCAATTATTTACATAATATACATCGTGGAATATCAGATCGAAGAGTAAAAGCTTCTGCGCAATGCCCTGTGTCCATCGCCCAAGGTCACAACAAACAGGAGCATCGCAGTGATTCCACACACCACAGTCGTCTCAGTCGTCAACACCAAAGGTGGCTCTGGCAAGACCACCACCGCCGCCAACCTGGGCGGCCTGGCCGCCGCCCTTGGGCAGCGGGTTCTCCTCATCGACGCGGATGTCCAGCCCGCGCTGACCAAATTCTTTGACACCACACGCCATGCCCACAGCGGCATGAACGAAGTTATCAGCCGTGGCGGTGTCATCACCGATCAGGACATCGTCCCGACCTCGGTCGACAACCTGTTCCTCCTGCCCAGCAACATGCAGGACTACGTGCAGGCCTGGCTCAAGCAGCGCGAGGATCGCCTGATTCTCCTCAAACGCGCCGTGCGCCAGCCGGTCATGCCCATCGCGTGTGATCTCGGTACTTGGCGAGCTCACCCAGCTTGGCAGACGGCACTGTGTCCCACGGAATGATCGCGCCATCGATGACCCCCTTGGAGATGGCATCGGGGATAGAGGGAAGAGGCATGCCCACAGGGATCGCACCCACGTTCTGCAGGAACTGCGTCGCACGGCGCGAGGGACCGCGCACCTTCAAGCCCTTGAGGTCCGAGGCTCGCGTGATGGCCTTGTTCTTCATGTGAAGAATGTTCAGGCCATGCGTGTGGGCAGCCAACAGCTTTACCTCGCGGAACTCGTCTGCCGCATTGGCGGACACATACTCCCAGACAGCCCGCGACGAGCCTTCCCCGTCGTAGGTGAAGAACGGAAGCTCAAATACCTCTGCCTTGAGAAAGCGCCCTGGTGTGTAGCCAGCCAGCGACCAGATAACATCGACAACGCCGTCTTTCGATTGATCAAAGAGCTGCGCCGGCGCCCCACCCATCTGCATAGAAGCGTAGCCCTGGAACTGGATTCGCCCACCCGACTCCTTCTCGATCTTGTGCATCCAAGGCGTGATCACATTGGTGTAGCCAACAGCCGTGAAGCGATCGCCAGGGGCAAAGCCCGTAAATCCCAGGTTGCCTGCCTGCTCCTCATGTCCCGAAAGAGGGTAAGAGCGCAAGTAGTCGGCATGGTTCTGTGCAGCCTGGTCGATCAGTGCGTTCTGCGCCACTTTGCCGAAACCGCAGCGGCTTCTGTAATCGTTCAGCAGGTTGAACACCGCCAGCTTTTCGTTGGCGTACGGTCCGCTGTAGTTGGCGGGCGCCACGGTGGTGACCAGATCGTCGCCCTGCTGAGGGCCTGCGCCATCGGTCACTGGAGCACCCCCTCCTCCGACCTCCGCAGTTGAGCCGCCCCCGCCACCACAGGCGGCCAGGGCCAACAAACTCGCCGCACTCGCGAATTGCAAGACGCGCTTCTTCATGTCGATTTCTCCCTTGTGAACTGGACGATGCGAATGGAACAGCAGCGCCAGCACGCCCAGGCCCACGGTGGCCAGCGCTGCTTGCCGCATGTGCGACTTGATGCGGCTGGTGCGGGCCAGATCGCGCAGGGCGCCCACCAGCGCCTGGCCACCCTGGTCCTGCTGTGCGCGGACGACGGCGATGTCGTCTGCAGGCAGGAAGCCTTCCCAGGTCTGGGCGAGGTTGGCGCCGGTCTCTTGGTACCGATCGGCCCAGATGGCCGAGAGCACGCCCCGTGGCGTTCCCTGAAACCGCTGCGCGTCCAGCGTGAACACATCCAGCAGTCGAAGGTCTTTGGACTGTTCCAGCCAGCTGGCCAGGTCCTCGTAGTAGTCGCCCAGGTGGCGGGCGAAGCGCTGGGTCCGCCAGGTGTCCGCGAAGCTCATGCCGGCCCCCCGGTGAGGCCCAGCTTGGTGCCAAAGACGGAGTTGCGGGCCGCGTGCATGCGGGCGGCCAGTTGTTTCTCGATTCGTTGGCGCTGCGCCAGGGTGTCGAAGGCATCGAAGTCGCGCTCGATTTCCCGGGGGTCGATCAGCCCCTGGCTGGCCTTGAGCATGCCCACCTCCATCGCCGTTTTGCCGACCAGGTTGGTGCTGCCGATGTCGCCATCGCTCAGCCCGCGCCAGTACCGCAACAGGCCCACCATGTCGTTCTTCAGGATGAGCTGGCACATGGTCTCGTCGGGCTCGACCATTTCGGCCACCACCGTCCTGCCGGCGTAGCCATTGAGCTCCTGCAGGCCCAGGCGGCGGCAGTGATCACACCCCATCGGGTTGCGAAACCGCAGCCCCTGGCGCGCCACGCCGAACAGTTCCTCGATGTGGCCCAGGGTGGTGGCAAGTCGGCCTCGCCCCTGCCCGTCCAGGTTGTCGGCGTGCGCTTCCGGTGGCAGAGAGCAATGAGGGCAGTTGCGCAGCAACAAGGACTGGTAGACGTTGAGGCGCAGCATCCCGGGGGTGGCCAGCGTTTCGATCGGAATGCCGATCTGGGGCATGCAGTACTTGCTGAACACGCCGAGCGCGCTTCGTGCGTGGGTCGTGGTGTAGACCGAATGCCCCGATTCCAGGACGGCACGCACCACCCTGCCGGCATCGGCGTCTCGGACCTCACCCAGCATGAACACATCCACGGCGGAGCGAAACAAGGCCGCCGTGGCCGCCCGGAACTCCCGATCGTCGTCGGCATGGAGGTCGCGTGCGATGGTGCGCTGGTGCATCCACTCGCTCTCGATCTCCACCGGGTCCTCGAAGCTCACGCCCTTGATCGCCGGCCGCATGCGGTGGATCAGGGCCATGAGGATGGCCAGGGTGACGCTCTTGCCACTGCCCACGGTGCCCGCCAGGGTCGTGAGGCCCCCTTTGCCCACCACCGCCCGCTCGAAGATCTCCACCTGCTCGGGCAGGTAGCCGGCCTCCTCCAGCGTGCGCACCAGCCGTTGGGCGCCCAAGCGCTGCAGTCGGAACGTGATCGTCGCCCCCCGCTCCGTGGGCATGGTGCTCATGCGCAAGCGCACGCGCACGCTGTCCTTGAGCGACACGTCAATGGCCGCCTGCTGTTCCACCTTGAACTGGATCTCCGCCGCGGCGCCGCCGCGAGACTGCTGCCAGGCTACGGCCAGCACCGCGACCAACACGTCCGTGGGCAGCTCCCAACGCGGCAGGGTCACGTAGCGGTTGAGCGGCTCACTCATGGGCGCCTCCGGGCTGGTACAAGCTCGAATCGGCGATTTGGCTCACGGTCGGGACGGTCGTGACCAGGTCCTTGCCGTCGCTGGCGCCCGTTTGCGCGAACACCTGGTATGCCCGGTAGACCTTCCAGGCATAGGCCCGGCGCTTGTGCGCGGAGGCGGCGTTGTAGGCGCCCACGGCCTCCCAGTTGACGCCCATACGCGCGAAGTTCTCCGCCAGGATCCATGCGCCCACCTGGGCGTTGACGCAAGGGTCCTGGATGGCCTGCTCGGTGATGGCCCAGCGGCGCAGGGCCGGCAGCCACCGGCTGTTGATCTGCATGAGCCCAATGTCACGGGTGCCGTCGGCATTGCCGAGGTTGAGCGCGCCGGGATTGAACCCCGACTCGACCCAGGCAATGGCCTTCAACAATGTCGGGTTGACGCCGTACCGCTGGGCCGCCGCCTTGAGGCAGTGGGCAATCTCCGGGCGAGGCTTCACCGCGGGCCTGGCCTGCGCTTGGCCCGACCAAGGCGAAGCGATGCCGACCACGGCCGTCATGGCCATGGCCCTGCACATCCATCTCCCTGAATGGCTCATTCGCACCGCCCTGCCCCTTTGCCGAAAAAGCGCGCGGGATGGCGGCGACGCCGATCACACCCCGCGCTTGAAAGGCGGCGCACACCGCACCGCCAGAGCATTGACAGGCAACTGCGCCTGTCGGGGCCAAGTGTCGAAAAAGGTATTCACGCTGTCGTCGGGTCGAGTGATTTTTGTGAATGCACAAAATTCACTCACCCTGACAAAAGGCTGTCACCGGTCTGCCCACGCTCTTCACAGCAAAAAGTGCTTTTGCTTCAAGCACTTAGGCGAAAACGATGGGAACGGACGAAGGGGCTTATCCAAAGGATTGCCGCTCGTTTGAGTCTTTAAGAACGAGCGGCAATAAGAAATGCCCTAAGGGCCAATGGTTAAAAGGGCCTAAAAAGTTCAATGGTGACAAGGACTTACGCGCGAGGCGCGCAAATGAAAAAAGGCGCGCTTTTTGGGCGCACCTTCACGCGAGCGCCTTTATAGCACTTTATGTCTCAATCTGAGTGAATTTTCTGCACTCACAAAAATCACTCGACCTTCGGGGGGTCTCCTCGTTTTCAGTGCAATAAGTGACGGTACGCAAAGCTAGCACTGGCGCGGGGGTGGTCTGGGTAGACCGTTGATTTCATTGACTTTCCTGTTCGCTTTGTAAACGGGTATGGTGGCCTC
>Ga0255140_1000080_pt1 | contig 43620 bp, 41 predicted proteins | sample Law_Colum_RepC_8_FD_188547 | JGI IMG/M metagenome (GOLD analysis project Ga0255140, IMG submission 188547) | Freshwater microbial communities from St. Lawrence River, New York, United States - Law_Colum_RepC_8d | ecosystem: Environmental > Aquatic > Freshwater > River | place: USA: New York...
TTCAGCCCCACCGACCCGCAGCTCAACCCCCTGGCCCAAGACCTGGGCAGCGCCTGGGTGATGTACAACGACGACGCCGTGATGCTCGCCAGCCCCGGCCTGGCGGCGGCCAGCTTCCCCGCCGCCCCGCTGAGCACCTCGGGCCTGGCCATTGGCGTGGACGAGCTGGCCGGCAGCACCGCCGTGGCGGACGAGCCCGTGGGCCTGGGCCGCAGCGTGGTGTTCTCGTTCGACCCCAACTTCCGCGGCTGGACCGACGGCACCCAGCGCCTGCTCTGGAACGCCCTGCTCGGGCCCAACCCGGTGGCCGTGGCGGCCCTCTCGGCCGAACAGCGCTTGCTGGCCACCGACACCGCCATGCAGGCGGCCAAGGCACTGCCCGACAGCGGCAAGGCCATTCGCATCGCCGTGCAGACCACCGACGCCGACCTCGCCCGCGCGGTGCTGAACCGCTACGGCGCCGAGTACAAGGAATCGGGCAAGGCCGGGCGCACGGTGTTCGTGATCGCCAACCGCGAAGGCCTCAGCCGCGAAGAACACCCCTACGCCCTGGCCATGCTGCGCGAGCTGACGCAGCGGCTCACGCCGATCGCGGTGAACCTGCCCTGAGCACCAGGCCGCGCCCAGCGCACCGCACCGCTGCACCGCCACGGTGCCAGCGGCGCGGCACAGGCACCCAAGCGGTGCCTGGCCACCCTGGCGATGCACCGTCTAGGGTTATTCAGGATGTCGGCCGACCAGCGCTGCCGAACAATGTGTATACAAGTTTTGTGCTCACTTGAGGCCATTCAGGCGTGTGGGCGGCTGCTGGCTGGCACCGTCCTTGCTTGGTTGTGCGCAACTGTTCTTGTACGCAATCTTTTCGGCACGTTCAACCCCTAGCGCCTCTGGAGTTCCCATGACCAAACGCCTTTTCCTCAAGACCGTGGCCGCGCTGGCCACCGTGGCCGCCGTCGGCACGGCGCACGCCCAGACGCCGATCAAGTTCCAGCTCGACTGGCGCTTTGAAGGCCCGGCCGCGTTGTTCCTGCAGTCGGCCGCCAAGGGTTACTACAAGGCCGCGGGCCTGGACGTGAGCATTGACGCCGGCAACGGCTCGGGCGGCACCGTCACCCGCGTGGCCTCGGGCACTTACGACATGGGCTTTGCCGACGTGGCCGCGCTCATGGAGTTCCACGCCAACAACCCCGACGCGCCCAACAAGCCGGTGGCGGTGATGATGGTCTACAACAACACGCCGGCCGCCGTGCTGGCGCTGAAGAAAAGCGGCATCAGCAAGCCGGCCGACCTGAATGGCAAGAAGCTGGGCGCCCCGGTGTTTGACGCGGGCCGCAAGGGCTTCCCCATTTTCCAGAAGGCCAACAACGTGAGCAACGTGGCCTGGACCTCGATGGACCCGCCGCTGCGCGAGACCATGCTGGTGCGCGGCGACATTGACGCCATCACCGGCTTCTCCTTCACCTCGCTGCTCAACCTGGAAGCGCGCGGCGTGAAGACCGAAGACGTGGTGATCCTGCCCTACGCCGAACACGGCGTGAAGCTCTATGGCAACGCGGTGATCGCCAGCCCCAAGCTCATCAAGGAGAACCCGGCCGCGGTGAAGGCCTTTCTGAGTGCCTTCGCCAAGGGCGCCAAGGAAGCCATGGCCAACCCGGCCGCCGCCATTGACACGGTGAAGGCGCGCGACGGCATCATCAACGTGGCGCTGGAGACGCGCCGCCTGCAACTGGCGGTGGACTCGGTGGTGGCCAGCGCCGATGCGCGCCGCGAGGGCTTTGGCCAGGTGAACCCGGGCCGCCTGTCGCTGATGGCCTCGCAGGTGTCAGACGCCTATGGCACCAAGACCCGGGTGGACCCGAGCGCCATCTGGAACGGCAGCATGCTGCCGAGCGCGGCCGAGCTGAACGTGCTGCCGCCGGCCAAGAAATAAGGCACCACCCTCGCGCGACACGGCCAGCCCCCCAGCGCGGTGGCTGGCCTTTTTTCAGGATTGCCCATGCAAGACAACGCCCCCTTCGTCGATTTCGACCAGGTCTGGCTGGCCTACAACGACGAGCTGCTGGCCAAAAACCAATTCGCGGTGGAAGACATCAACCTGAAGGTCGGCCGTGGCGAGTTCATCGCCATCGTCGGCCCCTCGGGTTGTGGCAAGTCCACCTTCATGAAGCTGGCCACCGGGCTGAAGATGCCCAGCATGGGCAAGATCCGCATCGACGGCCAGCCCGTGACCGGGCCGCTGAAGATCTCGGGCATGGCGTTTCAGGCGCCCAGCCTGCTGCCCTGGCGCACCACGCTGGACAACGTGCTGCTGCCGCTGGAGATCGTGGAGCCCTTTCGCCACCAGTTCAAAGACCGGCGCAAAGAGTTCGAGGAACGCGCCAAGAAGCTGCTGGCCAGCGTGGGCCTGGGCGGCATGGAGAAGAAGTACCCCTGGGAACTCTCGGGTGGCATGCAGCAGCGCGCCAGCATCTGCCGCGCGCTCATCCACGAGCCCAAGATGCTGCTGCTCGACGAGCCCTTTGGCGCGCTGGACGCCTTCACCCGCGAAGAGCTGTGGTGCACGCTGCGCGACCTGTGGGAAGCGCAGCAGTTCAACGTGATCCTGGTGACGCACGACCTGCGCGAGAGCGTGTTTCTGGCCGACACGGTGTACTGCATGAGCAAGAGCCCGGGGCGCTTCGTGGTGCGCCGCGAGATTCCCATTCCCCGCACGCGCGACCTGGAGGTGACTTACACGAAGGAGTTCACCGACATCGTGCACGAGCTGCGCGGCCACATCGGCGCCATGCGCAAGGCTGGCGCCGTCATCAACCAGTGAGGTCTTCCCCATGAAACGCAAACAGATCGAACGCTGGTCGCCCCTGCTGCTCTTGCTGGCCATCGTCGTGGTGTGGGAGGTGATCACCAGCGGCTTTGGCGTGTCGGAATTCATCTTCCCCAGCCCCTCGCGCATCTGGTCGCAGACCATGGAGCACAGCACCGTGATCCTGGGCCACGCCTGGCGCACCTTCTGGGTGACGATGGCGGGCTTTGGCATTGCCATCGTGGTGGGCGTGCTGCTGGGCTTTCTGATTGGCAGCTCGCGCCTGGCCTACGCGGCGGTGTACCCGCTCATGACGGCCTTCAACGCGCTGCCCAAGGCCGCCTTCGTGCCCATTCTGGTGGTGTGGTTCGGCATTGGCGCGGGCCCGGCCATCCTCACGGCCTTTCTCATCAGCTTCTTCCCCATCATGGTCAACATCGCCACCGGCCTGGCCACGCTGGAGCCCGAGCTGGAAGACGTGCTGCGCGTGCTGGGCGCCAAGCGATGGGACGTGCTCGTGAAGGTGGGCCTGCCGCGCTCGCTGCCCTACTTCTACGGCTCGCTCAAGGTGGCCATCACCCTGGCCTTCGTGGGCACCACCGTGTCGGAAATGACGGCCGCCAACGAAGGCATCGGCTACCTGCTGATCTCGGCCGGCAGCTCCATGCAGATGGGCCTGGCCTTCAGCGGCCTGCTGGTGGTGGGCCTGATGGCGATGGTGATGTACGAGCTGTTCAGCTTTGTGGAGAAGCACACCACGGCCTGGGCGCATAGGAGGTAAGCCAGAACTAAGCTCCCCCTGCGCGCCTGACGGCGCTTCCCCCCCTGCTGCGCGGGGGGGACGGCACCAGCGGCCCGGCGAAGCCGGCTCCGCGGTGCCCCTGGACAACTCCCCCTCGCTCCACGATGTTGGTGAACGCCATGAGCCCTGACCAGATCACCCGCCACCTGCGCCGCGCCAACGAGGTGGCGTTGCGCGCCCAACGCATGGGCCGCCACCCGTTTGGGGCGCTGCTGGTGGCGCCCGATGGCGAGACGGTGCTGGCCGAGCAGGGCAACATTGACACGGTGCACCACGCCGAGGCCACGCTGGCGCGCACCGCTTCGCTGAACTACCCGGCCGATTACCTGTGGGGCTGCACCCTGGTCACCACTTTTGAGCCCTGCGCCATGTGCGCCGCCACCGCTTACTGGGCCCACATCGGCCGCGTGGTGTACGGCGCCAGCGAAGAGGCGCTGCTGGCCCTCACCGGCCAGCACCCCGAGAACCCCACCCTGGCCCTGCCCTGCCGCGAGGTGTTCGCGCGCGGGCAAAAGGCCATTGAGGTGATCGGCCCGGTGGCCGAGCTGCAGGCCGAGCTGCTGGCGCCACACAAAAACTTTTGGGCCGCGCGATAACGGCGCCGGCGCGGGGGGCGTCTCAATACCGCTTGTTGAAGTTCGCGCGAATGCGCTCGGCCAGGTAGTCACCGGCCGTGATGGGCGGGTACTTGCCCGCGGGCGACTCGATCAGCGCGTCGGTGTTGGCCTGGCAGAAAAAGGCCAGGCTGTAGCGCGGGCCCATGTGCTCGCCCGGCACCGGGTTGCGCACGCGGTGGAAGTTGCTGGGCAGGCGGTCGTCGCTCCAGCGCATGAGCATGTCGCCGATGTTGCAGGTGATGAGGTCGTCGCGCGCGGGAATGCTGGTCCATTCCTGCGCCTCGTGCTCCTTGCCCGGGCACACCTGCAGTCCGCCCTGCCCTTCGCGCTGGTACAGCAGGGTGAGGCAGTCAAAGTCGGTGTGGGCGCCGGCGCGCCACAGGCCCAGGTGGTGCTGGTCTTCGGGCGCAATGGCGTAGTAGTGCAGCAGGCGCAGCGTGCTTTGGTAGGTGTCGCGGGCCGGGTCGTGCGCGCGGGTGAAAAAGTCGCGGTCGAAGCCCAGCTTGTCGGCCAAGCACGAGAGCACCTTCATGCCCACGGCCCAGCTCGCCTGCTCAAAGGCCAGCAGGGTGTCGCGAAAGCCGGGCAGCTCGGCCTCGCTGGGGTAGAGCCCGGCCATGCGCGGGCGGGTGATCTGGTAGCTCTCTTTCTGGTCGGCCGTGCCGGTGGAGGGGCGCACCTGGGCGCGGCTTTCCCAGCCGGCGTTGCGCGTGAGCGGGTACTGGGCCTTCACCTCGGTGGGCAGGGCGAAGAAGCGCTGGCTCATGGCGAAGGCCTCGTCGATCTGCTGGCGCGGCACGCCGTGGTGGGCCAGTTGAAAGAAGCCCACGTCCACCGCGGCGCTCCAGAGCTGTTCGGTGATCTCGGCGCGGCGGGCGTCGAAGTCGCTCAGGTCGATCACGCGAATCTCGCGCGCCTGGGTCTCGGTGCCCATGGCGCCCATGCGCGATTCTTTCTGCAGCTCGGTGAGGGAATAGGTGGTGGTTTCGGTGGTGGTTTGGGTGTCGGCGGTGGTCATGAACATCTCCTGAAGACAAGGGGCTTCAAGAGCAATTTCCGGCCGGCCGCACCCGGCCGGTGAACGCTTCTACTCTTGGCCAGGGCCATGCAGGTTTCAGGCCAGGCCGGCTGGCACGCCGCGTGCGTGCCCTGGCGCTGACTTCGCTTCTGACTGGCCCCTACACTCCCCGCCCATGCCCTGGCACGCCCGACTGCAACTTGACTACCGCCGCGACGCCGATCGCACCGTGCTGCACCACGCCCACGAGGGGCCGCTGCGTGTGCTCAAAAGCCTCTACCCCGAGGGGCACGCCATCTGCCACAACGTGCTGGTGCACCCGCCGGCCGGGCTGGTGGGCGGCGACCGGCTGGACATTGACATTCGCCTGCAAAGCGGCACCCACGCCCTGATCAGCACCCCCGGCGCCACCCGCTTCTACCGCAGCGAAGGCGAGCTGGCGCAGCAGCACGTGCGCGTGCAACTGGAGACCGGCGCGCGCCTGGAATGGGTGCCGCTGGAGACCATTGCCTACCCCGACTGCATCGCCCACAACCACTGGAGCGCCACCCTCGCCCCCGGCGCCGAGTGCCTGGGCTGGGACGTGTGCGCCCTGGGCCTGCCCGGTGCCGGCCAGCCCTTTGAGCGCGGCACGCTCACCCAGCACCTGGGCATACCGGGCCTGTGGCGCGAAGAAGCCACCATCGACGCGGCCGACACCCGCCTGCTGCAATCGCCCCTGGGCCTGGGCGGGCAGCGCTGCATGGGCACGCTGTGGCTGGCCAGCGGCTCGCCCCTGGAGCGCCCCCGCCGCGAGGCCCTGCTGGAGGCCGTGCGCGCCACCCTGGAAGGCGCGCCCGAAGGGGTGCAGGTGGCCGCCACCTGCCCCAACCCGCAAATGCTGGTGGTGCGCGGCCTGGCCCCCCTGGTGGAGCCCCTGGCCACCGTGTTCCAGCGCGCCTGGGCCGTGCTGCGGACCCAGGCCTGGGGCCTGCCGAATACCCCCCCGCGCATCTGGCGCGTGTGATTCGTCATCAATCTTCAAGTTAACTCTTTAGTCGTCCGATAAGACTCCTACGCAATGCAAAACAATTGCTTTGTTTTCATTTTGGGTCTAGGACGATGCTGCCTCACGCCACCCACAACCCGCTGCACGAGTGCCAGGCACTCGTGGTCGAGGGCAACCCGCAGTGCCGCGCCATTCTGGTGGCGCAAATGCGGGAACTGGGCATTGCCGGCGTGCACCAGTGCGCTCGCGTGAGCGACGCCCGGCGAAAGCTGGAACACAACCGCTTCGACATCGTCATCTGCGAACAATTCTTCGAGCGCGACAGCCAGACCGGGCAAGAGCTGCTGGACGACCTGCGGCGCAACCAGATCCTGCCCTTCTCCACCGTGTTCGTGATGCTCACGGCCGAGGCCAGCTACAGCCGCGTGGCCGAGGCCGCCGAGTCGGCGCTTGACGCCTACCTGCTCAAGCCCCACACCGGCGCGCGGCTGACCGAGCGCATCTTGCAGGCGCGCCGGCGCAAGGTGGCGCTGCAAGCCATCTTCCAGGCCATCGACGACCAAGACCACCAGCGCGCCGCCGACCTGTGCATGGCCCGCTTTCAGGCCCGCGCACCCTACTGGCTTTACGCCGCGCGCATTGGCGCCGAGCTGCTGCTGCGCGCCGGGCGCATCCCCGACGCGCTGGGGCTGTACGAGGCCGTCATTCAGGCCAAAACCGTGCCCTGGGCCCGCCTGGGCGTGGCCCGTGCCCAACTGGAAGACGGGCAACACGCCAAGGCCCTCACCACCCTGCAAAGCCTGCTGCAGGAAGACAACGCCTACGCCGACGCCTACGACCTGATGGGCCGCGCCCAGTTCGAGCAAGGCCAGTTCGATGCCGCGCTCAACACCTTCGAGATGGCCACGCGCCTCACGCCCAACTCCATCAGCCGCCTGCTCAAGCACGGCATGCTGGCCTATTACAGCGGCGACCGATCCAAAGGCCTGGACCTGCTGGAGAGGGCCACCCGCCTGGGCGTCGATTCCAAGATGTACGACCCCCAGGCCCTGGTGCTGCTGGCCATGGCCGCCCTGGACAACAATGACCAGCGCAAGCTCATGCGCTGCGTGGCCCAGCTCACCCGCATCTACGAGCGCAGCTTTGATCCAGAGCGTCCGCGACGGCTGCTGCTGGTGGTGCAGGCCCTCAACGCTATCCAGCACAAACAAAGCACCCAGGCCCGCGACCACACCGACACCCTCATGGCAGATGTGCGAAGCCCCGAATTCGACGTGGAATCCGCCTGCAACCTGCTGGGCCTCATGGGACGGCTACTGCACCGCGGCAGCCTCACCCAGACGGGCGACAGCATCATCGACACCATCGCCTTGCGCTTTGGCACCAGCCGCGCCCTGAGCGACTGGCTGGCCAAGGCCGCCCCCGAAGAAACTGGCTGGCGCGCGCGCCTGGGCGCAGGCTACGCCGAGATCGTGCAACGCAGCGCCAGCGCCATGCGCCTGAGCCTCAAGGGCGACCCCAGCGGCACCGTCACCCAACTGCTGCGCGAAGGCCAAGCCACACTCAACGGCAAACTCATCGAAACCGCGCTGCAGGTGCTACTGCGCTACCGCGACCGCATCCCCGACGCCGACACCCTGGAGGCCCAGATTCAGGCCTTGCGCGCCAGCTACGGTGTGCACCACCTCAAGCTGGGCGACCCTTCCGCCAACGCTCGCGGTCCTGGCGGCATGGCCCTGCCCACCTCCGGCGTGGCGCGCGGCGAAACCGTGCTGACAGCCTGAGGCAAACGCCTCAGATCGCCACCAGCTGGCGAATGCCCTTGGCCGCCATCTCGCTGCCCGGGCCGCTGGCCACCACCTCGCCGCGCTCCATCACCACGTAGCGGTCGGCCAGTGCTTCGGCGAAGTCGTAGTACTGCTCCACCAGCACGATGGCCATGTCGCCCCGGTCGGCCAGCAGGCGAATGACCCGGCCAATGTCTTTGATGACGCTGGGCTGAATGCCCTCGGTCGGCTCGTCCAGGATGAGCAGCTTCGGCCCCCCGGCCAGCGCCCGCGCAATGGCCAACTGCTGTTGCTGCCCACCCGACAGGTCGCCCCCGCGGCGCCCCAGCATTTGCTTGAGCACCGGGAACAGCTCGAACAGCTCAGGCGCAATGGGCGTGCCCCCTGGCTTGGTGGCCAGGCCCATTTGCAGGTTTTCCTGCACCGTGAGCCGCCCAAAGATTTCGCGCCCCTGCGGCACGTAGCCCATGCCCAGGCGGGCGCGCTCAAAAGGCGTGAGCCCCACCACGTTCTGGCCGCTCAGGGTGACGCTGCCGCTCTTGGCGGGCACCAGGCCCATGAGGGTTTTGAGCAGGGTGGTTTTGCCCACGCCGTTGCGGCCCAGGACGACGGTGACCTCGCCCAGTTCGGCGCTGAGGTTGACGTTGCGCAGTATGTGGCTGCCGCCGTAGTACTGGTTGAGGTCTTTGACTTCTAGGAGGGGCATGTTGTGGTCCTCAATTGGGTTTGGGCGGTGAAGAGGTGTTGTTGCTTTCGAGGCAGGCCGGGTCTCGGCCCGGCGGCCGACCTACTTTCTTTGCTTCGCCAAAGAAAGTAGGCAAAGAAAGGCGACCCCCACTGCCCGTGTCCCGGCGCGTGGCGCCGGGCAACCTGCGCTGCTCGGCACGTGCACAGGGGGTCTTCTCCGGTGGCGTGGCGAGGTGCGGCGCAGACAAAAGGCTCTGCCACGGTGGGTTAGAACGGTGCGGCAAACAAAGCCGAGGTCGTTTTTTGGCAGCGGCATGAAAAGGCGCGGTAGGCAAAAAGCCCCTTCTGTCTGTGCCGAGGAGCGCAGCGCCGGGCGGAAAAAGGGCCGCGCATGTTTGAGCGAAGCGAGTTTGCGCGGACCCCGCCCGGTGCGAGCACCACAGGTTGCCCGGCGCCATGCGCCGGGACACGGGCAGTGGGGGTCGCCTTTCTTTTGGGTACTTTTCTTTGGCGAAGCAAAGAAAAGTGCCTCGGCCGCCGGGCCGAGACCCGGCTTGCCACGAAAGCAACAACATCTCTCGAGAACGCAGGTCGGCCGCCGGGCCGAAACCCGGCCTGCCTCGAAAGCAACAACACCCCACAAAAAATCAAACACAAACGTGTTTATCACACCTATCACACCCACCCTCACCGCCCCAAATAAACCTCAATCACCCGCTCATCCGCCTGCACCTCATCCAAGGTGCCCTCAGCCAGCACCGAGCCCTCGCACAGCACCGTCACCTTCTCGGCAATGGCGCGGATGAAGGCCATGTCGTGTTCCACCACCATCAGCGAGTGCCGGCCCTTGAGCGACAAAAACAGCTCCGCCGTGCGGGCCGTTTCTTCGTCGGTCATGCCGGCCACGGGTTCGTCGAGCAGCAGCAGCTTGGGCTCTTGCATCAGCAGCATGCCGATCTCCAGCCACTGCTTCTGGCCGTGGCTGAGCAAGCCGGCGGGGCGGCGCACGTGCTCGGTGAGGTGGATGGTGGCCAGCACCTCGGCGATGCGGTCGCGCTGCTCGCCGTTCAGGGCAAAGCGCATGGAGGGGCCCACGCGTTTGTCGGTGGCCAGGGCGAGTTCGAGGTTCTCGAACACGCTGAGCTGCTCGAACACGGTGGGCTTCTGGAACTTGCGGCCAATGCCCAGGGCGGCGATCTCGGCCTCGCGGTGGCGCAGCAGGTCAATGGTGCTGCCGAAGAAAACGGTGCCGCGGTCGGGCCGGGTTTTGCCGGTGATGATGTCCATCATCGTGGTCTTGCCCGCGCCGTTGGGGCCGATGACGCAGCGCAGCTCGCCGGGGGCGATGTCCAGGCTCAGGCCCTGGATGGCCTTGAAGCCGTCGAAGCTGACGTGCACGTCTTCCAGGTAGAGGATGCGGCCGTGGGTGGTGTCCACCTGCCCGGCCTGGGCGAGGCGGCCGTAGCCGGCGCTGCGGCCACCGGACTCGGTCTGGCCGGTCTGCACCGGGGCGTGGGCTTTCTCGTAGCGCTGCGCGCCGGCTTCCATCAGGTCGGGGGTCATGCCTGGCCTTTCGACTTCAACTTCTTCACCAGCCCCACCACGCCCTGGGGCATCCACAGCGTGACCGCAATGAACAGGGCGCCCAGGAAGTAGAGCCAGAACTCGGGGAAGGCCACGGTGAGCCAGCTCTTGGCGCCGTTCACCAGAAAGGCGCCGACGATGGGGCCCAAGAGCGTGGCGCGCCCGCCCACCGCCGCCCACACGGCGATCTCGATGCTGTTGGCCGGGCTGAGTTCGCTGGGGTTGATGATGCCCACCTGCGGCACGTACAAGGCGCCGGCCACGCCGCACATCACGGCGGAGATGGTCCAGATGGCGAGCTTGTAGGGCAGCGGGTTGTAGCCGCAGAACATCACGCGGCTCTCGGCGTCGCGAATGGCCTGCAGCACGCGGCCAAACTTGCTGCCCACCAGCCAGCGCGCCCACAAATAGAAGCCCAGCAAGGTGAGGCCGGTGATGACGAACAGCGCCATGCGCATGCCCGGCGTGGCCAGGGGCATGCCCAGGATGCGCTTGAAGTCGGTGAAGCCGTTGTTGCCGCCCAGACCGGTTTCGTTGCGGAAGAACAGCAGCAGCGCGGCGTACACCAGGGCCTGCGTGATGATGGAAAAGTACACGCCCTTGATGCGCGAGCGAAAGGCGAAGTAGCCGAACACAAAGGCCACCAGGCCGGGCACCAGCACGATGAGCAGCAGCGTGGCCACGAAGCTGTCACTCAAGGCCCAGTGCCAGGGCAGTTCTTTCCAGTCAAGGAAAACCATGAAGTCGGGCAGCTCGCTTTTGTAGTGCCCGTCGGTGCCGATCTGGCGCATGAGGTACATGCCCATCACGTAGCCACCCAGCGCGAAGAACAGGCCGTGGCCCAGGCTGAGGATGCCGGTGTAGCCCCAGATGAGGTCCATGGCCAGGGCGCAGATGGCAAAGCACATGATCTTGCCCAGCAGGCCCACGAGGTGGTCGCTCAGGTGAAAGGCACTGCCCTCGGGCACCAGCAGGTTAAGCACCGGCGCCAGGGCGCACACCACCAGCAGCGCCACCATGAAGGCGCTCCAGCCGGTGCGGGTGAGCAGTGGGCCGGGGGTGGGCAAGGCCACCGAAACAGAAGAGGTCGTCATGAGCAGCAGCCCTTGCGAGCGAAGTGACTGATCGAGAGCGCCGCGGAACCGGCTTTGCCGGGCCGCTGGCGTTGCCCCTTGAGGGGCGGAGCGAAGCGACGGGGGTGGTTCATGTTTCCGCGCTCCGGCCCTTCATGGCAAAGATGCCCTGCGGTCGCTTCTGGATGAACACGATGATGAACACCAGCACGGCGATCTTGGCCAGCACGGCACCGGCCCAGCCCTCCAGGAACTTGTTGAGCAGGCCAAGGCCCAGCGCGGCGTACACCGTGCCGGCCAACTGACCCACGCCGCCCAGCACCACCACCATGAAGGAATCGACGATGTAGCCCTGGCCCAGGTCGGGGCCGACGTTGCCGATCTGGCTGAGCGCGCAACCGGCCAGGCCGGCGATGCCCGAGCCCAGGGCGAAGGCCCAGGTGTCGATGCGCGCGGTGTTCACGCCCATGCACGAGGCAATGGGCCGGTTTTGCGTGACGCCGCGCACGAACAGGCCCAGGCGGGTGCGGCCAATGAGCAGGGCCACGGCGGCCAGCACGGCCAGGGCGAAGGCGATGATGAACAGGCGGTTCCAGGGCAGGCTCAGGTCGCCCAGCACGGTGAGGCCGCCGCTCATCCAGGCGGGGTTTTCCACGCCCACGTTCTGCGCGCCAAAGAGACTGCGCACGGCCTGCATGAGCACCAGCGAAATGCCCCAGGTGGCCAGCAGGGTTTCCAGCGGGCGGCCATACAGGAAGCGAATCACCGTGCGTTCCATGGCGGCGCCCACCAGGGCCGAGGCGGCAAACGCCACGGGCATGGCGGCCAGCAGGTACCAGTCAAACCCGCCGGGCAGCCAGCGCTGAAACGCCTGCTGCACCAGCCAGGTGGCGTAGGCGCCGATCATGATGAGTTCGCCATGGGCCATGTTGATGACGCCCATGAGGCCGTAGGTGATGGCCAGGCCCAGCGCGGCCAGCAGCAAGATGGACCCGAGGCTGATGCCGGTGAAGGCCTGGCCGATGGCGCTGCTGATGGCGAGCGATCGGTCCAGCGAGGCAAGCGAGGCCTTGATGGCCGCCTTCACCGGGGCGCTGGGTTCCTCATTCAGGCGCTGCTCCAGCAAGGGCCGCACGGCGGCCTGGCGGGCGGCGCCCAGTTGCTCGGCGGCCTGCAGGCGCTGGGCGGGCTCGTCGCTGGCCAGCAGCACGGCGGCGCGGGCCAGTTCAAGCGCGCGGCGGGCGGCGGCGGGCAGCTCGGTGGCCAGGGCGGCGTCGAGCATGGGCAGCTGGGCGGGGTCGGGGTTGTCAAAGGCGCTGCGCTGCAGGGTGCGCGCGGCTTCGGTCTGGCGCGCGGGCGAAGGGTCGGCCAGGTCCAGCGCGGCCAGGGCGGGCTCCAACGCGCCGCGCAGGCGGTTGTTGAGCATGGCGTCCTGCGCCTCGGGCGGCAGGGTGGCGGGCTGGCCGGTGAGGGCGTCGGTGGCGGCGTCGCCATTGACGATGTAGACGCGATCACCAGCGAACTTCACGCGCTCGTCGGCCAGGGCGCGAATCAGCTCGGCCGCGCGCGGGTCGCGCGAGGCGGCCAGGCGCTGCACAGCGGCCACGCGCTCGCTCAGGTCGCCGTCGGCCACGGCCAGGGCGTCGGCGGGGGCAAGGGCGTGGGCCGCGCCCAGGCCCATTGCAAGCAGCAGGCCCAGACACAGCCGCCGCAGCCAAAAAGTCTTCATGAACATCCTTAACCAAAGGCGAACGCCAACCCAGCCCAGCCCAGGGACACCGAGGGTCCGGCTCCGCCGGCCCAAGGTGTCGCCCCCCTCCCGCCGCAGGCGAGAGAGGGGGGAGCGCCAACGGCGCGCGGGGGGTGCTTACTTCTTCTCGGGCTCGTCCTTCTTGCCCTTGTTCTCGGGGATGTAGGGGCTCCAGGGCTGGGCCTTCACCGGGCCCGGGGTCTTCCACACCACGCTGAACTGGCCGTCGGCCTTCACCTCGCCAATGAACACCGACTTGTGCAGGTGGTGGTTCTTCTCGTCCATCTTGCTCACGATGCCGCTGGGCGCGGTGAAGGTCTGGCCGGCCATGGCGGCGATCACCTTGTCGGTGTCGGTGCTCTTGGCCTTCTCCACGGCCTGCTTCCACATGTTGATGCCGATGTAGGTGGCCTCCATCGGGTCATTGGTGAGCGGCTTGTCTTTGTGGCCGGCGATGTTCTTGGCCTTGGCGTAGGCGGCCCACTTCTTGGTGAACTCGGTGTTGGCCGGGCTCTTGATGCTCATGAAGTAGTTCCAGGCGGCCAGGTGGCCCACCAGGGGCTTGGTGTCCACGCCGCGCAGCTCTTCTTCGCCCACCGAGAAGGCCACCACCGGCACATCGGTGGCCTTCAGGCCGGCGTTGCCCAGCTCTTTGTAGAAGGGCACGTTGGAGTCGCCGTTGATGGTGGAGATCACCGCGGTCTTCTTGCCGGCCGAGGCGAACTTCTTCACGTTGGCGATGATGGTCTGGTAGTCGCTGTGGCCGAAGGGGGTGTACTCCTCCATGATGTCTTCGTCCTTCACGCCCTTGCTTTTCAGGAAGGAGCGCAGGATCTTGTTGGTGGTGCGCGGGTACACGTAGTCGGTGCCCAGCAGCACGAAGCGCTTGGCCGAGCCGCCGTCTTTGCTCATGAGGTATTCCACCGCGGGAATGGCCTGCTGGTTGGGCGCGGCGCCGGTGTAGAACACGTTTTTGCTGAGCTCTTCGCCCTCGTATTGCACGGGGTAGAACAGCAGGCTGTTGAGTTCCTCGAACACCGGCAGCACGCTCTTGCGGCTCACGCTGGTCCAGCAGCCAAAGACCACGGCCACCTTGTCTTGCGTGATGAGCTGGCGCGCCTTCTCGGCAAACAGCGGCCAGTTGGAGGCCGGGTCCACCACCACGGGCTCGAGCTTCTTGCCCATCACGCCGCCCTTGGCGTTGATCTCGTCAATCGCCATCAGCACCGTGTCCTTGAGCACGGTCTCGGAAATGGCCATGGTGCCCGAGAGGCTGTGCAGCACGCCCACCTTGATGGTGTCGGCGGCGTGGGCGCTCAGGCCGGTGAAGCCGAGCGAGGCCACGGTGGCCGCCACGGACAAGGCTTTAAGGGCAAGGCGGCGGGGCTGCGAGGGGGTGCGATGCATGGCGTTTCTCCGAGGGAAGGGGTGAAGACGAAGGGGGTTTGGCTTCGCCGCCGCCCGGGCCAGCAGACCCAGGTGCAGCGGTGAACCCGATGCTAGGGATCGGCCCCCGAATCGTCTGTACGCCCTACGGCGTACGCGGAGGGCGCGAAGACCCTGTTGGCATCAGGAAGGCCACATGGGTGCGAGCTGCGCCACACACCGAATCGCCCCGAAACCAAGCCTTCGAACCATGATCAACGACACCTTCGACACCCCACCCACCAGCACGAACTCCACGGAGCCGAAGCCCTTGCTGACCTTTCCCGAACTGGACAGCCACTTCTCCACCCTGCCCGCGGGCGCGGCCGACGCCACCCTCACCACCTGCCTGTCGCGTCTGCAGCAATTGCCAGTGGACGAGTCTTCACCCGACTGGGCCACTGGCCTGGGCCTCACCCTGCCCTGGCTGCTGGCGGCCGGGCAAAGCCACAGCCAGGAGGTGCTCGACACCCTGGCCGAGCGCCTGGCGCACTGGACGATCGACCGCTTTCTGCACAGCGACACCATTGCCGCCGAAATCGTGGTGACACTCGCACAGCACCAGCCGCGCACGATGGCGGTGGCCGGGCGCGCCATCGTGAATCGGCTGCTTCAAGGTCTGCAGAAGCAGCAAGCCCTGCCCGCTTGGACCGCCACGCTCATCGGGCAGCTGCGCCAGGTGGCGGATGAGCCCGGCGCCGCCACCTGGCGCAAGCCACACTGGCGGCACTGCCCGACTGGCAAGTGCTGCTGCGGCGCGACGCCTTCGAGCAAGCGCTGACCAAGAATGACCGCAACGAGCTGCTCATGCTGGTGGGCCACTTCAGCTTGCTGAGCCTGATTGACCTTCGCCAGATGCCCCAACAGCCGTTGGGCGCCGCGCTGGCGAACATCGCGAGCAGGCCACCCATCGCGCCAGACATGCAGGCCGCGGTTGCCAACCGCCTTGAAGACGAGCGCGTGCGACTGCATTGGTTGCTCACCCCCTTGGGTACCCAATCGATTGAGGCGCTCTTGGCCAAAGCCAGCGAAATGTTCCCGACACCAGCGTATGAACGCATTCGGCAAGAGATTGTGCTGAGCCTGGCCCGACATGCGGCCATCCAGCAAAGTGCACTACAGGGGGCAGAGGCCGTGCTGCTGATCTGCCAGCTGCACCACCTGATGGGAGGCAGGCCGGACGCCTGGGGGCCAGTGTGGACCGCCGTGCGCCAACTGGCGCGCCAGGTCAAGCTGCACGGGGGTCTGGCCACGCCAGCCACCGACCGATCGCGCACGGTGAACACCCTGCTGTGCCAGGGGGGCCTGACCGGTGCCCTGGAGACGGTTGGCTGGCGCCTGGCGCTGCTCAAACACAGCGGCCTGAGCCTGCTCGACTGCCTGGGCCAACTCGTGCAACAGGTGCCTTGCAGCCCCAACGGCCAACCCCTGCTGGCCCGGGTGCTTCAGGTCACGCGCGCCAACGCACAAGAGCATCAGCAAGCTCTGCTCGAAATGTGCAGCGCGCAAGGATTGCCAGTGCATGCCGGCGCCCAGGTCTACACACGGCAATTGCTGCTCAGGGCGCGCTTGCTGGCGCTGGCGGCCTCCCAAGAGACAGACCCCCACCAACTGCCCGAGAAGGAAGAAAACATCCTGCTCGAAACGGCCTCCCAATTCACGCCGGGCGTGCTGATGCTGGGCTTGTTGAGACACCTGCATGTCGAGCTGAGGTTCCCCGACTGGTCGCAGGATGGGGCGTTGTGGCTGATGGCCCAGTTGCAGGCCAGCGTGGCGGCACTGCCCACTGGCGTGCCCACGGACTGGGCGCTGCAAATCTGCACCCAGTTTGACGACGACCTGGCTCAGGCCCTGCCGCCAGCGCATTACCAGCAGTGGAGCGCCTGGCTGCGCACGCTCTGAGCGGCCTCAGCCCGCGCCCGTGCCCTCCAGCGCGCGCACCCGGTGAATGGCCATGGCGGCGGCGGCGGTGCGGGTCTCCACGCCCATCTTGGCCAGGATGCGCTCCAGGTGTTTTTTCACCGTGGCGGGGCTGGCGCCCAGGATGTCGGCGATGTCGCGGTTGATCTTGCCCTTGACCACCCAGTACAGCACCTCGGCCTCGCGCGCCGTGAGGGCGAACGCGGCGGCCAGGGCCTCGATGGCGCTGGTGTCGGACGTTTCCTGCATCACGATGAGCCAGTCGCCACCGGGCGCGGCCGGGTCTTCGTCGCCGACGCACTGGTGCAGGCGGAAGGTAAGGCGGCGCGGGCCGCGCTCGATGGTCAGGCGCGGCGGCTCGCGCTGGGCCTGCGCCTCGGGCAGGTGGCGGCGCAGCCATTGGCACACCTCCAGCGGGGCGTGCAAGGCCTCGGGCCCGAAGTACTGGCGCAGCAGCTCGCGCGCCAGCGGGGTTTGCCACACCAGGCGGCCGTCGGCCGCGCGCACGGTGATGGTGGCGTGGCCGAAGGCGTCCAGCGCCTGGCGGGCCTGGCTGCGCTCCAGCGCGCCTTGCGCGGCGTGGCGCGCGGTGCGCAGGTGCACGGCCATGCGCGCCATCACCTCGCGTGGCTTCACGGGTTTGGTCACGTAGTCCACGCCGCCAGCGTCGAGCGCGGCCACCAGGTGCTCGGTCTCGGTAAGGCCGGTCATGAACAGAATGGGCGTGGCGGCGGTCTCGGGCTGAGCCTTCAGGCGGCGCGCGACCTCGAAGCCGTCGAGCCCGGGCATGACGGCATCGAGCAGGATCACGTCGGGCCGTGCCTGGGTGGCGCGGCGGATGGCGCTTTCGCCGTCCAGCGCCACCAGCACGGTGTAGCCGGCGGCGTCCAGCGCGTCGTGCAGGGGCGCGATGTTGTCGGGCACGTCGTCCACGATGAGCACCACGGTGCTGGCCGTGGCCTCGCCCGCTTCAAGCGGCCAGCGCGGCTCAACCATGCTGCCCCCGCAGGTGGGCTTCGATGGCGTCAAAGCGGAACTCGCGCGCCATCTGGCCCAGGGCCTGGGCCAGGGCGGCGCGCTCGGGCTGGCGCTGCACCCAGTCGTCCAGCCAGCGCAGCACGCCGCGCGTGTGGCCCAGGCGGGCGAGTTCGATGAGCGGGGCCACCTCTTGCGCGGTGGGGTGGGCGCTGGCTGGTGGCACGGCCGCTGGTGCGGGTTCAGGTGCGGGTTCAGGCGCGGCCTCGCTGCGCCAGCGCAGGCCAAGCTGCTGCCCCAGCCAGGCCAGCAGCTCTTCGCGGCGCACCGGCTTCACCAAGAAGTCTTGCGGGCGCAGGGCGTGCTCGCCCGAGGCCTCGCCTTCCATCTCGCTGTGCAGGCTGCGGTCAAAGGCGTTGGCCGAGACGATGGCCAGCGGCACGCTGCCCCAGCCGGCGGCGCGCAGGCGCCGGCGCGTTTCCCAGCCGTCGATGCCGGGCATGGCCAGGTCCAGAAAGATGGCGTTCGGCGCACCGGGGCCACCCGGGGGCAAGGGCTCCAGGCGGGCCAGGGCGTCGTGCCCGCTGGTGGCCAGCAGCACCTCAAAACCCAGGGGGGTGAGCCAGCGCGAAATCAATTCGCGGTCGGCCTCTTCGTTGTCCACCACCAGCACGCGGCGGCGCTCGCCCTCGTAGCCCACCACGCTGGCCACCACCGGGCGGGCCACGGCCAGGCCCACCTGCTCGGGCAGGAACAGGCGCACGGTGAACACCGAGCCCTGGCCCGGGGTGCTGCGCACGGCCAGCTCGCCGCCCATGAGGTCGGTGAGCATCTTGGTGATGGTCAGGCCCAGGCCGGTGCCGCCCGCGCCGCCCCCCGCGCCGCTTTCGCCATGGCCTCGGGCAAAGGGCTCGAACACGCGCTCCAGCTCGGCCGCGCCCATGCCGGGGCCGGTGTCGTGCACCTCGATCTGCGCCATCTCGCGCAGGAACGACACGCGCAGCCGCACCTCGCCACGGCGGGTGAACTTCACCGCGTTGCCCAGCAGGTTGATGAGGATCTGCCGCAGGCGTTTTTCGTCGGCCCGCACCGCCTCGGGCAGGCGACCGGTGGGCTCGTACACAAAGCGCAGGCCCTTGGCGGCGGCCTGCAGCTCGAACAGGCCCGCCACCTCGGCCAGGGTGTCGGCAAAGGCCATGGGCCGCACGTCAAGCGCCAGGCGGCCGGCCTCGATGCGGGCCACGTCCAGCGTGCCCTCAATGAGCGAGAGCAGGTGCTCGCCGCCGCGGTTGATGACGCGGATGGCGTGGGCGCGGTGGGGCGCAAGATCGGTGTCTTCCTGCAGCAACTGCGCGTAGCCCAGGATGCTGTTGAGCGGCGTGCGCAGTTCGTGGCTGATGGTGCTGATGTAGCGCGTCTTGGCCTGGTTGGCCTGTTCGGCCGCGCGGCGGGCCTGCTGCAGGGCTTCGTCGGTGCGGCGGTGCGATTCGATCTCTTGCATCAGCAGCCGCGTCTGCCGGTTCGACTCTTCTTGCGCCACCTCGCGGCTCTTGTGCGCCAGCACCAGCCACCAGGCCACGGTGGCGGCAATGAGCAGCAGCACCGCGTACACGCGCCAGAAGCCCGAGCGCAGGGCCGCATCGAACAGGCTGGCCTGGCTGCCCAGGTCTTGCACCAGGGTCTGCGCCTCTTGGCGGTAGAGCAGGCCCAGCACCGCCGCCAGCAGCGGCGCGATCACCAGCATCAACAAAAGGTAGTGCGCCAGCCCGGCGTCGAGGTAGGGCCAGACGGCCTTGGGGCTGAGGCGGCGCAGCGCCTGGCCCCACTGCACCGACAGGCGCGCGTGGGGTTTGCACAAGTCGCCACAGCGGGCGTCAAGCGTGCAGCACAGCGAGCAGATGGCGCCCTGGTAGGCCGGGCAGTGGGCCATGTCGGGGCCTTCGTATTCCCTTTCGCAAATGACGCACTTGAGCACCCCGCCGCGATCGGGGCTGCTTCTGGCCACGTAATACCGGCCATTCGTGGCCCAGGCAATCAGCGGCGAGGTGACCAACGCCGTGACCATGGCGATCACGGCCGAGAAGGCCTCGGCCGTGGGGCCGAGCGCGCCGGTGTGGGCCACGATGGACAGCACCGAGGCCAGGGCCATGGCGCCCACGCCCACGGGGTTCACGTCGTACAGGTGGGCGCGCTTGAACTCAATGCCCGGGGGCGACCAGCCCAGGGGCTTGTTGATGACCAGGTCGGCCACCACCGCCATGATCCAGGCGATGGCGATGTTGGAGTACACGCCCAGCACCTGGCCCAGGGCCTCGAACACGCTCATCTCCATCAGCAAAAAAGCGATGAAGGTGTTGAACACCACCCACACCACCCGCCCGGGGTGGCTGTGGGTGAGGCGCGAGAAGAAGTTGCTCCAGGCAAGCGAGCCGGCGTAGGCGTTGGTGACGTTGATCTTGAGCTGCGACACCACCACGAACAGCGCCGTGGCCGCCACCGCCCAGCCGTGGTGCGAGAACACCAGCTCGTAGGCGGCCAGGTACATCTGGTTGGGGTCCACCGCGCGCTCGGGCGGCACCGCGTGGCGGATGGCCAGGTAGGCCAGCAGCGCGCCGCCCAGCATCTTGGCCACGCCCAGCACCACCCAGCCCGGACCGCCGGCCAGCACGCCGGCCCACCAGCGCGCGCGCTGCCCCGGCTTGGGCGCGGGCATGAAGCGCAGGTAGTCGGCCTGCTCGCCCATTTGGGTAATCAGGGCAATGCCCACGGTGAGGGCTGCACCAAACAAGTGCCAGTCGAAGCCCGCGCCTGCACCATGTTGGCCGCCATAGCGCACCACCTCGGTGAATGTCTCGGGCGCTTCGCGCCACACCACCACAAAGGGCACCACCATCATCACCAGCCACAGCGGCTGGGTCCACACCTGGAAACGGCTGATCACCGACACACCGTGCGTCACCAGCGGAATGACCACCACCGCGCAAATGAGGTAGCCCCAGGCGGGCGGAATGTCCAGCGCCAGTTCCAGCGCATAGGCCATCACCGCCGCCTCCAGCGCGAAGAAGATGAAGGTGAACGAGGCGTAGATGAGCGAGGTGATGGTGGAGCCGATGTAGCCAAAGCCCGCGCCGCGCGTGAGCAGGTCCATGTCCACCCCGTGGCGCGCGGCGTACACGCTGATGGGCAGGCCCGCCAGAAAAATGATGAGCCCCGTGCACAGAATGGCCAGCGCCGCGTTGGTGAAGCCGTACTGCACCAGCAGCGTGGCGCCCACCGCCTCCAGGATCAGGAAAGACGCCGCGCCAAACGCCGTGTTGGCCACCCGCCATTCGCTCCATTGCCGAAAGCGCTGCGGCGTGAAGCGAAGCGCGTAGTCCTCCATCGTCTCGCGCGCCACCCAATTGTTGTAGTCCCTTCGCACCTTGATGATGCGTTGCGGGGCATCTTGGGCGGCGTGGGGCTGGCTGGATGGGGCATTCACACCCAAGCCGGGTGCAGATTTCGTGCCACCAGGGCCAAGAGCGCAGGCGCGAGGCACGGGTTTTGCTGAACCCTCGGCATGGAACTGACGCCAAGAGTTCGGCCAGCCTCGGGCGGCCGCGCGGGCTGACTAAAAAGCAAAGCGAAGCATGGAACTGACTCCCCGCGAAAAAGACAAGCTGCTCATCTTCACCGCCGCCTTGCTGGCCGAGCGGCGCCGCGCGCGCGGCCTGAAGCTGAACTACCCCGAGGCGGTGGCCCTCATCAGCGCCGCCGTGATGGAGGGCGCGCGCGACGGCAAGTCGGTGGCCGAGCTCATGAGCGAAGGCCGGCGCGTGCTCACGCGAGACGACGTGATGGAGGGCATCGCCGAGATGATTCCCGACATCCAGGTCGAGGCCACTTTCCCCGACGGCACCAAGCTCGTCACCGTGCACCAGCCCATTCCCTGAACACCCCCGGAGCCCCACATGACCCAGCGCAACCTTTCCCTGGCCACTCTGCTGGCCCTCGCCGCCGCCTCGGCCCACGCCCACGAAGGCCACGGCCTGGGCGGCAGCCACTGGCACGCCACCGACACCCTGGGCTTCGTGGGCGTGGTGCTGGCCATTGGCCTGGTGTGGTGGTTCTCGCGAGGCGGCCGATGATTCCCGGCGAACTCATCGTGGACGCGGGCGAGCACCCGCTCAACCCCGGCCGCCGCACGCTCACGCTGGTGGTGCAGAACACGGCCGACCGGCCCATTCAGGTGGGTTCGCACTACCACTTCGCCGAAACCAACGGCGCCCTGGCCTTTGACCGCGCGGCCGCGCGCGGCATGCGCCTGAACATCGCCAGCGGCACCGCGGTGCGCTTCGAGCCCGGCCAGCAGCGCACGGTGGAGCTGGTGGACTACGCCGGCGAGCGCGTGGTGTTTGGCTTTCGCGGGCTCACGCAAGGCCCTGCCTGACACCCGCACCCGATCCCGCGCCTGAACCCCAGAGGACACCCCCCATGGCAAGCATTTCCCGCAGCGCCTACGCCGACATGTTCGGCCCCACCGTGGGCGACCGCGTGCGCCTGGCCGACACCGGCCTGCTGATCGAAATCGAAAAAGACTTCACCCTGGCCGCCGGCGGCCACGGCGAAGAGGTGAAGTTCGGCGGCGGCAAAACCATCCGCGACGGCATGGCGCAAAGCCAGCGCTCGCGCGCCGAGGGCGCGGTGGACACGGTGCTGACCAACGCCGTCATCGTTGACCACAGCGGCATCGTGAAGGCCGACATTGGCCTCAAGGGCGGCTTCATCGTGGCCATCGGCAAGGCCGGCAACCCCGACACCCAGCCCGGGGTGGACATCGTCATCGGCCCGGGCACCGAGATCATCGCGGCCGAGGGCAGCATCGTCACCGCCGGCGGCATCGACAGCCACATCCACTTCATCTGCCCGCAGCAGGTGGACGAGGCCCTGGCCAGCGGCGTGACCACCATGCTCGGCGGCGGCACCGGCCCGGCCACCGGCACCTTCGCCACCACCTGCACGCCCGGCCCCTGGCACATGGAGCGCATGCTGCAAGCCGCCGACGGCCTGCCCATGAACCTGGGCTTTCTGGGCAAGGGCAACGCCAGCCAGCCCGCCGGCCTGCGCGAACAGATCGAGGCTGGTGCCATCGGCCTGAAGCTGCACGAAGACTGGGGCACCACGCCATCGGCCATTGACCAGTGCCTGAGCGTGGCCGACGAGACCGACACGCAGGTGGCCATTCACAGCGACACGCTCAACGAGTCGGGCTTTGTGGAAGACACCATCGCCGCCACGAAGGGGCGCACCCTGTGCGCCTTCCACACCGAAGGCGCTGGCGGCGGGCATGCGCCCGACATCCTGCGCGTGGTGGGCGAGGCCAACTTCCTGCCCAGCTCCACCAACCCCACCATGCCGTACACCGTGAACACGCTGGACGAGCACGTGGACATGCTCATGGTGTGCCACCACCTGGACGCCGCCATCCCCGAAGACCTGGCCTTCGCCGAGAGCCGCATCCGCCGCGAAACGATCGCGGCCGAAGACATCCTGCACGACCTGGGCGCCATCAGCATCATGAGCAGCGACAGCCAGGCCATGGGCCGCGTGGGCGAGGTGATCCTGCGCACCTGGCAGACGGCCGACAAGATGAAGCAGCAGCGCGGCAGCCTGCCGCAAGACAGCAGCCGCCACGACAACTTCCGCGTCAAGCGCTACGTGGCGAAATACACCATCAACCCCGCCATCGCCCACGGCATGTCGCACCTCATCGGCTCGGTGGAAGTGGGCAAGTGGGCCGACCTGGTGGTGTGGAAGCCCGCCTTCTTCGGCGTGAAACCGGCCCTGGTGCTCAAGGGCGGCAGCATCGCCCTGGCCGCCATGGGCGACCCCAACGCCTCCATCCCCACGCCGCAGCCGGTGCACTACCGGCCCATGTTCGGCAGCTTCGGCAGAGCCATCGCCAAAGGCAGCCTCACCTTTGTGTCGCAGGCCGCGCTGGCCGCTGGCGTGGGCGAACGCTTCGGCCTGCAGAAAACCCTGGCCGCCGTGCAGGGCTGCCGCAGCGCCACCAAGGCCAGCATGGTGCACAACGCCTACCTGCCGCGCATGGAAATTGACCCGCAAACCTACGCCGTGCGCGCCGACGGCCAACTGCTCACCTGCGAGCCCGCGAAGCGCCTGCCCATGGCGCAGCGCTACTTTCTGTTCTGAGCGCCTTCCATGATCCAAGTCTCCAAGCTCATCCCCCAGGGCCAAGGCCTGGCGCCCGCGCTGCTGCGCCGCGCGCCCACCGTCTCGCTCGACTGGGATGTGCGCCAGAAAAGCCGCTTCGACGCCACCGACAGCGATGGCCGGCGCCTGGGCGTGTTTCTGCCGCGCGGCACCGTGGTGCGCGGCGGCGACGCCCTGATCAGCCAAGACGGCAGCCTGCTGCGCGCCATCGCCGCGCCCCAGCCCGTGCTGCGCATCACCCCCTGCGCCGAACACGGCAGCCCCTTCGATCTGACCCGCGCCGCCTACCACCTGGGCAACCGCCACGTGCCCATCGAGCTGCGCCCCGACCACCTGAAGATCGAGCCCGACCACGTGCTGGCCGACATGCTGCGCGCCATGCACCTGACGGTGGTGGAGGCGCTGGAGCCCTTCGAGCCCGAAAGCGGCGCGTATGGGCAACACGGACAACACGGCCACGGGCACGGGCATGGGCACTCCCATGGCCACGACCACGATCACCACCATGGCCACGGCCACTGACACCACGTCCGAGGCCGCCACCCCCGGCCTGCTGCGCCTGCTCTGGCTGGCCTCGCCCGCCCTGCCGGTGGGCGGCTTCTCCTACTCCGAAGGCCTGGAAGCCGCCATCGAAGCCGGCTGGGTAAACAACGAAGCCACCGCCGCGCAGTGGCTCATCGACCAGCTGCACCTGGGCCAGGCCCGCAGCGACCTGGCCGTGGTGGCCCAGGCCCTGCCCGCCTGGGCCCACGCCGACCACGCCCGCCTGCACCAGCTCAACGACTGGGTGCTGCACACCCGCGAAACCCAGGAACTGCGCCTGCAGGCCGAACAGATGGGCCGCTCGCTGCTGGAATGGGCGCGCAGCCTCGGCCCGCTGGGCGAAGGCCTGCACGAAGCCCTGCAGGCCGCCGCCCTGCCCCAGCCCACCTGGCCCGTGGCCTGGGCCGGCGTGGCCGCGCGCAGCGGCGCCAGCCCGCGCGACTGCCTGCACAGCCTGGCCTTTGGCTGGGCCGAAAACGGCGTGCAGGCCGCCATCAAGGCAGTGCCCCTGGGCCAGGGCTCGGGCCAGCGCATGCTGGCCCAACTCGCCCGCGAGATTCCCGCCGCCGTGGCCCACGCCCTGGGCCTGCGCGACGACCAGCGCCAGGCCTTCACGCCCGGCCTGGCCATCCTCTCGGCCCGCCACGAAACCCAATACTCCCGCTTGTTCAGGTCATGACCGCACTCCACCACATCCCCCACCGCACCAAAACCCTGCCCCCGCTGCGCGTGGGCATTGGCGGCCCCGTTGGCTCGGGCAAAACCACCCTGCTGGAAATGCTCTGCAAGGCCATGCGCGATCAGTACGACCTGATCGCCATCACCAACGACATCTACACCAAGGAAGACCAGCGCCTGCTCACCATCAGCGGCGCGCTGCCGCCCGAACGCATCATGGGCGTGGAGACCGGTGGCTGCCCCCACACCGCCATCCGCGAAGACTGCTCGATCAACCTCGAGGCCATCGACCGCATGCTGCAAGAGCACCCCAACGCCGACATCGTGTTCGTGGAAAGCGGCGGCGACAACCTGGCCGCCACCTTCAGCCCCGAACTCAGCGACCTCACCATCTACGTGATCGACGTGGCCGCCGGCGAAAAAATCCCCCGCAAAGGCGGCCCCGGCATCACCAAGAGCGACCTCTTCGTCATCAACAAAACCGACCTCGCCCCCCACGTGGGCGCCAACCTCGACGTGATGAAGGCCGACACCGCCCGCATGCGCCCCGACCCCGAGCGCCGCCCCTGGGTCATGACCAACCTCAAAACCCTGGCCGGCCTGGACGAGGTGGTGCGCTTCATCGAAACCCGCGGCCTGCTGCGAAGCGCCCAGCCCGGCGCCTGAGCCCCGCCGCCCCGCTACAATCCGGGCCTTCCGGAGACTTGGGTGAGTGGTTTAAACCAGCAGTCTTGAAAACTGCCGACGGGCAACCGTCCGTGAGTTCGAATCTCACAGTCTCCGCCAGACAGCACAAACAAAACGGGCCCCTCGGGGCCCGTTTTTGTTGGTGTCACCGCGGCCCAAACCGCCACAGCCCCGGCCCCGGCGGCGGCGCCACGGTGGCCCCGCATTCAAACGGCCCGCGCGTGTAGGGCCGGCCGTCGTTGGCGCAGGGCTGGCCCACGAGTTCGCGGTAGACGAGGTCGTCGCCATAGCTCACCAGATCCTCGGGCATGGGCCATTCGGTGGGCTGGCGCTCTTGCAGGGCGACCTTCATGTACTGCATCCAGATGGGCAGGGCCAGGGTGCCGCCGGTGGCGCGGCCCAGGCTGCGCGGGGCGTCGTAGCCGGCCCACACCACCGAGACCAGGCCCGAGGAGTAACCGGCGAACCACACGTCGCGCGAGTCGTTGGAGGTGCCGGTTTTGCCGGCCGTGTCGGCGCGGCCCAGGGCCATGGCGCGGCGCGCGGTGCCGGTGCGCACCACGTCGCGCAGCAGGCTGTCCATGAGGTAGGCGTTGCGTGGCTCGAGCACGCGCACGCGCTCGGGCGCGCTGGGCGCGGCGAACAGCACGTCGCCGTCGCGGGTGCGCACCTCGCGAATCAGGGTGGTGGGTGTCCACTCGCCGCCGCTGGCGAACACGCCATAGGCCTGGGCCAGGCCCAGGGGCGTGGTGGCGCCGGCACCCAGGGCCAGGGGCAGGCGGGCGGGGTTGAGGTCGGGGTCAAACCCGAAGCGCCCAATGAAGTTGTGCACATGGGAAACGCCGGCGGCTTCCATCAGGTTCACGGCCACCATGTTTTTGGACCGCGCCAGCGCCCGGCGCAGGCTGATGAAGCCTTCGTAGCGCTCGCCGTAGTTCTTGGGGCTCCAGGCGCGCTGGCCGCGCGCGGCGGGGGTGACTTCGCGCGGGCTGTCGTCCACCAGGGTGCCGGGGAAGTAGCCCTTGTCCAGCGCGGCCGACCACACAAAGGGCTTGAAGGTAGAGCCGGGCTGGCGCTGGGCCTGGGTGGCGTGGTCGAAGCGGTTGAGGGTGTAGTCAAAGCCGCCCACCATCGAGACGACTTCGCCGCTGGCCACGTCAAGGGACACCAGCGCGCCTTGCATGCGCGGCAACTGGCTCAGGCGCCAGCCACGGCCGGGCTCTTGCACCACGCGCACGATGGCGCCGGGGCCGATGGCGCGGCGGTCGGGCGTTTTGGCCTGCATCTGGGCGCGGGCGGAATCGGGCAGGGCCTGGGGCGGCAGGTGCACGGCGGTGCCGTCGCGCAGCAGCACGTCCACGCCGTCGCTGGCCGAGGCGCGTTGCACCCAGGCGGCGCGCAGGGCGCCGCTGTCGGGGTAGGGGCGCAGGGCAGTGCGGATGGCGGCGGCGCCGGGGGGCGCGTCGCTCAGCGGCACACGGGCCTCGGGGCCTTCAAAGCCTCGCGCGGCCTGGGCGTCGATCAGCCCTTGGCGCAGGGCCTCGGCGGCGGCCTGCTGGGCGGGCCAGTCGAGCGTGGTGGTGACGTCCAGGCCCAGGGTGTAGGTCTCGTCGCCAAAGCGTTCCACCATTTGCTGGCGCACGCGCTCCACCGCGTAGGCGGCGGCGGGCTCGATGGAGCGCGAATCGGCGCGCAGGTTCAGCGGCTCGTCCAGCGCGGCCTGCAGGGTGGCCGCGTCGATCATGCCAAGGGCGTTCATGCGCTGCAGGATGTGGCGCTGGCGCTGCACGGCGCGCTCGCGGTTGGCCACCGGGTTGTAGGCCGAGGGGGCCTTGGGCAGGCCGGCCAGCATGGCGGCCTCGGCCAGGGTGAGTTCGTCCAGGGTCTTGTCGAAGTACACCGAGGCGGCGGCGGCAAAGCCGTAAGCGCGCTCGCCCAGGTAGACCTGGTTCATGTACAGCTCAAGGATGCGGTCTTTGCTGTAGTTGCGCTCCAGCTTGTGGGCCAGCAGCACCTCCATGAGCTTGCGGCTGTAGGTTTTCTCGCGGCTCAGGAAGAAGGCCCGCGCCACCTGCATGGTGATGGTGCTGGCGCCTTGGCCCGTGCGGCCGGTGAGCAGGTTGCTGACGGCCGCGCGGGCGATGCCTTTGAAATCCACGCCCGGGTGTTCGTAGAAGCTGGTGTCTTCAATGGCCAGCAGGGCCTGGCGCATGCGCAGGGGTATCTGCTCGATGGGCACCACCTCGCGGCGCTCTTCGCCGTACTCGGCCAGCAGGGTGCCGTCGCGGGCGTAGATGCGCAGCGGGCGCGCGTGCTCGTAGGTGGCCAGGTGGTCCACCGAGGGCAGGCGCTGCCAGAGTTCGTGCACCAGGTAGGCCGTGCCGAGCGCGCCGCCCAGGGCCAGGCCCAGCAGCAGGCCCAGCGCCGTGCGCCAGAAAGAGAAGGTGGATTCGCGGGTCATGTCAGGTCCATCAAAGCACTGGCGAAGGGCGACTCAGTCCCAGCGCTCGCTGTAAGAGAAAGACGGCAGGCGCCAGCCTTGGCGAATGGCGGCCAGGCGCAGGGCCAGGCCGCCGAAGAAAGCGATGGCGGTGCTGCGCTCTGGCGATAAGCCAGCGGCCAGCAGCCCCAGGTAGAGGGCGCACACCAGCAGCGACACGCTGGCGTACAGCTCGCGGCGAAACACCTCGGGCACCTGGTTGCACAGCACGTCGCGCAAGATGCCCCCGGCAATGCCGGTGAGCATGCCGGCCATGAGCACCACCGCCGCGGGGTAGCCCATGCCCAGGGCCACCTCGCTGCCAATCAAGGAAAAGGCCACCAGGCCCATGGCGTCGAGCACCAGAAAGAGCTGCTTCAGGTGCCGCAGGCGCGAGGCGACCAAGGTGGTGAACAGGCCCGCGCCCACGACGATGGCGATGTACTCGGGGTGGCGCGTCCAGCCCACGGGGAAGTGGCCCAGCACCACGTCGCGCACGGTGCCACCGCCCAGGGCGGTGACGAAGGCGATGGCGGCCACGCCAAAAATGTCCATGCGCCGCCGGCCAGCGGCCAGCGCGCCCGACATGGCTTCGGCGGTGATGGCAATGAGGTAGATGGGGGTCAGCATTGGCGGTTCCTGGCGCCGCCATGGGCGCAGGGGCCAACGCGTGGAAGGGCAGCACGCATGGACAGATGAATCATCGGATTGGGCAGGCAGCCGCACGCACGGTGGGCCATGAACGCCGCTCCCTCTGTCCTTTTACCTGAGAGTTTCGGCCGCCATGTGGCGGCCTGCCCCTTCGGTGGGTGAACACGCCAATTGCGCTTCACCGCTCTCCAGTCGGCCAAGGTTCACGGCGGTTCGGGGTGCCTGAGCGATCATGGGAGGTTGCGCCTTCGGCGGGGCCTGTCGGTGGCCCAGCTCTCCCGCAGTGAACGGGGGCCAGTATACCGAGGGCGTGTGTCCGACCGGGACACGTGGCCAGGCCGGCACCTGGTAACAGTGCGCAACAAGGTGCCGAGCGCACGCACATCCCCGCGTGGCCAGGGGGCTAGGCATGTACCGCCTAAAATCGCGAACAATTCTCGATCGCACAATTCAACTTGATGCCCCACCGCATGGCCCGCTGCCATGGCGCTGAATGGGCCCCGGTCATCACCGGCATCACGCCTACCTGCCAACGGCCTTTTCGGGCCGGCCCGGCACCGGGCCACTACCCCTTTCCGCGACGAGAGCCTTCGCTGTGATTCAACTTCAACAACTGCACAAGACCTACCGCGCCGGGCCGCGCGAGGTGGTGGCCTTGGCCGGCGTTGACCTTTCGGTCGCGCGTGGCGAGGTGTTCGGCATCATTGGCCATTCGGGGGCGGGCAAGTCCACCCTCATTCGCCTGCTCAACCGCCTGGAAGAGCCCGACCGGGGCTCGCTGCACATTGATGGCGTGGACGTGCTGGCCCTGCGCGACGCCGAGCTGCGCGCCTTCCGCCAGCGCGTGGGCATGATCTTTCAGCACTTCAACCTGCTGTCGTCCAAGACGGTGGCCGAGAACGTGGCCTTCCCGCTGCGCATCGCGGGCTGGACATCGGCCAGCGAGGTTCAGCAGCGCGTGCAAGAGCTGCTGGCCCTGGTGGGCCTGGCCGACCAGGCCGACAAGTACCCCAGCCAGCTCTCGGGCGGGCAGAAGCAGCGCGTGGGCATTGCCCGCGCACTGGCCAACCGCCCCACCCTGCTGCTGTGCGACGAGGCCACCAGCGCGCTTGACCCGCAGACCACGCAGTCCATCCTGCAACTGCTGCTGGACATCAACCAGCGCATGGGCCTGACCATCGTGCTCATCACGCACGAGATGGACGTGATCCGCAGCATCTGCGACCGCGTGGCCGTGCTCGACGGCGGGCGCGTGGTGGAGAGCGGGCCGGTAACGCAGGTGTTCCTGCACCCGCAGCACCCCACCACGCAGCGCTTCGTGCAAGAGGCCGAGCACCTGGACGAGAACGCGCAGCTTGACGCACTGGCCCATGTGCCGGGCCACATCGTGCGCCTGACCTTCGTGGGCGAGGCCACGTACGGCGCCGCGCTGAGCGAGGTGGTGCGCGCGCACGGCCTGGGCTTCAACCTGCTGGGCGGGCGCATCGAGCGCATCAAGCACACGCCCTGCGGGCAACTCACGCTGGCCCTGCAGGGTGAAGCGGCGCAGGTGCAGGCCGCCATGGAAGCCCTGCGCGCCCAAGGCACCACGGTAGAGGTGATCCGATGATGGAATGGCTCAATCAGGTGGACTGGCTCGACATCGGCTGGGCCACGGTGGACACGCTGTCCATGCTGGGCGGCTCGCTGCTGTTCACGGTGTTGCTGGGGCTGCCGCTGGGCATCCTGCTGTTTCTCACCGGGCCGCGCCAGTTGCTGGCGCACGGCAAGCTGTATGGCGCGCTGTCGCTGCTGGTGAACCTGCTGCGCTCGGTGCCGTTTGTGATTCTGCTGATCGTGCTGATCCCGTTCACGCTGCTGCTGGTGGGCACTTCGCTGGGCGTGGCCGGCGCCATTCCGCCGCTGGTGGTGGGCGCCACGCCGCTGTTCGCGCGCCTGGTGGAAACCGCCCTGCGCGAGGTGGACCCCGGCATCGTCGAGGCCGCGCAGGCCATGGGCGCCACCACGCGGCAGATCGTGGTGGGCGCGCTGCTGCCCGAGGCCATGCCCGGCATCGTGGCGGCCATCACCATGACGGCGATCACCCTTGTCTCTTACGCCGCCATGTCGGGCGTGGTGGGCGGGGGCGGCCTGGGCGACCTGGCCATTCGATACGGGTATCAACGCTTCCAGACGGAAGTGATGGTCATCACCGTGGTGCTGTTGCTGATCCTGGTGCAGGTGCTGCAGATGATCGGCGACCGGGTCGTGATCCGACTGAGCCGGCGGTGATGGGTTGGGGGCGCCCACCGGCGCCTCTGTTTTGTGTGCAAGTGAAAGAGGAAATGCAATGAAGAAGCTACTCACCGTCGCCCTGGCCGCGCTGGCCTTTCAAGTCTCTGCCGCCGACAAGCTGTCGGTCGGCGCCACGGCGGTGCCCCATGCCGAGCTGCTGGAATTCGTGAAGCCCGAGCTGGCCAAGCAAGGCGTTGAACTCGACATCAAGGTGTTCACCGACTACGTGCAACCCAACGTGCAGGTGGCCGAGAAGCGCCTGGACGCCAACTTCTTCCAGCACCTGCCCTACCTGAAGGAATTCAACAAGGGCAAGGGCACCACGCTGGTGAGCGTGGTGGGCGTGCACGTGGAGCCCTTTGGCGCCTACAGCCAGAAGGTCAAGCAACTGGGTGAACTGAAGGAAGGCGCCACCGTGGCCATCCCCAACGACGCCACCAACGGCGGCCGCGCCCTGCTGCTGCTGGCCAAGGCCGGCACCATCACCCTGAAAGACCCGGCCAACATCCTGGCCACCCCGCGCGACGTGACGGGCAACCCCAAGAAGCTGAAGTTCCGCGAACTCGAAGCCGCCACCCTGCCGCGCGTGCTCAACCAGGTGGACCTGGCGCTGATCAACACCAACTACGCGCTGGAAGCCAAGCTCAACCCGGCCAAGGACGCGCTGGTGATCGAAGGCAGCGAGTCGCCCTACGTGAACATTCTGGTGAGCCGTGCCGACAACAAGGACACCCCGGCCATGAAGAAGCTGGCCGCCGCCCTCACCTCGCCCGCGGTGAAGAAGTTCATTCAAGAGAAGTACAAGGGCGCTGTCGTGCCCGCTTTCTGATCCACCGGATCAGCGCCCACGCCACCGCGGCCGCGCGGCTGGCGTGGCGCCCCCGGGGCTGACGGACGCGACCCGCCCACTCGCGCTTGACCTTCACATGAGGTCAAGGTTGACACTGGCCACCTCGAACAGGAGAGCGCCATGACATCGACCCATCAGCCCCCGCCGGCCACCGGGCACGGCCACGATCACCACGATCACCACCACCCGCCGGTCGCCCCGCCCCGGGCGGCGTCGCCGGCGCCGCAGGGCGCGGAATACACCTGCCCCATGCACCCGCAAATCCGGCAGATCGGGCCGGGCCACTGCCCCATCTGCGGCATGGCGCTGGAGCCGGTGGTGGCCAGTGCCGACGCGGGCGAGAGCCCCGAGTTGCGCGACATGACGCGCCGTTTCTGGATCGCCCTGGCGCTCGCGCTGCCCGTGTTCGCGCTGGAGATGGGCGCCCACCTGATCGACCTGCACCACCTGGTCGCGCCCCACACGTCCAACGCCATCCAGTTGGTGCTGGGCACGCCCGTGGTGCTCTGGGCGGGCTGGCCCTTCTTTGCGCGGGCCGCGGCCTCGGTTCGCCACCGCAGCCTCAACATGTTCACGCTGATCGCCCTGGGCACCGGGGCGGCCTGGCTCTACAGCCTGGTGGCCACCCTGGCGCCACACCTGTTTCCACCAGCCATGCGCGGGGCCGACGGCGCCGTGGCGGTGTACTTCGAGGCCGCCGCGGTCATCACCGTGCTGGTGTTGCTGGGCCAGGTGCTGGAACTGCGGGCGCGCGAGAAAACGTCCGGCGCCATCAAGGCCCTGCTGGGCCTGGCGCCCAAGACGGCCATGCGGGTGCGACCCGACGGCAGCGATGAGACGGTGCCAGTGGACAGCATCGAGGTGGGCGATCTGCTGCGCGTGCGCCCTGGTGAAAAGGTGCCGGTGGACGGCGAGCTGACCGAAGGCCGGGGCCATGTGGACGAATCGATGGTGACAGGCGAACCCATGCCGGTGGCCAAGGCGCCGGGCGCCCCGGTGACCGCTGGCACCATGAACCAGACGGGTGGTTTCGTGATGCGCGCCACCAAGGTGGGGGCCGACACCTTGCTGGCGCAGATCGTGCACATGGTCGCCGCCGCACAACGCAGCCGCGCCCCCATTCAGCGCATGGCCGACCAGGTGGCCGGCTGGTTCGTGCCGGTCGTGATTGGCGTGGCCGCGCTCACCTTTGTGGCCTGGCTGCTCTGGGGGCCAGCGCCGGCGCTGAGCCACGCCCTCATCAACGCGGTAGCGGTGCTCATCATTGCCTGCCCCTGCGCCCTGGGCTTGGCCACGCCCATGTCGATCATGGTGGGCGTGGGCAAGGGGGCGCAGCACGGCGTGCTGATCCGCGACGCCGAAGCCCTGGAAAAGATGGAGCAGGTCAACACCCTGGTGGTGGACAAGACCGGCACGCTGACCGAAGGCCGGCCTCGGGTGGTGCACACCGAGGCCGCGCCCGGCTTCGCCGCCAGCGAGGTGCTGCGCCTGCTGGCCAGCGTGGAGCGCGCCAGTGAGCACCCCCTGGCCATGGCCATCGTGGCCGAGGCGCAGGCACGCGACTTGCCGGCGGCCCCGGTGAGCGATTTCGACTCCCCCGTGGGCAAGGGCGTGATCGGCACGGTTGACCGCCAGCACGTGGTCTCGGGCAGCGCCCGCTTCCTTGCCGACCACGCGATCGACACCCAGGCGCTGCACGCCGCAGCACAAGCCTGGCGCGAGCAGGCCGCGACCGTCATCTTCGTGGGCATCGATGGCCGGCTGGCCGGCTTTGTGTCCATCGCCGACCCCATCAAGCCCACCACACCCACCGCCGTGGCGGCGCTCAAGGCCGAGGGGGTTCGCCTCGTGATGCTCACCGGCGACGGCCAGACGACCGCCGAGGTGGTGGGCCGTCAGCTCGGCATTGACGAGGTCTTGGGCGAGGTGTTGCCCGAAGACAAGGCCGCCGTGGTGCGGCGCCTGCAGGCCGAGGGCCGGGTGGTGGCCATGGCCGGCGACGGCGTGAACGACGCCCCCGCCCTGGCGCAGGCCAGCGTGGGCATTGCCATGGGCACCGGCACCGACGTGGCCATGGAGAGCGCCGGCATCACCCTGCTCAAGGGCGACCTGCTGGGCCTTGTGCGGGCGCGCTCCCTGTCGCGCGCGACGATGCGCAACATCCGCCAGAACCTGTTCCTGAGCTTCGCCTACAACGTGGCCGGCATTCCCTTGGCGGCGGGGCTGCTGTACCCCGCCTTCGGTTGGCTGCTGTCACCGGTGGTGGCGGCCGCGGCCATGGCGCTGTCGTCGGTGAGCGTGATCGCCAACGCGCTTCGCCTGCGTGCCGCACGGGTGAACTGAACCGGCCGCCTCAGCGCAGGTTCAGCCCCCGCTTGATCACCACCGCCTTGCCACCCAGGCGGCTTTTGTTGGCCCAGTGGGCCAGGGCCGAATCGAGGTGCTGGGTGTGCTTGGGGAACCACTCGACCAGGTGGACCAGCAAATCGCGCGCAATGTCCAGCCGGCCCTCGGCCAGGCGTTCGCGCACCTCGCGCACCGAGGCCAGCACCGCGGCGTGCTCGTCCATGTGGCACTGCCGGGGCGGGAACTCGGTGTCCAGCATGAGCTTGTCCTCTGAGCCGAAGTGCTCTTCCAGGTGCTTCAGCAGTTCGTCGTAGAGCGCAGGCCAGCTCGCGTCGTCGGCCTCTTGCAAGGCCCGCACATGGCCGACGAAGGCCTCGTGGTAGGTGTCAATGGCGCTGTGGCCGAGCAAAAAATCGTCGTGCCAGGTGAGGGTATCGGCGGTCATGGAAACGGGGGGGGGGCGAAATCGGTTGGAACAGAGCCAATTGTCTCTTGCGCTGTGCACTCAAACGCCCGCACCGGGGGCGGCATCGGGCAGCAGGGGGTGGTCAAGCACGTGGAGATGCTCGGGCAAAGGAGGCGCGCCCACATGGTGCTCCAGCCCGAAGCGAATCAGCGCTGCCGTGCTGTCCAGGCCTAGCTTTTCCAAGATGTGCGTTTTGTGGGTGCTCACCGTCTTGATCGACAGGTGCAGATCCTCTGCAATGTCGGTGAGCTTCTGGCCCTTCACGATGCGCTGCAAGATGTCCAGTTCGCGGTTGCTCAGCAGGTCCAACTTGGGGCCGGCCTGAGGCGCGTGCAGCTGCTGGATCACGCGTGCGGCCAAGGCGGTGGAGATGTAGACCCCCCCCGCGGCCACCTGGGCCACTGCGTTCAGCAGCTCCTGAGCGGCGCAGTCTTTGGTGACGAAGCCCTGGGCACCGGCCTCAAACGCGCGCACCGCGTACTGCTCTTCGCTGTGCATGGTGAGCACCAGCACGAACACGCCGGGAAAGTCGCGGCGGATGCGGCGCACCAGGTCAAAGCCGTTCATGCGCGGCATGGACAAGTCCAGCACCACCAGGTCAAAGGCAGAGGCGCGCAGCGCGTCCAGTGCCTCGAAGCCGTGGGCGGCCTCCTGAATGGCCCAGTTCTCGTTCGCGCCACTGAGCAGGCGCATCAGCCCCTGGCGCACCACGGCATGGTCGTCCACCAGCAGGATCCGCAAGGTATGTGATGAGGGCGACAGATTCATGACAAACCGTCCCCGCCAGTTGTGCCCGAAAAGCCTGAGAGAGGGCCATCATCACGAACCGGCGCCGGGGCGGCTGCGACCGACCGAACGGGCAAACGCGCCTCCAGGTGCGCCCCACCCCATTCGCCGCGCCCCAACCACACGGTGCCGCCCAGCATCAACGCGCGTTCACGAATGCCGATCAGTCCGAACGAACCGGTCGGTCGCAATGGCGTGACGCCAAACCCCACGCCATCGTCCTGCACCGAGATAACCAACTGCCCATCGCGCACGAACAGCCGCACCTGCACCTGCGTGGCCCGTGCATGACGAGCCACATTGGTGAGCGCCTCTTGCACGATGCGATAGGCCGGCGTGGCCAGCATCGCGGGCAAGCGCTCGGGCAATACATCAATGCGAACCTGAACCTGAAGACCCGTGCGGGCCTGATGCTGGCGACACAACCACTCAATGGCCGCCACAGGCCCCAGGTCGTCCAGCATGGGAGGGCGCAGATCAGCGGCGATGCGCCGCACCGCGGCCACGGTCTCGTCCAGCGTGCGAAACACGGGCTCCGATGTCGTCACCTCGTGTTGCATGGCACAGGCACTCAACTCCAGTTTCAGCGCCGTCAGGCGCTGACCCAGCTCGTCGTGCAGTTCGCGGGCAAAGTGCCGGCGCTCTTCCTCGCGCGCATCCACCAGACTGGCCGACAACTCTCGCAGGGTACGCCGCGATCGCAACAACTGGCGCAACTCGGACGCTCGCAAGGTAACGTCCACAAGCGCCATCTGCACCCATTGGCGTCCCTGCCAGTGAAGGTGGGTGACGGTAACCTCCACGTCGCGCGCCGTGCCGTCGTGCCGATTTAGGCGAAGCGACACGCCAGGCACTGCCCCTCGGGGAGCGTCAGACCGCATGGCCGATTGCAGCGCTTCACTTGCAGCCGGCCCCAGCCATTGGGCCAACGACCGCCCTGCAAACGAATCGGGCGAGGGTGCCCTGAAGAGTTGCGCACACGCGCGGTTGGCCCACAACACCTGATCTTGCTCGATTACCCACATGGCCACCGGCGCAGCTTCCATTGCGTGGCGCCAGGGATATGCGTCCATCGTGCCCTGCACAGCCAAGCCGGGCGACGATGCCGGAAAACGAGGGTCGTGGGTCACGCTTGTCTCCGTCTGGTTGGCACTCATTTTTCTGTGTCGGCCACCCGGCTGCCAGGGTGTGGCAGCGGCTTGCCGTGCGCACCAGTGGACAAGGTTGCAACGAATCCGGCATTTCTACAAGGTGCAACACCCGTCATGCCTTGACACAGATCAAGCTTCGGCAGATCGGATTATTCCTATCGACTTCAATCCATTAGTCCTATGGAATCAAACATACGGCAACAGGCATTCTGATTTCATCTTTATTCATTCACCCGGAGACAGCCTTGAATCCCACGTTCCTCACCCCCGGCAACAGTCACGCGCTCGATTCCGATTTGGCAATCGAGTCCAACCTTCTTGCCTTGCTGGAGCTCCTGGGCATGCCCCCGCACGACCGCGAACACGCTGCCCGTCAGCCGCTGGTGATCAGGCGCATCAAGGCTCGCCACGCCGTGTATCAGTGGGGTGAGCCAGTGCGTGCCCTGGCCGTGATTCGACACGGTAGCTTCAAGCTGTGCCACCTGGACGAATCGGGGTATGAGCAAGTCAGTGGCTTGGCCATGCGAGGGGATGTGCTGGGCATGGAAAGCTTTGATCTCCCACAACACAACAGCGATGCCGTGGCACTGGAGGACGCTTCCGTGTTCCTGCTGCCACGCGATCAACTCACTGCGCTGGCAACGCGCATGCCCCCTCTGGCCCAGGCACTTCAGCAAGCCAGTGGTCGACGCCTTCGCCAGTCTCAGGCGCTGGTGGACGTGCTGGCCGCCGTGGCCTCGGAGGTACGGCTGGCAAGGTTTCTGTTGTGGCACGGTCGCCAAATGGCAGAGGACGGCTGGTCACCTCGCCGTCTGCACCTGCGAATGGGCCGGAGAGACCTCGCCAGCCTGCTGGGTGTGGCGCATGAAACCGTGAGTCGTTCGTTCACCGCGCTGTCCATGGCGGGGCTGATTGCCGTGGAAGACCGCGACATCGAGATCCTCGATCCGTTGCGCCTGCAAACCTTTGCACGCAACACACGCCGCCCACAAGAAGAGTCTCGCGCCTGTGGCAACTTGCGCCCCACATCTGCCGCCAGCCCTGCTGCATCGAGTGGTCGGCGTTCGGCTTACATGGCCTAGCACCTCGGTTTTCCCCCGTCCCTTCACCAACCACCTGGAGATCGCCATGAAAATGCGTGCCAATTCCTGCCTCGTCTTGCTCATGGGCTCTGCTTTGCTGGGCACTGCCTGGGCAGATGGACAGAAGAGCGCCGACTTCGGCAAACGCGAATTCGAAGCCAACTGCGCCAGTTGCCACGGCATGGACGCCAAGGGCAAAGGCCCGCTGGTGCCCTTCCTCACGAAAAGCCCGCCCGACCTCACCCAACTGGCCCGCCAGAACAACGGCGTGCTGCCCATGGCCCGGCTTTACGACGTGATCGATGGCGCCGGCGTGCCCGCCCACGGCTCGCGCGACATGCCGGTGTGGGGGCGCGATTACCGCATCAAGGACGCCGAGTACTACCAAGAAGCGCCCTACAACCCCGAGGCCCAGGTGCGCGCCCGCATCCTGGCCCTGCTGGAATACGTCTCGCGCCTGCAGGCGAAGTGATCAGCCCTCAGTCCGGCAGGAACAGCGCCTGCAGGTCCGACAAAAAGTCAAAGCCGCGCTCGGTCGGCCAGGCGCGGTGGGCGTCGCGTTGCAGCCAGCCCTGGGCAATGCCTTGCTCAAGGGCGGGCGCAATGGCCGAGAGCGGCAGCCCGGTGCGGTCCATGAAGTCTTGCAGCGCAAAGCCGTGGCGCAGGCGCAGCGCGTTGAGCATGTACTCAAACGGCAGGTCGGCCCGCGCCACCTCTTCCAGGCTGGTCACTGGCTCGCCCGCCAGGGCCCGCTCCATGTACAGGCGCGGCTCGCGCCAGCGCACCTGGCGCACCACGCGGTGGGCAAAACTCAGCTTGCCGTGCGCCCCCGCGCCAATGCCCAGGTAGTCGCCAAAACGCCAGTAGTTCAGGTTGTGCCGGCAGGCGTGCCCCTCGCGCGCGTAGGCCGACACCTCGTACCGGTCCATGCCGGCCGCCGCGGTCAGCTCGGTGATGCGGTCGAGCATGGCGTAGGCGTCGTCCTCGGGCGGCAGCTTGGGCGGGAACTTGGCGAAATAGGTGTTGGGCTCCAGCGTCAGGTGGTAGATCGACACATGCGGCGGCGCAAACGACAGCGCCGTGCGGATGTCTTGCTCGCAGGCGGCCAGCGTTTGCCCCGGCAGCGCGTACATCACGTCCAGGTTGAAGGTGTCGAACGACTGCGCCGCCTCTTCCACCGCGGCCAGCGCCTGGGCGCGGTCGTGCACGCGGCCCAGGGCCTTGAGCGCCGCATCGTCAAAGCTCTGCACCCCGATCGACAGGCGCGTGACGCCGGCCTGTCGGAAAGCGCGGAAGCGGTCTTTCTCAAACGTGCCGGGGTTGGCCTCCAGCGTCACCTCGCAATCGGCCTCCAGGCGCAGGCGGGCGCGCACATCGCTGAGCAGGCGGTCAATCGCGTCGGGCGAGAACAGGCTGGGCGTGCCGCCGCCAATGAAGATGCTGTGCACCGTGCGGCCCCAGATCAGGGGCAGCGAGGCCTCAAGATCGGCGCGCAGGGCATCGAGGTAGCGCTGCTCGGGCATCGCGTCGCCGCCCGTGCCGGCCCACTCGTGCGAGTTGAAGTCGCAATAGGGGCACTTCTTCAGGCACCAGGGCAGGTGGATGTAGAGCGACAGCGGCGGCAGGCTGGAGAGCTGCAGCGTGCCCGGGCGCATCCAGTGCCCCGGGTCGTTCCAGCGCTCGGTGCTCATGGCTGGGACGCGAACCAACGCTCGCGCATCAACGCCAGCATCTGCTGCGCGGCCTGGCCGCGGTGGCTGTGCGCGTTCTTCACCTCGGGCGGCAGCTCGGCAAAGGTCTTGCCCAGCGCGGGCAGGTACATCACCGGGTCAAAGCCAAAGCCCTGGGTGCCCACGCGTTCGCGCGTGATCAGCCCTGGCGCGCGGCCCGTGGCCACCAGGGGCTCCGGGTCGTCGGCGTGGCGCAGCGCCACCAGGGTGCTCACCAGCGCGGCGCGGCGGTCGGCCACGTCGTGCATCTGCTCCAGCAGGGCGGTGACGTTGTGGTCATCGCCCTTGGGGTAGCCGCGCGTGGTGGCGTAATAGGCGGTGTCCACGCCTGGCAAGCCCCCAAAGGCCTCCACGCACAGGCCGGCGTCGTCGGCAATGGCGGGCAGGCCGCTCAGGCGCGCGGCGTGGCGGGCCTTGGCCAGCGCGTTTTCAATGAAGGTGCGGTGCGGCTCGGGCGCCTCGGGAATGCCCAGGTCGGCCTGGCGCACCAGCTCCACCCCCAGCGGGGCCAACAGCGCCTGCAACTCGGCCAGCTTGCCCGCGTTGTTCGAGGCCAGCACCAGTTTCGTCGTCATGCCTTCAACGCCGCTTTCTGCAAGGCCACCAGCTCGGCAATGCCCTTCTCGGCCAGCATGAGCAACTCGTCCATCTCGCGGCGGGTGAAGGCCACGCCCTCGGCGGTGCCCTGCACCTCCACGTAGTGCCCGGCGCCGGTCATCACCACGTTCATGTCGGTGTCGCAGGTGGAATCTTCCACGTACTCCAGGTCAAGCAGCGGCGCGCCGTTCAGGATGCCCACCGAGATGGCGGCCACGTGGTCTTTGATGGGCGACTCGCCAATCTTGCCCTCGGCCAACAGGCGCGTCACCGCGTCGTGCGCGGCCACGAAAGCGCCGGTGATGCTGGCCGTGCGCGTGCCACCGTCGGCCTGCAGCACATCGCAGTCCAGCGAAATGGTGCGCTCGCCCAGCTTCTGCAGGTCAAACACTGCGCGCAATGAGCGGCCGATCAGGCGCTGGATTTCTTGCGTGCGCCCGCTCTGCTTGCCCTTGGCTGCCTCGCGGTCGCTGCGGGTGTGGGTGGCGCGCGGCAGCATGCCGTATTCGGCCGTCACCCAGCCCTCGCCCGAGCCGCGCTTGTGGGGCGGCACCTTCTCTTCCACCGAGGCGGTGCACAGCACCTTGGTGTTGCCGAACTCGATCAGCACCGAGCCTTCGGCGTGCATGGTGTACCCCCGGGTGATGCGAACGGCGCGCAGCGCATCGGCGGCCCGTTCACCGGGTCGAACAATCTTGCTCATGTTTTCCTTCAGGATTGGCGAGCCGCGGTGCGGCGAATCGCTTCGTTGATTTCGGCAATGGAGCGCTCGATGGCCTCGTCGTCCATGTCTTCCAGCGTGGGGTCTGGCGTGCCGGTCTGGATGGTCGAGGCAAAGCCGCCATCCTCAATGTCATCGGTGGACACGTTCGTGCCATGAAAGGCCTCGACCGTTTCCCACTCCATGGCCAACACGGTCACGTTGTCGCAGCGGGCACCGCCTCGCTGCAGGGCCATCTCCACCAACTCGGGAACCGCCCGGTCCAACGGGGCGGCCGCCAGGTGCTCCACGATCTCGGCGTCACTCACCGTGCCCCACAAGCCATCAGAGCACAGCAACACCCGGTCGCCATGCTCCAGCAACAACGGACCCGACAGGTCAAAGACCGGCTTGGCGGGAGAGCCCAGGCAGGTGAACAGGATGTTGCGGTTGATGTGGTTCGTGGAACGCCCCAGGTGGGCCTGCTGCTCCATGTACGAATGGTCGCGCGTGCGGGTGAGCAGTTGCCCCTTGCGCACGATGTACAGGCGCGAATCGCCGCAGTGCACCCAGTTCACATGGCCACGCTCCATGATGGCCGCCACCAGCGTGGTGCGCGGCGTGTCCAGCATGCCCTTCTCGGCCGCGTAGCGAATGATCTGGTGATGGGCGGCCATCAGGGCGCTCGAGAGAAACTCGGGCACCTCTTTCACCGTGGGGTTGGCCGCCTTCTGGAAATAGGCCGAGAAGGTCTGCAGCGCCAGTTGCGCCGCCATGGCACCTTCAGGGTGCCCACCCATGCCGTCGGCCAGCACAAACAAACCAGACTCGCGGGTGTAGGCATACCCCATGCGGTCTTCATTGCGCTCGCGACCGCCCTGGCGGCTGATCTGGTAGACCGAAAACTTCATCGGAATCGGGTGCCCACGTGCGACGACTTGCGACCGGCCTTCTTCGTGTCAGAGACGATGTTGTCAAACTGCAGGCGCATCTTCTCGGCCACGGTCAGCTTGGTGTAGCTGCGCTCGGTCTCGCGGCTGAGTTCCTTCTGCAGCGCAAACACCGACTGCGGGCGAGAAAGCGGATCGAGCGACATGCACCATTCCACCACCTCGATCAGGTTGTCGGAATACACACCGCGCAAACGGGACAAGGCCAGAGACAGGCGGTCTTTCTCAAGACGCTGCGGGGCGTCGTTGGGCGGATAGCCCTGCATGCTGGCGTAGATGCAAGCACCAATGGCGTAGATATCAGTCCAGGGGCCCATGGACGAGTCGCGGCGGTACATCTCAGGCGCGGCAAAGCCCGGCGTGTACATGGGGCGAATGAAATTGCCCTCTTTGCTCAGCACCTCGCGCGCCGCGCCAAAGTCAATGAGCACCGCCCGGTTGTCGTCGGTGACAAAGATGTTGGCCGGTTTGATGTCCAGGTGCAGCATCTTGTGCTGGTGCACGATGCGAAGGCCGCGCAGCACCTCGTCGTAGAGGGAACGGATGGTGGACTCGCGGAACACCTTCTGCTTCTTCAACTCGCGAGCGGTGATGATGAACTCTTGAAGGGACGCGCCCTCCAGGTAGTTCATCACCATGTAGACGGTTTCGTTCTCGCGAAAGAAGTTCAGCACGCTCACCACCGACTGGTGGGATATCTGCGCCAGGGCTCGGCCCTCTTCAAAAAAGCTCTTGAGGCCCAGGCGGTAAAGCGACAACTTCTCGGGCTGCACCTGCGGCAGCAGCTCGCCGGGGGCGCGCGACGCCAGGGAAGAGGGCAAGTATTCCTTGATGGCGACCTGCTGGCCCTCGGTGTCCACCGCCAGGTAGACCACACCAAACCCGCCCGCCGCCAGCTTGCGCACGATTCGGTAACCACCAATGATGGTGTCGGGCGGCAAGGGGGCGGGTTTGACCTTTGACATAATTCGAAAGGAATCCGGAACGCCCCGTTTCGGAGCACAGCACCAGGTAAGGCCCAGAGCCATGGCAGTTTACAGCATGACCGGTTACGCGACCGCCCAATGGGGTGGTCCCACGAGCCTCTCAAATCACGAGGCCACCGGCGAAAACCGCCCGGCTCTCGGCATCGAAATCCGCTCGGTCAACAGCCGCTTCCTCGACCTGAGCTTCAAGCTCGCCGACGACCTGCGCGCCACCGAGCCCACCCTGCGCGAAAAGCTCGCTGCCCGTCTGAAGCGCGGCAAGGTTGAAATCCGCGCCTGGATTGAAGGCAAACAAGACGCCCTCGGCCGCACACCTGGCATGGGTGAGTTGCAGCGCCTGGCCGGCGTGCAAGACGCCATCCGCACCTGGTTACCCCAAGCCGCCCCCCTGAGCGTGGCCGAAGTCATCCAGCTCACCGCCCGCCAAGGTGGCGCCCCCGGCCAGTGGCACGACGCCCTGCTCGACCTGGCCGAAGGCGTCATCGAACAATTGCTGCTGGCCCGTGAGCGCGAAGGCGAGCGCCTGTGCGCCATGCTGTTGGACCGCCTGGGCGCCCTGCGCCAGCTCGCCAAGGATGCAGCGCCCCTGATCCCGCAACTTGTCGCCCAGCAGCGTCAGCGCTTCCTGGATCGCTGGAACGAGGCCATGGGCGCCGCGCCGGGCCAATCGGTGACCGCCGAGGCCGCGCAAGACCGCGCCCTCAGCGAGGCCACCGCCTTCGCCATCCGAATCGACGTGGCCGAGGAGCTCACCCGCCTTGACTCCCACCTCACCGAGATCGAGCGCCTCCTGAACAAGGGCGGCGACATCGGCAAACGGCTCGACTTCCTCATCCAGGAACTGCACCGCGAGGCCAACACGCTGGGCTCAAAATCGTCCAGCCTGGACCTGACCCGCATCTCCGTGGACATGAAAGTCCTGATCGAGCAAATGCGCGAGCAGGTGCAGAACATCGAGTGACACCGGCCAGCATCCCTTGGCCCGCCTTCTTTACCCGCCACCCCCTCTCCCCATGGAATAC
>Ga0255140_1000081_pt1 | contig 43525 bp, 34 predicted proteins | sample Law_Colum_RepC_8_FD_188547 | JGI IMG/M metagenome (GOLD analysis project Ga0255140, IMG submission 188547) | Freshwater microbial communities from St. Lawrence River, New York, United States - Law_Colum_RepC_8d | ecosystem: Environmental > Aquatic > Freshwater > River | place: USA: New York...
ACGCCGCTGCGGTAGTTCGCAGAAATGCTGGCGCTTTGATTGCCTCGGAACCAGTTCACGCGCACGCTGCCCTTCACATCCGGCAGCGGAGGCACGATACCTGTCTGCGCGTTCAAATTGCCAAGCGCGTCCACCAGCACGCCAGTATTGTCCTCATACTCGTAGTTCATGTAGTAGGACGCTTCCAGTGTCGTGGTGAACGTGCCCACATCGCCTGCATCATAGGTATACCGGACTTTGGCATCCAGCAGATCGATGTACACGGACGCAATGTTCTGCGCCTGTCTGAAGATGGTATCCACAGACATGTCGGCAGGGTCGCGAAGTACCGGATTGCCTGACCCTGCGATGGAACGCAGATAGGCAGTCGCCGCCGCACGGTCACCCGCATTGGCAGGATTGTACGTGGCTGTGCTGCGGCCAGTGGCGGCAAGGAACTCGCGGAACTGGTCATACACGGTGTCCGTATCATCCAGGGTGCGGATACGGTCGATGTAGGACACGCTCTGGTAGTCCATGCTGATGCTGAGATCTTCGATGCCTTCATACGTGAAACCGAAGTTCCTGATGGTCGAGGTTTCCGGCGCCAGGTTCGGGTTACCGGCCTGACACGTGGAAGAACCGATCAAAGAGGCATTGAAGAACGGGTCGTTGCCGGAGAAAGCTTCACCGCACAGCTCGTTCGGGATGAAAGGACGGGCCTGTTCCGGCGTTGGTGCAAGGAAGCTCTTGCCCCACGATGCACGCAGTGCCAGTCCATCCATCGCTTCCCAGCGCAGAGCGACTTTCGGCGTAGTGGATTCCAGACCGAAGTCAGTGAACTGCTCATGGCGAACTGCGCCCTGGGCTGTCAGAGACTCCAGAATGGGCACTTCCATTTCCAGGAACACGGCACGCACGGCGCTGAAGTATTCAGCATCCTTGCGGACGGGTGTAGTGATATCCACGTTGTAGTTGTTGCCGACGGCGGACAGCGGATTCGCAAAGTCTTCCACGATGCTGTCGCGCCACTGGAAGCCAGTCGCCATGGAGACGGCGCCTGCCGGCAGATCGAAGACTTCACCGGTGATGGTGACTTCGGCGATGTCCAGGTAGTCGCGGTCAGTGGTCAAATGGATCTCATCCCACATCCAGGCCATGATCTCGGGGCTGTTGTCGGTTCTGCCTTTGATGTACAGCGGAGAGCGCGGATCAGCCGAGCCGAAGGGGTTGAAGTACAGATTGTTGTTCACGCCGCCACGACCCAGAAGAGCCTGCTGCAGCTTTTTCAGGTTCATGTTGCCGCGCATCTGTCGCGACCATACCTTGCGCTCCTGCGCGGAGTAGTAGGCATAGCCTGTCCAGGTGTCGCTGAGGTCAAAGCGTGCTCCCAGCTTCATGCGGTTGGAACTGGTGTCGATGCCGCCTTCCGCTTCACCAAACTCGTTGATCCACTCGGGCATGGTGCCCAGACCAGCGGCCGGTCGCCACAGATAGGGAACCACATCGAAGCCATAGGTGTTGGCCGGGTGGCTGGCAGGGATCAGCAGCACTGTGCGGTTGTTCGGGTTCAGTGCCGTTACGACGCCTTGTGTGGACTCATCCAGCAGGTAGTTCCAGCTGCCGGTGGCTTCCAGTTGCAGCCAGTCCGTCGCTTCCCATGTCAGATTCTGATACAGGTTGTATTCCGTCATGCCACGGGCATAGGGATACGTGGTGGTGTAGTTGTACCAGCAGGTCACATTGTTGCCGGTGCCGGTGATGATGCCGCTGGGGATGGCGCCACGCTTGGTGCGGTCTTCGAGACCCTGGTTGAACTTGCCACAGCTTGGGTCAACCAGATTGCCACCGCTGAGACGTCCGCCATGCTGTGCGCCCAGTTTGGGCACCGCGCCATTGATGCGGCGGAAGGTGCCGGGGTTGCCGGAACCGGACGAGCCATCGGCCATTTCCCACTCACGGGGACGTTCGTTCATGCCCAGACGCGTGCGCTTGCGGGCATCAAACGCCCCCACGTAATTGATGCCATTGTCGAAGCTCTTGCCCCACAGCATGGAGAGATTGCCTTCTTCAAAGCCACCCTCTTCCGGTGTCTGGTAGTAGGCGCGGGCACGGAAGCCCTCGAATTCCTTGATGGGGATCATGTTGACCACGCCTGCGACGGCGTCAGAGCCATACAGTGCAGAGCCGCCGTCCAGAACCACTTCGATACGCTCAACGGCGATGTCTGGAATCAGGGCGGTCACGGAATTGTCGACGCTGCGGATACCGTCCATCATCGTCAGGGTGCTGTTCTCGCCAAGACCCCGAAGGTTGAAGGTGGTGCCCACACCGCTTTGATCACCAGCAGAGGATGACAGTACGTTCTGCACGGTGTTGGTGTTTTGAGTGAAACTCAGGTCACGGATATAGTTGGCCATGCTTGGCGCGCCAGACTGGTAGAGATCTTCCTGGCTGACGGTGGCAACGGGAGAGTTTTGTGCAAAGGCGCTGTTGCGGATATAGGAACCGGTAACAACCACTTCTTCAACTTCTGCTTCTGCAGCAGGTTGAGTCTGCTGGGCCAGAAGGCTGGTCGGGCCGCACAGTGATACCGCGATGCCCAGTTTGATCATGTTGCGCAGATAATGCTTCTTGCTGACTGCTTGTGGATACAGCATTTACTTCCTCCAGATCTGTCGTTTTTGTTGTAAAGACTAAGTCGCGCGGACGCCCCCTGTGTCGGCGCTGCCCGTTTCGAACTCGGATGCGTTCTTGCATCTTTCCCTGTGCACCCGGTGTTTCTGTCGTTCCCTGTTGCATTTCCTCCAGGATAGTCCGGGAAGACGTCAGAACTTGGCGGCCGTCGACGCTGATCTCCGGTGTCCAAAGAGGGAGATGTGGTGACGATTTGCTTCGGCGGTCCGTCTTATACACTAGTTGAATGGACCGAAGCAAACCCCGAACGATCGTTCGATGTCATTGTAGAAGGGGTATTCAGAAAACCCGCACGACTCAGGCGTGGCGCAGGTCCTGAAGCCGCTCCAGCAATTCCTGCACATCAATTCGGTGTTCGCGACTGAGCGTATCGACGTACAGAATCTCGCTGGTGTTGGGACCGCTGGCGTGCCAGCGGCGGATGAAGCGGGCATTGCTGGTGCCGGCAAAAACCGTGTAGGTACGCACGCCCAGCGCGGCACCGATGTGCTGACATGCCGAATCGTAACCAATGAATTCATCGCTGCGTGCAATCAGCGCTGCGATCTCGCCCACGTCGCAGTCAATGCCGAGCAGACGCGCCTGCGGGTCAGCCGCATTCAGGTCCGCAAAGCGCAGCGACTGCGCGGTGAATCCGGCTGCGGTGGCCCGCGCCAGCACGTGGCGGCTGCGGGCGGTTTCTTCGTCGCCGAAGCCCATATCGAGCAGCACAGTGGTGTCCGGCTCCTGCAACAGACGCAGCACCAGCTCGGCTTCGAACTCACCCTCCACGCGCTTGCGCATGTTGCCGCCCACGCCGAGATTGAGGGTAATGACGCGCCGGGCGCCACCGTGGGACTGCTTGCGGGTGAAACGCGTGGCGGCCTCGATTTGCTCCTGCCCGATCCACACCTGGGGATAACAGAATTCACTCTGCCACAGCACCGCATCCAGCCAGACATTGGCCAAGGTCGAGATGGACCCTTTGACGGGATAGCCCGGTTTGCCTCGGCTGTTGAAGAATCGGTAGTAACGGTCGGGCACCAGCGGCAGCACGCCCAGCTGCGTCAGACGGGAATCCGGGTCGAATACCAGATAGTCGCCCTCGCCCAGGCCTTCCAGCTCCTCCCGCACGCTGGCCACCAGGTCAAGCCACACGCTGAAGCGCTCCACCAGTCCGCCGTGGCGGGCATAGTGCAGCTCGCGGATGCGCAGTCCCGAGGACGGCGCCATGATCTGCCGCAGCTTGGCATTGCCCATGACCACCAGTTCGGCACCGGGAAAGGCGCTGGCCAGACGCTGACAGATCACACTGGTCACCGCGACATCCGCGCCGATGGTCACCCGGGAGAGAATCAGAATCTTCTGCGGGCGCAACCCGGTGGGCAGGGGCATGTCGGGACTCAGGCGGATCGACTCGATGCGCTGATACAACTGCTCTTCTGTCTGCAAATGAAACCCGTGCAGCTGCGCGTCCAGACGCGCGCCGCCGGGCAGGGTTCGCAGGAAGCCGGACACCTGGCATATCAGCCGATTGTAGGTCTCGGTCTGCAGGTCTTCGAAGTCGTCGCACAGGCGTTCCACAATCACGCCGAACAGCGTGCGGGCGGCAATCTGGTTGAGGTTCGGGTCGTCGAAATGAGTCGCCATCTCGCAGATCAGGCGTATATAGCGCTCGTTGTATTCGTCGCTGTAGAAGTAGCGGTCCACAAAGGTGGCGGCGATGCGCTGCGCCAGTGACTTGAGTTGCTCGGGCTGGGGCGCGGGCTGCGCTCTCAGTGTGTCCCATTGTTCCTGATAATAGGCGGGTCTCATGCAAGCACCTCTTGTTGTGAGCTGACTTTCAGGTGGCAGCTGGTGGATTTGTTTGAACAGGCAGATTTGTGGGAGCGGGCCTGCCCGCGAATGTTCGCAACACTTGCTCCATCACACTCTCCGGCGTGATTTCGCGCATGCAGGCGTGGTGCCCCAACGGGCAGGTCTTCTTGTGGCAGGGCACGCAGGGCAGATCCCGCTGCAACACAGTGGTGTGTTCCAGATTGCTGGCCGTGTAGCGCGCGTTGGTCGGCCCCATGAGGACGATATGCGGCACGTCGAATGCCACCGCATAGTGGCGCGGCCCCGTATCATTGGTAATGAGCAGATTGCAGCGCTTGATGAGCGGCTTCAGCTGTGCCAGATCCACCCGCTGGTGCGCGGTGTTGATGATGCGGGCAGTGCTGGCAGCCACGATGCGCTCGGCGATGCCCTCCTCGCCCGGGCCTACCAGCAGCAGAATCCTGCAGTCCAGCGCGCTCTGCAGCAGCTCTGCCAGGCGCGCGAAGTATTCCGGCGGCCAGCACTTGGAGGACCCGAAACTGGCGCCGGGGTTCAGCCCCACCACCATGTCATCATCTGCCACGCCCCATTCCCGCAGACGCGCCAGCCCGGCTGCCTCGTTTGGTGCCGACAGGTACAGGCGGCTGCGTGGGCGGGCCGGCACCTCCAGGCCCAGATAGCGGCACAGCTCCAGGTAATACTCCTGCATTGGCAGCGGCCGGAACTTGTTGCCTTCGCGTTGGGGTTCAGGGCCACCCGCCAGAAAGAAGCGGCGCAGATTGCGGCGGTAGCCATAAACATGTGGCACGCCGGCAAACTTGAAACTGAGAAAGGAGTGGGTGGTATTGGTCAGCAGCAGGCCCATGTCGGGCTTCAGGGGCGCGAGATCAGTGCGCAGCTGCCGCAGGCCTTTGAGGTCCTTGTCTCGGCAGTCCACGATGTGATCGAACCAGGGGCTGTCTTCCAGGATGCCCCGCGCGTAGGGGCGAATGCAGGCGGTGATGACGGCCTGGGGGAAATTCGCCCGCAGGCACTCGAACACCGGCGTCGCCATGACGATGTCGCCCACCCAGTTGGGGCAGCGCACCACCAGGCTTTTCACCGATTGCAGGGCAGGCAGCATGATTGTCGGCGAGACCTGTGCCGGATCAGCTCTGATCCAGAGTGTAGGCGACGGCTTCCTTCTTCTTGCCGGCCGCCATCTGTGCACGTTCTTCCTTGATGTAGTCCGAGCGCACACCCATCACGTTGGAGTAGCGGATGGTGTAGTGAATCAGGTCGCGGGCCATGAGTTCCTCGGACAGGTCACGGTCGTAGGCCACCAGGTCGTCACGCTCACGAAGCCAGGTCTCCTTGTCCATGGCCTCCACCTTGTCCACCAGATTGCGGTAGATCGGCGCGCACTCCCAGTCGGTTTCGGCATTCACGTACCAGTTGCAGAGCTTCGCCAGCTTGTCCAGGAACAGGTCGTGCTCTTCGCCGAAATTCAGACAGGAGCCGTCGAAGTAATTGCCCTTGCCGGCCATCTTGGACTCGTCGATGAGCGGCTTGGCGATCTCATAGCCCGCCGTGCCCTTGAAGGGGAAGAACAGCGCCCAGCGGAAACGGCCCATCTTCACCTTGGCGCACAACTGCAGGGTTTCCATGATCTCTTCGCGCCCTTCGTAGGGCAGACCGAACATGACAAAGGCCGAACTGTGCAGATCGTAGGCATGGGCGGCCTCGAAGGAACGCTCAATCTGTTCGTTCTTCATGTAACGGTGCAGCACTTCGCGACGCACGCGGGGCGAGCCGCTTTCAAGACCAAACTTGACGATGATGCAGCCGGCGTCCTTCAGCGCTTTGGCAGCCACTTCCTCGAAACAGTTCACGTGGCCATTCACCACGAAGGGGATGCCCACATTGTGACGCTTGTAGGCCTCGCAGAATTCGATGACGTACTGGGTATTCAGGGTGAACAGGTCGTCGTCGAAAATGAAGGTGTTTATCTCGGGGTTCTCGCGCACCAGTTTCTTGAGGTCTTCCATCATGACGTCGATGGGGAAGTGGCGCAGGAAGTCCTTCACGTTGCGGGCGGCGCCGTCCTCGATGTACTGGTCGACGATCTCGATATTGAAACAGTAGGTACATTTGTAGGGACAGCCGCGGGATGTGAGGATGCCCATCCAGCCGCGGGTTTCCTTCATGACGGCCTTCATGTCGAAGACGTTGTAGTCCAGTGGCGGCAGCTTCGCCAGATCCGGGAACGGCGCCACCTTGTTGACCACGGGCACGCCGTCGATCCAGGAACGGAAGTTCGCCAGCGTGTGCGGGCGCTCGCCCTTTTCCAGCGCGTTCATCAATTCCAGCAACGCCCAGTCGCCTTCGCCGACACAGGTGTAATCGAACAGCCGGGACTTGTGCACTTCGTCCGGCACCATCGTCACATGCACGCCGCCTATGACCTGCACCATGTCGGGCATGGCTTCACGAATGGCCTTGCTCTTCTCCACCACCCAGTCGTACTGCTGGGACATGACCGAAAAACCCACCAGCCCGGGCCCTGTCTCGCGAATGTAGGCAATGATCTCGTCGCTGCTCGGCACGGGCCTGTACTTTTCGGACACATGCATCAGATCCAGCACATGGCCATTGGCATGCAGCACACCGGCAAGGGAGGCGATGCCGTGGTTGGTGCCCAGCGGAGCGTCGATCTGCGGATAAATCATCAGTATTTTCATAATGTTGCCTGATCATTCTGCATCAATGTAAATGGGGTGTGAATGCGCCAGCTGGGACGCCGCCCGAGTGGCGCAGGGCCCCCGAAGAATAGTGACTCTCCCCATGCTTGTCTATCTCGCCTGAGCATCGGGAGGCGAGCCTGAACGTGAACGCACAGAATCTGTGGGAGCGGGCCTGCCCGCGAACACTGTCACACTTCCCGGCCTGAGTCGTCACAACTTGTTGCAATTCAGGGCGGGGTGATGACATTCTGAGCAGCAATTGGATATTGACGGGAATCATCACCACCCGACAACCAACCATTCGCACCAGCGTTCTGAGTCCACGGAGCGCGTGCGTTCCAGTAACCAGACTTCCCGTGCCAGCCGCCCGCACCAGGAGAACCCGATGTTGCAACGCTCACGCATCGCTCTGCTTCAACAATTTGCAACACTCGCCTTTGGCCTGCTGGCACCGCTGTCATTGCTGCATGCCCAGACAGCCCCCAGCTTCAACAGCAGTACTGGTGTGTTGTCTCTGCCTGTTGTCGACGTGCCCGGCACTGGCGTGGTCAACGCAACGCTGGGCCTGAGCAATCAGAATCCCATCCAGTTCACTCTGCAGAGCGCGTCGGTGTATACCACGCCCCCGACGGTGAACAGCAGTTCCCCTCGTGTCGTCAACGGCAGCACGCTGTACATCCCGCGCGTGCAGGTGGGCAGTGAGCTGTACGAGCTGAACATGGGACTGGTCAGCAGCGCCCCCATCATCTTCGGGAATCTACAGGTCGTCAGTGTGGTACCCGTGCCCAGCGCTACTCCGGCACCCACCCCTACTCCGGCACCCACAGCAACGCCAGCGCCCACGCCGGCACCGACTCCGGCACCCACTCCCAACCCGCAGCAGGCGAGCATCGCAAGGGGACAGACGCAGTACGCCGCACAATGCGCAGCTTGCCACGGCGGCAACGGCACTGGCGGCCAGAGCGGCCAAAGCGTGACGGACAGCAGCTTCACCACCTTCGCCACTCTGCGCACCAAGATCAACAACACCATGCCACCAGGCAATCCCAGTGCCTGTGCCGATATCGGCGGTGGCACATGCGCTACCGACGTGGCCAACTACATCATCAACGTACTGAGGTAGGGACATCATGCCTCAGCGAAGCGTGGCGCAGGGGGTTCTGGGACTGGTGATGGTGGCTGCAATCCCGATCGCCAGTGCGCAGGATGTGCTGTACGACTACGAGCGTGAAGCGTTCGACAGCCCCGAAGGCTGGGCCATGGCGCACACGGTAGCGGCCAGCCTGAATCTGGGCACGGGACCCGCGCGCCGGCTGGCTGCCGGCGAGTGGCAAATTTCCGCCGAGATGAGCTCGATTCCGCATCTGAGCCGCGAAGACCAGCGCGTCGGGTTCGGCGGCTACAAGCTGGAAGACATGAACAAGTCCCCTGTGTTCGGCCGTGGCCGGCTCCACATCGGCCTGCCGGCAGCAATCTCTGCCGAATTGTCCTGGACGCCACCATTGGAAATCAATGGCGGGAGGCCGGAGCACCTCTTCGGACTGGCTCTGGAGCGCGCGCTCTGGCAGGGCGAGGCCTGGTCATTGGGGGCGCGTGTTTTCGCGGTTCGCGGCGACGCCTCGGGCGATACCACATGCAGCCGCAGTGTCGCCTCCCAGGCGATAGGCACCGCCGGAAATCCCTTTGGTTGCCGCGCTCCCTCCGATGACACACTTCGCCTGGACCACGAAGGTGTTGAACTGGTGGCTTCGCGCTCATTCGGGGATGGCCGCTGGCAGCCCTTTGTGGGCCTGGCGTCCACCCGCATGAATCCCTACGTCGAGATCAAGGCGCTGGTCTTTGACTCCCTCGACCTGTCGGAGCTGGAAAGCAGCGGTACCGTGCAGACGCTGTCGGCCGGTACACTCTTCACTGTGTCGCCCCAGTGGCAAGTGTCTGCGGCCGTGTCGTGGACTCCGCTGGAAGTGCGCCGCCCCCAGCTGTACAACAGCCGCAGCCATGACTTCTGGAGCATCCGCCTGGGTCTGGCCTGGCACCGCTGACCCCGCCTTCCCCCTGCAGAAGCAAGCCCTGTGAGAGCCGGCTCAGTGCTTCATTCGTTCGCGGGCAAGCCCGCTCCCACACAAACAGCTTCCCCGCGTGTGCCAGTGGTGCCCGCCCCTGCCGCGCGGCTACAATACGCGCCCTCGAGACATAGCCCCATCCAGGAGCAAGCAGGCGTGCAGGAAATCGTACTGATCAACATCACCGGGCCCGACCGTCCCGGCCTTACCGCTGCCATTACCGGCATACTCTCCCGCGCCGATGTGCAGATCCTCGACATTGGCCAGGCCGTGATTCACGACACGCTGTCCTTCGGCATTCTTGTGCAGATGACAAGGGGAGAAGACCAGACCGATGTGCTGAAAGATGTGTTGTTCCGGGCCTCGGAGCTCGACCAGCAGGTCAAGTTCACCCCTATCGCTGCGGAGGACTACGCACAGTGGGTCAGCGGACAAGGCAAGGTTCGCCACATCGTCACACTGCTGGCCCGCCGGGTGACCGCCGAACATATCGCCCGCGTCAGCACCATCACGGCCCGCCACGGCCTGAACATCGATCACATTGACCGCTTGTCCGGACGCATTCCCGAAGGGCTGCCGGCTGACAAGGGCAAGGGCTGCATTGAATTCTCAGTCCGCGGCGAGCCCGTCGATCCCGAGCAGCTGCGGGCCGAGTTTCTGGCGATTTCCCAGGAACTCAACGTCGACATCGCGTTCCAGCAGGACAACATTTTCCGGCGCAACCGCCGCCTGGTGGTATTCGACATGGACTCCACGCTGATCGATGCCGAAGTGATCGACGAGCTGGCCAAAGCGGCCGGCGTGGGCGAGCAGGTAGCAGCGATCACCGATCGCGCCATGCGCGGTGAACTGGATTTTCAGGCCAGCTTCCGCGAACGGGTGGCCCTGCTCAAGGGCCTGCCCGAATCCACTCTGGCGCAGATCGCCGAGACACTGCGCCTGACCGAGGGCGCCGAGACGTTGATCAGCCAGCTGCGGCGGCTGGGCTACAAAACGGCCATTCTGTCGGGCGGATTTACCTATTTCGCGGAGCGTCTGCAGAAGCGCCTGGGCATCGACTATGTCTATGCCAACGCACTCCCGGTAAAAGACGGCCAGGTGACAGGGGAGGTGCAAATGCCGATTGTGGACGGTCAACGCAAGGCCGACCTGCTGCGGGCGCTGGCCACCCGCGAAGGCATCAGCCTGGAGCAGACCATTGCCGTGGGAGACGGCGCCAACGACCTGCCGATGCTGTCCATCGCCGGACTGGGCGTGGCCTTCCGGGCCAAGCCGTTGGTCAAGCAGTCGGCCCGCCAGGCCATCTCGACGCTGGGCCTGGATGGCATTCTCTATTTGCTGGGGTTCAGGGACAGGGATGGGGGCTGAGCGACGCATACTGACGCACAGATCAAGTGCCATTTTGAACGTGCTTTCCGCCCCCGCTTTCCCCTACACTGCCTGCCACGCAACCCACTCTCAGGAGAACAACAAGAATGTGTGACAACCATACCGTAGAAGAAAACGAAGCCTATCTGGCCCTTGCCGCGAAGATGAACCGTCGCCAGTTCGCGAAACTGGGCGCAGGTGCTGCCATGGCGCTGATGCTGCCCGCCGTAGCCAATGCCCAGGACGTAATGGAGATGGATGTTGACATCACCACCCCGGACGGCGTCTCCGACTGCTACTTTGTGCACCCCACTGCAGGCCGTCATGCCGCCGTGATCATCTGGCCGGACATCCTCGGCCTGCGTCCCGCCTTCCGTGCCATGGGCAAGCGCCTCGCGCAGTCCGGCTACTCCGTGCTGGTGGTGAACCCCTTCTACCGCAGCGCCAGGGCGCCGGTGGTCGGTGAAGGCGCCCAGTTTTCCGATCCTGCCGTCTCTGCGATCGTGCGCCCCATGGCTGGTCAGCTCAATGCTACCACCCACGTGACCGATGCCGGCGCGTTCATCGCCTGGGTTGACCAGCAGGCTTCCGTGGATACCAGCCGCAAGATCGGTACCACCGGCTACTGCATGGGCGGCCCGATCGTCATGCGCACTGCTGCGAATTTCCCGGAGCGCATCGGCGCCGGTGGTTCCTTCCACGGCGGCGGCCTGAACACGGCCAATCCGGACAGCCCGCATCTTGGCATCCCGAATATGGATTCCCACATGCTGATTGCCGTAGCGGCCAATGACGACGAGCGCGATCCGGAGTCGAAGAATGTCCTGCGTGCTGCGTTCGACGCGGCGGGCGTGGAAGCAGAGATCGAAGTCTACGCGGGTGCGCTGCACGGCTGGTGCGTTCCAGACTCGGCGGTTTACAACGAAGAGCAGGCGGAACGCGCCTGGGGCCGCTTGATGGCCATCTTCGAGACGGCGCTGGCCTGACAGCTGACAGCGCGCAAAGGCTGTGGAAGCGGGCACCAGGGTATAAAAGCCCTGGTGCCCGCAAATCCCCTTCGCTGGCCGGCGCCGGATCTAGACCATCCACAGCACGCGCATCAAAAGCGGCCAGCTTGCAGCGCCAGTTTGATGTTATGGACCTGATAGCACTGCATGCAGGTCATAATCCTTGTCGGCCACCCCTTTTCAACGAATTGCTATCGGATTGACCACCGTTTGCACGGCGCCTTTGAACTTCGGCTGACCCAGGACAAACATGAACTCCTGCACCCCGTCAGCGGCTAACTCGGCGGTATTCATATTCTCCAGAACATAAACACCTTCCTTTGCCAGCAAGGTCTGGTGCACCGCAAACGCGCGCTGCGGATTTTCAAAAGGAATGACCTCCAGCGCCGGTGTATCCGCACCAACAGCCACCACCCCAAGGTCGGCAAGGTACTCTGCACCCTCCAAACCAAGGCCTGGCTGACCTGCGATAAAGCGCTGGTTATCCGTGCCCAGCAATTGCATCCAGCCGGTGTGAAACAACACCACATCCCCTGATCTGATCTGCAGACCTTGCGCGCTGGCGGCGGCCTCTATCTGTGCACGGTTGAATGCGGTGCCTTCACTGACCATGTCGACCCCGAAGTGTCTGGCCATATCCAGCAAGACGCCGCGGGTGACAATCGGCGGAATGGAATGCGTGCCCAATTCCACGAGGCCGCCATCGGCAACAATCTGTTCACTGGTCAGTCCGTTGTAGTATTGATGGCCAATGCCGAGATGCCCGAGCCCGTCAATCTGCGACCCTATTCCAAAACTGGTGGTCACACGCTCGTCATGTGTCGTCAACACGTCGGCGCCCACCGGCACATTTGCACCCGATGCAATAATGTCGATTGTAAATGTGCGTGAGCCATAAGCAGGTGAATCCTCGGCAGTTTCAACGCCAAGCGAGTAGACTTTCCCGGTGGTGATCAGGCGAGCCGCCTGCAGCACAATGTCTGAACTGAGGTTGTTTGCAGCACCAATCCGGTCATCCGCTCCATAGCGTGAGGGAACCCAGTCCTGCGACAGCACACTGGCGCAAAGACTCATGGTCACCATACCGACAAGGATCAACGCGACGTTTTTTCTGTTCATTTATTTTCCTTGTTATTGGCGATGTACTTTCAACCGATTATTGACATCACGAATCATGGCCGTGCACGCGAGTATTTCTCGAATCGTTGACGGCCAACTTGCCCTGCGTAGATATTGCCTGCGGCGTCTGTAGCCAGAAACTCAATGCCACTGCCGTTTTCAACTTCGTAGTCAGGAATGAACTCGGTGACATAACCGGTACTGGCATCGCCAATCCGAATACCCCGCTCCCATCCCCGGTTCCATTGCTCACCTGACATGCCATCAGCGACAAGAATCGTGTCGTCCGGTTCAATCCAGATGCCGCTCGGTCTGCCGTATTGAGTCCAGATATCCAGCAGCTCGCCCTCCTGGCTGAAAATCTGGATGCGATTGTTGCCGCGGTCGGCCACGAACAGGCGGCCCTGCGAGTCCATTTTCAGGTCGTGAGGATCATTGAATTGTGACGCCGCCAGGCTGGTGTCATCTACCCCGCCGCCGAGTTGCAGGATCAAATTGCCTTCGGGGGAAAATTTCATCACCCGGTTGTTGCCACCGCGATGACCGTCGGCGACCCAGATTTCACCATTCGGTGCCACCAGCACGGCGGCTGGACCATTGAAGTGAGTTGCATCGAATCCCGCCACACCGGCTTCACCGAGCCGCATCAACACTTCGCCGTCCTGATTGATCTTGATCACCTGGTGACCCATCCCGCGCTCAAAGCCGGGTTCACCACGCGGATCACCTTCGGGTGCACCCTCGGTGATCCAGAAATTGCCGTCCGCATCCATATCAAAACCATGTGGCCAGGCCAATAGGCCAGCGCCAATGCTTTTCACCGTCTTCCCGTCCATGTCCAGCTTGTGCAGCGGATGCAGATCAGATCCAGCGCACTGGTTTTCGCTGCAGCGCTCCAGCACCCAGATGTGTTTGCCGTCCGGGTCCGGCTGCACGCCGGACACCACGCCCATGGGGCGACCACCGGGCAACTCGCCCCAGTGATAGGTGACCTGATAGGGATTGGGTTGGGCTTGAGCAGCAACAGAAGCAACAAGTAATACAGCGGAAAGCGCATTTTTTTTCATTTTCGTCGCCTGGTAACCTCACATTGAACGCATTCGAAGCTACACCTTCACTCGGCGGAAAAGCAATGCACTCCTGCAAAGTTCCATGACAGTCATTGCTGCTGCAATAGCGGAACGCGGGTTCTAAAGAGTGAAAGGGCTGGCCGACACCGGGTGCATGTTCAAGAGTTCGCGAGCAGGGCTCGCTCCCACAGGCAGGGCTCGCTCCCACTGGCAGGGCTCGCTCCTACACAAGCACCTTGCGATTCAGCACCTGGATCTGCCGGAACGACGCCTTCTTCGTCACAGTTTCCACCGCCTGCAGGAAGGCGTCCACATCGTGGAAGGGCAATGCCCGCAATGACGCGTAATCCAGTTCCCACCACTGACTTGCCAGCAAGGCCGCACACTGCTGTTCACTGAAACGGAAGCGGATCGGCCGTGCCGGATTGCCCCCCACGATCTGATAGGGCTCCACATCCCTGGTCACTACTGCATTGCGAGCCACCACTGCGCCATGCCCGATGGTCACCCCCGCCATGATTACCGCGTCATGTCCTATCCACACATCGTGGCCGATGCGGGCGTGGGTGTGTTGCGCCTGGTACTGATGGCTGACCGACAAACTGGTGGATACCCAGTCGATGGGATGATTGCGGGGAGTTTCGCCCAAGGTAATACCCCGGCCGATGCTGCTGTAACGGCCCACTTCGGCCAGCCAGCGCACCGTGCTCGTGGAGCGGATGTAGCTGCAGGCACCGATGCGCAGCGGCACCGCCGGGTCGGGCAGCTCGATCTGCACATGGCGCAGCATCACGTGTTCTTCCAGCAACAGCTGTGAGTGCGGACTGATGCATTCCAGACCACGCAGATGCACGCCACGACTGGCCGCTCTGCGGTATTGCGGGTAGTAACGGATCTTGTTGAACATGACAGACTCTCGGCGACGAAGGCGCCCGGGATTATAGATCAGCCCTCACGAAAAACGCGCCGGCATTTTGCGCTGGCCACGCGGCACGGCATATCATGCCGCCATGCTAAACATCATCTGGCTCAGCTTCTTCTTCCTCGCCTTCATTGCCGCTCTCTGGCAATGGCTGTCGGGCAACAATCCCGAGGTGTTCTCCGACCTGATTGCCAGCAGCTTCGAGATGGCCAGCCTGGCCGTGGAGATCGCGCTGGGGCTGATCGGCGTGATGGCCCTGTGGCTGGGCCTGTTCCGCGTGGCCGAGCACGGCGGGCTGATCGCCGTCATCTCGCGGGTCATGGCGCCCTTGTTCACCCGGCTGATGCCGGAAGTGCCTGCCAATCATCCCGCACTGGGCTCCGTCACCATGAATCTGGCCGCCAATTTCCTGGGCCTGGACAACGCCGCCACACCCATGGGGCTGAAGGCGATGAAAGACCTGCAGACGCTCAACCCGGATCCGGACACTGCCACCAATGCGCAAATCCTGTTCTTGGTACTGAACACCTCGTCCGTCACGCTGCTGCCTGTCACCATCTTCCTGTACCGTGCCCAGCAAGGCTCGGCCGAACCTGCCGCCGTCTTCCTGCCAATTCTGATGGCCACCTCGGCGTCCACGCTGGTGGGGTTGTTGAGCGTGGCCTGGGTACAAAAGCTGAAACTGCTGGACCCGGTGGTGCTGGCCTGGTTCGGGGGTTTCGCAGTGTTTCTTGCTGCATTGCTGAGCTGGATCGTCGGCCTGCCCTCCGACCTGCTGACAGCGCGCTCTGCCTTCATTGGCAATCTGCTGTTGTTCAGCATCATCGTGCTGTTCCTGATCTCGGGAGTTAAGCGGCGGCTCGACTGCTACTCCCTGTTCGTCGAAGGCGCGAAGGAAGGCTTCAATGTGGCCATCACCATCATTCCCTTCCTGCTGGCGATGCTGGTGGGCATCGGCGTGTTCCGCGCCAGTGGCTGCCTGGACATCCTGCTTTCATGCATCCGCAGCCTTGTGCTGTGGCTGGGCATCAATGCCGATTTCGTCGAGGCTCTGCCCACCGCGTTCATGAAACCCCTGTCCGGAAGTGGCGCACGGGCCATGATGCTGGAAACGATGAACACCTACGGCGTCGACTCCTTCCCTGCCCGCGTGGCAGCCACCGTTCAAGGCAGCACTGAAACCACCTTCTACGTGCTGGCGGTGTATTTCGGCAGTGTCGGCATCCGCAAGACCCGCCACGCCATCACCTGCGGCCTGCTCGCGGATGTCGCCGGCATCAGTACGGCGATCGTCGCCTGCTACTGGTTCTTCGGCTGAATCTGTGCTTACATCGGCCTTCCTCCGGGAGACCCGATCCGCCACTCCCGAGCTTCGAACAACCATGCAGAAGGCCCGCCCGGCACGGGCCGACCAACGCAAACAAGAACAAATCGACATGTGGAATGACCGCGACTCCAAGCTCCGGCCAACGGCCCCGCACGCCCGGACCCGGACCCTGCGCCAGGGCACTCTGACGCTTCTGATACTGGTGCTGATCAGCGCCTGTTCCGAAGGGCTCAGCACCAACCGCCCCTATATCCTGAGCACTGCCACCCTCGGCGGCGCCTATTACCCCATCGGGGTTGCCATCGCCACCATCTCCAAGTCTCAACTGCAGCCCGAGCACAACATCTCGCTGTCGGCCATCAGTTCAGCCGGCTCGCTGGAGAACATCAAGCTGCTGCGGGACAACGAAGCGCAATTCGCCATCCTGCAGGGCCTTTTCGGCGCCTGGGCCTGGAACGGTGAAGGTCCGGTGCGCAATCCGCAGACGGGCATGCGCAGCATCGGCGCCATGTGGCTGAACGTGGAGCACTTCGTGCTGCTCTCGTCTCTGGTCAAGGAAGGCACGCTGAGCGATCTCGGCACGTTGCAGGGAGAGCGCTTCGTGATGGGAGCCCGCAACTCCGGGGCCGAGCAGTCGGGGCGCTTCATTCTGGAAACCCTCGGTATCGACTATGAAGAGGGCATGACCATGGCCTACATGGGCTATGAAGGGGCCGCCAGTGCCATGCAGGACGGCAATGTGGTGGGGATCAACGTGCCCGCCGGGGCACCGACCAGTGCCATCACCCAGGCCTTCGCACAGATGGGGGACCGCATTGCGCTGCTTAATTTTTCCGCAGAGGAACTGGCACGCCTGAACGGCCGCTACAACCTGTGGGATGTCTACGAATTCCAGCCCGGCATCTATCCGAATCAGAACACCCTGGTGCGCACCATCGCCTCACCGAATGTGCTGGTAGTGCGTTCCGATGTGCCTGACGAAGTGGTGTATCAGGTGACAAAGATGATCTGGGAAAACCTGGGCACCATGCAGGACATTCACGCCGCTACCAAGGACATGAAGCTGGAGATTGCCCTGCGCGGCCTCACCGCCCCTCTGCACCCGGGTGCCTTGCGCTACTACCGCGAACGCGGCCTCGACATTCCGCCCCATCTGAATCCGGAGTGACACCATGAAGTCTCCCATGCTGCGCTGGGGCGCCTTTTTGTTCGGTTTGTTCCACGTCTACACCAACATGTTCGCGTCGCTTTCGGAATTGTGGTTTGCAGCCATCCACTTCGGAGGCTTCTGCGCCCTGTTTGCACTTGGCAACAACGAGCGGGCAGGCCTGAGCCGTCTGCAGAGAAGCATCAACATCGCCCTGGCAGTACTGGCCGTCCTGGTGCCCGCCTATCTGATTCTCTTCGAAGATGCTCTTTATGCACGTGAGTCAGAATTCATTGCGACGGACTACCTGGTTGCGGGTGTCGCCGTGCTGCTTGCAATCGAACTCACACGCCGCACGACCGGCTGGTTCACCCCGATCCTGATTCTGGTGGCGCTGGCGTATATCCTGTTCCTGGGTCGTTACATCCCCGGCCTGTTTGCATTCCCGGGGCTCAGTGTGGAAACAGTGCTCTACCGCAGCTATTTCAGCTCCGAGGGCATGTTCGGCAGCACCGCTTACATCTCGGCGACCTATGTGTTCATGTTCATCCTGTTCGGCTCCTTCCTGCTGAAGTCGGGCGCGGGCGAGTTCATCGTCAAGGTCTCCAGCATCCTGGCGGGCCGCTTCGTCGGCGGCGCCGGCATGGTGGCCGTGGTGGGCTCGGGGCTGATGGGTTCGGTCTCGGGCTCGGCGGTGGCGAACACTGTATCTACCGGCGTCATCACCATTCCCATGATGAAGCGCTCGGGCTTTCCCGCAAAGTTCGCTGCCGGCGTGGAGGCTGCGGCCTCAACGGGAGGAGCGCTGATGCCGCCGATCATGGGCGCGGGCGCCTTTGTGATGGCCGGCTACACCAATCTGCCGTATTCCCAGATTGTCGCTGTCTCCGTGCTGCCGGCGCTGCTTTACTTTCTGACAGTAGCCTACTTCGTTCGCATCGAAGCCATCCGCCTCGGTCTGGGGACAATGACCCTCGAAACGAGTGAGCCCATGCGCACGGTGCTCAAGCAAGGGTGGCAGTTCGTGCTGCCTCTGGGAGTACTGATTGGCGCCCTGGTGCTGGGCTACAGTGCCCTGCTGGCCGCCATTTTCGCGATCCTCGCTACCATCGCGGCGTCCTGGTTGTCCCCAACGCCCATGTCTGCGAAAGACTGCATGGATGCCACCATCGATGGCGTGCAGAACACCACTACCACCGCACTGCTGCTGGTGGCGGTGGGACTGATCATCAATGTCGTCACCACCACCGGGCTGGGCAATTCCTTTTCGATGATGATTGTGGAATGGGCGCAGGGCAGCCTGCTGATCACGCTTATGCTGGTGGCGCTGGCCTCGCTGATTCTGGGAATGGGCCTGCCGGTCACGGCCGCTTATATCGTGCTTGCGACGCTCTCAGCCCCCATGATCTATGACCTCATCGCCCAGGATTATCTGCTGCAGGCGCTCCAGGCACCCGACCTGCCCACCTCGGTGCGGGCTACCTTGAGTCTGTTTGGCGGCGATCCGGCGGTGGCGGTGGCGCAGATGCCCATCGAGATGCGCCAGCTGCTGCGGACAGAGCTGCTGGACCCGACCATCCTGGCAAGCATGCTGCTGAGCGCTCACCTGATCATCTTCTGGCTGTCTCAGGACAGCAATGTCACGCCGCCCGTTTGTCTGGCTGCCTTCGCGGCGGCAGGCATCGCCGGCACGCCGCCCATGGCCACGGGCATGACGTCATGGAAACTCGCCAAGGGCCTGTATCTGGTGCCAGTGCTGTTCGCCTACTCGCCACTGATTACCGGCACCTGGCCGGAACGGATCTCTGTCTTCTTCTGGTCTTGCTTTGGGCTGTATGCTTTTGCAGGACTGCTGCAGTGGCGCCTTGAAAAAGCCCTCAATCCACTGCTTGCCGCCATGCTGCTGGCGAGCGGTGTGCTGCTGATGTGGGCGCCGCTGAGCACGCTGTATCACGTGGTCGGCCTGCTGTTGCTGATGGGCGTCATCCTCTGGCAGAAGCGTTTTCAGGCAGCATGATGCAACATCACTATCCTGGGAGCTGTTGGGCATGTTCTATGCGAAGGAACTGAATCTGGAAGAGACGGAGTTGCGGGAGCAGGTCGCCCTGCTGGACGAGCACGCGCGCCTGCAATTCGCCCGGCTTGAGCAAGGAACCCGACGCAATCCCATGGTCTATCTCTGTCTCAACCTGCTGTTCTTCCTTGGTGCCCAGCACTTTTACCTGCGGCGCTGGGGGCGCGGCACGCTCACGCTGCTGGCCGGACTGACGGCGCTGGTTCTGCTGGCCTCGGGCGAGGTGCTGTATGGCAGCGGCCTGCTGGTCGCCATGGGCATCATCGAGATTCCCCAGCTCCTGAACTACGAACTCATCGTGCATGCGTTCAACAATCGCGGCCTGCGGATGAATCTGCAACAGGTGCGCAAATCCCTTCGTTGAACAACCAAGGCTCGTGCTAGGATTCCGGCTCCATCGCCGCAGGCTTGCTCCTGGCAGACGCTCAAAAGCCTCTCTTGCCATCAACAAGCAGGATTGCCGACAATGGCTTTGACTTTCGCCTTCTTCTTCCTGGGACTGCCCATCCTCGTGCTCGGCGCTGAAGGCCTGGTGCGGTCGCATGCTGAGCAGGCCGGAAGGCACGGCGCTGCTGTTGGGGTACCTCAGCTACATGGCCTGGATCTGGCCCTGAACAGGACTGGCAGATGCCTCATTCCATCACTCGCAAGCTCGACAACAAGGCCTCCGGGGCACCTTTGACCGGGGGGGCACTGCGACGCCTGCTCGCGCTGTTGCGCGAACGTTTTCCGCTGACTGCCCAAGGGCTGGCCGTGCTGCTCATCGCGCTCGCCGCTCTGCGTGTCTTCGGCTACGGGCGCATGGACCTGGTGGTTTTTGCCCTGGCTGTCTGCGCCCTGGCCATCGTGTGCTTCTCCACCGTCATCGTGCTGCTGGGCGGACTGATTCTGCGTCACCAGATTCGCGAACATCTGGAAATGCAGGTGCTGCTTGGCCGCCACGTGGCACGCATCAAGGTGGAGTCCGGCTATCCCAATGAAACCGGTTTCACGCTTTCCACCATGCCGTGGCTGCCGCTTATTGGCGTGCGCTGGGAAATTGTCTTCCCCGATGCCATTACCACCCGCAACCGCCTTGCAGACGACGAACAGTGGTGGGAAGAGGAAATCATCCCCCGACGCCGCTGCCGGACGGCCAGCATCACGCGCCGTTTTACGGTCAGCGACGTGCTTGGCTTCAGCCGCTTCACCTGGCGGGTGACGCAGGAAGGTGAACTCCTGGCGCTGCCGCAGGCGGGCAACATCAAGGCATTGCCCCTGCTGCGCTCACTGACCGCAGAAGATGGCATTCCCGACCCCGGTGGCAATCCGGAAGGCGATCGCATGGAGATCCGGCCCTATGTGCCGGGTGATTCGGTGCGCAACATTCTCTGGAAGGTCTATGCCCGCAATCGCCATCTGAACGTCCGTCTGGCCGAACGCAGCGTCTATCACAGCAGCCGCACGCTGGCATACCTGGTGTCCGGCACCCATGATGAAGCAGCAGCGGCGGTAGCCCGCGTTGCGGTGGAATCCGGGGCGCTGGGCGATGACTGGCTGTTCGGCGCCGATGGCAGTGACACTCCCACCAGCAATGTTCCGGAGGCACTGGAGCGGATCGCCAGCTCGCGGGCACTGAGCGGTGAGCTGGCCTGGGGGCTGGACAAGTTTCTGCAGACCTGGGGCAATAAGGGCCCGATGCACTGCATCGTGTTTGCCTCGGCGGAGTCCGGCCCCTGGCTGGACAAGCTGCGCCAGACGACAGCGCGGTTCCGAGTGCGTTTTTCTGTGGTGCTGGCCACCGATGGCCTGCGCAAGAGTGCGCCCCCGGGCAGGTGGCAGCGCCTTCTGTACAGCAACACCGCCCCACAAGGCAAAGACACCACCGCCCTGGCCGACTTGAGCGCCTTGTTGACGCAAGTCGGTCAGCTTGTAGAATCCACCCTTGTGGTAGACAGGCATACAGGACAGAGTTTCGACAAGCGCATGAACAAACTGTGAGTCTTGCATCATGAACAAGGAATTCGCCGTCAATCCGCTGCTGCCCTCAAGCCTGCGGGCCGTGATTGTTGCTTCCAGCTACTGGGTGCTCAGTGTCTCGCTGACCAGCCCGAGTGGTTCGTGGGCGGCGTTCGTGGGCAGTCTGCTCGCCTGTATCGCCATTGACCAGTTCATCCAGCGCCCGCCTCTGCGCGACCTGCGTCTGGGCGTCATCGCGCTGGCCTGCGTGCTGGGACTCACCCTCGGCGTGGGCCTGAGTGCCCTGCTCACGGGCAGTGTTGCACTGGCCGGTGCGCTGGGCCCCCTGTCGACGTACGAGCTGGGGGAAGTGCTGCAGTGGTTCCTGTTCAGCGCAACACTCAGCGCGCTGTTGCGCTGCGTGGCGCAGCGCTCTGGTGTCGGTCGCGTTGTCGAGATTCTGTTTGTCGCTACCGCGTTCGTGATCACGCTGGCCGCCCACCGTCAGGGCATGATTCACCGCCCCTTCTTCATTGGCGACTTCGCACTGGTGCGCGGCATTGACCCGAGCTCCATCCTCATGGCCATGGGCTGTGGGGCCGTGCTGGCGATGGCCGGACTGCTGATGATGGAGAACAATCATCGCCGCCTGCCCTATCACTTCACGGTGCTGGGGCTGCTGTGCTTCTCATTGCTGATTTATGTGCAGTTCTTCGGGCTGCCCACGCCACAGATGACAGACAACCTGGGGCTGACGGGCGCTGCCCGGGCCGACGGCGGTGGCGCACAGAACGACAACCCGTTCCGCGACGGCGAAAACGATACCAGTGACATGGAAGCCCCCGTGGCCGTGGTGCTGTTCCGGGATGACTACGAGCCGGAGGGCGGCTCCTATTACTTCCGCGAGTCGGCCTATTCCCAGTTCAACGGCACGCTGCTGGACTACCCGTCCCTCGAGGGCCTCGACACGGACCTGATCGACCACTTCACGGCCACGCGCGCCGAGATCGCCGAGCCACTGCCGCTGCCTGACAAGCGCCAGAGCGTGCGCATCACCGTGGGCCTGCTGGCCCCGCACCGCACGCCCTTCGGACTCGACACCCCCGTGGCCTACGTCAACACCCCCAACCCGAACAATCTGCGCTTCAAGCAGACTTACGACGCCATCTCCCTGGTGCCGCAGTTCACCTTTGCCGATCTGATGGGCCGCCAGGCGGGCGACGCCGACTGGACACCGGCGCAGCGCCAGGCCTATGTGGAGATGCCCGCCGACCCGCGCTACCGGCAGCTGGCCGACACCATTCTTGCAGACCTGCGCCCGGAGTTCGCTGATGATCCTTACGCCAAGGCGCTGGCCATCAAGGACTATCTGGACCGCAACGGCATCTACAGCCTGAAGAACGAGCACGCCTATGCCGAGGACCCGGCGGCCTCGTTCCTGTTCGGTGACATGACAGGCTACTGCATGCACTTCTCCTTCGCAGCCACTTACCTGTACCGCAGCATCGGCATTCCGGCACGGGTCGGCCTGGGCTATTCAGTGCCTGCCAGCAATCGCGCCGGGGGCTCGTCGTTGCTGATTCAGGCCATCAACGGCCACGCCTGGCCCGAGATCTACCTGGAGGGCATCGGCTGGACCATCGTCGATCCGGCCCCTTCCCGCACGCTGGTGGACATGTCCGTGGATCCCCAGAACAGCCTGCAGCAATTGCTGGGCGACATGCTGCGGGATGAAGCCAGTTTCGACGAGTTCATCGCCTCGCAGCAGGACGCTCCCTTCCCGCTCGGGCTCATCCTGCAATCCCTCGCAATTGCGTTGCTGGCACTGCTGCTGGCGGCTTACGCCGTCAAGATCTATCGGCTGCGCGCGCCCCTGCATGCCGCCCCCGCGCTGCGCTACCGATTGAGCTACCGGGCCACGCTGGACACCCTGGCGGCGCTCGGTCTGCACCGTCGCCATGGCGAAAGCCGTGAGAGCTTTGCCCGTCGTGTGGCCACACTGACCCCCACTTTCGACACCATGACCCGTGCCCATCTCCACAGGGCACTGGGCGAGCCGTCCGCCGCCGCGCAACCTGACTGGCTGGCCCTGCAGAAGCGCGTGCGCCAGGAACTGCGGCCGCAGTTGCCGTGGTGGCGTCACCTGCTCGCCATTCTCAACCCGGTACCCTGGTTGAAGACCCACTGACCCGAATCACCCACCCCCCGCTGACAGACTGAGCCCTGATGGGCGTTGCTGCAGCGGCACGGAGAACTTGCATGAGCCTGGAACTCGCCACAGAACACACGCCCGACCCGACGGCCCCCGCTGCCAGCGCGGACTCTTCCGTCGACGCCGCGCAATCACAGCGCCTGCGACAGGCGGTCAGCGTGCTGCAGCGACTGGCGCAAGCGGTGCGTCAGCAGGTGCTGGGCCGTGACGATGTCATCGAACTGGCCATCATCGCGCTGATTGCCGACGGCCATGTGCTGCTGGAAGACTTTCCCGGCTCGGGCAAGACGACGCTGGCCAAGGCGCTGGGCGAAGCAATCGTGCCCTCGGCGCAGGACCTGGCCGAAGGGGTGGATTCCACCATTGCACCGTTCCGCCGCATCCAGTTCACGCCCGACCTGCTGCCTTCGGATGTCACCGGCGGCGCCGTGTTCGATACCCACAGCAACAGCTTCCATTTCCGCCACGGACCAATCTTCGCCCACGTGGTGCTGGCCGACGAGATCAACCGCACCTCGCCCAAGGTGCAGTCGGCGATGCTGGAAGCCATGGGGGAAAAACAAGTGACGGTGGACAACACCACCTACACACTCGACAAGCTCTTCTTCGTGATCGCCACCCAGAACCCGCTCGACCTGGTGGGCACCTATCCGCTGCCCACGCCACAACTGGACCGTTTCCTGTTCAAGATCACCATGCAGCATATCGACCGCTCCAGCGAACTGGACGTGCTGGACACCTACAAGACCCGCCGCGACATTGGCAGTGCAAACAAGGTGCAGGTCACCCGCAGCGATGTGCTGACAGCCCGCGCAGCCATCGATGAGGAGGTGGTGATTGCCCGCGCCATCAAGACGGCACTGGTGGACATCTCCCGTGCTCTGCGGGAAGACGAGCGCGTGCTGCAGGGCAATTCCACCCGCAGCATGGTGCTCCTGCTGCCGGCGCTGCAGGTGCTCGCCGCGCTGCGCGGCCGCAGCTTCGTGAGTGCCGAGGACATCGAGACGCTGCTGCCCCGCGTACTGGGGCACCGCATCGAGCTGGCCCCGGGCGTGGCGGATCTGAGCAAGGTGCTCAAGGACTGCATGCGCGAACCCATGGAAGTGCTGGCCCGTGCCACGCTGCGCCAGGAGCCCTGATGCGAGCCAGTGGGACCGAGTCGGCCTGTGGGAATGACCTGACCTGTGGGAGCGAGCCTGCTCGCGAACTGATCCTGCAAGCCCAGCAAGTTCGCGAGCAGGCTCGCTCCCACAGGCAGGCTCGCTCCTGCAGTCCATCCCCATGGTTCGCGCTGCCGCTGGCCTTCTGCCTGACACTCGCCTCCCCTGTCAGCACTGCCCAGGACGACTTCGCCGGCATCGACCTACCCGGCGCCGCGACTGTCTGCTTTGGCATGCAGGGCATCACGGAGGCGCGTGCGCTGGAGATCTGTGACGCGCTGGCCCTGCGTGAAAACGTGAAGGCCCGCGAGCTGGCCCAGCGCTGGATTGCAGAGCTGCCCGGCTCGGCGGCCGCCCAGTTCGCATTGGCCGAAGTGCTGGTGCGGGTGGAAGGCAATCTGGCACGCGCACTGTTCCACCTGAACCGTGCCGAAGAGCTCACCAATTACACGTCCCTCGGTCGCGCCATGGCGTCCGGCGCACCGGAATGGCACTACCTCACCATCTCGCAGTTGTCCTACATTCACCAACTGATGGGAGACCAGCAGGCATCGCTGGATTATCTGGACAAGATCGAGGCCGTCTACGGCCAGGAAGTGGAATCCTTTCGCGGCTGGCCCCTGATCAAGATGCAGAAGTGGGAAGAAGCGCGTGTCAGCGCCGAGAGTGTGCTGGCCACCAGCAACGATTCCCGCGAGCGCAGCCGCGCCTGGAACACCTTGTGCGCCGTGGAATTGTCGGAGCTGCGTCCCGCCGAGTCGCTTGAAGCCTGTGACCGCTCCATCAACGAAGACGAAGCACTCTCGGAGAACGGCAGTGGCGACCCCGACACCGTCTACCTGATGAACGCTTCCGAAGTGTCGCTCAGCATGCTGCGCATGGAAAACGCCGAGGACTATCTGACACGCGCCTCGCGCTATCTGGACCCTGAGAGTGTCGGAGACCCCTGGATCTACCTGCTCTTTCTGTACATGAACCAGAGCCGCTTCGACGAGGCCCGCGACGCCCTGGACAATATGCTGGTGTGGCGCGATCAGCAGGAACCCATCGTGGGGGTGATGAATCGGGCGGAGCATTTTCTGGTCAGCGCCATGTTCCTGACCCTGACCGGCTATCCCGCTGACGCCGCCACACTCAGCGCCACGGCCCTGAATCAGCCGGACCGCGCGGGCTCCTACAGCGCCGACGAGGCTCAGAAAGACTCCATCGCCGCGCTTGTCAATCACATCGCCAATCAGACAGCTTACGAACAGGCGCTGGAGAATGCGGCAACGCTGGATTTCACCGACGCGCTGCTGGCCCGGGCCAGCGCCCTGAGCTACCGTTTCAAGGCATGGCGCTCGGGCCGCCACGCGGCGGCGCTGTTTGCCGACACCCAGGTCCTGCTCAATCGCCTGCGCCCATACGCGCCCCTGGACGTGCACATCCCCGAGTGGATCGAGCCCGAGCTGGTCACGATCATGGGCGAAGGCGTCATGGCGACACTGCTGGAACAGGCAAGAACGGCTGGCGCGTTCAGCCTCAATGATGGTTACTACTTTGCCTATCACACCGAAATCGCTGCCCAGCGGGGTGACGATTCCCGCACGCTGGAGAATGCCACCCGCGCTCTGACGCTGTTGCCACCTCAGGAAATGCTGCTGCGGGCCAGGCTGTCCGCCCGCATAGCGGATGCCGCCTGGCGCCTCGGGGATGTGGAGGTGGCGCGCAACAACTACGAGCAGGCGCTGGAGAATGATCCGAGCATTCTGCGCCGCCTTGGCCTGTCCCTTCCCGTGCGCATCAGCGGCGTCGATGACCCCTTTGTGCGCCAGGTGATGGCATACCTGGAGGCGTCACCGCGCTTTCATTCCCACCCGGAGGGGCTGTCGCTGGAAGTGTTTCCGCAGAATGACCTGACCATCTGTCTGAGCACCCTCGGGGGCGCTCCGTTGTCCTGTGTCCAGATGGGCGCCTTCGACGAGACACTGACACTGACTCCCGCCCAGCAGCTGGTGCAGGAATTCCACGGGCAGACCTTCGGCCTGGGCTATGACATCAGCCAGGCCCAGCGTATGCGCCTGCTGGGATCGAGCGTCATCCTCAGTTCCCAGATCAATTCCGCCGCCCGGCAGAACCGCGACTCGGTCATCCAGCAGCGCGCCCCTTCAGGACCTTGAATGTCAGCACCTCCCATTACGCATCTTTCCCGTAGCCTGATCCTGCTGCTGGCCATGGTCTCGGCCCTCGGACCGGTGGCCATGCAGATCCTGCTGCCTGGCGTGCCCATCATCAAGGAAAGCTTCCAGGTCAGTACCGGCGTGGCACAGTTGACGCTCAGCCTGTCCATGGCCGCCATTGCCCTGGCCACGCTGGCCTATGGCCCGCTGTCGGACCGCTACGGCCGCCGGCCTGTCTTGATTCTGGGCATGTCCATCGCCGTCGTGGGTTCCTTGCTGTGCATCGTGGCGCCCACCATCGAGCTGCTGATCGCCGGACGTTTCGTGCAGGCGGCCGGAGGTGCCGTGGGCATGGTGGTAGCACGGGCCATCGTGCGGGATGTATACGATGCCAGGGAGTCGGCCTCGGTCATTGCGACACTGGTCATGGTGATGGTGGTGATGCCGATGCTTTCACCCGCCCTGGGCGGCGAACTGATGGTGCGCTACGACTGGCACGCCGTGTTCTACCTGGTGGCCGCCATCAGCACCGTGCTGGTGGGGATGTTGTGGCTGCAGCTGCCAGAAACGCTGCGCGAACCGGTGCCTTTCTCGGGGGTCAAGGACCTGGTGCACACTTACCACGGCCTCTGGCAGGACCGCCTCTTCCGCGGCTACAGCCTGTGCGTGGCCTTCGTGTCTGTGGTGTTTTTCGCCTTCATCTCGGCGGCACCCGAGATCATGGTGAGCGTGCTGCACCGGCCCGCGACCGAATATGGCTACTACTTCATCATCGTGCCCCTGGGCTTCATGGCGGGCAATTACATTACCCGGCACTACGGACGACGCCTCGGCATCCACCGCATGATTGATTACGGGTCCCGCCTGAGCATTCTCGGCATCACCCTGGCACTGCTCCTGCAGGCCCTCGGCTTCACCCACCCCGCCGCACTGTTTCTGCCCGTGGCACTGGCGATTCTGGGCAACGGCATCACCTTGCCCAATGCCCAGGCCGGTGCGCTCAATGCAGCGCCGAAGATGGCTGGCAGTGCGTCGGGACTGACCGGCTTCATGCAGATGGCGTTCTCGGCGGTGGCGGCGCAGGGGGTGGCACTGATCTTCAACGGCACGGTGTACCCGATGTTGGTGCTGATGCTGGGGGCGGCAGTGGTGTCGCTGCTGAGTTTTCGAATGCTGGTGGCTGAGGACTGAGCGGGCCTGCCTTCATGGGCTGCCTGAGCCCTTGGTTGGGTAGGTTCTTGCGACGGTTCGGGGCGGGCGGGGGCTCCGGTCCTCTGTTCTGCGGCATAAGAGACTCGCGCCGAGCGAGCCAGGAGACCGTGGCTCCTGGTGAAGTGAGGGAAGGCGGGACGCCCGCGGGTCAGCCGCAGAACAGAGGACCGGAGCCCCCTGCCGGGAAGAATCTCCGTATGCATGCGCGGGCGGCACTGCAATGCCTCAGCTCATATGGGACGGACCGGTCAATGTGGTCATGCATGCAGTCAGAACAAGGATCAGCACCACCAGGGCACGCTCCCCGGCGATGGACTTGCTGAGTTTCCCGGCGCCAGCCGCTTCGAGCGCGGGCACCAGACGAAACTTGTTGAGGGCGCCCAGTCCCAGCAGCGCAAGCACCAGCACCAGCTTTGCGGAAAGCAGCTGGCCGTAGGGCGTTGTGAGCATGTCCGCTGGCGCTTCCACCAGCTGCGTCAGCAGGAATACTCCCGTCACCAGCAGGCTTGCCGTGATGCCCCAGCCCCAGACGCCGAAGCGGCGCAACACGGGCAGCACGACGGCGGCAGGCTCGCGCTCGCACAGCACATAGAGCGGATAGAGAGCCCCCACCCACAGACTGATGGCGAACGTGTGCAGCACGATTGCCAGCTGGGCGAGGACTGACAGATTGACCACGTGACCGAGCAAGGCAAATGAACTGCTGAACAGCAGTGCTCCGACAAGCCAGCTGACCAGCAACCGGGGGGCAATGCGTGCCGAACCCGAAGCCAGCAGTGCACGGCGAGCCATGAGCAAGCCCGTCAGCGGCAGCAGGATTCCGACAGTCCGCATGATCACGCCGTAGCCCACTGTGGATTGCAGCACGATGCCCGCCATGAAGCTGTCGAACATGCCGCGCAGCCCGTTCTGATTGATCAGGCCAATCTGCAGCAGGAAGTACAGGACCAGCGCCGCCAGCGCGGCAGCTGCCTTGATAATGGTGCGGGAAACGAGATGAGCGCGCGCCGCTGGAGACCAGCGGGCAGCCGCGGAAACTGCAGAGCTCTGTTCTGGACGCGTGCCCAGCCAGAACACGAAAAGACCGCCCGAGAAGCTGACGAAACCAGCATAGGCGACAAGCTTGCTCAGCAGTGTCGCCAGCTCCCACGGACCGGCATCGAACATGATCAGTGGACGTGCGCGCCGCCGCCGTCTGCACCGTGTTCAGGCATGACGGCTGCCGGGGCATTCGGGTCTACGTTGAAGGTGAAATTCTCACTGACGGAATGGCCGTCTTCACCCAGAATCGTCCAGTCAACCCGGTACGAGCCAGCCACCAGTGCCGGCATCGGCACATGGAAAGTGCTGCTCGCAGTGGCCTGCGGCACGAAGCCCACATCAACGGCACCAGCGCTGCCAGCCACTGTCAGTCGCACCAGACGCACGGCGCCATCAAACGACAGCATCAGCATTTCCGGGGAAGAGACGGTCTGGCCGTTGCCGGGCACGGTGCCCGACGCAGAACTGTGGCCCCAGGCAGCAGCCTGCAGCAGGACTGTCAGCAATGCAGCGCCAGCGGCCTGCAGCAAGGATATTCTTTTCATGGTTCACCTCATCGTAGTTGGGATGGAGCTGTCATTGTCGGGCGCCCGTCGCATCGCGGTGCTGCGTCACTGCCCGGCAGTGTACCCGAAGCCCCCGTGATTGCTAAGCGGCAGATTGTCGCAGCAGGCTGGATTTTGTCTGTTAGAATCGCCGCCATGATGACTCCTCGCCCCCCTCTGCTGATCGCCAACGCCTTCCATCCCGACACCATCGCCGCGCTGGATGCCCTGTACGACACCCACAAGCTCTGGCTGCTGGACGATCCCGATCAGCAGGCCCTGATTGCGCGCCTAGCACCCGACTGCGTGGCGGTGGCCACAGCGTCGTGGGCCACCAATCCGCTGATCTATCAGCTGCCGAACCTGCAGCTCATCAGCTGCTTCGGTGTGGGCACTGATGGCATTGACTTCGGCATCACCCGGGCGCGCGGCATCCATGTGACCAACACACCGCGCGTGCTGAACGATGCCGTTGCAGACATCGCACTGGCCCTGATTCTGTCGACTTCCCGCAACCTGATCCAGGCCGATCAGTTCGTGCGCGCCGGCCAGTGGTCCCAGGGCCCGTTCCCGTTCGGGCGCTCACTGGCGGGCAAGACCCTGGGCATCATCGGCATGGGGGCCATTGGCGAAGACATCGCGCTGCGCGCCCTGGCCTGCCGCATGAAGATTGCCTATCACAACCGCAGCCCCAAAGCCGTGCCCTTCCCCTACTACAATTCGATAGGCGCGCTGGCCAAGGTGAGCGACATTCTGCTGTCCATGCTGCCGGGCGGCCGCGAGACAGAGGGCATCGTGGACATGAAGGTGTTCCGCGCCCTGGGGCCGGAGGGCATCTTCCTGAACGTGGGACGCGGCAGCACGGTGAACGAGGCCGACCTGGTGTCCGCACTGCAGCAGGGCGTGATTGCCGGTGCGGGACTGGATGTGTATGCCCGCGAGCCGCAGGTGCCCGAAGCGCTGCGGGCCATGCCCAACGTGGTGCTGTTTCCGCATATCGGCAGTGCCACCGTGGAGACTCGTCGCGCCATGGGCCAGCTGGTGATCGACAATCTGGCGGCGCACTTTGCCGGTGAGCCTCTGCTGACGCCCCTGTGATATTGGCAGCCTCTGTGGGACTGCCAGCCTTTGTGGGAGCAGGCCCTGTGTGGGAGCGGGCTTGCCCGCGAACTGCCAGCATGTGTGGGAGCGGGCTTGCCCGCGAACAACCACAGGTGCTTCCGACGCAAAGTGTTGGTTACAATGCCCAACCGGCGCTTCCGGCCACACGAACCTCTGCACAGGACTCCCTCATGACGTCATTCAGTACACGCAGCAAAGTGCCCCTTCTCGGACTTGCTCTGTTCGCCATGGCGCTGCCCTTCTGCAGCCTGCAGGCCCAGACCCAGCCGGGCTTCCGCACGGAAGTCGTCACCGCAGACATTCCTCTGCCCTGGGGCATGGCGTGGCTGCCCGACGGCGACATGCTGGTGACCAACCGCCGCGGCGAGCTTTACCGCGTGAGTGATGGCCAACTCAGCGAACCTTTGGGCGGCGTGCCCGAAGTGCATGTGAACGGTCAGGGTGGCCTGCTGGACATCGCCCTGCATCCTGACTACGCCAGCAATGGCTGGCTCTACATCACCTACTCCAGCCCGGAAGGCGGAGGCGGCAGCCACACGGCCCTGATGCGTGCGAAGCTGGAAGGCAATGCGCTGGTTGATCAGGAAGTGCTCTACAAGGGCGAAGGCAACACCTCCAGCCGCGCGCATTACGGCAGCCGAATCGCGTTCGACAACAACGGCTATCTGTACTTTTCCATCGGCGAGCGCGGCGCGCATTTTGACAACGCCCAGCAGCTGGAGCGCGACGGCGGCAAGATTTACCGCTTGCACGATGACGGCCGCATTCCCGCCGACAATCCCTTCGTCAACACCCCCGGCGCCAAACCCGCCGTGTTCTCCCACGGCCACCGCAACCCCCAGGGGCTGACCATCCACCCCACCACGGGCGAGATCTGGGAACACGAACACGGCCCCATGGGCGGCGATGAAATCAACATCATCCGGCCAGGCCTGAACTATGGCTGGCCCATCATCGGGTTCGGCATCGACTACAACGGCCAGCCGCTGGCCGAGGCCACCAGCCGGGAAGGCTTCGAGCAGCCGGTGTTCTACTGGGACCCATCGATTGCGCCCTCGGGCATGGCCTTCATCACCAGCGACAATTACGGCGCCGAACTGAAGGGGCATCTGCTGGTGGGCTCGCTGAAATTCAATTACATCGTGCATCTGGTGCTGGAAGGCAACAACGTGGTGGCCAGCGAGAACGTCTTCGCCGGCATCGGCCGGGTGCGCAACATCAAGCAGGGACCGGACGGCTATATCTACGTTGCCACAGAAGGGGACGGGATCATGCGGATTCTTCCGGAATAACCAATAAGACCAAAGCAGCAGATCAGGATGACCTTATGAGTGACAGACTTCTCGCTGGCTACCAGCGCTTCAAGAATGGCTATTTTTCAGAGAACCGCGAAAAACTGCGCCGGCTTGCCGAGCAGCAGCGCCCCAACTACGTGCTGATTGCCTGCTGCGACGCACGCATGGAACCGGCACTGATTTTCGACACCGAGCCCGGCGAGCTGTTCGTGATTCGCAACGTGGCCAACCTGGTGCCACCCTACGAGATCGAGGGTGCCTACCACGGCACCAGCGCCGCGCTGGAGTTCGCGATTACCGTGCTGGAAGTGCCCGAGATCATCGTGCTGGGCCACTCGCGCTGCGGTGGCATCCGCTCGCTGGTGTTGCAGTCTGAATCCATGCCCAAGGACACGTTCATTGCCCGCTGGATGTCCATTGTGGCCCCCGTGGCCAAACTGGCCGACCCGGAGAAACTGGACGACCACGCCACCTTCAATTACTGCGAACAGGCCGCCGTGGGCTATTCCCTGCGCAACCTGATGACCTACCCGTGGATTCGCTCCCGCGTGGAGGCCGGCACCCTGACGCTGAAGGGCTGGCACTACAACATCTTCACCGGGGCGTTGAAGCAGATTCATGACCAGGACACCATCTCCACGATTGTGGAGGAGGTGCAGGACTAATCAGCGCAAACGCCCGCCTTCCAGATGCACTACGCGCGTCGCCACGTTCAGCGGTGCCGCGCGGTGCGTCACCATCACCGTTGTAACTCCCAGCGCCTTGATTTCCTGAAGTATTTCGCCCTCCACCACGGGATCCAGGTTGGCCGTTGCCTCGTCCAGAAACAATATCCGCGGCTGCTTGTAGAACGCGCGTGCCAGCAACACCCGCTGGCCTTGGCCCGCCGACATGATGGCGCCCATGTCCCCCACCAGACTGTTGAACCCCATGGGCAGACTGGCAATGAAAGCATCAATGCGCGCCATGCGGCAGGCGCGCTGCATTCTGGGATAGTCCACTGTTTCGGCGAACAGCGTGATGTTTTCCAGCAGCGTGCCGGACAGCAGCTGCTCCCCCTGCAGCACGCCGGAACAGACATCCCGGAACCGGCGAGCGTTCGCACCTGTCAGGGACTGCCCGTCTGCCAGCACCTGGCCCTCGTCGGGCCTGAGAAGGCCGGCCAGGATTCTGACCAGCGTGGACTTGCCCGAGCCCGAGGCTCCTGTGATGGCCAGTATTTCGCCAGGAAGAATGTCCAGAGACAGTTGTGCGAACACCGGCGCCGGCGCGCCCGGATAGGAATAAGCGAGATCGCGGACCTGCAGGCACCCTTTCGTCAGCGAACGCACCTGCGGCAGCAGGAAGTCGGCAAATTCAGGCTCGGCACAGGTAATGTCTGACACGCGCTCGAGCTGCAGACGCAGCAGGCGCATCTGCACCAGCTTGTCGATGAATGCCCGGATTGACGTCGAGAAATGGCCTTTCAAAGCGATGAATGCGGTCAGGAAGCCCACCGTGATCGACCCTTCCATGACCGCCAGAGCCGCCAGGTAGATCACCAGCACATGTTCAATGCCATTGAGCAGCCCGTAAGCGGTCTCGACACGCACCAGCACGCGCGATACCTGTACCTGCGCATTGACCTGCTCCGCATGGTGATTGCGCCAGCTGGCGATGCGCGCCAGCTCGCAACAGTAAAACTTGATGATTTCGATGGCTCGCATGGACTCCATCAGGCCGGTACTGGTCTGCGCCTCTGCCACGATGCGCTGCTCCGACAGACGCCGCAGCAGCGGGGTAACACCCAGCCGCAGCGCTGCCTCCAGAATCACGAACAGCAGCACTACACTGGCCAGCACTGCGTGAAAGTAGAACATGGCAAGAAGTGCAGCCAGCGCGAAGATGCCATCCAGCACCACGGTGAGGAGCTCCTCCGCAAACACCTGACGAATCTCGCGAAGGGCACCAAAACGGGACACCAGATCCCCCGTATGACGCCTCGCAAAGAAGTCTGCAGGCAGGCGCAGCAGATGGTGAAAGACATTGCCTGCCATCTGGAATCCGAGCTGGTTCGAAAAATGGATCTGCAACATGCCACGTACCCAGCGCACTCCCACGCTTGCGAAGGCGAGCATTCCAAAACCAATCGCCAGCACTTGCAGGAACTCACGGTCTGCCTTCGCAATGCCTTCGTCCATGACCAGCTGCAGATAAAACGCGCTGCCTATGCTGGCAACCTGCAGCAGTACAGACAGCACGAGCAGCTGCACGACGGCGCTGCTGAACCCGGCGCCGCGCACGAACAGGTCGGAAAGCCGCGAGCGCCGCACCTCCTCCCTGCGCGTAAACGTCGCCAGCGGCAGACACTCCAGCGCCACTCCAGTGAAATGCCTGCCTGACTCCTGCCGGGTATAGCGGCGCAGACCTGTGGCAGGGTCATGAATCCAGAGCGCGCTGCGCGACACTGACTTCAACACGACGAAGTGGTTCATGTTCCAGTGCAGGATGGCCGGTGTCTGCAGATTGGTGAGGTCGTCTACTTCGAGACGCAGTGCCCGTGTCTGCAAAGACAGCTGCCGGGCGATGGCCTGCAGGTCGCCCAGCGTCGCGCCGCGCGACGAGATTGGGAAATGCCGGCGCATGCTGTTGAGGTCGGTGCGTCGGCTGTGATAGCTGGCGATCATGGCAAGACAGGCCCACTGGTCGCGCGATCAACATTTCCCGAGCAGCCGGGACAGCAATCCTCTTTGTGGATTCGCGCCATATGAGTCGCTGACAGAGGAGCGCCAGCGCGAACTGAGCTGGTGGCAGCACGGCCTGGAGCTGAGCGAAATTCTGCACGGCGAGCAGGCAGCACTGCAGATTTCGGCTCAACTTGTGCAGTTGCTTCCAGACATGCAGGCAAAACTGTTCGCCAGCGCGCAGGTATCCGATGAAGCCAGGCATGTGGAATTCTTCGCACGCTACTTGCGAGCTACCGTCGGCAACATCCACCCACCCAGCGATGCCCTTCACGCACTGATTGTCGGCGCATTGAAGGAACCGGCGTGGGACCTGAAACTGCTGACCTGTCAGATACTGATCGAAAGCCTCGCACTGGCGAAATTTCAGGAGCTGCGGCGCCATTGCCGGGCGCCTGCGCTGCGCTATGCGATTGACTTCATTCTGCGCGATGAGGCGCGCCATGTTCGCTTCGGCACGCAATACCTGCGCGGGCATATTGGGTCTCTGAGTCAAAGCCTGCGCGAGCAATACAGCCTCTTCCTGCTGAATGCGACGATGGATCTTGCCGAATCACTCAACATCTACTCCCGAATCGCGAGCCAGATGGGCTGGAATCTGGCTGCGATGCGCCGCCATCTGCGCGAGTACAGACTGCGGCATCCCGAACTGAACCGCGATCGTTTCCGGCAGCTTGCCCTCAACATGCAGGCGGTCGGGCTGCTGACAGCACCGTGCAGAGAGAAGCTGGCGAGGCTGAATCTGCTGCCATGAAATTTCGCAATTCGAGTTGCAGGATCTCAGTTCAGCGTCTTTACTCAAATTGCACAAGCCAGCAAGTGCATGCGCCGGAACAGGTCTCTCGCGAATTCATCCGCCCCTGCTTCGTGACAAGGAATATTCATCGACATCCATTCAGAACAAGGAGTGTAAAAAATGAACACATTGACTGTGACAGGCTTCAATACGGTACTCGCTTCAGGCCCAGCCCTTGGCATCGCCACCTTGAGCGGGCCACGTGAATTGACTCAGGAAGAAATTGAGATGGTGAGCGGCGGACTGCCGTTTGTGATTGCGCCGATAGTAGTCAAGGGTGCTGAACTTGCGGCGGCTGCTTTTATTGGTGGTTTCTTTGGCCACTTGGGCTACATGGCGGCAAACAAAGTTTGGGGTGAAGAGGAACAAGCCTGTCGCTAGCAGTAGCGAGTACTCAGACAGGCTCTGCGGAAATCAGAGCCTGTCCCAACGCAAAGTAAATCTAAAGATCAGGAGTATAGAATGAGAGCACTCTTACTAATTTTGTCCTTCCTGATCTTGCGACTGGTGGACACCTTTACAACATGGATTTTGACAAGCAGCGGACAAGCTATCGAATTGAATCCAACGGTTAACACAGATAGCCTTATGTCACTCTTTCTTTCTCCTGCGCCAATAATGGTCGGTTGTATCTTTCTGGGGTGTGTTTTCTACGCCGAACGAAATTCTCAGAAATTCGAAAAAATTTCTAAAAAAGGAATCTTTCCTTCCTGTCCATTCTACTTTCCAGTCTATTATCTCTTTCTACTAATCATCGTCTGCATAAGCAATTTATTGGGCGTCTTGGAGATAGGAACACCAATTGCCCTCATCGCTACTCCGTTCGAACACATCACTGACTCGACGGATCTGCAATTCACTCTGGGCTACACTTCGGTAATTCTCGTTACTCTGCCAGTAGCAATACCTCTGGTTCGGAGACTCTACTCGCCCACCCAAATTCGACTAACTCGGAATTCTGACTCCGCAACAAGATGATTTCGCCATCCTGAAAATCTGACTTCCATTTGCAAAAATCCGCTTCCTGTTCTTCACACAAAGTTCGCCGATCAGCAGTCACACTTATTGACTCGGTCCATGGGAAACTTCTACCGCCAGCAACTGCGTTTCAAAAAATCAGCATCAATGCACTACAAGGAGTCTATAGAATGAACCATCTTTTCTTTGCAAGAATCAACACCAACCCAAGCTGCGCCTCCGCGGGTGGCATCTCCTGCATCGAAAATTCACCGCGCGAACTGACGATGGCGGAGATTGCCATGGTAAGCGGAGGGATGCCGTTTGTTATCCCCTCAATTGACGCGCGTAAAGCGAAAGCGGCAGGCGGCAGATCCGTCGGCTCGTATTCGGGAGAAAATTACAAAGGAACAGTATCTTCCATTTGGTGTGGGCTTTCGTCTGTTTGGGGCGAAGAGGAAGCCGCCTGTCGCTGAAAGAAACGCACCACCTGGACGGGACTTGAGTAGCAGGTCTCGTCTTTAAAGTGCAAGGAACACTACGAGGACCTTTGTCATCGTACTGGCCCTCAATTGCACTCGACTTAAGCCACCCACACCTGCAGAATCCAACAGGTCCTCAACAATTCACAAACAGGGCGCCACACTCCCTATGTTCAAGAAAATACTCGTCAGCCTGATAGTGCTCGGTCTCGTGATCGTGGGCATTACCTATGTCTACTTTGATGCTGCCATCCGCCGCGGCATCGAGATCGCCGGCACCAGTGCCCTGGGCACCGCAGTCACGGTGTCCAGCGCCAGCCTCTCGCCGCTGACCGGGAGCGGCACCGTGCGCGGCCTCACCGTCGCCAATGTCGAAGGCTATGACGCGCCCTACGCCATCGCGCTGGAATCCATCGACTTTCAGGTATCCCTGCTCTCGCTGTTCACCGATGTCATCGAGATTACCAGCATCGAGGTTACCAATGCCCGCGTGAATTACGAAACCAAGGTGGTCACCGACAACATCCGCGCGCTGCTCGACAAGCTGCCCAGTGCCACGGCTGCGCCGGTGGTCGAGGCTTCGCCCGATGCAGCGCCGGCGGGCAAGCGCGTCATCATCCGCGAACTGGTGGTCCGCAGGCCGCAGATCACGCTCTACTCCCAGGTGGCCCGCGCGCCCGTTTCCGTGCCCGACCTGCGTATGCAGAACATCGGCGAAGAACAGGAGGGCGCCACGGTGCCCGAGGCCGCGCGGGCTATGCTCGCAGCCCTGAACAGCGCGCTGCTGTTCGAAGGCATCCCCGACATGCGCACGCTGCTGGACAGCACGGGTCAGCAGATTCGGGAGGGGGCCAGTGCGGTGGGCGATGCAGTGGGGGGAGCCGTGCAGTCGCTTGGCAGCGGCCTGCGGGGGCTGCTCGATCGCGAACCCGACGACGCTGACAACGCGGCGGGCTCCGCGCCACGCTGACGAGCCTTGCGGCGGCTCACCAACCGGGCGACGCCGCCTGCCTCACCCGTCTGGTTCACCCGTCTGGCCACAACGCCTGACTACTTCGCGTTGCGCATCACCCGCAGCGTGAAATCACTTTGCAATGCACCACTGGCCAGCAGCGCCTGTTCCTCGTCGAACAGCGACTGCAACACGGCGATGTCTTCGGGGGTGTCGCGGAAGTTGCCGACAATATCCTCCAGCACCAGCTGCAGCAGCGTGCCGCCGAAGTCCCGCGCCTCCACCAGTTCAAACCGCGCATCCACCTCGGCCAGAATGTCGGCCGAGCGGATGGCTTCGGTGGGGTCGATCTGATTCATCAATTCCAGCGTGGGGCGTTCGATGTGGGTTTTCAGGCCGTGGCCGCGAATGCTGTCGCGATAGCGTTCCGGAATGCGCGCCAGCATGGCATTGGCGTGCGCCAGCTGCGCGTCGGGCCACTGGAACTGCGTGGCGCCCACGAATTCATTGAAGATGAACAGGCCGCCGGGCTTCAGCGTGCGGCGCACCTGGTCCAGGTAGTGTTCCAGCGCGGTGATGTGGTGCACCGACTGCGAGGCGAACACAGTGTTGAAACGGTTCTCGGGCAGCACCAGGGTATTGAGGTCGGCCACCTCGTAGCGGATGCGACGCTTGCGCGGGTGGCGGGCCAGCTCCTGCGCCATGGCAATGGCGCCCTGCGCCACGTCCAGGCCGTGGAATTCCCGCGCAATCTTCAGGTCGAAGCCGTGGCGCTCCAGCCCGCCGCCACCGCAACCAAGGCTCAGCGCCAGCCCGACGGGCTTTGGAAAATGCTGGCGGGCCACATAGCTCAGCCAGCCCGTGTCCGCAGTGCCCGACACCAGGGGGTGAATGTAGAGTCGGTTCACCAGCGGCGAGTCTGTCCACGCCGTTGGCCGGTGCTCAGTCTCCAACTCTCTGGCACGTTCGCCCCAGTGCTTGCTGGTGGCGTCGCGCTCCGGGTCCACCGGAGCGTCATCCGGAGCCACCAGCCGGGCACCAATACCAAACCGCGCTCGCAGCCATTCTCGCAATCCGTTCACGAAGCCTCCGGGGTCGTGCGCCTCAGCGCACGATGTCAGTGTCGCAGTAGGTCGAGTCTTCCAGGCGTTTGGTGTAGTTGTTCAGAATACGCATGCCTTCGGCGGGTTTCACCACGCCGGTCTCGATCTTGCGGCGGATCAGCTCGGTCATGCGCCGGTCCAGATCGCTGGGGAAATACTGCACGGTGGACAGCATATCCTTGATGCTGATGGCCTTGATGGTTTCTTCAATCCAGAAATTGCCCGGCTCGTCGGCGCTGGCGTACACATGGGCCTCGCCCACGCGGCCCAGCAGATTGTGCGCGTCGCCCAGAATCTCCTGATAAGCCCCCACCAGAAACACGCCCAGATAATAGGGCTCGCCCTGCTTGTAGTCGTGCAGCGGCAGCCAGCTCTTGTTGGCATTGGCACTGACGTACTGCGCGATCTTGCCGTCGGAGTCGCAGGTCAGATCGACAATCTGCCCGCGCCGCACCGGCTCTTCATCGAGCCGGTCCAGCGGCATCACCGGGAACACCTGGCCGATGGCCCAGTGGTCGAGAATGGACTGGAACACCGAGAAGTCGCACAGATACAGATCGGTGAGCTGCTTTTCCAGCTCCAGCTGCTCGGCGGGCCGTGGCTCGATGTCCAGAGCCGTGAAGCGCTGCAGCACTTCGCGGGCCGTCTTCCAGTACAGACTCTCGGCGAAGGCCAGATGTTCGATGTTCAGATACCCCAGCCGGGCCAGTTGCTCCGCTTCCAGCCGCGCCTCCTGCGCATCGTGGATGACCTCGGTCAGCAGGCCGCGGGTTTGCACAGCACAGGCTTCCTTGTGCGCCGCCTGCATGCGCCTGACCACCTGAGACACATCCTCGGGCATCTCTCCCAGGGATGGCGCGTCGGGCCGGTGCACCCCGATCACGGGCATCACCAGCATGGAGTGGTGGGCGGTCAGGGCACGGCCGCTTTCCGACAGCAGGGTGGGCATGGGCACGCGGCGCTCGTCGCAGATCTCCTTCACGGCAAACACGATGACGTTCGCATATTCCTTCAGGCCGTAATTGATGGATGATTCCACTTCCTCGTACTCACCGCCGTAGCTGCCCCCGTAATTCACCCCCAGGCCGCCGCCCACATCCAGGAACTTCACCGGCACACCACGCTCCTGCAGATCAGCGTAGAACTGGGCGATCTCGCGCACGGCGGAGCGCAGCACCTGGGTGTCGCTGATCTGGCTGCCCAGGTGGAAATGCAGCAGTTCGAGCTTGTCGCCCATGCCGCGACTCTCCAGCTCCCGCACCAGTTTCACCAGTTCGGGCACCGTCAGGCCGAACTTCGAGCCGGAGCCGCCGGACTCGAACCAGCGGCCCGAGCCACGGGTCGAGAGCTTGACGCGCACGCCGAGGCTTGGCGCCTTGTCACCGGTCAGGCCGCGCTGATCGGCCAGCACCAGCAATTGCTCGAACTCGGTGTACTTCTCGATGACGGGCAACACCTGCTGGCCCAGTTGCTGCGCATTGAGCATCAGGGTCAGCATCGAGTGATCCTTCACGCCATTGCACAGCAGCAGCGTGTCGTCACTGATCAGCGCCAGTGCCGCCATGAGCTCCGCGCGCGATCCGCATTCCAGCCCCAGGTTGAAGGGCTTGCCGGCTTCCATGACTTCGGCCACCACTTCGTGCAGCTGGTTTACCTTGATGGGATAGATGCTGCGGTATTCGCCCTGATAGCTGGCTTCAGCAATGGCGTCGCGGAAGGTCAGGTTCAGACGGCGCACGCGGGCGCTGATGATGTCCTGAAAGCGCACGATCAGCGGAAAGCTGCAGCCCTCCTGCACGGCGGCATCGATCACTTCCGTGACATCGATTTCCAGGTCGGAGCCGGGGATCGGATGCACGCTGACGTGTCCTTTTTCATTGACGCCGAAAAACCCGGCGCTCCAGGTTTTGACAGCATAGAGCTCTTCCGCATCGGCGGCGCTCCAGGGGGTTCGTTCCAGTATTGGCAATTCGTTCACAGCACACTCCCGTTGGGCCCGGGCCAAGACAGCCGGGGCGTGAAGACCGTCAGCGGGATTCCGCGTACAGACACAGCATTTCGATGGCGATCTGCGCGCCTGCCAGCGCTGTGATCTCCGCATGATCGTAAGCCGGCGCCACTTCCACCACATCCATGCCCACGAGGTTGATGCCCACCAGGCCGCGGATGATGTCCAGCGCCTGGAATGAAGACAAACCACCGGGCACCGGCGTGCCCGTGCCGGGCGCGAAGGCCGGGTCGAGGCAGTCGATGTCGAAGGTCAGGTATACCGGATTACTGCCCACACGTTCTCGTATCTGGCGCACGATGGCCTCGGTGCCCTGCCGGTGCACGTCGGCGGCCGAGAGAATCTGATACCCCAGGGTCTCGTCATTGGTGGTGCGGATACCAATCTGCACCGACGATTCAGGGCGCACGATGCCCTCTTTGGCGGCCTTGTAGAACATGGTGCCGTGGTTGATGCCACTGCCGGAAGAAGGCCAGGTGTCGGTGTGCGCATCGAAGTGGATCAGACTGAGGGGTCCGTGAAACTTGGCGTGGGCACACAGGCTCGGATAGGTGATGAAGTGATCGCCGCCCAGCAGCAGTGACGCCGCGCCAGCTTCCAGAATGCCGTGCACGTGCGCTTCGATGTGTGCCACGCTCAGCAGGCCACCACCGCTGTTGTTCTCGCAGTCGCCATAGTCGATCACAGCCATCTCGCTGAACGGGTCCTTCTTCCACGGCCACGGACGCTCCCATGCGAGGGACAGCGACGCATTGCGAATGGCGCGCGGACCCAGCCGGGCGCCGGAGCGGTTGGTGGTGGCGATGTCCAGGGGCACACCGCTGACGGCCACATCCACATTGCTGAGGTCGCGGGAGTAAGGTGTACGGAAGAAACTGCCTGCGCCGCCGAAACTGTGCGAGCCGACCATGCCGGTCTTCGGTTTGCCGGTGAAGGCGTTGTCCCAACTGCTCATTGTCTGTCCTCATGTCTGGCGTTGACGTTGTCAATCAAAGTGTTGGCGCTGGCGAGGGGATTACCGGCCAGCGGGGGCGTTGCCGCCGGCGCGCGGCGCAGCCTGGCAGCCTTCTCCCAGGCATGGCCCAGGGCCACCAGGCGCTCGTCGGCGAACTCCGCACCCAGCAGTTCGATGCCCACCGGCAGCCCCTCTGCACTGAACCCCGCCGGCACCGACAGGGCTGGAAGCCCGGAGTTGGCACTCAGGCTGCAATTATTGCCCGGCTGGGCTTCACCTATTGTGACAGGCAGTGCCCCCGCTGGCGGATAGGCCAGCATTTCCACCTGAGCCGCCGCCATGGCGGCGGCAACGGCGGTGCGCAACTCAATCCTGGCTGCCAGCGCGGCCTGATAGCGCACCGGGTCCTGTTCCGCCGCTGCGCTGCGGGTCAGCACACCCTCGACCGCCTCGTGATACTGGCCGCTGGCGACGATGGCCTCCAGCGTTTGCAGCCCCTCTGAGCCATCTCCGAACGCGGCGATCCAGGCATTGAGGTCTGTCTCGAACTCGTGACTGATGACGCCCGAGCGGGACAGCAGGTCGCTCAATTCTGGAATGCTGACATCCACAACTTCGGCACCCAGCGCCTGCATCTGCGTCAGCGCGGCATCCAGCGCTGCGCGCACCTCTGGCTCGGCGCTCTCGTAGTAATTGCTCAACCGGCCGATGCGCACGCCAGCGAAGGACGCTGTGTGCAGGGTGTTCCAGAAAGCGGGTGGCGCCCGGTCGCGCATGACCTGTGTGGCGGCATCCAGAGGGTCATAGCCCGACACGATGTCCAGCACCACCGCGAGATCTTCCATGGACCGTGCCAGGGGCCCCGCCACATCCTGTGTGGTGGACAGTGGCATGATGCCGTGGATGCTCGACAGCCCTTTGGTCGGCCGCAGCCCCACAAGATTGTTGAAGGCAGCGGGAATGCGGATGGAGCCGCAGGTGTCCGAGCCCATGCCGACGGCCGCGAAGCTTGCTGCAATGCCGGCTGCCGTGCCGCCGCTGGAGCCGCCGGGAATTCGCGTCACATCGTAGGGATTGCGAGTCTGCCCACCGAGGGAACTGATGGTGGTGATGCCGTAGGCAAACTCGTGCAGATTGGTCTTGCCCAGCACGATGGCACCGGCATCAAGCAGGCGCTGCACCTGGGTGGCATTGGCACTGGGCATAAAGCCGGCCAGCGCCCGGGAGGCACCAGTGGTCGGCAGGTCGGTGGTGGCGTAATTGTCTTTCAGGAGTATGGGAATGCCGTGCAGCGGGCTGCGCGGGCCGGAGCGGCGGCGCTCGGCATCCAGTGCCGCCGCCTGTTCCCGTGCAGTGGGGTTCAGCGCGAGCAGGGCGTTGAGCGCGGGTCCCTGATCGTCGTAGGCGTCGATGCGCGCCAGATAAGCGTCTACAAGCCCCACTGACGTGGTGCGCCCGGCCGTGAGCGCCATCTGCAACTCGCGCAGCGAGGCGTCGGTCACCTCGAATGCCCCCTGCGCCAGCCCCACGCTCGGCACCCACAGGCCGGCCAGTGCCGCGCTCAAGGTCAGC
>Ga0255140_1000083_pt1 | contig 43341 bp, 14 predicted proteins | sample Law_Colum_RepC_8_FD_188547 | JGI IMG/M metagenome (GOLD analysis project Ga0255140, IMG submission 188547) | Freshwater microbial communities from St. Lawrence River, New York, United States - Law_Colum_RepC_8d | ecosystem: Environmental > Aquatic > Freshwater > River | place: USA: New York...
TGGGTGGGCGCACCACCCGGCGCGTCAGCGCAGGGTGGCCTTGGGCGCGGCGCTGGCGCTGACGGGCAGTTGCACCCGCAGGCTGGCGTTGGGGTTGCGCTGCGCCTCGCCCTGGCCCAGGTGCTGGGTGAAGTCTCGCACCCAGTTGCCTTTGCCAGCGGGCGCCGTGGCCAGGGCCGCGCCGGATGCGCCGCCCAGCGTCCAGTCGATGCTGGGCGCGGGGGCGCGGGCGGTGGCGGCCGTGGCCTCGGGCGCGGCCATCAGCGGCAGGCCATAGGGCCACAGGCCGTGCGGCGGCACGCTGGGCACCACCGGGCTGAGCGGCAGGCCGTAGGCGGGGGCGCTGCGCTGGCCGGTGGCCAGGGTGTCGGCCATCCAGGGCGTGTCGCCGTGGTGCAGGCCGCTGGCGTGGCCCAGCTCGTGCACCAGGGCGGAGAGCAGGTCCATGCGCTGGGCGGCCAGGCCCGGCAGGGCGAAGCCGCTGGGGTCGAACTCTTCGTCCACGTCGGGAGTGAGGTCGACGAACCAGCCGTGGCCGGCGGCGTCGATGTCCAGCGTGATGACGCCGTCGTCTTGCCAGCTGGCGATGGCCGCGCCGCCCAGGTCTTCGATGCGCAGGTGCACCCGGGAAAGCGCAGCCAGCAGGGCCGGGTCGTCGCCCAGGTCGAGCCGGCGCACGGCGGCATCGAACAGGCTTTGCGCCTGCTCGGCCGTGAGCGCGGGGCCGTGGGCGCCCTGGCCCACGCTGTCGGCCTGCAGCAGTTGCACGGTGCTGGCCTGGGGCAGGGTGTAGCCCGCCAGGGCGCGGTCGTTGGCGCGCAGGGTGAAGCTGTCGAACTGGGCGCTGGCACCGCGGGCCATGAGGCCGAAGTTGCCATCGACCAGGGCCGCGTTGAAGGCGTGGCTGCCCACCAGCGAGCCATTGGCGTACACACTGAGCGAGGCGCCGTTGGACACCAGCTTGAGCGTCACGTCGGCCCCGGCGGCAATGGTGCGGGCGAAGCTGCGGTCGATCACCCAGCCGTCGCGGCTGCTGTGGTGGCCCACCAGGATGCGGTCGCCCGCCTCGTCCACCGCCACGAACTTGAAGTCGGTGTCGCTGTACACGTCGAAGGCGATGCCGGCCAGGCCGCTGGCGCTGGTGATCTTGAGCTTGGCCTCCAGTTCGATGATGGAGTCGACCGCGATCTCGGTGCCAAGGTTGGCCAGGCGCAGCGCGTTGGTGTTGGCCGGGGCGCTCACGGTGGTGAGGCCGCCGGCTTCTGTCCAGGTGCCGGTGGTGGCGCCACCGTCGAGCAGGCCGGTGCTGCTGTCTTGGCCGTCGGTGACGTTGAGCGTCCAGTCGGGCGGCAGCACCTGCACGGTGAAGTTGTCCACCGTGCCCTTGGAGCCGTCCAGGCCAAAGCCCACCAGGCCGCGGCTCAGGGGCTGGGGTTCACCGTCTTCCAGGCGCGGGGCAAAGGTGTAGGTGAACCAGTTCACCCCGGCCACCGACACGGTGACGTTGGTGCCGTTCACCGCCACCAGCATGTCGTAGGCCGTGCCGGGCTTGAGTTGCACCGGCTTGTTGGACTTGACCACCATGTGCCAGCCGCTGGCGTCGCGGTAGCCCATCTCGATCTGGTTGGTCGAGACGTTGATGCCGGCGTACTTGAAGTCGGTGGGCGACTGGTAGTCAAAGATGACGTAGGCGTTGGCCTTCCAGGTGCCGGTGGGCTTGTCGGCGGTGATGGTGGCGCTGATCTCGAAGTACGAGGGCAGGTAGTTGTCGAGGTAGTACACCGCCGCGGCCTGGGTGGTGCCACTGTCGGCCGAGGCCACCATCTTGCCGCCGCTCACGCTGAACTTGCCGGCGTCCACCGCGAACACGTCCATGGTGCCGTCGTTGAAGGTGGCGGTGCGCAGCACGTCGCGCCGGCCGCCGGGGATGTTGCCGGCCTGCGGGTCGGTGGGGCCGCCGGTCTGGTCTTGCCAGTAGCCGTGGTCTTGCTGGGTGATCAGGCCGATCTCGCTGTTCACGCCGCCCGAGAGCTTGTTCACGTTGCTGTAGCGGTCGGTGCCGTTGCTGTCGCCGGTGTCGGCGGTGCGGGTGATGTCGCCGCCGTCGCTGAAGGCCTGGGCGTAGAGGAAGTCGAACAGGTGCGGTGGCACCTGGCGGCTCACCGTGGCGATGCCGAAGGGCGAGAAGGGCACGAGGTAGCTGTTGAACTCGCCCACCCAGTCGATCAGCCGGTCGCCGCCGGTGTTGCCGATCAGGATGTCCAGCCCCGCGCCGCCGAACACGCGGTCTTCGTACGAGGGGTGGGTGTCGGGCACGTCGTTCAGACCGCCGGTGGTGTCGTAGGTCTTGCTGTAGACCACGGTGCCGGTGGCGGTGTTGTAGCTGGCGTTGCGCCCGCCCATCACGTCGTCGCCATTGAGCAGGTCATTGCCCCAGCCGCCGTAGAGGTGGTCGCGCCCGGTGCCGCCCACCACCCAGTCGTTGCCCAGGTCACCGAAGATGGCGTCGCGGCCGTCGCTCTCGCGCTGTTGCAGCGAGCTGGTGATGGGCGTGCCGTTGTTGTTGAACTGGGTGTAGCCCGCGATCTTCACGCCCTCGTCTTCCGCGAAGTTCAGGAAGTACTGCTTCAGGTCGGTGAGCTGCTGGCCCGCGCCCAGCGGGTTGCTGTCGTCCCACACCTCGCCGTTGGCGTGGAAGAGGATGAGGCGGCGCGGGTCGTACTCGTCGTACAGGAAGAACTCACCCAGGCGCGGCACGATGGGCTTGGGCGAGTTCCAGGGGTTGGTGTCGTCGCCGAAGTACAGGATGTTGCCGGGGTTCCAGGGACGGTTGAAGTCCACCCGCACCAGGCCGCTGACCGGGGTGACCTGCTGCTCGAGCTGGCCGGTGTTCACCTCGCTGCCGAAGCGCACGGTGTACGACTCGTTCAGGGCCTCGGCGCCGCTGATGGCGTCGTTGCCCGAGCCGCCGTGCAGGAAGTCGTCGCCCAGGCCACCGAAGATGATGTCGTCGGCGAACAGCGGTGCAAAGAGCTGCACGGTGAGCGGGTCGCTGTTGGGGCGCTCGCTCTCGGGTACCAGCAGGTGCGGCGTGAGGTCCACCGACTTCTTGATCTCGCCACCGATGTTGATGGTCTCGGTCTGCACCGAGCCGGGGGTGGAGATGAACTCGTTGAGCACGTCGCCCTGGCTGGTGCGGGTGTCGGGGTCGCTGGCGAGCAGGGGTAGCACGCCGTAGAGCGATTCGGCCTTGGCGGCGTCGGCGGTGTTGCGGCTGGTGAAGATGCGGCCGTCGTCGCCGAGTACGCCGTCTTCGCCGGTGCCGCCGGAGATCCAGTCGGCGCCCCAGCCGCCGATGATGTCGTCGTCTTCGGCGTCGCCGAAGGCGATGTCGGCCCCGCCGCCGAGGTAGATGGTGTCGTCGCCGGTTTCGCCGTGCACCTCGTCGTGGCCGCCGATGTCGTGGCGGGCATAGAGGCCGAACTCGGCGCGCATGCCAGCGGGTATCACCTCGCCTGCCTCGCCGGTGGGCAGGTAGAAGTCGTCGGGCTTGAAGTCGGGGCCGCCCGGGGTGTAGTCGAGCAGGCTCACGCCGCGCACCACGATCTTCTCGCCGGCGTAGATGTCGTAGTTGAAGGTGACGTAGTTGGGCTTGGCCGGGTTGTTGGTGTTCACGTCCTGCCCGTTGATGCCCACGATGCGCACGATGTTGCCGTTGTCGCCCACGATGGTGTCGGCATCGGCCGCGTGGCGGGCCGACGCCGTGCCACTGTCGGACAGGGAGCCGTCGGCATTGAGCGCGTTGTTGCGCGAGATCTGCGTGCCCGAGCCGCCGAAGAGGAAGTCGTCATCGTCGGGCCGGCTGTTGGCGCTGGTCAGGCTGAAGAAGCTCGATGAGCCGCCCACCAGGTCGTCCTGGCCGAGGTTGCCGAAGATCACGTCGCAACCGCCGCCGCCTTCGATGTAGTCCTGCCCGTCGGTGGCGGCGTTGTCCTGGCTGGCCACCACCTTCAGCGCGCCCACCGGGTCGTCCAGCGTGCCTTGGGCGCGGGCCGCGCCCACGTGTGCGCCACCGGCCGCTGCGCTTTCGATGGAGCCGTCGCCCTGGATCACGTCGTGCCCGAGCTGACCAAAGATCTGGTCGTGCCCGGCGCCACCGGCGATGTAGTCGTTGCCAAAGCTGCCCGCGCCCTCCTGGCCGGCCTCTACCGCGAAGGTGTGCAGGTCGGCGTAGTCGATGCGGTACTCGGCCCACCACTGCGGGCCGTTGGGGTCGCGGTAGTCGCGGGCCACGCCGTCGTTGAGCAACTGGCCGCTGTTGTTTTCGTTGGCCAACTGTGCGGACACCGTGGCGAAGGCAGCGCCCAGGGCACCCGTCGAGATGCGGTCGGTGCGGCTGTAGAGCAGGGTGCCGTAGAGGCTCTGGAAGCGCAGGCTGGCGATGTCGTCCAGCAGGTTGCCGTCGTCGCCGCCATTGCGGTACAGGCGCACGCTGTCGCCAAAGATCAGGTCGTCGCCGCCCTTGCCGTCGAGCATGTCGTGGCCGGCGCCACCGATCAGGATGTCGGCGATGTCGGTGCCACGGATGGTGTCGTCGTCGCCGTTTTGCAGCTCCACCGACACGATGGCCAGCACCGAGCCCAGGCTGGTGGTCTGGATCTTCTGCAGCAGCGGGCCGCCGGGCAGGTCAGGCAGGTTGGGGTCGGACACGTACTGGATGACCTGGCCGTGGTCGCCGAACACGATGTTGGGCAGGTCGGGCAGGGCAGTGCCGTTGCCCTCCAGCACGTCGCGCCCGGCCGTCAGGTCATCGCGCACCGGCGAGGGCGCGGGCTTGAAGGTGCTGTCGGCCTTGGGGGTGGCCGGGTCCACCGAGGGCGCGGGGCTGCGGTCGCTGGTGGCGATGTCGAGTGCGCGGGTGAGGATGTTCACGTTCACGCCGCTGTCGCCATAGATGTGGTCGCTGCCGCGCTGGCCGCGAATGGTGTCGTCGCCCGCGCCGCCGGCCAGGTGGTCACCGGCCTGGCTGCCAATGATCAGGTCGTTGCCCGCGCCGCCGTAGGCGGTGATGCCCACGGTGATGCCAGCGGCGGCCAGCTGGGCATCGGTCATGCCGGCGAACAGGGCGCTGGCGTCGATGATGTCGTGGCCCGCCAGCTTGTAGGGATTGGCCACGGGGAAAATCCACTCGTCGTCTTCGTTCTCTTCGTCCGGCAGGTTGGGGAAGGGGTCGAACGGCTTCTCGCCGAACTCCAGGCCCAGGCGGTCTTGCGCCCGGCCCGAGTACCACACGCCGTCCTGGCTGGTGTCGCCGTAGATCACCAGCGGGCTGTTGGGGCCGGCGCCACCCGTGACCACGAAGTGGTCGCCGCCCACGCGCATGCCGCCGTCACGCCGCACGTCGTAGCCGAACACGGTGATGGTCTTGGGGCCCACGCAGCCGCACTGGGTCAGGGCCGCATCGGCCAGCACCAGCTTGCTGCTCAGGCTGGCGCCGCTGCCGCTGTTGAGGATCTGCGCCACGGTAAAGCCACCGGCATAGCCTTCCACATAGACCACCTGGCCCACGAAGAAGCCGGCGTCTTGCCAGGTCTGGCCGGTGCGGGTGATGGTGCTGCGCAGGTCGTCCACCAGCAGGTGCGGGTTGAAGTCTTCCAGTTGCACCACCACGCTTTCGGTCACGGTGGTGCGCAGGGCCTCGGCCACGTGGATGTGCAGGCCCTGGTTGGCGCCGGCCGCGATGGGCGTGCCCTGGGTGGGCATCAGCACCAGCACCGAGCCAGTGCCCCAGCCGTCGAAGGGCTGGGTGCCGGGGCCGGTCCAGGTGGCGTCGCCCACGGCCTTCACCAGGTAGGTGTGCGCGCCGTTGCCAATCTGGATGTACTGGCCTACCGCGTACTGGTCGTCGGTGAAGCTGCGGCCGTCGGTGCGGGTGAGGGTGATGCCCGCCACCTGTTGGCCGTTGTGCGTGACGGTGGTGGTGCCCACGTTGAAGGTGCCGTCGGTGGCGATCCAGCGGTTGCCGCCGCCGTGCGTCACGGTCAGGCCGCCGTGCGGGCCTTGCACAAAGAGGGCCTGGTAGGCCAGGGCCCCGTTGGCCAGGCCTGCGCCTTCGAGCGTCATGTCAAAGCCGTTGGCCGAGATCGACAACACGCGGTATTGCTGGTCGCCCTGCGTGGTGCGCAGGGTGATGAGGTGGCCGGCCAGGAAGCCTTCTTCGCTCCAGGTCTTGCCGGTCTTGCTCAAGGTGCCGCCGGTGGCGCTGGCGTTGCTCACCGCCACGGCCTGGCCGCTCACCAGCACCAGCGCGTCCAGCGCGGTGATGCGCACCTCGCCGCTGGGCGTGGGCAGGGCCGGGCCGCCGTTGACGCGCTGCACCACCAGGATGGAGTTGTCGTTGGGGTCGCGGTAGGGCTTGCCAGTGGCCGGGTTCAGGATGGGGTTGCCCAGGCCATCCACGTACTCGATGGCGTCTTCAATGGCCACCACGCGCCACTGGCCGGCCACGCCGTCCACCTGAATGAGCTGGCCCACCAGGAAGCCTTGTGCCTTCCAGTCAAAGCCGGCGCGGGTGATGGTGCCCTGGCCGATCACCTGGCCGTTGTCGTTCACGAAGCCCGTGTTGGCGAAGGTGAACACGTTCTGTGCCTGCACAAAGGGCGCAGGTTGCAGCGTGCCCTGGATGTCAAGCCGGTCATTGCCCTCGCCCAGCATCACGTTGAGCACTTCGATGGTGGACTGCTGGGCATCGGTGCCGATGCCGCCCGAGCCGAAGTTCACCTTGCCGAAGCTGATGCCGCCGGGCACCACCAGGCTTTCGCCGAAGGTGGCGGCGTCGGCCTCGTCCAGGCCGTAGACCAGCTTGGTGAAGTCCAGCGTCTCGGCCATGTTGAAGCCGCTGAGGTTGGTCTGCGTCAGCACGCCACGGGTGTTGGCCTTGCTGGAGTCGTTGAAGACGTTGAGCACGTCGATCTGCTGGCTCTCGGGGGCCTGCGCGCCGATGGCGATCAGGAAGCCGTCTTTCTCGCCTGGCAGCTTCACGCCGTTGGTGAGTGAGCGGTCGGCGCCCGCGGGGCCGCCTTCCACGGCCAGCGGGCCACGGATGTTGGAGAGGTAGTGCCCGGTCACCGGGAAGATCTTCACGCCTTCGCGCACCGAGGGCACGTCGAAGAACGTGTCGGCCTTGAGCACCACCGTGAGGTTCTGGTGCCAGGCGCTGGCATCGCCCTCGGTGCTGTTGAAGGTGACGACCTTGGCGATGCGGTTCACCTCCACGTTCGCGCCATTCGCGTTGGCCAGCCAGGCGGGCATGGGGCCGGCGTTCTCCAGGGTGAACTGCAGGCGGTTGTCGAAGGTGTCGTTGTCGCCGCGGATGATGGCGATCTTCAGGTCGATGAACTGCCCGGTGCGCTGGCCGCTGGCGTCCAGCTCGAAGATGCGCACGCGCTGGCCTTCCAGGAAGCCCTCGGCCAGCCAGCCTTCCATGCTGCCGGTGGCGTCTCGCAGCAGGCGGTCCACGAACACGTCGGCGCCGGCCTTGAGCGAGAGCAACTCGTCCTTGACGTTTTCTTCCAGCGTCACGTGGCCCTTCCACACGCCCTCGGGCGAGAGCACCGAAAGGTCCACGTTGGCGATTTCGGTGGTGGTGGCGCTGGCAAAGGCGCGGTCCAGCGTGAGGGTCTGGCCGTCTGCGCTCACGTTGGTGACCACGTAGTCGCCGTCGCGCCCGGCACCGGCACCGCCGATGCGAAGCTGCTCGCCCACGCGCCAGCCTTCGTCGATGAAGCTGCCCAGGTCGGCCCCTGTGCCGCGGGTGAGGGTGGCCAGGCCGCCGCCGTTGGCGAACACCAGGCTGCCGTCAAAGCGCAGCGTGGGCCGGATGGCACCCACCGTCTGGTAGGCCGGGTTCAGCGGGTTGCCGTTGCCGTCGAGCACATTGGCCACGTCGGCCAGGCCGTCGGTGAGCACGGCCACCTGCACCGTCTTGCCGGCCTCGATGGGGCGGGTGAGGCGGATGGTGTAGGTGTCGGTGTCCACACCGTCTTTGATGAGCACCGTGCTGCCACCGCTCTCCAGCACCACCGAGCCTTCGGTTTCGTTGTCGATCACCTCCACATCGAAGAAGGCGGGGTTGGCGCGCAGGTTGGGCAGCACGTAGTCGCCGTCGGCGTCCACATTGCGGGCCGGGTCGATCTCCAGGCGCAGCACGGCGGTCTCGGCGTCTTCGGGCACGTCGTCGTCGTGCGCCTCCACCACCACCACATAGCCCTTGTCCCAGTTGGCGCTGGTGAACAGCAGGGTCTGGGTGCCGGCCACGAAGCCACTGGAGCTGAGCTTGGCCTTGGCGCTGGTGAGCGACATCGCGTCCTGTCCGGGCACATCGAAGCCCACCTGGATGGCGATGGTGTCGCCCGGCTGCGGCGCGCGGGTGAGCTTCACCACGAAGGCGTCGCGCAGGCCGGTGGTGGCGTTGCCTTCGATCACCAAGGTGCGGCCGTCGCTGATGAGCGCGTCGGTGGCCGGGTTGATGGTGCCCAGGTTGGTGTAGGCGGTGGCGTCGAGTTCGATGATCTGCACCCCGGGGGTGTCGTTGTCTTTCACCGTGACCTCGACGTTGCGCACGTCAATGCTGTCGTACACCGGCACGTTGGAGATCACCGAGTGCTGCACCACCACCACGCGCTCGCCTTCGGCGCGCGGGTCATCGGGCGCGTACACAAAGACCTTGCGCTCCTGGTTCCAGTTGCTGGCGTCGAACTTCAGCACCAGTGCGCGGTTGGCCACCGGGGTGTTGATGCCGTTGACCTGGATGAAGCGCTGGAAGTCGGCATCGGTGACGAGGGCGCCCGGGTCCACCTCGGACAGCCAGATCGTGTCCCCATTGCCGTCAAACAGCGGGTCGTCGTTGAGGTCGTAGCCGTCGCGCTCTTCCTGGTTGGACCGGGCGGCCGACACGGTGACGTACACCACCTCGCTGCCCGTGAGCTGCTTGGCCAGGCGCACGGTGTAGAAGTCGGTCATGCCGTTGCCGGTGATCTCTTGCACCTCGGTGCGGCCGTTGGTGGCGCCACCGGATTCTTCGTTGATGACCACCAGGCCCTCGCCGGGCACCGGCACGTTGTAGTCGATGCCGTCGATCAGCAGGCCGTTGTAGAGGAAGTCGTCAGACGTGACGAGGTGCTCCGTCCAGCCCGAGGCGCCTTCGAGTTCGCGGGTGACGATGTCTTCGGTCACGTCGCCGGCCACGTTGATGGTGTCCGAGCCCAGGCCGCCTATCACGCGGTAGGCCACGCCGAACTCGGTGGACTGCACGAAGAAGCGGTCATCGCCCTCCAGGCCGTCCACCTCCACCACCTCGATGGTGGTGTAGCTCACGTTCAGGCCGGCGCCGTAGATGCCCTTCTTGGTGATGACGATGTCGTCGGCGAACTCGGTGCCCAGGATCACCAGCTTGTCAAAGCCGGCGCCGCCGTCCACCGAGACCGGGGCGTTCACGTTGTAGCGCACCTCGTCGTTGCCGCCGCCGGTGCGGATATCGGGCGCCTGCGCCACCGAGAAGCCGCGCCCGATCTGGGGCGAGGCCACGCCGTCGGCATCGAGCACGATGGTGTCGTCGCTCACGTTGCCCCGGGTGAGGTTGAGGTCAACGTAGTTGATGGTGGTGTCGCGGTTCACGTCGAACGGGCTCACGCCAGCCGGCGGGGCGGGCAAGGCGTTGATGCGCGTCAGCAAGGCGTCTTTGTAGTCGGCCAGCGGCTGGGCATTGCCCAGCACGCCGGGCAGGTTCAGCGCGGTGATGGAGGCGGCCACGCTGTTGCCCAGCTGGAACAGGCGGTCCAGTTCCTTGAGCACGGCCACGCCGGCGTCCAGGTCTTTCTGGTCGCGCACGCCGTCGTTGTTCCAGTCGAAGTCCACCGTGGCGGCCAGGGCAAAGGCGCGCACGATGAAGAGGTCGTTGTCGTCGTCGCCCTCCAGCCGCAGGGCCGACTGGTTCGAGTACACGCGGAACACGTCGTTGCCCGTGCCGCCCTGCGCCACCATGGGTGCGCTGGTGCCGGCCGACAGCCAGCCGCGCGTGGTGGCCACCAGGTTGGCGAACACGTCTTCGGCCAGCAGGTTGCCCTCGGCCTGGTTGCGGTTGCTGCCGAACACCTGGCCGATCTGGAAGGTGTCGGCGCCGGCGCCGCCGTCCAGCGTGGTGATGACGGTGGCGTCGTCGCTGAAGAAGGCGTCGTTGCCGCCCCGGCCTTCGATCACCAGTCGCCCGTTGAGGCCCCGGTCGTAGTTGATGCGCTGCACCTCTTTCGAGCTTTCGTTGCCCGGCAGCACGTCTTCGTAGGTGCTGAGCTGGCCGTGCAGCAAGGCCACGTAGCCCGGCTGGCTGACCTTGGCCGGGTCTTCGCCCGGAATGAACTGGCCCGCGCGCAGCAGGAAGATGTCGTCGGTGGTGGTCTTGTCGGCCGGCGCATCGAAGCCGTAGACGAAGGCCTCGTCCACGCCGTCGTCTTCCTGGCCACGGTCGAGCAGGTTGATGATGTAGTTGCGCTCCAGGGCGGCGCTGCCGGCATTCGAGCCGGTGGTGTGGATGAAGTAGCTGTCGCTGCCGGCCTGGCCGTCCAGGGTGAGCGTGTGCTGGGCCACCACGCTGGCCGTCTCGGGCGAGGTGCGGGTGGCACTGTCTTGCAGGTAGTACACGCGGAAGCGGTCCTCGCCGTCGTTGGCCCGGTCGCCCACGGCCACGCTGTCGTCGGCCGACCCGTACACCCGGGTCTTGCTGCCCACGAACACATAGCCGTCAGACGCGTCGCCGCTGGCGGTGCCGTTGTTGGTGCCACCGGCGATGCCGCTGGGGTCACCGAACTGGATGGTGTCCACGTCGCTGCCGCCAAACACCTGGAACAGGTGCTGCGGCGCGGTGAGCGTGGGCGCGGCCGTGCCCATGGGGTTGGCGCCCGTCTGGTTGCCCAATGTCACGTTGGCGCCGGCGATCAGCCGCCCGCGCAAGACCATGTTGGTGCCCCGGTTCGGGTCGGCGTTGCCGTGGTCGCCGCGCAGGGTCACGGCCAGGGCGGCCAGGATGGCGGTGTTTTCGTCGGTGAACACGTTGTCGCCCACCAGCAGTTCCACCCAGCCCTTCTCGGCCAGCACCTGGCCCTGGGCCACCACGCGCTCGGCATCCAGCTGGTTGCCGGGCAGGGTGCTGCCGTCTTCGGCAAAGCGGGCGGTGCCGTGGCCCACCAGCAGCAGGTGCTCGTCCAGGTCGGCGCTCTCGCGCACGGTCAGGCGGATGTTGCCCTCGTAGCTGTGGGCCAGCAGCAGGCGCAGCTCGGCGTCCACCTCGGTCAGGTAGATGCTGCCCTGGGCCTCCAGGGCCACGTCGTCCAGGCTTTCGTTGTTCAGGTCTTGGCGCAGCGTGTCGATGAAGCCACCCACGCTGCCGTCGGTGCCATCGGGCGTGTTCAGCGCCGCACCGCTGGCGAAGGCGCTGGACGAGCGGCGGCTGTCGATCTTCAGGTCGTTGCCGTCTTCGCCGATGGCGCCGCCGTTGGCGTCGATGTCGATGCTCTGGCCCAGCACGTTGGCGGCCTCACCCGCCTGGCGGTCGAACACCGAGCCGGCCTTGGTGCGCAGCGACACGTTTTCAGACGTGCTCACCGTGTGCACCAGCAGGTCGCCACTCATCTCGTCCAGGAAGATGCCCTGGGTGTTGTTCTGCGTGGCCAGGTCAAAGGCGCGCAGCACGCCGGTGCTGTTGTCGGCCCGCGCGACGTTGATCTCCAGGAAGTTGTTGTTGCGCCCGATGCCGCCCGTGCCGCCGTTGGGGGTGAGGGTGGGGTTGAGCACCTGCGCGGCCACCTGGCTGGCGTTGGGGTTGATGAAGGCCGAGGCCGCCACCAGGGTGATGTTTCGCCCGGCCACGTCGGACGTGGTGTTGGCGTCCCAGGTGGCGTCGATGATGGCCTGCGGCGAGTAGAGCAGCACGTCCTTGAACATCGAGGTGATGCTCTGCACCCGCATGTCGCCGGTTTTCTCGGTGAGCGCCACCCAGCCGTTGGTGAGCACGGTGAGGTGGCCCTCGCCCTGTTGATCGCCCGTGGCGGCCAGCTCGGTGATGCCCAGCACATTGACCATGCGGTTCTCGGTGTTCACCGCGTTGTTCACCGCCACCACCTTCACGTTGTTGCCGGCCTGCAGGCCCGGCAATTCGTAGCGCCCGCCGCTGGGCAGGGCGCCGGGGTTGCGGCCCCGGAAGTCGTAGGTGGAGGCGATCGGGTTGGTCTCGCCGCTGGCGAACACGCCGCGGCTCTGGTCGATGCGGTCGTTGTCGGGGATGTCAAAGAAGGTGTAGTGCAGCACGCCGTCGGGGTTCTGGCCGATGGTGTTGTCCCACTTCACGAAGACGCCGCCGTACTGGCCGCTGGTGTCCTGGTTCAGGCTGGAGTGCAGCAGCAGGTCAATGTCTTGCCCGGCCTTCACTCGGTCGATCTCCACCACGTAGTCGGCGCCGTCCATGCGCTGCAGGGCGCGCAGTTCCATGGCCACGCTGTTGCCGGCGTCCACGGTGAATTGCTCCATCACGGTGAGCGAGTGGCGGTCGGTGGGGCTGCCGCCGGGCAGCAGGTCAATGGCGTTGCCGGCCAGCGCGTCGGCCAGGGTGTTGGCCAGGCCAACGGTCTGGCCGTTGTCGTCCACCACGGTGTAGTAGAAGCGGCCGTTCACCAGGCCGCCAATGGCCGAGCCGGAGAGCGTCTGGTACTGCACCAGCTGGCCATTGACCAGCGGGTTGCCGTTGCCCAGGTTGATGCGGTTGGTGGTGAAGTTGACTTCGTTGGTGCGCAGCGTGGCCGGGATGGGCAGGCCCTGGCTGTCGTTGAGCATGGCGTCCACGATGTCCACGTTCACCCGGTCGGCCGCCACCGTGTTGGCGATGCCCAGGGCGGGCGTGCCGGCGCTGGTGGTGCCCACGTGGTCGCGCGCCTCGATCTTCAGGATGTTGGTGCGCACCAGCGAGTCCGCGTCGGTGGTGCCGTACACCGAGCCCACGTCGTTGCGCACGTAGGTGGTGCCGATGGGGTTGTTGATGGTGCCGTCCAGGTACACGTTGCGCGTGGCACCGGCGCCGCTGTCCGGGCCGAGGTTGAAGATCTCGATCACGGTGGGGGCCACGTCCTGCACGATGTCAAACGACAGCGAACTGGAGAGGCCGCCGTTGCCGGCCTCGCGCGGGTCCAGCCAGATGATGGGGCGCGAATCGGCCCCGGCGGTCACGTCGATGCCGTTGATCACCAGGTCTTTGTCGGAGCGGTTGGTGATCTTCACGCGCGAGAGGGTCTCGCGGAAGGTCCAGGTGCCACCCGCGCCGGCGATGGCCGCCGACACGAACACCACGTCGCCCGGGCCGGGGTTGGTGATGTCGTTCACCTCCACCACGCTGCCGTTGACGTTCTGGCCCTGGCCCTTGTCGGTGCCGCCGTCTTTCACGGTCACTTCCACGGCCACTTCGATCTTGCCGTCTTCGGCAATGTTGAGCTCGCGCACCAGCAGCTCGGGCGAGCGGCCGGAGAGGATGAGCACGTCAGAACTGAAATCGATCTCGTCGCCCACCGTGGCCGGCACGGGCGACTTGCTCGAACCGCCAAGGGCCAGTGATCGCTTGCTGGTACTGGCCTTCACCTCGTTGGAGATGCTGCCGTTGGCGGTGGACACGTAGAAAGCCAGGTGCTCCTCGTTGCCGGCGGGAATGCCGGTGCCGGTGGGGTGGCCCAACGGGTCGCCGCTCACCTCGCCGCTGCGCGGGCGCGGGCCGGCCGTCACCAGCGCGCCAGTGGCGCCGTTCACCGCCGAGTGCAGCTGGATGTTGGCCCGGGTGGTCGAGTCCACATAGCCGAACAGGCCGGTGGAGCGCGAGAAGGTTTTGGTGAGGGTGTCGACGTTGTCGTAGCGGGTGATGAAGTCCACCCCTTCCCAGCCGGTGACCTTGGCCCCGGTCATGAGGTTGATGCTCAGGTTGATGTCGGCGTACAGCGCGGCATAGGCCGTGCCTTCTCCATAGAAGCCAGCGCCGCGGCCATCGGCTTCCACGCGGGCGTAGAACTTGTCCATGGTGGCGCTCAGCAGCACCTGGTTGCCTTCCAGAATGGCGTTCTGCCCAATGGTCACTTCACTCTTGGAGCTGGCCACGTCGATCTGCACATCGGCGCTGGCATCGCCACCGAAGCCAATGCCCGAGCCGGTGGACTTGCCGGTGATGCTCACCCAGGCGTTGGCGTCCACCCGGGCCAGGCCGTTGGTGGCGCGCACCACGGCGTTCTCGCCAATGCTGGCAATGGCGACGAACTTGAGGTCGTTGGTGTCCTGGTCGTTGCCGCCGCTTTCGGCGTAGTCGGTGTTGGGGTAGACCGTGCCCACGAAGCCACCCGCGCTGGAGCGGGTGGTGGAGGCCGAGCGGGCGATCACGTCGGCCTCTACCGTCACGCTGTCCAGCGCCACCACCGAGGCGTTGTCGGCGATGCTGGCGGTGCTCTGCAGGTACTGGTCGCTGTCGGCGTTGGCCGAGCCCACGGCCACGAAGCCGCCGGTGCCATTGGTGGCGTAGGCGGTGGTGTTGGTTTCGGCCAGGCTTTGCACCACCACGCTGCCGTTGGTGGTGACCTGGGTGGCCGCCAGCACGGCGCTCACCGTGGGGTTGCTCACCACCGTGGCCTCGTTGGCGTTCACGCCCACGAAGCCGCCGCCCGAGCCCTTGGCGTAGGCGGTGGTGATGCCGTCGCCGGCGTTGGGCACCAGCTCGCTGAGCGACACCCCGTCTGGCCCGGTGAGGCTGTGCACCGGGTTGCTGCCGTTCACGTAGGTGAAGCTGGCCGACAGGTCAATGCGCAACTGCTGCACCGAGGCCGTGGCCTGGTTGGCCACCAGGTCCACCGCCAGCTTGCCAATGTGGTGGTTGCCAAAGGGCAGGGCGGGGTCGGTGGCGCGCGGCGCCAGGTTCAGGGCGCCGGCCGCGCTGGGGCTGAGCTTGAGGCGGAAGTGGTCGGCGTCGATCACGTCCACGTAGTAGGTGGCGTTGCTGGTGAGGCCGCCAATGGCCACGTCCTGCACGCGCACGAAGGAATGGGTGTCGGGGTCAAGAATGGTGTTGGCCGGTGCGTCGTAGTACTGCCGCGCGAGCTGGATCACCGCCGGCACGTCCACCGTGGCGTTCACCGTGCCGCGCGTGATGGTGGACAGGTCAGACGCCACGCTGTAGAGGCGCTGCGACACCGACAGCGTGAGCGTGTTGCCGCTGATGGCGTCAATGGTGTAGGTCTCGGCCGCGCCGGTGCTGTTCAGCCCGGCCGCGCCCACGGTGATCTGCTGGCCCACCGCGAAGCCCTCGCCAGTCCAGCCGCTGCCGCCGATCCACACGATCTGGTCCTTGTCGCCCGGGTTTTCGCCGCGGATGTACTGGAACTCGTCGGTGATGCGCTGGTTCTGCACATCGGGCCCGCCTGTGAGGGTGAGCGTGGCGCCGCTGAGCGCGCTGATGGTGTAGCTGCCGTTGTAGCCCGGTGCGCCGCTGATCTGGATCACCTGCGTGGTGGCAAAGCCGTTGTCGGCCCAGTTCTTCTGGTCGGCGCGCACCAGTTTCTGCACGCCGTTGTCCAGCACGAACCAGTAGTCGGTGGTGACGACGTCGTTCACCTTGAGCTGGATGCTGGTGGCGTTGACCACCTTCACCCGGTACACGCTGTTGTTCGCCAGGCCGCCGATGGCGGTGAGTTCGCCGTCGTTGCGCAGGCCGGTGAAGTCGGGGTCGTCCGGGTCGTTGGCGCGCGGGTCGGGGTTGACGAAGTCCTTGACGGTGTAGAGCACCTTGTCGCCATTGGCGAAGCCGTGCGCCGAGCCGAAGGTGATGCTGTCGCCGGCCTCGTTCACGCCGGCCATGGTGGCGGTGGCCGGTGCCGGGGCGATGTAGGTGACCGCGTCGCCCGTGCTCAGGCCGTGGCCCACCTGCGTGATGGCGTTGCTCTGGTCGTTCACGTCGGCCGGGGTGAAGGCGTCCAGCGAGGCGGTGGGGTTGGTGGCCTTGGCCAGCGAGTCCACCAGCTGGATGGTGCTGGCGTCGAGCACGCGCACGTAGTACAGGGTGCCGGCGTCAGCGCCTTCGCTGGCGGCCGCGATGCCCACGCCAGGCCGGTAGCGCAGCGTGTCGCCGTTGCTGTAGCTGTGGCCGCCGTTGAGGAAGGTGATGGTGTCGGCCAGGGCGTTGATCTGCACGCCGTCGGTGATGTACTCCACCGTGTCCAGGTCCACCGCGAACTCGGCCAGGCGGTGGCTGTTGAGGGTGCGGGTGCCTTCGGGGTCGGACACTTGCGCGATGTCGGCCACCAGCGTGCGAGCCGCGTCCTGGTACAGGCGAATGGTGTTGTTGTCGATCTTCTGCACGTAGTAGCTGTGCTGGTCTTGCAGGCCACTGAGCGGCAGGTCTTTCTGGCGGATCAGGGTGTGGGTGTCGTTCGACTCGCGCAGCTCCGTCACCTCGGGGTGCGCCAGATCGGGGATTAGCACGTCCTGCGGGCGGCCGATGGCAATGGCGTCCTGGTCGAAGGCAATGTTGTTGAGGTTGCCCCGGTCAATCACGGCCGCGTCGGTGCCATTGGCCAGCACCGAACCGTTGGCCAGCAAGATCTGGTTGCCCGAGACCGACTGGATCACGTACTGCGTGGTCACGCCGCTGCGCGTCACGTCAATGCTCTGGAAGGCCGCGAAGCCTTCGTTCTGGAAATTGCCCTCCGACCAGGTGATGCTGGCCAGGTCGCTGCCGTTCTGCGCGGTGAAGGTGAAGGAGTTGTCGGCGATGCGCGTGGCCTGGAAGTTGGGGCTGCCCGCCACGGTGAGCGTCTTGGTGCTCACGCTGGTGATGTCCCACTTGCCCAGGTTCAGGTTCAGCAGGTCGTAGTAGAGGGTCACGTCCTCGGTGCTGGTGAAGCCATCGGCAATGAAGCTGCCGGTGTCGTTGCGCAGGAACTTCTGCACCCCGTTGTCGAGGAAGAAGTCCACGTTGTCCAGCACGATGCGCTCGCTGCGCACGATCTGGATGGCGTAGTCGTTGAGCACGCGCACCCGGTAGGTCTCGCCGTTGACCAGGCCGGTGAGGGCCGATGCCTTGCTGGGGTCGCCACCGGCATCCACCGCGCGGTACACCACCAGTTCGTTGTCGGCGAAGCCGTGTTCGTACAGGTTGCCGTCGTCGTCGAGGAAGACGATGTTGTTGTTGTCCTGGAACACCAGCTTGAGCTGGCCGTTGTCGAAGGTGACGCTGGCGTCCACCTGCCCGGTGGCAAAGGTGATGGGGTCGGGCGCGTCGTAGATCACCAGGTCGCCGGTGTCGAAACCGTGGCCGGTGATGGTGATGGTGTTGGCCCCGCCGTTGACGCTGTTCACTGCGTCAAAGGCCTTGTAGTAGGCATCGGGGTTCAGGGCGCGGGCGCGGGCCGCATCGCGCTCGGCCTGGGTGGCGTAGTCGCCATACACCAGGCGGATGCGCGTGTCGTCGATGCGCTGCACGAAGTACAGCTTGCCCTCTTGCAGGCCGAAGTTGGCCAGGGCCTGGTTGTCGCCCGGGTAGTAGCGCACCTGGTCGCCGGCCAGGAAGTTGTGCGGCGCCACGAAGGTGATGATCTCGGTGGCGCTGTCCACGTTGGCGGTGTCGAAGGTGGCGCCCAGGTAGATGCGGTCGGTGTCCACATTGCCCTGGTCGTCGGTCACGTTGATCACGCCGTACTGGCGGTGCACGTTCACCACCACGTCGCCCACGATGGGAATCTCGATCACCACGCCATCGGGCAGGAACTGGTCCAGACCGCCAATTTCCTGCGCCGTGGTGCCATTGGTCACCACGTACTCCACCACCTGCCCGGTGCTCAGGCCGTGGCCCAGCACCTGCAGCGACTCATCGTCGGCGTTGGCCGAGCGAATCACAAAGCCCGAGCCCTCGCCGTCTTGCGGGCCGCCGCGCGCGATCACGCTCACCAGTCCGGTGGCGCTGATGCGCGCGCCCGCGCCGATCAGCGCGTTCACCGTGGGGCTGGCGGTCGATTCCGAATCCGACGAGCCCGCGCCCAGCAGGCCGCCGATGGCAATGCCCTCCACGCGGGCGTCTGCCTCGCCGTCGCCCGTGGCGCGCACCGTCACGTGGCGCACGCCGTTGATCTGGGTGCTGGCCAGGATGCTGGCGTTCACCGTGGGACTGGCGGTGGCCTTGGCGTCGTTCACGCTCACCCCCACCAGCACACCGCCGGCGGCGGCCTCGGAAGTGGCGCGCGCGTCAGAGGTGCCGTAGGCCTCCACCTGCACGTCTTGCGCGGCGCTCACGTTCGCCCCGAATTCGGTGGTGGCGCCACCATTGGCCTCGGCCACGGTCTTGGTCACGCCGATGGCCGCGCCGCCGAAGGAGAACACATCGGTGTCGGCCTTGGCGTAGTTGGCCACGTTGGAGACCACCACCAGGTCGCCCGTGAGGGCAATGTTGCCGCCCGCGCCCACGCGGGTGAGCGCGGTGGCGTTGGATCGGGCCTCGGGCACCGCGCCCTGGCCGCTGAACAGGCCGCCGCCTGCGGCCTCGGCGGTGGCAAAGGCGCCACGGCCGCTGTCGCTCACGTTGTGGCGCGAGCGCATGGACAGGCTGGCGGCCTGAATGTCGGGCGTGCTGCCGATGGTGGTGGCCAGCGTGGTGTTGATGCGCGTGTCGGCAAAGCTGGTGCCCACCACGCCCAGGCCCACCGAGAGGGCGAACACATCGGCCTCGCCCCGGTGGCTGGTCTCGTTGGTCAGGCTCAGCGCGCCGGTGGCGTCCACCTTCACGTTGTCGCCCATCGACACCTGGGTGTCGGTGTTGATCTCGATGAAGGCGAAGTTCACCGTGGCCGCGATCGCGCCACCGGCCAGGGCGAAGGTGTCGGCGTTGGCGTCGATGGTGGACTGGCTGCTCATCGTCAGGTCGCCAATGGCGTCCACCTGGCCGATCTGCGCGTTGTTGGCCACGGCCACCAGGGCCTCTTTGGTGCCACCGTCGCTGTCGCCCACCGTCACCTTGGTGAACGAGGCGCCCGCGGCCACCGCGCCCACCTGCACGCCGGTGGACGAGACCTGAAATTCCTGGTCGGCCTGCGCGCTCAGGGCCACCGTCTGCGCGCCGTCCAGGGCGGCTGCCGTGCTGGCGCTGTTGTCGCCCACCAGGGTGCGCACGGCGCTGGTGTCGTTCACCACCACCACCGACGCGCCCAGGCCCACGAAGCCGCCTTGCAGCGCCACCGAGAGCACGTCCACGTTCTGATCGAAGGTCGCGCCCACGGTGATGCTGTCTTCGGCCCGCAGCTTGCCCAGTGCCTTGGCGTTCACCTGGCCCGACACATTGAGCACCGCCACCGAGGCGCCAGCGCCCACCAGGCCCACGCCCAGGTTGCCCAGCAGCAGGTCCACTTCCATGCGCTCATTGGCGGTGATGGCGATGTCGTCGCCCGCGCGCACCTCGGCGCCTTCGCCCACGCTGGCGGTGGTGCCCCGGTCGCCCGAGATGGCGGCGTTCAGGCCATTGGTCAGGTCGGTCTGGCTGAACTGGCGGTTGGTCACGCGGCTGTTGATGTCCAGCATGCCGGCCTGCACGCGCGAATCGGCCGTCTTGCTGTTGGCGCCCGCGCCGAAGCCGCCCAGTTCGCCGGTGAGGGCGCTCACGCCGCCTTCGGCCTGGCCGCCGGCATCGCTCACCGCGCTGGCGCCGCCTTCGCCTTGCAGGGCGTTGGCCGAGTCTTGCCCGCCTTTTTCGGAATCTTTGTACTCGGACGAGAAGTTCTCGCCCACCGACCACACCGAGACCGAGGCCCCCAGGCCCACCAGCCCGCCGGCACCCGAGAAGGTGTAGCCGGTGAGCGAGCGGTCGGCCACGGCGTGCACCTCCACATCGCCGCGCGCGCGCACCTTGGCGTTGTTGCCCACCTGGGCCACGGCGTCGTTCTGGATGTTGCCGAAGTCCACCGCGCCGGCCAGGCCCACCAGGCCCACGCCCAGCGCCCCGGCGAACGAGGTGATGTCGGTGCGGTTGCCCGCGTTCACGTACACGCCCTGGCTGGCGCTCACCGCCTCGCCCTGGCTGAGGTAGTCGGCCCAGCCCTGGTTCACCTGGGCACTGGCGCCGATGCGGGCAATGGTGTCGGAGTCGATCAGCGTCACCGTCACGCCACCGGCGATGCCGGCGTACAAGCCCACGCCACCGGCCACAGCGATGTGCGTCACCGCCTCGCTGGAGGTGGCCTGCACCACCACGCCGTGGCGGTCGTCGGCGCTGCCAAAGCCCGCGCCACCCACCGTGCCATCGAGCACGTCGTCCACCCCCGCGCTGCCCTGGCCGCGCGCGTCGATCACCGCGCGGTCGCCAATGCTGGCGGTGGTGTCCTTGGTCATGCTGGTCACGCCCACCGAGCCGGCCGCACCGGCCCCGGCCGCGCCCACCGCCACCGCGCCGGAGATCACCGTCAGGCGGGTGTCGTCGTTGGCCATCACGGCCACGTCGCCGCCGGCCTTCACCACCGCGTCGTTGCCGATGCTGGCGCTGGTGGTGTCTTCCAGCGACAGCACCGACACGCCACCGGCCAGGCTCACCGTGCCGCTGAAGGCCAGGCCGGCCGAGACGATCAGCACCTTCTCGCTGGCCTCGGCGCTCACCACCACGTCATCGGTGGCGCTCACCACCGCGCGGTCGCCAATGCTGGCCGAGGTCTCGATGTCCAGCACCGACACGTCCACCCCCGGCGCGCCCGCGCCCGAGCCCGCAATGGCCACGCCAGCGCCCACGCCCACGTGGTTGAAGTCGCTGGCCGCGTGCACCGCCACCGACTGCCCGGCCACGCCGGTGCCGGTCTGGTTGATGCGGGCGTCGGTGCCGATGGCGGCGGTGGTCTTCACGTCCACCACGTTCACCGCCGCGCCCACGGCCACGCCCACCGAGCCGCCGCCGCCCACGCTCACCGCCACGGTGGCGATGTCGTCTTCGCTGTTGGCCGACACGGCCACCCCGCGCACGGCGCTCTTGGTGGCGTTGTATTCGCGCCGCCCGGTCAGGCCGGGGTCTTGCTTGTCGGCACCGTCATCGGAGCCGTCCTGGTCCAGGTCGTTGAACTGGCTCAGGCCCGAGGGCGCGCCGCCTTCAAGCTGGCCCTTGGTCGGGCGGCTGCCGGCCGCGGTCTGGGTTTCGTAGTCTTGTGGCGCACCACCCACGTAGCTCTCGCTGGCCGCGCCCACGCGGGCCAGCACCACGTCGGCGCCGCGCCCGGTCACTTGGGCACCATTGCCGATCAGGGCCTCATTGGTCTTGTTCACCACCGCCACGCCTGCGGCCACGCCCACGCCGGCGCTGCCGCCAATGGCCACGCCGCCCACGATCAGGTCCAGCTCGGTCTCGTCGTTGCTTTGCACCAGCACACTGGCGTCGGTGTCGATGTCGGCGTTGGCGCCAATGGCCGCCCGGGTGGTGGGCGTGAGCACGAACACATCGGCGGTGACGGTGATGCCGGCACTGCTGCCCACGCCCGCGGCCACCGAGAAGGAGCCCACGTTTTCGCGGCTGTCGGCCTCTACCACCACGTTGCCATCGGCGTCCACGCTGGTGCTGGCGCCCACCAGGGCCTCGGTGGTCTTGGTGAGGGTGGCCACGTTCACGCCGGCGCCCACGCCCGCGCTGCCGCCCGAGACCGCCAGCGAGCCGGCAATGGTCAGCAGTTCGCTGTGCGACTCGGCGTACACGTCCACGCCGGGGTCGCGGGTGGCGCCGTCCACCTCGGCGGTGATCACGCCGTTGGCGCCGATGGTGGCGCGGGTGGTTTCGGTCAGCACCGTCACCGCCACCGAGCCGGCCACCGCCGCGCTGCTGGCCGAGCCCGCGCCTGCGGCGGCGATGGTGGCCACCGCCTCGCTGGAGGTGGCGCTCACGCTCAGTCCGTTGGCGCCATTGGTGTCCACCGTGGCGTAGTCGCCAATGCTGGCCTGCACGGTGTCTTCGTGCACCAGCACGATGGTGGCCACGCCCACCCCGGCGCTGCTGGCGCTGAAGGCCGCGCTGCCGGCCAGCAGGAAGGCGTCCATCGTGCCCTCGGCGCGCACCGTCACGTCGCCACCGGCGATCAGGCGCGTGCGGTTGAGCGAACTGCCGCCGGCCAGGGTGGCCTGGGTCTGGGTGAGCAGCACCAGCACGCCCACCGAGCCCGCCACGCCAGCGCTGCCGCTGCTCAGGCCCAGGGTGGCGGCAATCGAGGTGAGGCGGTCGTCAGAGTCAGCCTCCACCGTGATGTCGCCGTTGTCGGATTCGAGGTCGCTGCGCAGGCCCACGGTGGCCAAGGTGTCGCGCGTGATCACGCCCACGTCAAAGCCCAGGCCAACGCCGCCGCCGTTCATCGAGGCGCCGATGCTGCCAGCCGCCGACACCACCCGAAGCTGGTCAATGGCCGAGACCGTCACGCCCGCGTCGCCGCGCAGCAGGCTGTCGTTGCCCACCTTGGCCTCGGTGGTGATGAAAAACACGTTCACGCTGGCCGAGCCACCCACCGCCACGTTGCTGCCGCCCGAGCCCGCCAGACCGGCGGCGAAGGAGGTGAGGTCAATGTCCACGCCACTGAGCGGGCCCAGTTCGCTCACGTCCAGCTTCTTGGGCAGCAGGCTGAGGTCGGCCTTCACCGTCACCTCGCCGGCGGCGTCCAGCGTGCTGCGGTCGCCCACGCTGGCCTTGGCCTCCAGGCGGTTGGCCACGTTGGCCGCCACCGCAATGCCCACGCCAGTGCCGTTGGTGGAGAAGGCCGCACCGCCGGTCACGTTTTGCAGACCATTGCGGTTGCTGGCCTCCACCCGCACGTCGCCGCTGGTGCCGGTGAGGGTGCTGTCGTTGCCCACGCTGGCCTGTGCCAGGGTGTCGATGTAGTTGATGCCGATGGAGCCGCCCACCGCGGTGTTCTTGCCCACCGCACCCGAGAGCGCCCGCACCATGTAGCTGTTCTGGTCGGTGCCGGGCATGTAAGCGCGCACGGCCACGCCGCTGCCCTGCACGCTGGCGTTGTTGCCGATGGCGGCGATCGCGTCCACCACCACCACGTTCACCGCCACGGCCGCGGCCACGCCGGTGTCCGACGAGGTGTTGGTGGCGGTGGAGTCGGCGTCGATGTGGGCGGTGATGCGGTGCTCGGTCTCCACCCGCACCGCGCCGCTGGCCGCCACGCTCACGCCGTCGGCGATCTTGGCCTGTGCCGTGCCGCCGATGTAGTTCACGCCCACGGTGGCCGCCACCGAGGTGCCGCCCGAGCCGCCTGCGCTGGACGAGTTGGTCTTCTGACCGCCCTGGCCTTCGGTGCTGGTGTTGGCGCTGGTCATGGCGCCTTCGCCGCTTTGCGTGGGCGCCTTGTCGGCGGCCGGGCCGGCCTTGGAGCGCGCCAGGTTGCCCTGGTTGGTGGTCTGCTCGTCCGACTTGCCTTGCGAGCTGGAGCCGCCCTTGGCGCTGGCGGTCACGTCGATGGTGGAACTCAGCAGCGAGCGGGTCTGCACGTCCAGCGAATCGGGCGTGCCCGCGATGCTGCGGCCCAGCAGGGCGGTGGTGTCGTGCGTGCCGATGTTGATGGCCACCGAAGCGCCCACGCCGGCCGACTGCCCGCCCGTCACCGAGCCGTCGCCGGTGCTGGCCACGGTGGACACATGGAAGGCCTGGATGTCGATGTCGCCGTCCACCGCCAGCACGCCCGCGCTGCTGCCCAGCTGGGCGCGGGTGAGGTTTTCGGTGTAAGTCACGGCGATGGCACCGCCCACGGCCGTGCTGCCGCCCGCGCCGGCCTTGGCGTCGGTCTTCACGGTGTTGGTGCTGTCGGCCTTCACCGTCACGTCGTCCAGGGTCTGGCCCAGGCCGGTGGTCACGCTGCTGCCGCTGGTGGTTTCGGCAATCGTGTCGTGAATGCCCACGTTCACGCCCACCGACACACCCGCGCCCACGCTGTCGCTGCCGGCCGAGGTGGCGGCCGAGGTGGCCGACACCGTGTCGCTGTGGTGGTTGATGGCCTGCAGGCTCAAGTCGCCGTTGCCGCCCAGCACCGCGGTGGCAGTGCCGCCATCGCCAAACACTGCACGGGTGTTGGTGATGGCCACGTTGATCGAGGCCGAGCCCGCCACGCCGGTGTTGGCGCCGCTGGAGCCCGACTTGGTGGTGGCCGCGAAATCGTGGCTGGCGTTGCCGGTGGGCCGCATGGTGGCCTCCAGGGCCAGGCCATCGGCGCGCACCGTGGCGCCGCTGCCCACCAGGGCTTCGTTGTCCATTTGCGCCACGTTGATGGCCACCGCCACGCCCACGGCGGTGCTGCCATCGGACGAGGTGGCCTTGGCCGAGCCGTCGGCATCGGCGCGCGCGTCCATCTGGTTGGACGAGCGCAGCGCCACGTTGCCGGCGCCCGCGCCGTCACCCGCCACCACCGTGCGCGAGGGCAGGATGCTGGCGCGCGCCGTGGCCTCGGCCACGTTCAGGCCCAGCGAAGCCGCCACGCTCACCTGCTGGTCGCCGCCGCCCGTGCCGCTGGTGTTGGCCGAGGCCGAGGGGCCGGTCTTCACGTCGCTGCCCGCGCCGTTCTTCTGGTCGGCCAGCGTTTTCTGCTGCGCCACCTGGCCATCGGCCGTGCTGTTGCCGCCTTCGTCTTTCTTGGCACCCGCGGCCGAGGAATCGGCCCGGGCAAAGGTGGTGCCGCCCACCACGGCTTGCAGCGTGACGTCGCCATCGGCGGTGAGGTCGCGGTTGAGGTTGGCGGTGCCCTGGTCGTCCACGATGTTCAGCGCGATCGCCACGCCAATGGCGGTGTTGCCCGTGGCGTTGCCCTTGGCGCTGGTGTTGGTGACGCCGGTGTGCGTGGCCGTGGCGCTGTAGTCGCCGGTGATGTCCAGCGCCGTGGCCGAGCTGCCCACGCTGGCGTCGGTGTGGTTGCCATCGGCCACGGTGATGGCGAACGAGCCGCCCACGCTGGTGCCGCCGCCGCTGGCGCCGCCCGCGGCGTAGGTGGTGGTGGTGTGGTCGCCGGTGGCGCTCAGCGTCAGGTCGTGCCCGCCGCTCAGGGCCGCGCCGCTTTCCAGGCGGGCGTTCACCGCGTTGTCCACCACGTGCACGGCGATGGACGCGCCCACGCCGGTGGCGCTGGCGCCGTTCACCGCGGCCTTGGCGTTCACGTCCGAATCGGTGCTGCTGGCGGCGGCCAGGGTCACGTCACCGCCCTGGGCGTTCACCGAGGCACCGCTCTTCACCACCGCCTCGGTCACCGAGCCGCTGGCCGGGTTCACGATGTTCAGCGCGAACGAGCCGGCCACACCGGTTTCGGTGCTGGCACCGCCCGCACCCGAGGTGGCGTGCGCGGTGTAGTGGTGCTGGCTGTCGCCGGCCACGGTTTTCATGAGCGCCTGGGCCGAGAAGCCCTCACCCTGCACGCTCACGCCCGTGCCCACCGAGGCGCTGTTGCGCATGTCGGCCACGTTGATGCCCACGGCCACGCCCACGGCGGTGGCCAGGCTGCCGTCCACCGCCTTGGCGTCGGCAATGGCCTCGGCCTCCATGTGGTTGCGCGCGGTCAGCGACACGCCGCCCGTGCCGTTGTCGTCGGCGTCGGCCGTGATGGCGGTGCCCGCGCCAGCCAAGGCCGAGGCGGCCTTGGCGCCGGCAGCAACGCCTCGGCCTTGGAAGACGACACGTTCAGCGCCAGGGCCGCACCCACGCCCACCGAGCCGCTGCCGCCGCTGCCGTTGTTGGCCGAGGCGTTGCTGCCGGCGCTCTTGTCGGCCCCGGCGTTCTTGCTGTTGAGCACACTGGTCTGCTTGGTGACCTGCTGGTCGGCCGAGTCGTTGCCCTTGGCCGATTCCTTGTTCTTGTCGGCGCCCTTGGCCGAGGCCGTGGCCTGGGCGATGCTGGCGCCGTCGGCGCTGGCGGTGAGGCCCACCGCGCCATCGGCGCTCAGGTCGCGCTGCACGGTGGCGCGGGCGCTGTCGTCCACGAAGGCCAGCGCAATGGCCGCGCCCACGGCGGTGTCGCTGCCCTGGGCCTTGCCCTCGGCGGTGGTGTCGGTGTCGCCGTGGTGCAGGGCGGTGGCGCTGAAGCTGCCGCCAATGTCCATGCCCGCGCCAGCGGTGCTGCCCACCAGGGTTTCGGTGCGGTGGTCGGCAATGGTGAGCGCGAAGGCGCCGCCCACGGCGGTCTGCACGCCCTTGCCCTCGGCGCCGCCCTTGGCGCGGGTGATGTTGTCGTGTTCGCCCGTGGCGTTCACGGTGACGTTGCCGCCCCCGGTGAGGGTGGCGTTGTGGGCGATGGCGGCCTGCGCCACCTCGTCGATCACGTGAATGGCAATGGACGCGCCCACGCCGGTCTTGCCGCCGGTGGTGGCGGCCTCGGCCACGGCGTCGTTCTGGCTGCGGTTGGTGGCGGTGAGGGCCACCGCGCCGGTGCCGGCGTTCACGCTGGCGGTGCCTTGCACGGCGGCCTCGGTCACCGAGTCGCTGCCGGCGTTGACGATGTTCAGCGCAAACGAGCCGGCCACGCCGGTCTCGCCAGCGGCCGCGCCCGAGGTGGCGCGGGCGGCGGTTTCGTGCAGGGTGTCGCCGCCGGCGCTCTTCATGGTGGCGCTGGCGGTGAAGCCCTGGCCGTTCACCTGCGCGCCGCTGCCCACGCGGGCCACGTTGCGCGCATTGGCCACGTTGATGGCCACCGCCGCGCCCACGGCGGTGTCGGACGGCTTGGTGCCGGTGTTGGGGTCGGCGGCCGGGTCAAGCTCCACCGTGGAGCCGTCGGCCGTGGCGCTGGCGTCCTGGTTGTTGGAGGCGCGCAGGGCCACCGCGCCGCCATTGGCGTTGACCACGGTGGTGTTGCCGGTGATCAGGGCCTCGGCGTGCGAGGCGCCCACGTTGAGCGCCAGCGCCGCGGCCACCCCCACCGAGCCGCCGCTGCCGTCATCGGCCGTGGCCTCGGTGGGGGTGGTGCTGGCCTTGTCGCCCGAGTCTTTGGCGTTGGCGGTGTTCTTCTGGCTGGTGAGCTGGTCGTTGGCGCTGCTGCCGCCGGGGTCTTGTTCGCTGCTGGCGCCAGCCACCGAGGCGGTGGCCTCGGCCAAGCTGGTGCCGTCGCCGTGCGCGTCCAGCGCCACCGCGCCGCCGGCGGTGAGGCTGCGCGCCAGGCTGGCGTGGGCCACGTCGTCCACAAAGCTCAGGGCAATGGCCGCGCCCACGGCCGTGCCGCCCGCGGCGTCGCCTTCGGCCAGGGTGGTGGTGTGGCCGTGGTGCTGGGCACTGGCCGAGAAATCGCCGGTGAGGTTGAGCGCGCTGCCGCCGTCCACCACGGCCTGGGTGCGGTTGTCAGCCACGGTGATGGCGAAGGAGCCGCCCACGGCGGTGCCGTCTTTGCTGCTGGCACCGCCCGAGGCGGTGGTGCGGGTGTCGTGGCTGCCGGTGGCCGAAATGGCCAGGTCGTCGCCGCCGCTGAGATTGCCCAGCAGTTCTGCGCGGGTGCTGTTGTCCACCACCTGGATGGCGATGCCGGCACCCACGCCGGTGGCAGCGCCTTCGTCCACGGCGGCCTTGGCCTCCACGGTGTGGTCGCTCAAGTTCTCGGCCTCGATGCTTACGTTGCCGGTGCCGGCGCTGGCGTTGCCGTCAATGGCCGCGCGCGTGCCGGCGTCGCTGCCCTGGTTGGCCACGTTCAGCGCGAACGAGCCGGCCACGCCGGTGTCGGTGGCGCTGGCGCCCGACTTGGCCTTGGCCGCGGTCTTGTGCTTGGCCGTGTCGCCCCCCTTCATGGTGGCGCCCACGGTGAGGCCCTGGCCGCTGAGGAAGGCGCCCGCGCCCACCAGGGCCACGTTTTCCACGTTGGCCACGTTGATGGCCACCGCCGCGCCCACCGAGGTGGCCGAGGCCTCGCCGTCGGTGGCCGAGCCATCGGCCACGGCCTCGGCGTCCATGTCTTGCTGGCTGGTAACGCTGGCCGCCCCGGTCTGGGCCACCAGGTTGCCACTGAGCACGGCGGCGCGGGCCTCGCCCTGCGCCACGTTCAGCGCCAGGGCAGCGGCCACACCCACCGAGCCGCCGTTGCCGTCGGTGGCGGTGTTGCTGGCACCGGCGCTGTTGCTCTGGCCCGATTTGTCGTTGGCCAGTTGCGTCTGCTTGCCGATCTGGTCGTCGGCGGTGTTGCCGCCGGGGTCGCCGCCGTTGCTGTCTTCGTTGGCGTCGGCGCCGCCGGCGGAGGCGCTGGCGGTGGCGCTGCTGCTGGCCTGCGAGACCACGGCCAGGGTCACGGAGCCGCCGGCGGTGATGCTGCGCGCGGTGGTGGCCTGGGCCACGTCGTCCACGAAGCTCAGGGCAATGGCCGCGCCCACGGCGGTGCCGCCCAGGGCCGAGCCACCGGCTTCGGTGGTGGTGCTGGCGGTGTGGGTGGCGGTGGCGCTGAAGTCGCCGCTGATGGCCATGGCCGAGCCGGTGCCCACGGTGGCGGCGGTGCGGTTGTCGGCCACGGTGATGGCAAAGGCCCCGCCCACGCTGGTGGTGCCGCCGCTGGCCCCGCCATCGGCCAGGGTGGCGGTGGTGTGGTGGCCGGTGGCGGCCAGGCTCACGTCGGCGCTGCCGTTCAGGGTGCTGCCGTTGGCCAGGGTGGCCTCGGTGGTGTTGTCCACCACGTTCACCGCGATGGCGGCGCCCACGCCGGTGGCGTTGCTGCCCAGGTCGTCGGCGGCGGCGTTGGCCGTGACCTGCGTGGCCGTGCGGCTGCTGGCGGTGATGCTCACGTCGCCCGTGCCCGCGTTCACCACGCCGGTGCCGCCAATGCCGGCCCAGGTGTCGGCCTCTGACACGTTCAGCGCGAACGAGCCGGCCACGCCCACGTCCTGCCCGCTGGCGCCCGAGGTGGCGCTGGCCTGGAAGTCGTGCGAATCGGGGTTCTGGGCGGCCAGGTCAGTCATGGTGGCGCTGGCGCTGAAGCCGTTGGCGTTCACGCTGCCGTCCACCCGCGCGGTGTTGTGCATCTGCGCCAGGTTGATGGCCACCGCCGCGCCGATGCCGGTGGCGCCATCGGTCTTGGCCGAGCCATCGGCCAGGGCGCGCGCGTCGTGCTGGTTGCTCGCACTCAGGCTGGTGGTCCCGCCTGAGGTGATGGCGCTGCCCGCGTCCACCGTGGCGCTGCTGACGCTGCTGCCCGACTGCAGCGCCAGCGCGGCGGCCACGCCCACGCCCTGGCCGCCGCCGTCGCTGGCCGACTGGCCCACCGCGTCTCCGTCGCCCGAGCGGCTGTTGGCCAGCCCGGCCTGGTCTTGCGCCTGCCCGTCGGCGCTGCCGCTGCCGTCGTCTTCGGCGCCCGCGGCCGAGGCTTTGGCCTCCACCTTGCTCAAGCCGCTGCCGTGCGCGGCCAGGCCCACGCTGCCGTCGGCGCGCACGCTGGCGCGCTGGTTGCTGCTGCTGGCGCGGTTGTCCACGAAGCCCAGGGCAATGGCGGCGCCCACGGCGGCGTCGCCACCGGCGGCGTCACCACTGGCGGTGGTGGTGCTGCTGCCGCTGTGGGTGGCGCTGGCGCTCACGTTGCCGCTCACGTCCAGTTCGTCGCTTCCACTGAGCTTGACCTCGGTGGTGTTGTCGATCACGTCAATGGCAAACGCGCCGCCCACGCCCACGCCGCCGCCGTTGCCCTTGCCACCGGCCTGCGCCGTGGTGGCTGAGGTGTGGGTGCCGCTGGCGGCCAGGGTCACGTCGTGCCCGCCGTCCACCGCCCCGGCCAACTCGGCGCGGGTGCTGTGGTCGATCACGTTCACCGCCACCGAGGCGCCAATGCCCAGACCGGCCGCGCCGCTCTCGCCGGGCAGGGCCGAGGTGGTGGCGGCGGTGGTGCTGCTGGCGCTCAGGCTCAGGTCGCTGGTGTCGCCCAGGGTGAGGGTGGCGCTGGAGAGCACCTCGGCCTGCACTGTGGTGGACAGCACCTGAATCGCCAGCGAACCGGCCAGGCCGAACTCGCTGGCGTCGCCCGCGCCCGAGGTGGCGCTGATGGTGTAGCTGTTGCCCGCCGCCAGGGTGGCGCCCAGGCTCACGCTGCCGGCGTTCACGCTGGCCCCGCCAATGCTGGCCGTGGTGTGGCTGTTGGTCAGGCCAAAGGCCACGGCCACGCCCACGCCGGTGTTGCCGGCGCCGGTGTTGCGGCCGTCGGCCGTGGTGCTCAGGCTCTCGGTGCTGGCCGCGGTGAGCGCCAGGGCGCCGCCGGTGGCGATGCTGCCGGTGCTGGTGATGGCTGCGGTGGTGCTGGCGTCATAAAACGACATGGCCACCGCGCCGGCGAAGTTGATGCCGCCGCCGCTGGTGGCGGCCTGGTCGCTGGTGTTGCTGTCTTGGTTGGGGTCTTGCAGGCGCTGTTCCGACTGGTTGCTGCCGCCGCCATCGCTGGCGCCGCCGGCCGTGGAGGTGGCGCTGGTGCTGATGGCGCTGCCCAGCGCCGCGCTGATGGTGATGCTGTCGGGCGCGTCACCGGCCAGCGCACCAATGCTGGCGCTGTCTTGCACCAGGGCCTCGGTGCTCAGGTCCACGATGGTCAGGCCCAGCGTGGCGCCGGCCTGGCCCTGCGTGCCATCGGCCGCGCTGGTGACGCTGGCCACCGTGGTGGCCGCCAAACTCACCGCGCCACTCACCTGCACGCTGGTGCTGCCGCCCAGGTGCACGCTGGAGACGGTCTCCAGGTAGACGATGCTCACCGCCGCGTCCAGCGTGGCGCTGTTGTCGCTGGCGTCGGCCGCGTCCACCACGTTCACCGTGGCCGACACGTTGGCGCTGGCCGAGAGGCTGGCGGCCGAGAGCACGGCGCTGTTCACCACGATCTGCGCCTTGGGCACGGCGGCCACGCCGGCCACCGCCACCGGGCCGAGGTCGGCCGGGTCGGCGGTGACGTTGGCCGTGGCCGTGGCGCTCAGGGTGATGGCGCCGCCAGCGCTCACCGTGGCGCCGCTCAGGTCAATCAGCGCGCTGGCGTCGTTGGCCAGGTAGAAGCCCAGGTACTGGCTGGCCAGGGGCACGGTGCCGTCGCCGCTGGCGCTGGCGGTGAGCACAAGGTCGCCGGCCACCGACAGGCTGCCGTTCACGTCGATGCTTTCGGCCAGCACGGTGATGGCGCCGGCACTCACGTTGCCGTTGAAGACGACCGCGTCGCGCCCGTCTTCGCCGTCGATGGTGAGGGTGGCCGTGCCCAGGTCAACGCCGGTCACGGTGAGCGTGTCCTGGTTGAACAGGGGCAGGCCCGGGTCGCCGCCCAGGCGGATGGTGAGCGTCTGCACCGGCTTGTTGAAGCGGATCGATTCGAAGGTGGGAATGGCCGAGACCGAGGCAAAGCTCAACGTGCCGTCGCCGTTGTCGGTGAGGGTGGCCTCATCGGCCAGGTTGTCGGGCAGGGGAACGGGCAGCGAGTCGTTGAGCTGGTTGGTGCTCAGGCTCACGTTGTCGGCGGTGCTGTTGTCCACGATGGGCTCCAGCCCCTCGTAGTTCAGGCGCTGGCCGTCGCGGTCCACGTAGCCCGACTGCGGGCCGCTGGCGCCGTAACTCACGTTCTGGAAGTGCCCGCCGTCGAGCAGCATGGTGTCAAAGCCACCGGCACCGCCGTCCATCGTGCCCGAGAGCGCGCCGCCGGCTTGCACCCGGAAGGTGTCCTGGTTGTCGGCCGCGCCGATCAGGTGGTCCAGCGCGCTGAAGCGCAGGTAATCGGTGAGGCCGTCGCCCAGCGTGCCGGTGCCGTCGCCCGTGAGCGTCCACAGCGAATCCACCGCCGCGCCGAACAGGCTGTCCTCGCCCGCGCCGCCCAGGAATTCGATGCCGCCGGCCAGGTCTACCGTGAGCAGGCTGGCGTCCAGCGTGAGGCGCACGTCGTAGTCGCTGCTGACCACGCGAACCCCCGCGCCGCTGCTGCCGTCGATGTCGGCCAGCGCGGCCGAGGCAAAAATCACCTGCGCGTCGGCGCTGTCCACCAGCCGCACCGTGGCCACGCCGTCCACCTCGTCCAGGCGCAGCGTGAAGTCGCCGCTGCCCATGGCGGTGTAAGACAGATCGGCCGAGAGCAGCAGGCGCGGCTCCAGCGCCTCCAGCCCAATGCCTCGCCCCGTGCGCACCAGGTGCATGCGCCGTGGCCGCATGCGCAAGCGCGGGCGGTGGTGGGTGCTGGCGGGCATGGCCCAGGCGCGGTCTTGCGCGCGGAAGTCGGGCGGTGCCTTGCCCGCAGCCTGGGGCTTGGCGTGCGCCGGGGGGTAGGGAAAGGCCAGCCAGGCGTGCCGGTGGTACCAGAGCTGGTAGCTCTCCTGCAGCTTGCTCCAGAGTTTTCGGGGCTTGAGCAGCTTGAGCAACTGGTCGCCACGGCGGCGCACCGACGATTCACCCGACTCCCGCGATTGGCCAAGGTAAGACATGGCACCCTCCAGCTCTGGTCATGACAAACACTTCTGCGACGTGCAGAAACGACCTGATGCTAGGAAGGGGGGGCCTAGCGATCTCTTAGCGATCGCTCAGGAATGGCGGGGGAGTAGGCACCGCCTGTCGGTTGGGCAAGCCTGTCGCCTGGCCGATCAGTGACGGGGAGCGATCATGGCCGCCCGGTGCAACTGCTCTGTGCGCTCGGAGGGTGCCACCCCCAGCACGATGGAGAGCAGTTCGCGGCAACGCCGGTACACCAGCATGGCTTCGGCGTGCTCACCCCGGTTGAGGTGGCAGATCATGAGTTGCTGGTAGAGCAGCTCAGATAGGTTGTCCACCTCCAGCCCCTGCTCGTAGATGGAAATGGCCGCCTCCCAGGCGTTCAAACCCTCGAATCGCCGCCCCAGCTGCAGCACCAGCCGGTGAAAGCGGTTGCGCAGGCGGTCGCGATAGGGCAAGGCCCAGGGCACGTCCCCCTCGGTGGCCAGGAAATGTCCGGAATACAGGCGCAGCGCGGCATTGGCGTTTTCCACGTCCAGCGGCGGCGAACTGGTCTGCACGTCGACCGCCACGCCCTGTGTGAGCCGACCAAATGACCAGGCGTCCACCCAGCAGCGCTGAGGGTCCAGGCCGAGCTTGCCGTTCTGGATTTGCAAGGCCTCGCCGTCCACCAGCAGACGACGAAGCCGGTGCAAGGTGTTGTCAAACAGGTTGCGCAGGTTGCTGCTGCTCTCTTCGGGCCACAGGCTTTGCATCAAGGCCTCGGTGCTGACCTCTCGCCCCCCGCTGGCCACCAGCTGCTGCAGGAGCTCCAGTGCCTTCTTCGGCGACTTGCCCTTGAAGGTGAGCGGCTCGCCAGCGATCACCAACCCAAATCGCCCCAAGGTGTGCAGGCGCACCGCCCAAGGCCAGATCAGGCTGTCGATTTCCTTCGCTGGCCGAATCCCCTGCGCCAGAATCGCTTCGCGCGCCGCCTGCGGCTCAATCTGCAGGCGCAAGGCGCAGGCGCACAACTGGCTCATCACCTCGGGCGGCGCCAGCGCTGTGCCCAGCAGGGAGCTTTGCTGCATCAGCCGTAACGACTCGGCCAACAGCAACCGAAAACGGTTGACCTGAGCGGCATCAAAGGCCATGGCGGTGAGGCAAAGCATGGCGCTCACCTGCGCCTCAGGCCCGTTGGGCATGACCCGGCGCACCAGCTCCATGCCTGCATCGGAAGGTTGGGCGGGCGCAAGGGCGCGTGAGCACACCCGAAGGCTGGCAAGGATGGCCGCCTCGCGCTGATGCGCGTGTGCTCCCTTGATCCAGGCTTCAAACGCCTTCTCATCCGGATCTTGGCTGCCCGGCACCCTGCCCGCGGCTTGCAGATCAATCAATGGCGCAGGGACCGACTCCAGCGACAGATCCCCGTCATCGGATTTCTTTTTCGCACTGGCCTGCCCCCGAGCCCCGCCCCCGTTTGCTCCGTCAGATGTAGTCAATCACGCCTCCAGCAGCTTCTTGTTGGCGTGAATTTTTAAACCCTCTGCACTGCCTTGTCTATGACAATAGAATTTATTGTAATAAAAAAGTGCAATAAAAGTTTGCAAACAAGACAATTGCCCGCTGGGCGGTCAGTTCACGAGGACGAGCTTGCCTTTGATCGCACGCGAGCCCATCACTTCATAGGCCTTCATCAGTTCGCTCATGGGCAGGGTCTGGTCAATGGCCGGCTTGATCTGGCCCTTCAGGTACATCTGGGCCAGGGTCTGCATCATCTCGGCGTTGGCCTTGGGCTCGCGCTTGGCAAAGTCGCCCCAGAACACGCCCACGATGCTGGCGCCCTTGAGCAGCGGCAGGTTCAGCGGCAGCGAAGGAATCGGGCCGCTGGCAAAGCCAATCACCACGTAGCGCCCGCGCCAGGCAATTGAGCGGAACACCGGCTCGGCAAACTCGCCGCCCACGGGGTCATACACCACGTCAGGGCCCTTGCCACCGGTGAGGCGCTTGATCTCTTCGCGCAGCGAGCCGCCGGGCGCGTGCACGCTGTAGTTGATGGTCTCGTCGGCACCCAGTTCGCGGCACAGCGCGCACTTGTCGTCGGTGGAGGCCGCGGCAATCACGCGCGCGCCGGCCGCCTTGGCGATCTGGATGGCCGAGGTGCCCACGCCACCCGCCGCGCCCAGCACCAGCACCGTTTCACTCGCCTTCAATTGCGCGCGATCCATCAGCGCGTGCCATGAAGTGGCGTAAATCATGATGAAAGCCGCCGCGTCCACGGCCGGGAAGCCCTCGGGCAGCGGCATGCACATGGCCGCCGGTGCCAGCGTGTGGGTGCCAAAGCCACCCGTGCCCGCCAGGCAGGCCACGCGCTGGCCCACCTTCAGGTGGGTCACGCCCTCGCCCAGTGCCTGCACCACGCCCGCAAACTCCGAGCCCGGCACGAAGGGCAGGGGCGGCTTGATCTGGTACTTGTTCTGCACGATCAGCAGGTCGGGGAAGTTCAGGCTGGCAGCCTCGATGGCCACCAGTACCTGCCCGGGCCCCGGTTGCGGGGTGGGCAGTTCCGTCCAGCGCAGGGCCTCAACGCCCACGGGGTTCTCGCAAAGCCAAGCCTTCATTCGTCGGTCTCCTTGTTGGGTTTGGCGCGCATGATCGGGCAGCCTCACGGGCGGTCTTGTCTCTCGGGCGACCGGCCCGAAAGGGCATGGGGTGCGGCCTAAAATCGCCGCCATGAAAATCCTCATCTCCAATGACGACGGTTACCAGGCGCCCGGCATCGTGGCGCTCTACGAGGCACTCAAAGGCCTGGCCGACGTGGAGGTGGTGGCCCCCGAGCACAACAACAGCGCCAAGTCCAACGCGCTCACGCTGCACTCGCCGCTGTACGTGCACACCGCGCCCAACGGCTTTCGCTACGTGAACGGCACCCCGGCCGATTGCGTGCACATCGCGCTCACCGGCCTGCTGGGGTACCGGCCCGACCTGGTGGTCTCGGGCATCAACAACGGCGCCAACATGGGCGACGACACCATCTACTCCGGCACCGTGGGCGCGGCCATGGAGGGCTACCTCTTCGGCATCCCGGCCATCGCCTTCTCGCAAACCGAAAAAGGCTGGGCCCACCTCGACGTGGCCGCCGAGAAGGCCGCCCAACTGGTGCAGCAGTTGCTGCCCGCCTCGGCCGAGGCCGCCCGCCGCCACGAGCCCTGGCTGCTCAACGTGAACATGCCCTGCCGCCCGGCCAGCGAGTTCAAGGGCTTCAAGGTGGCCCGCCTGGGCCGGCGCCACGCGGCCGAATCGGTCATCACCCAGGTGAACCCGCGCGGCGACACCATGTACTGGATCGGTGCCGCCGGCCCCGCCAAAGACGAGGCCGAGGGCACCGACTTCCACGCCACCCAGCAGGGCTACGCCACCATCACCCCGCTGCAGATCGACCTGACCGACCACGATCGCCTGGCCTACTGGGCACCCACGGCGGCCCAGCTCTCCGGGGCGATGAAGTGAAGCAGCCGCCGGCCAACCGGCCTCGCCCCGCCTTTCCGGCCCGCCTGCCCAGCGCCCCGGCGCCGCAGCCAGCACGCAAACCGCTGGCCGCCACCCCCGCGCCGCAGGTCGTGCTGCCCCAAGGCCTGGGCATGGACTCGGCCGCCGTGCGCGCGGCCATGGTGCGCAAGCTGCAGGCCCAGGGCCTGGCCCACCCCATGGTGGTGGCCGCCATTCTGGCGGTGGAGCGCCACCGCTTCGTCGACAGCGCCCTGGTCAACCAGGCCTACGAAGACACCAGCCTGCCCATCGGCCTGGGCCAGACCATCAGCAAGCCCAGCGTGGTGGCCCGCATGATCGAGCTGCTGCTGCACGGCCGGCACGACAAGCTTGGCCGCGTGCTGGAGATCGGCACCGGCTGCGGCTACCAGGCCGCGGTGCTCAGCCAGGTGGCGCGCGAGGTGTACAGCATCGAGCGCCTGAAGGGCCTGCACGACAAGGCCCGCGACAACCTGCGCCACTTCCGTGTGCCCAATCTGCACTTGCTGTTCGGCGACGGCATGGTGGGTTTCGCCCGTGGCGCGCCCTACGCGGCCATCATCGCCGCTGCCGGTGGCGAAGACATTCCGACCGCCTGGGTGGACCAGCTCGCCGTGGGCGGTCGCCTGGTGGCGCCGGCCGTCACCGCCCAAGGGCGGCAGAACCTGGTGGTGGTGGACAAAACCCCCACCGGCGTGGTGCGAACCGAGCTGGAGGCCGTTCATTTCGTGCCCCTAAAATCGGGCATTGCCTGACGGTTGCGCCACCCCGCTGGCGCATCGCACTGTCTTTTTCCCGAGTTTTCCTGGTGGTCGGCACGCCGGCCCCGCACATCGGTGGAGTCTTCATGAACCAATCCCTCTCCCTGCCCATGGGCCCATCCCTGTCGGCTGCGCGCCCGCGTTGGCAAGGCGTCGCCCTGCTGACGGTGCTGGCCGCCCTGATGGTGACGGCCGGGTGTTCCACCCGTCGCGTCACCGCGCCCGCACCGGTGGTTGACCGTGGCTTCTCGCGCCCGGCCGACGGTGCCCCGGCCGCCGCCGCCCTGCCTGGCGCCGAGAACGCCGGCAAGCCCGGCTACTACACCGTCAAGGCCGGTGACACCCTGTACCGCATCGCCCTGGACAACGGCCAGAACTGGCGCGACATCGCTGCCTGGAACAGCCTGAGCAACCCCAACACCATCGAAGTGGGGCAGGTGCTGCGCGTGCAGCCGCCCGCCAGCGCCGCCCCGGCCGTGGTGGCCGCGCCCGTGGCCAGCAGCGGCGTGGCCGCCCGCCCCTTGAGCGAGGCCGGTGCCGCGCCCGCTCCGGCCCCCGCGCCCGCACCTGCGCCCAGTGCTGCTGGTGACGACCTGCAATTCATCTGGCCCGCCAGCGGTTCCGTCATCGCCAACTTCGATGAGAGCACCAACAAGGGCGTGAGCATCGCCGGCAAGATCGGCGACCCGGTGGTGGCCGCCGCCGACGGCCGCGTGGTGTACGCCGGCGCCGGCCTGCGTGGCTACGGCAACCTGATCATCCTCAAGCACAACAACACCTACCTCACCGCCTACGCCCACAACCAGGCGCTGCTGGTGCGCGAAGACCAGGCCGTGAAGCAAGGCCAGAAGATCGCCGAGATGGGCAGCAGCGACACCGACCGCGTGAAGCTGCACTTCGAGGTGCGCCGCCAGGGCAAGCCGGTCGATCCGCTGGGCTTCCTGCCCAAGCGCTGAGGCGCCCAGGTGCCCATGGCCTGGCCGGTTCTGGTCTTCGACATCGAGACCATCCCCGACATGCAGGGCCTGCGCGCCCTGCGGGGCACCCCCGCCGAGGCCAGCGACGCCGAGGTGCACGAGCAGTGGCTGGCCGAGCGCAAGGCCGAAGGCCGCAGCGACTTCATGCCGCTGCACCTGCAGCGGGTGCTGGCCATCAGCTGCGTCTTCCGCAACGCCGAGGGCCTGCGCATCCACTCCTTCGTTGACCGCGACGGCCAGAGCGAGGGCCGGGTGGTGCAGGCCTTCTTTCACGCGGTGGAGAAGCACACGCCCCAGCTCGTGAGCTGGAACGGCGGGGGCTTTGATCTGCCCGTGCTGCACTACCGCGGCCTGCGCCACGGCGTGGAGGCCAGCAAATACTGGGACATGGGCGAGGACGACCGCGAGTTCAAGTGGAACAACTACATCAGCCGCTACCACCTGCGTCACCTTGACCTGATGGACCTGCTGGCCATGTACTCACCCAAGAACAACGCGCCGCTGGACGCCATGGCCAAGCTCTGCGGCTTTCCGGGCAAGCTCGGCATGGACGGCTCGCAGGTGTACGCGCAGTACCTCGCGGGCCAGACCGAAGACGTGCGCCGCTACTGCGAAACCGACGTGATGAACACCTACCTCGTCTACTGCCGCTTCCAGAAGATGCGCGGCGGTTTCACCGAGGCCGAGTACGAGCAGGAAATCGCCTACGTGAAGCACACCCTGGACGGCCTGGCCCACACCGAACCGCACTGGCGCGAGTACCTGGCCGCCTGGGCCTGAGACAATCGCGGGATGCAATCCGACATCCCCACCGACGACAAGACAACCCTCCCCGATGGCTGGCTGGCCATCGAATCCCTGGACATCGAGGCCCAGGGCATCGCCCACCGCCCCGACGGCAAGGTGGTGTTCGTCGAAGGCGCGCTGCCGTTCGAGCAGGTCAGCGTCAGCGTGCACCGCAAGAAGAACAACTGGGAAGCCGCCACCGCCACCGAGATCCACCGCGAATCGTCCCAGCGCGTGCGCCCTGGCTGCCCGCACTTCGGCCTGCACGCCGGCGCCTGCGGCGGCTGCAAGATGCAGCACCTGCACGGCAGCGCCCAGGTGGCCATCAAGCAGCGCGTGCTGGAAGACAACCTCTGGCACCTGGGCAAGGTCAAGCCCGACACCCTGCTGCGCCCCATCGAAGGACCCACCTGGGGCTACCGCTACCGCGCCCGCCTGTCGGTGCGCTTCGTGCACAAGAAGGGCGAGGTGCTGATCGGCTTTCACGAGCGCAAGAGCCGCTACGTGGCCGACATGCAGGTCTGCCACGTGCTGCCGCCCCACGTGAGCGCCATGCTCATGCCGCTGCGCGAGCTCATCTACGCCATGGACGCGCGCGAAACCTGCCCGCAGATCGAGCTGGCCTGTGGCGACGAGGTCACCGCCCTGGTGCTGCGCCACCTGGAGCCCCTCAGCGAGGACGACATCGCCCGCCTGCGCGCCTTCGCGGCCCAGCACGGTGTGCAGTGGTGGCTGCAGGCGAAGGGGCCGGACACGGTGAAGCTGCTGGACGACATCGGGCCCGAGCTGTCTTACAGCCTGCCCGAGTTCGGCATCACCATGCCCTTCAAGCCCACCGACTTCACCCAGGTCAACCCGCACATCAACCGCGTGCTGGTCACGCGGGCGCTGCGCCTGCTTGACGCCCAGGCGCATGAGCGCGTGATCGACTGGTTCTGCGGCCTGGGCAATTTCACCCTGCCGATTGCCACCACGGCGGGAGAGGTGCTGGGCATCGAGGGCAGCGAGACCCTGGTGGCCCGATCGCGCGAGAACCTTGCGCGCAACCAAATGGGGCGCGAGCGACCGCTGGCCCCCACCCAGTTCGTGGCGCGCAACCTGTTCGAGATGACGCCTGGCCTGCTGGTGTCAGACGGCAGCGCCGACAAATGGCTGGTGGACCCGCCGCGCGAAGGCGCGTTTGCCCTGGTGAAGGCGCTGGCCGACTTGCACCAGCAGCCCGAGCAGCGTGGCCCCTGGACGCCGCCCAAGCGCATCGTCTACGTGAGCTGCAACCCGGCCACGCTGGCGCGCGACGCCGGCCTGCTGGTGCACCAGGCGGGTTACCGCTGCGTGGCGGCGGGCGCGGTGAACATGTTCCCGCACACCGCGCACGTGGAAAGCATGGCGGTGTTCGAACTGATCGATCAGGGTTGAGGCTGGGGCCGGGTGCCTGGGTGCCCGGCTACCGGCGGATCAGGACCGGTTGCCGGCGCTGGTCTCGGCTTTTTCGGCCGGCGCGCGGTTCTCGCTGGGCATGCCCACGATGCTGTTCTCGCGCATGTACTGGTCCATGTCTTTCCAGCCCTCGAACACGGCGGCCTTGCCGGACCTGGGGTTGGAGGCGAAGCAGTCTTCGATGCTGCGCACCGCGTGGCGGCAGGCGCTGCCGATGGCTCGGCCCTCGGCCTCTTTGCGCGCGTACACCTGGGCGGCGGTCTCGATGCCCAGGGCATCACAGCCCCCGAGCAGGGCGGTCACGGCAATCAGGCTGAGGAGGGTGGGGCGTCGCATGGGCAGTGCTGAAGCAGTTTGTGTTTCGTATCGGCAGGCCCTCGACCAACTTGATGCCAATGGCGCACAAAGCCCGATCAATCGGCCAAAAAAAAGGACCCGAAGGTCCTTTTTTCTGTGGAGCGGGCGATCTCACTCGCGCTCGCCGCCGAAGATGCCCAGCAGGGCCAGCAGGCTCTGGAACACGTTGAACAGGCTCAGGTACACGCCCAGCGTGGCGCTGATGTAGTTGGTTTCCTCGCCGTCTTGCACGCGCTTGAGGTCATGCAGGATGAAGGCCGAGAAGATGCCGATGGCCAGCACCGAGAGGGTGATCATCAGCGCGCTGGACTGAATGAACACGTTGGCGATGCCTGCCACCAGCAGGAGGATCATGCCGACGAACAGGAACTTGCCCATGCTGCTGAGGTCGCGCTTGATCACGGTGGACAGCGAGGCCATGCCAGAGAAGATGGCGGCAGTGCCACCGAAGGCGGTCATGATCAGGCTGGCGCCGTTGGAGAAGCCCAGCACATTGGCCACCAGGCGCGAGAGCATCAGGCCCATGAAGAAGGTAAAGGCCAGCAGCACCGGCACGCCGGCGGCCGAGTTCTTCGTCTTCTCGATGGCGAACATGAAGCCAAAGGCGCCGCCCAGAAAGACGATCAGGCCCATGAAGCCGGTGAGACCGGCGGTGATGCCGGTGGCCACGCCGAGCCAGGCGCCCAGCACCGTGGGCAGCATGGACAGCGCAAGCAGCCAGTAGGTGTTGCGCAACACGCGATTGCGCTGCGAGGCAACAGACACGGCGGCGCCGAAGCGGCCGGTGGTTTGAACGTGGTCGGTCATTTGTTGGTTTCTCCTGGGTTGATCGAAAAAATCAATCGCAGGCCATTGTAGGGGCCTGTTTCCTCGTCGGCCCGTTGATCCACTCTCACCCCCAGGGTTCGTCCCGGCGAAGGGATGGGGGGAATGCGGGTATCGTCGGGCTCCCGTTTCTTTGTCACCTTTTCCCGAGAAAAAGTTCATGAAAACCAAAGCCGTGCTCGATCTGGCCGACGTGAAGGCCATCGCCGCCGCCGCCGAGGCCGAAGCCTTGAAGAACAACTGGCCCGTCACCATCGCCATCGTTGACGACGGTGGGCACCTGCTGTGGCTGCAGCGCCTGGACGGCGTGGCCGCGATCTCCGCCCACATCGCGCCGGCCAAGGCCAAAACGGCCGCGCTTGGGCGCCGCGAGAGCCGCCTGTACGAAGAGACCATCAACAACGGCCGCGTGTCTTTCCTCAGCGCGCCCGTGCTGGAGGGCATGCTGGAGGGCGGCGTGCCCATCATGAAGGACGGGCAGTGCATCGGCGCTGTGGGCGTGAGCGGCGTCAAGTCCACCGAAGACGCGCAGATTGCCCGCGCGGGCATTGCCGCCATCGGACTCTGAAATCGGCCTCCGTACCCGGTTCAGGCAAAAAAAGCCTGGCTACTGGCTCCCCTGTGCGGGGTGCCTTGGCTGGCCAACACGACCTCAGGATCTGCCCGGTCCTGGGTCGCCCCACGAAAACTATTTGGTCAGGATGAGCTTGCCCTGCCGGGTGGTCTGCAGCCGGTAGATGGCGCCGTTGTGCTCAATGGCCACCGCCCGCTGGCCCTGCAGCAACGCCGCGCTGGGCAGCACCGGCATTGGTGGGTCGGGGAGGGTCGGTTGGCGCGGCTCGTCGGCCGGCGCCTGGCCTGCCTCGGGTGCCGAGTTCATCGTTCGGGCTCCGTGATGAACCCGATCTTGCGCACGCCCGCGCGCTGGGCGGCGGCCATGGCCTGGGCCACGCGCTCGTAGCGCACGGCCTTGTCGCCGCGGATGTGCAGCTCGGGCTGGGGGTCTTGCGCGGCCACCGAAGCCAGGCGGTTGGCGAAGTCGGTGTCGTCCACGCGCTGGTCGTTCCAGAAGTACTGGCCCTGCGCGTCCACCGACAGGCGCACGTTTTCGGGCTTGTCTTGCACCTTGTTCACGCTGGCCTGCGGCAGCTCGATGTTCACCGCGTGCTTGATGACCGGCACCGTGATGATGAAGATGATCAGCAGCACCAGCATCACGTCGATGAACGGGATCATGTTGATCTCCGCCATCACGTCGTCGTTGTCGTTTTGCGTTCCGATGGCCATGGGGCAGCTCCGGCTCAGGCTTTCTTGATGGGCAGCACCTTGCCGTCGCCTGCCACGCTCACGCGGGCGCCAGTGACGAAGTAGGCGTGCAGGTCATGGGCGAAGCGGTTGAGCTGGTGCAGGATGCCCTTGTTGCCGCGCACCAGGGCGTTGTAGCCCAGCACCGCGGGAATGGCCACCAGCAGGCCCAGGGCCGTCATGATGAGCGCCTCGCCAATGGGGCCCGCCACCTGGTCAATGCTCACCTGGCCGGCCGCGCCAATGCCCAGCAGGGCGTGGTAAATGCCCCAGACCGTGCCGAACAGGCCCACGAAGGGCGCGGTGGAGGCCACCGAGGCCAGCACCGACAGGCCGCTCTGGGCGCGGGCGGTGAAGTCGTCCACGCTCTTGCGCAAGGAGCGCTCGATCCAGTCGCTCACGTCCAGGCTGTCGTGCAGTTGGGGGCGGGTGCTGCGCTCGGGTTGGGTGATGTGGCGCGCGGCCTCGCGGCCTTCCAGGGCGGCCGCGCGGAAGGGGTTGCCCTCGGGGGCGCCGAGTTTGTCCAGGCCCTCGGCGAAGTCGGCGCTGTGCCAGAAGCCCTCAACTCCCTTGGCCTGGGCGCGCTGGGCGCGCTGGTCCAGGGCCTTCCACAGGATGATGACCCAGGTGGTCAGGCTCATGGCCAGCAGCACCAGGGCGACGGAGCGAGTGACCCAGTCGCCCTGGGTCCAGACGTGGGCCAGGCCCGAGGTGGCGAAATCGTTGTTCATGGTGTGTGACAGGGTTTACTGAAGAACAAATTGAATGGGGACGTTGAACCACATGGCCTCGGCGACGCCGGCGCGCTTGCCCGGCACATAGCGCCAGCGCAGCACGGTCTGGCGGGCGGCTTCGTCCAGGCGCTCGTAGCCACTGGAGCCGACCACGGTGGCCTCGGCCGCGGTGCCGTCTGGCTTGATGAGCACGCGCACCACCACCTTGCC